>Ga0190270_10000351_pt1 | contig 19468 bp, 17 predicted proteins | sample Popmic320T_FD_133748 | JGI IMG/M metagenome (GOLD analysis project Ga0190270, IMG submission 133748) | Populus adjacent soil microbial communities from riparian zone of Weber River, Utah, USA - 320 T | ecosystem: Environmental > Terrestrial > Soil > Riparian zone | place: USA: Utah | collected...
AAGCTTATCCCCATTAACCGGGTGACCGAGCTGGAGCGCCAAGCGGCGAGGCTGGAAGGCGAGAGCGCACAGCTGATCGCGCAGACCGCTCAAGTCGGCGGTAAGATCGCCGAGACCGAACTGCAGATCATTCAGATCGATCGGGATCTCAGCAGCGAGGTCGCGAAGGAAACGCGCGAGATCGACGGCAAGCTGGGTGAATTCGTTGAGCGCAAGGTGACTGCCGAAGATCAACTCAAGCGCATCGAAATTCGGGCGCCGCAAGATGGCACGGTGTTTCAATCCATGGTGCACACCGTCGGAGGGGTTATCACCGCGGGCGACCCGATCATGCTGATAGTCCCGGAGGCCGACAATCTTACCGTGGAAGCCAAAGTCGCTCCACAGGATATCGATCAGGTGAAGATAGGCCAAATCGCACTGCTGCGCTTGTCCGCTTTCAACCAGCAGGCGACACCGGAAATCAACGGCTCGGTCACCCGGATATCGGCGGACGCTTCGAGCGACCAGCGCACGGGCATGACCTACTACACGATCCGCATTGCGATGCCGCCGGAAGAGGTCGCCAAGCTTGGCGAGGTTACAGTCATACCCGGCATGCCGGTCGAAGCATTCGTCCAGACGGGAGAACGGACGATGCTCTCCTATTTCCTGAAGCCGCTGAGCGACCAACTCATGCGCGCGTTTCGGCAGCGGTGAAGAATGACGGGCGCAGCGCATAGCGCGTCGGCCGCATGAAGTGGCTTTCCCAGTTGGCGCGGCGATTTGGTGTCCCGCGGGCGCTTGCAGTCGCGCTGTTGCTGGCACTGGCGTTCCTGCGCATCGCCGATCCGGCACCGCTCGAAGAGCTCCGTCTCAGGGCATTCGATTTCTTCCAAGTCTTGCAGCCGCGCGTCGCAGCGCAGCGCCCGGTCGTCATCGTCGACATCGACGAGCAGAGCTTGCGAAAGTTCGGTCAATGGCCGTGGCCGCGAACCCGCCTCGCCGATCTGGTCACTCGCCTGACCAAGGCGGGTGCGCTGGTCATCGCATTCGACGTCATCTTCCCGGAGCCCGACAGGCTTTCGCCTGACGTGGTCGCCGACGTTTTCCGCGACCTTGACGCGGAAACCCGGCAGAAAATCCGGGCATCGTCGAGCACCGACAGCGCGTTTGCCGAGGCGCTGCGGCAATCGCGTGTGGTTCTCGGTGAAACCGGGTTGCCGTCGGCGGTGCCTCATCCCGACGTGCCGCCCAGCACGGTGGCGGTCGCCACGTTGGGCGCCGACCCGCGGCCGTTCCTGCTCAATTTTCCGGGGCTGTTGAGGAACCTGCCCATACTCGATAAGGCCGCCGCCGGCCGCGGCCTGTTCAGCATCCGCTCCGAACGCGACGGCATCGTCAGGCGTGTCCCGTTGGTCATGCTGGCGCAGGGCGACATCAAACCAGCCCTGACGTTCGACATGCTGCGTGTCGTGACGGGAGCGAGTACGATCCTCATCAAGTCGGACGTCGCCGGCGTGCGCAGCGTGGCGATTCCGGGATTCGAGCTGCCCACCGACCGCCACGGCCAACTTTGGATTCATTTTGCGCCTCACGATCCGGCGCGGTTCGTTGCGGCCAGCGATGTTCTGGAAGGCCGCGTGGGCCCTCAGCAAGTCGGCCGCAAGCTTGTGCTGATCGGGACCTCCGCAGCCGGCTTGCTCGACCTCAAAACCACTCCGGTCGACCCCGGCATGCCGGGCGTAGAGGTGCACGCTCAAATCTTGGAGAGCATGTTGACGAAGTCGATGCTCTCCGCGCCGAACTACGCGATCGGGGCCGAATTGTGCGCGGCCTTGCTGATCGGGGCAGCGATCATCTGGATTGCGCCGATCCTCAGCCCGTTCTTCTTGCTGGCGTTTGGCGCGCTGATCGGCGCTGTCGTCGTTGGGACGTCGTGGTATTACTACACGCAGGAAAAACTGCTGATCGATTTCACCTATCCGCTGCTGTCCAGCATTCTCATCTACCTGACGCTCGTCTTCACCAATTACGTCGGCGAGCAGGCGCAACGCCGCCGCATTCGTTCGGCATTCGGTCAGTATTTGTCGCCAACGCTGGTCGCCCAGTTGGCGCAATCTCCCGAGAAGCTGGTTCTCGGCGGCGAGCAGCGCACGATGACCATCATGTTTAGCGACGTCCGCGGCTTCACGACGATCTCCGAGATGTACAAGGACGATCCGCAAGGCCTGACATCGCTGATGAACAGCTTCTTGACGCCGCTCACCAACGCGATCATCGATCGAAAGGGAACCATCGACAAGTACATGGGCGATGCGATCATGGCGTTCTGGAATGCGCCCCTTGACGATTCTAGCCACGAGCTCAACGCGTGCGAAGCGGCCATCGACATGCTGGATCGTGTCGAGAAGCTGAATCTTGTCCGCAAGCAAGAAGCGGAGACCCACTCACGGCCTTTCATTCCGCTCAACATCGGCGTTGGCATCAACACCGGAAAATGCGTCGTCGGAAATATGGGCTCCGACTTGCGCTTCGATTACTCCGTGCTGGGCGACAGCGTCAATCTGGCGTCGCGGCTGGAAGGGCAGTGCAAGTCCTACGGACTCCCGATTATCGTCGGATCGCAGACGGCCAACGCCGCAAAGAACAAATTTGCCGTGCTTGAGATCGATTTCGTCGCCGTCAAGGGCAAGAAGGAGCCTGAAGTGGTATACGCCATCATGGGCCGCGACGAACTGGCGAATTCAGGCAGGTTTCAGCGGTGGCGCGATCTCAACATCGAGATGCTGTCACACTACCGGCGCCGGGACTGGGAGTCCGCGTTGGCGGCGATCGAACGAGGCCGCAGCTTCGATGAAGAGCAAAGGTTCGCGACGCTGTACGACGTCTATTCGGCGCGCATCCGGGCGTTCCAATTGACTCCGCCACCCGAGGATTGGGACGGCGCCTTCGCGTTGGACAGCAAATAATTCACGCGCTTTGCAGCGGGGGGCTTGGTTCGCGGCGAGTCGCTACAATCCAGGATCAATTGGCCCGTTTGGCCTCGTTCTCTCTCTGTTTCGCTTTGTTGCTCTCCTCGATGACGCCCTCGAGCCGCGTGATGTTTTGCATCAGCCGGTCGCTGCTCAGGCGCAGGAAGTAGTAGCCAAATTCCGGATTCTGAAAATAGATCTCCAGTAGCTTGTCGTAAGTGATGGTCAGAACTTCCCCGCCTTCGATGCATTCGACCGTTTGGGTTCGCTTGTTGTTCTTCGACAAAAAGCCAAGCTCTCCCATGATCCGGCCAGCAGGGATTTCGATGCGGAGCTCCTTGACGAGAAACTTTCCAGTCACCGTATAGAACATCTCGTTGGCGGCATCGCCTTTGTTGAATAATAGCTCGCCTTGGCGATACTTCCGCGTTGTCATGAACGGCTTGAGCCAGTCCATCGACAGGTCGCCCTGCGCGGACACGCGAGCTTTTTTGACAAGATTGAGCATCTGATGGAGGCGAAAAATGTTGATCGGGAGGGACAGCAGATACAGCAGGAACGTGGCCACCGCGCCGGCGAGCGCACCATATCCGATGAAAAACAACATGCTGATGATGCCAAGGATACGCAGCGGCACGATCGTGCGGACCATCAGCGTGGCGACGTAGAGCACCGCTCCAACCAGTGCGAGTGTATTCGCGACATTGATGTTCGCCAGGATGATATCGACCAGGCGATTCAGAAATGCGTCGAACGTGACGTTGCTGGGATCCAATCCCAGTTGGATAAGGACCTTTTCAACCCGTAGATTCTGCGCTGCATACTCGATGGCGCGGTCTAGGAATCCCGGTTTACCTCCATCCTGGGCATCCATCATTGCCTACCCAAACCCGGCTTTCCCCGAAAATTCATACGAAGCCTGTGGTTTCACTGCGCGGCGTTTGCAATGTCTGTCCGCGGTTCCGGTCATGGGCATTGGGTCATCGGCAGTGGGTCGTGCGCTGGCGCGTCGAACATAAGATATCGGTTCGTCACAAACCATACTTTTTACTTTTTCAAGCTTTGGCTTGGCGCCGCGGCTGCCTGGACTGGCGGGCTTTTGCCGCAGCGGATCGACACTTTGTCGTCGCTGAACGGGCATCAGTGGCCTTTAATTCGATTGCGATGCCTTGTCATCGGCTCTCGGAGAGCTACCATTCCGGCGACGACAACTCGAACCTTGAGAGCGCACGACGGTGCGATTGCTGCCTGAAGCCGTTTTCCGCGAATTCCTGTGCGCACAACTCGCGAACTGTGAAACGCACTGGAGCGTCGGCGCTTTAGGGGCGCTGGCCGAGTTCAGCCGCGACCCACATGAGGCTGTTGAGCTCGTCCAGTCCGATCGCAATCTGTCGGCAATCACCGCGCGTGGCGGGATTCGCATCACGCCGCTTCCGGAGCTGCGGCCTGTGGCTTCGGAAAGCATAACGCGCGAGAGCTGGAGCCACCGCATCGCGCTATGCTTGCGCGAATCACACGGCGCGATGGCGCAGCGTCTTATGCTGACAGAACTCGGGCCGGATCGCGACGCGCTGCGAGAGAGCGATCGCGAGTCGGTGCTGTTCGATCTCGGCCTCGGCGCACTGCAGGTCGATGCTTGCATCCGGGTGTCCGATCGACCGGTCGTTTCGGAACTGCGCGCCTTGACGGGTCGAAATGTGTTCGAGCCTGGCAATCCGGTGATGGCAATTGTCGTGCCTCACAGCCCCAACCGCGTCTTTGTCAGCCGGATTGGTCGACTTGAGGTGTTTCAGCCCATTCCTCCTCCCAATGGACTAAGCCCCGAGGGGCCGCACACTCATGTGTTGCCGAAACTGCTGAAGCACCGGCGTACACATGCATCGACGGAGCAAATTCCGGAGGGCTTGGTGCCGTGCGCGCATTTGTACCCGGCTCACCCGACGAAGGATGCTTTTGGACGAGAGCTTCCGTTCGACGAAGAGCGTCATGCTTTCTTTCAGAAAGCGCTTCAGCGGTTCGGCGACCGGGATATCGTCGATCTCAAGCGGCGCATTCACCGCGCGATTGAAGATGGCGCCGACCCCTCGACTGTTGCGGTGCCCAACGACCGGTTTGCCCGCGGTAGCACGCGGGTGGCGTTGCGCCAGTTCAAAGCCTCGCGTCGGGCGTCGCCGGCGCTTGCCGCTTGGTTTCAGGCGTATGACGCCTCAAATCCAAGCACCACCGAGATTGACGAGTTCGAGGCGGGGCATGCCCATACATAATTATCAAAGGCAGGCGAAACCGTGCGCTTAAACGAGAAGATCGCGATCGTCATCGGTGCCGGCCAGTCGCCCGGAGAAGGCATCGGTAATGGCCGTGCCACGTGCCTGCGCTTTGCGCAGGAGGGGGCAACGGTTTTGGCGGTCGACAATCGCCTCTCGTCTGCGGCCGAAACCGCCGAACTGGTGGGGAACGAGGGCGGCAAATGCGTGCCCTGGGAGGCCGACGTCACCAAGGAGGCGACTCTGGCGGCCGCGGTTGCAGAAACGGTGCGCCGATGGGGCCGCGTCGATATATTGCACTACAATGTCGGCTTGAGCTTGAGCGGCGGTGACGCGATCATCTCGGAGATCACGGAAGAGGCTTTCGATCGCGTATGCGCCGTCAATCTTCGCGGCGCAGTGATGTCGTGCAAACATGTGCTGCCGGTAATGCGGGCGCAGCGGTCCGGCGTCATCATCACCATCTCGTCACTTGCCGCCTGGGAGAATTATCCTTACGTGGCTTACAAGGCGTCGAAGGCGGCGATGATCGCGTTCACCCAGCAAATGGCGATTCAGAACGCCGAGTTCGGCATCAGGGCCAATGTGATCCTGCCCGGCCTGATGAATACGCCGATGGCGGTGGACACCAGGGCGAGACGCACCGGGAGGCCGCGCGGCGAGATTGCGGCGGAGCGCGACGCCAAGGTGCCGTTGCGGGGAAAGATGGGAACAGCCTGGGACGTCGCGAATGCCGCGTTGTTCCTGGCTTCCGAGGAAGCGAGCTTCATTACCGGAGCGGCACTTCCGGTCGATGGCGGGGCGCTGGTGCGGATCGGTTAGCCGGGTTAAAACGTCGCCCACTTCAAGGACTTGGCCAGGAACAGCGATGTCGCAAGCCGCCAGCATCAACCGTCTTGCGCTGCTGTTTGCCGCGGTGTTCGGCGTGCTGATCGCCGGAACAGCAGTACTGTGGGCGCATTACGGCACCGCCGTGTTCTTTGAGGTCATTCGGGCCGGCTTTGTGGCGTGTTTCGGGTGAGCGCCCAGGAATGACCACACGTTCCGCGCACCTCCTCATTATTTTCGGGGCCTTCCTCGCTGGTCTTCTGCTGTTCTTCTCGGTCGTTTTTATCGTGACCGGCAAAAGCCCCGCGCCGGTTGCGTTGCAATCATCGGTCGGTGGCCCGTTCAACCTGATCGACCAAAACGGCAAGCCGGTCACCGACGTGGACATGAAAGGCCGGCCGTTCCTGGTGTTCTTCGGCTTCACGCATTGCCCCGACGTCTGCCCGACCGCCCTGTTCGATATCTCCGAAATCTTGCGCGAGCTTGGCGGCGACGGCGACCGCATGCGCGCGATGTTCGTCACCGTCGATCCCGAGCGCGACACGCCGGGCAAGCTCAAGGACTATCTGTCGAGCTTCGACCCGCGCCTGATCGCCGCGACCGGCGACGAGGCCGCCATCAAGGCGATCGAAAAGGCTTACCGCGTCTATGCCAAGCGGGTGCCGCTCGACAGCGGCGGCTACACCATGGACCACACCGCGATCGTCTATCTGATGGACAAGCAGGGCCGCTTCGTCGCGCCGTTCAACATGAAGCGCCGCCCCGCCGAGGCGGCGGCCGAGCTGCGCCGGTACATGTGAGCGGCTTCGCGCTCCGCCAGCCGCGAGCTCTTCGCGAGGCCATGTTCCGTCTTCTCCCAGCGATAGGGATCGCTCACAAGTTGGAATAGCGCGCGCCAAGCCGCGAGGGACAGCGGCCGCCGCTTCCCGATAGAGGGCGACAACGATTGTGTAGACCGGCAACTGGCTATCGGGGATTGGCCGAGGCGCGCGCCGCACCGACCGCAGCGAAAGGGTGCCAAGGAAGCGGAGGGAGGTCCACGCCAGGAAGATCGATCCGAGGATGGTTTCCATCGCCAAACCTGCGATGCCTGGGGCAGTCAGTGCAAACACTGCGATACCTGCCACGGCCGCTGCGGTCCCGATGGAGCGGCGTTGCCCTGTGGCAGCGGACAGTTCTGGATGTTCAGTGCGCAACGATTCCGCCGCCAGATGGCCGAGCGCATTGCCGACACGTTCCGCGATAAATTTCTGAAAGCGCGCGTTGCTGGTGACCCGGATCCGATGCTTGATGTCCGAGCCTCGCTCCAAAGCATCGAGCAGGCCTCTGACGGTCAGCTCGCGCCACCACGACCTTGGTGTTGCCGTGGACGGTGAGGGGCAACATGCCGGCTTCGGCGGCTTCAAGCAGGCGCTCGTCGCCCAGCGGGCAAGCTTCGCGCGGCTTGGCGTCGAGATGCTCGCTGGCGGGCCAGCGCCTTCAGGTAGGTTTCCTCGTCGATCGGTCCCTGCGCGATCAGGACGCGGTCGGCGCCGACGCCGACCTCGGCGGCGCGCAATTCGGCCATTGCGAACACGGCCGGCGCCAACAGGTGCCGGACGCAATCGAGCTCCGGGCATCGCGGCAGGATCGAACGGGCGGGATGCGGAGGGGCCAGCGCGCGGCTGTCCGAGATTTCGGGTACGATCAAGGGTGGCGCACGCCGTGCGGCCCAAGCCGTCTCTTCCGGGCGGTCGATGACCGCTCCGTCTCCTCCCGGTACGCCATTCGCGGCAGCCGGTGGCACAAGCACGCTGAACCGCTCGAACAATTCGTCTATAAGCGGTCTTGAGTGATTGCTGTCCGACACCCCATGCAACTGCTGGTAATGACCAAGCAAACCAGAAAGCGGCGTTTATTTCAAACGCTCGCGCGGGTTGTCGTTACCGCGGGTTTGGCCGGCTCGCTCAGCCTTGCCGGCACGCCCGCAGCGGCCCAGAAGGCGGGTGCGTCCAATCCGGTGGTGATGCCGGGTTTCTGGGATCCGCGGCGGAGGCCGGAGCGGCCCGACCTGTCGCGCGTCACCCTGATCCGCTTCCTCACCGAGAACGACTATCCCCCCTTCAATTACGCCGGCCAGGACGGCAACCCGGCCGGCTTCAACGTCGATCTGGCGCGCATGGTCTGCGAGGAGCTGAAAATCGCCTGCACCATCCAGATGCGGCGCTTCGACACGCTGATCGATTCGCTTTCCGACAACAGGGGCGATGCCGTGATCGCGTCGATCGCAATCACGGCGCAGACCCGCAGCCGGGTGGATTTCAGCGATCCTTATTACCGGACGCCGGCGCGGTTCGTGGCGAAGCGGGATCTGGCGATCGACGATGTTCGGCCCGAGCAGCTCGAGGGCAAGAAGGTCGCCGTGGTCGCGGGCAGCGCGCACGAGGCCTATCTCAAAGGCCTCTTCACCGAGGCCGAGCCGCGCTCGTTTCCGACCATGGAGGCGGCGCGCGATGCGCTGATGAGCGGCGAGCTCGATCTGCTATTCGGCGACGGGATCTCACTGGCATTCTGGCTGAACGGCACGGAATCGAACAATTGCTGCGCGTTCCGCGGCGGGCCCTTCATCGATAGCCGTTATTTCGGCGAAGGCGTCGGGATTGCGGTCCGGCGCGGGAATGATCCGCTTCGTCTGGGTTTTAACTGGGCGTTGTTCCGGCTTTGGGAGAGGGGCCGGTTCAGCGATCTCTGGCTGCGCTACTTTCCAGTGAGTCCCTTTTAGGCAAGCATGATCTGGTCTCAAAACGGATTCCACGTTCCGGGATCATGCCCTAGGACCGTTGCGATGCAGGCGTGTTGAGGCAAGAGGAATGGTTCGCCAAGCCAACGCGGTGGATTTCTGGCGCGGCCTCGCGCTGGTCTTCATTTTCATCAATCACATCCCCGGCATCTACTACGGCCGCTTCACCCACGCCAACTATTCGCTGTCGGACTCCGCGGACCTGTTCGTGTTCCTCGCCGGTTGGGCGCTGCGGCTCATGGTCGGCACGCCGGAGCGGCGGCAATCGACATGGTATCTGGTGCTGCGCTTGGGCGGCCGGGCCATCACGCTTTATGCCGCACAGATTCTCATCACCATGATCGCGCTGGCGGTGCTGGCGGGGTGCGCGATCCTGCTCGACAATCCACTGCTTCTTGAATGGCACAACGCGGCGGCGGTGTTCCACGATCCGGTCACGACCCATGTCGGTCTTGCGCTGATCACGCACCAGCTCGGCTATTTCGACATCCTGCCGCTCTATGTCGTGCTCATGTTGATGGCGCCGATCATCGCCATCATCGACCGCTACATCCCGCAGGCGCTTCTGCCGATCTCACTGCTGTTCTATCTGGCGACGCTGTTGATCCCGATCCCGTTCCGGACCTGGCCGGTGGAGGGCCTGTGGTTCTTCAATCCGCTCGCCTGGCAGCTGATCTTCGTGCTCGGTTTTGTGATGGCGCGAGAGGACGGCCTTGGCGGTTTTGTGCGGCGCCATATCGTCCCGATCCGCTGGATTTCGGTGCCGATCGTGCTTGCAGGGGTGGCCTTCATGTTGTCCGGCTGGTGGCCCGATCCGACCAAATTTCCCCGGCCGCGCCTGCTGTTCCTGATCGACAAGACCTACGACACACCGCCGCGGCTGATTCAGTTCCTGGCGCTGATTGCGCTTATGTCGGCGACCTATCCTTACATCCTCCGGGCGTCCAAAATGCTGGTGAATTTCCTGTCGATGCTCGGCCGCAATTCGCTGTACGTGTTCTGCGTCGGGTCTATCCTGAGCCTTGCCGGACAGATCGTTCGTCACATCTACCAAGGCAATCTTTTGATTGACACTGCGGTGGTAATCTCCGGAATCGCAATCATGGCCCTAACAGCATGGCTTCCCGAATGGCGAGAAGATGTGAGAGTCAGGCGCGGCACCGCCGCGGCGCAGCCGTCCTGACCCTATCGGCCGTCTGCGCGACGATCCTGGGCGCGAGCGCCTGGGCTCAGAGCAATGGCCAGCCGGCGTCGCCGCCGATGCCAGCGCCGTTCTCGCACGACTGCCAGGCCGGCACGACGGCGACGGCGAGCGACTCGCCCTTGCCGAACGTGGCGGCTGCGCTTGCCAAGCACAAGAAGATCAAGATCCTCGCGATCGGTGCGTCGGCCTCGGCCGGACGCGGCGCACGGCATGGCGGCTATACTGGAGAGGCGAGGCAAATTCTCCGGCAGGCCATCAAAGGCCTCGACGTCGAGATGATCAATCGCGGCATCTCGGGCGAACTCGCGACCCAGGCCGCGGCGCGCATCAAGAATGAGGTCGCGCTGCTCGAGCCGGACATGGTGCTGTGGCAGGTCGGCACCAACGACGCGCTTGCGTATGTGCCGATCGAGGATCTGAAGGCGACGGTGGTCGATACTTTGACCTGGCTGAAGGAGCACAAGATCGACACCGTTCTGGTCGGGCTGCAGTACATCGATCGCATGGAGCAGGACGAGCATTATCGCAAGGTTCGCGACATGCTGCGGGACGTGGCGGCAAAGGAGAACGTGCTGATCGTTCGCCGCTACGAGGCGCAGCGGCTGCTGTCGCAGGCCGCGGTGAGCGGCGGCGGGCTTTTCCCCGACGAGTTCCAGCGCACCGAGGCCGGATACACCTGCCTTGCGCAATACATGGCCCGCGCGATCACTCTCGGCATCTTCGGCCCCGGTGGACTGGGCCCACGCAGCGCGCCGCCGGCGATCGGGCCGCAGCCGCAACAGCCGCCGTCTGCCCCGCCAACGCGCATGTAAGCTGCATTTGACGGAATGGTGGCGCGGGGTTCATAAGTCGCCGCCATGATGTCCGTTGCCGAAGCTGCCGCTTCCTTACGCGAAGTCGCCGAGCAGTCGAACGCCTGGCCGTTCGAGGAGGCGCGCAAGCTCGTCAACCGGCTCAAGCGCAAGCCCAAAGACGAGGTGATTTTCGAGACCGGCTACGGGCCGTCGGGCTTGCCCCACATCGGCACGTTCGGCGAGGTGGCGCGCACCACCATGGTTCGTCACGCGTTTCGCGTGCTGACCGACGACAAGGTGAAGACGCGCCTTATTGCCTTTTCGGACGACATGGACGGGCTGCGCAAGGTGCCCGACAACGTGCCGAACAAGGACTTGTTGGCGCAGCATCTCGGCAAGCCGCTGACCAAGGTGCCTGACCCGTTCGGCACGCACCCGAGCTTCGGTGAGCACAACAACGCCGAGCTGCGGCGCTTTCTCGATCAGTTCAGCTTCGAATACGAATTCATGTCCTCGACCCAATGCTACATATCGGGCCGCTTCGATGAGGCGCTGCTCAAGGTGCTGGCGCACTTCGACAAGGTGATGGCGATCATGCTGCCGTCGCTGCGCGAGGAACGGGCGCAGACCTATTCGCCGTTCCTGCCGATCGATCCGCGCACCGGCATCGTACTCCAGGTCCCGGTGCTGGCGCACGACGCGGCGCGCGGCACCATCACGTACGAGGACCCGGAGACGCAGGAGCGCTTTACGGTGCCGGTCACCGGCGGGCGCTGCAAGCTGCAATGGAAGCCGGACTGGGCGATGCGCTGGGTGGCGCTCGGCGTCGACTACGAGATGGCGGGCAAGGACCTGATCGATTCCGTGAAGCTGTCCGGCGAGATTTGCAAGGCGCTCGGCGGCGCTCCGCCGGAGGGATTCAATTACGAGCTGTTCCTCGACGAGAAGGGGCAGAAAATCTCTAAGTCCAAGGGCAACGGCCTCACCATCGACGAATGGCTGCGCTACGCTAGCCCGGAGAGCTTGTCGCTGTTCATGTACCGCGAGCCGAAGTCGGCGAAGCGGCTTTACTTCGACGTCATTCCGCGCAACGTCGACGACTACCAGCAGTTTCTCGATGGCTATGGGCGGCAGGACGCCAAGCAGCGGTTGGGCAACCCGGTCTGGCACATCCACTCCGGCGCGCCGCCGAAGCCGGACATGCCGATCTCGTTCACCATGCTGCTGACGCTGGTGTCGTCGTCGAACGCGGAGAACGCCGAAACGCTGTGGGGGTTCATCGGCCGCTACCGGCCGGGCGTGACGGCGCAGACGCATCCCAAGCTCGATGCGATGGTCGAATACGCCATCCATTATTTCCGGGACTTCGTGCTGCCGCAGAAGAAATTCCGCGAGCCGAGCGAGGTCGAGCGCAAGGCGCTGAGCGACCTGCGCGATGCGTTGTCGCAGCTCGCGCCGGAGTCGAGCGCCGAAGACATCCAGAACACGGTCTATGAGATCGGCCGGCGCCCGCCGTTCCTCGACGAGGCGAAGAAGGCCAAGGACGGGCGGCTCGGCGTGTCGCTCGACTGGTTCAACATGCTGTACCAGGTGCTGCTCGGCCAGGAGAAAGGGCCGCGGTTCGGCTCGTTCGTCGCGATCTACGGGCTGCGCAACACCGTCGACATGATCGACGGAGCGCTGGCGCGCTCGGCACGATGATGGTGGCGTGAGATTGCCATGACCGCCGCCACGCTCGCGCTGATCGGCGCCACCGTCGTCTTCTCATCGTTCGTCTCGGCGGTTTTCGGCATGGCAGGCGGCATGGTGCTGCTCGGCTTGCTGTTGATCTATTTCGACGTTGCCACCGGGATGATCCTGTTCTCCGTCATCCAGCTTGCGACCAACGGCTGGCGCACGTTGCATTGGCGGCAATACGTGCGTTGGCGGATATTCTGGTGGTACGCCGCCGGCGCGATGGTGGCTTTCGTGGCGATGCGAGCGATCGCCTTTGTGCCGAACAAGGCCACGGTCTACATCCTGCTCGGGCTGATGCCGTTCGTGGTGCAGGTGCTACCCGCGAAAGCGCAGCCCAATATCGAATGGCGCTACGTGCCGTTTTTTACCGGCATCGGCACCACCATCATCCAATTCATCGCCGGGGTCGGTGGCCTGTTCTTCGATATCTTTTTCCAGAAGAGCAGCCTCGACCGGCGGACCACCAACGCCACCAAGGCGGCCGCGCAGACGTTCAGCCATCTCATTCGGGCCGCGTATTTTGGTTCGCTTGTGGGTTTCGGCGAGTTGAAGGCCGAAGTCTGGGCGCCGGCGATCGTCCTGGCAATCGTCGGCGCGGTCGGTGCGCCCTATGTCCTCGAACGCATGACTGACCACAGCTTCCGGCAGTGGACGCTGGTGATCATCTACACGCTTGCGGCCGTGTACCTGATCCGCGGCGGGTTGCTGCTGTGGCAGGGCGGCTGACGGCGCGTTTGCCGTCAGCCTGCGTGGTCGTCAGGCGAACATCTCGACCTTACCCTGGAGCGAGATCAGGCCGGTCTCCACGCCGAGCTTCGGCTGCTTCTCGTTGCATTGCTTGCGGAAGTCGGCGAGCACCGTTCGATGCAGCTTGGTCTCGGCGTCGTGCGTTTTCACGCTGTCCGCGCCATAGGCGATCTTGGCGGCGCCGCAGTCGCGATGGTTGATGACGATGACCTTCTTGATCGAGTGCAGTTGCACCGACGCGGCGAGATTGTCCCAGAACGCCTTGTGCCAATCGTTGAAGGCGGGGGCGACCACGCCGATCGCGCCGCCCGCCAGGATGACCTGACTATATTTTCCGATCAGGTGGCGGCGAAGCATGTTCCTTCGCACGCCCTCCTGGGTGCGCGGGTCGATGCAGGACAGCGTCATCGCCTCGTATTTGCCTTCGGCGGCCAGTGCGGGAAACGGCGTAAATGTCAGTGCCGCAGCGCCGGCAGCAGCGCCTTGCATGAAGCCGCGGCGGCTGAGCCGTCCTTGCAGCAGGTCGGAACAGCAGGTGCACGTCGTCATGATGGTCATGGATGCTCCGGAAATGATTCGGTCGTGACAATTACGTTCGATCAGACTACCGGCACGGTCCCATCGCTGTCGAGAGTCGTTTCGATCACATATCGCGCCAGCGCGTCCGGGGTGTGGTGGGCCATCACATGCGACCCTCCCGTGCGCGCCATGGCGCGCAAGCGCTCCTTGTCGGTGAGCGCGGCCACAATGGTGCGTGTCAATTCGCCAGGCGCGGGGTCGTAATAGAACGCATGCTCGCCGGCGACGAGCGGACGGCGCCGCTCGATGGTCGGCTGGTTGATGACCGGCACCGCGCCACAGGCCAAGGCTTCGTAGTGCCGGAAGCAATCCCAGCCTAGGCCCTCGGGAGACCAGACCAGCCAGGCGCGGGCCGCGCGCTGGTAAAATTCGGGGAGCGGCAACCTCGACTGCGGGATGTCGACGGTGATGCCGCGCTCGCGCAGCGCCGCCAGCTCACGCATTCCCGCGGCGCGAACGCTTGAGGAGCTTTCCGTGTCGCCGGCGAAGAAAACGTCGGCGGTCTTCTCCTGTGCCGCCGCCGGCAGAAGGCCGCGGCTCTCGATCGGCAGGCCGATCGGCAGCGGCCTTACCTTCGCGACCATCTCGCGATAGTGCTGTTGTTGCCGAAATCGCCGCGACGGCAGATTGGGATGCGCCGTTCCCATCAATAGCCGCCAATGGTCGGGGGGCAGCTCCCGTTTGAAATAGAGCCGGCATCGCGACAACAGGAAGAGGCGATCTTTTTTGATGGCCGGGTAGTCCTCGGTGTCCAGCACCGCGATTGGCGCGTTGATTGGCAGCCGCAGAAGCTGCGAACCGAAAGCGCCGAGCAGTCGGGAATTACCCTGCAACGCACGGCGCGAAAACAGCTCACGATTGATCCACTGCCAGTGCCACGGTGGATAAAAGCCGGGGCGGCACACCACCAGCGACACGTCAGGTTCGCGCAACGCGCGATAGAGCATCGGAAGCGTGTTGGACGAGATTTGATAGGTGCCGTTTGCCGGATCGGCGGTACGGCGGGTGTGAAAATTCGAGAAGCACAGTGTCTGCTGCGGAAAGACGGTCTTGAGCCACGGCGCGCCGATTTCCACAAAGCGCAGGCTGGAAAAATCGCGCATGAGGATCCGTGTCGCGCGCGAACAGCCGGGTGGCGGACGGGCCGTTGCGCGCTATTGGCTGGCCCAGACGATGCGGGCGATCCATACCACGTCGTCGAGCGGGAGCACACGCTCCGGATGGTCCGCGTTGAGCGATTTCAGCTCAACCGATTTGGCGGTCTGACGCTTCAGCTCCTTGACCATCACCTCGCCCTTTTTGGTCTTGACCACGACGCGGTCGCCGCGCCGCACGGGCGCGGCAGGCGAAACGACGATGACGTCGCCGTCGCGATAGGCCGGCAGCATGGAGTCGCCGGAGATTTCCAGCGCATAGGCGTGCTCGTCGCTGACCTTGGGGAAGGCGATCTCGTCCCAGCCCTTGCCGACCGGGAAACCGCCGTCGTCGAAATATCCGCCGGAGCCGGCCTCGCCGAAGCCGATCAACGGCACCGCCTGCGCCGCGCCGCTGCTATCGGTGATCAGCGACACAAAATCGTCGATGGTGACGCCGGTCGCCGACAGCGACTTGGCGACCGACTCGGTCGAGGGCCAGCGCGCGCGGCCGTCCGGCGTGATCCGTTTCGACTTGTTGAAGGTGGTCGGATCGAGGCCCGCACGCTTGGCCAGCCCGGACGGTGAAAGGTCGGCGCGCGCCGCCAACCGGTCGAGCGCGCTCCAGATCTGAGCATGCGTCAGCATCGTCTTCATTCGGTCACGTCACCTTCCCCGAATGGTTGAGACTATTATCCAACCGTAGGAATTATAGCCTTAGAGGATGGCTGTCCAGTCCTACCTTGAACAACGCAATTGTGGCCGATAGGGTCCGCCGCCTTTTGATGCGGAGCCCGTGGTGATTGGCCTTTTTGATCGTTTGGCACGGCCTTTTTTCCGGATTCTCGATCCCGAAACCGCCCATTCGATCGCCATCCGCGGCCTGAGCGTGGCCCCCGGCATGACGGCCGGGCCCGATGATTCGCGGCTGCGGGTGCAGGCGTTCGGTCTCGACTTCCCCAATCCGGTGGGAATCGCGCCTGGCTTCGACAAGCATGCCGAGGTGCCCGATGCGCTGTTCGGCCTGGGCTTCGGCTTCGTCGAGATCGGCACGGTCACGCCGCTGCCGCAAACCGGCAATCCGCGGCCGCGCATCTTCCGGCTCGAGCCGGATGGCGGCGTGATCAACCGGCTCGGCTTCAACAGCGAGGGCGAAGCGGTGGTGCGCGCGCGCCTCGCAGCCCGGGCGAAGCGCGGCGGCATCGTGGGCGTCAATGTCGGCGCCAACAAGGATTCGCCCGACCGCTCCGCCGACTACGTGCGCCTGATCGAAGCGATGGCGCCGGTCGCGAGCTATGTCACGGTGAACGTATCCTCGCCGAACACGCCGGGCCTGCGCAGCATGCAGCAGGGCTCGGTGCTCGACGATCTCCTGGCGCGCGTGGTTGCGGCGCGCGACCGGATAGTTGAACGCGCCGGTTCGACGCCGCTCCTCCTCAAGATCGCGCCGGATCTTTCGCTCACCGACCTCGACGACGTGGTGAAGGTCGCGCGGGCGCGGCGCATCGACGGCATGATCGTCGGCAACACAACGATCGGACGGCCGCCCTCGCTGCGCGATCAAGCGACGGCCAAAGAATCGGGTGGACTGTCAGGCAAGCCGCTGTTTCCGCTGTCGACGCGGATGCTCGCGGAAACTTATTTACGGGCCGAGTGCGCGTTCCCGCTGATCGGGGCAGGCGGCATCGACTCCGGTGCGGCGGCGCTCGCCAAGTTCAAGGCGGGCGCCAGCCTCGTCCAGCTTTACTCCGCGCTGATCTATCGCGGGCTCAGCCTGATCGGCGAGATCAAGTCGGAGTTGCTGGGCGCGCTCGTCGGGACGGCGAAGCTCACCGACCTGACCGGCACGAACGCGAAGTCGATCACCGCCGAGCCGTGGCCGGGCTGACTATCGCCCCTTCGGCGCCCTGACGATCCGCAGGATCAGCCAGATCGGGATCACCAGCACGGCGCCGAGCAGGAAATACGACCAAAGCCAGTGCACCGCGTCGAAGCCCATGTCCCAGATGCTGCGGAACACCCGCCGCACGCTCTCGACGATATTCCAGGGATCGAGCCCGAGTGCCGAGAGCACGACGCCGATCAGGATCGACAGCAGGATGAGCTTGCCGAGCACGGCGAGTGGCGACCCGCCAAGAAAGCGATTGAAACCGTTTGACATGGCAGGCTCCACCCCGAAATCCGTTACAGGCTAGCACAAATGGCGATCTAAACCGTCTCCGCAATGGGAGAGGGCGCCCGCCCGCGCTCGATTCCTTGCAGCATCATTTCCAGCGTTTCCAGCCGGTCGGCTTCGCGCGGAGGCTTGTCCCAGCGCAGCCGGCTGATGCGGGGGAAGCGCATGGCGAGGCCGGACTTGTGGCGGGTCGAGCGCTGCAAGCCTTCGAACGCCACCTCGAGGACAAGGCCGTTGTCCGGCTCGTGCGTCACCACGCGGACCGGGCCGAAACGGTCGGTGGTGTTGCGGCGAACGAAGCGGTCGATCTTCTGCAACTCCTCGTCGGTAAAGCCGAAATAGGCCTTGCCGACCGGCACCAGCTCGTCGCCGCTTTCGCCCTTGGTCCAGACACCGAACGTGTAATCGGAATAGAACGATGAGCGTTTGCCGTGGCCGCGTTGCGCGTACATCATCACGGCGTCGATGGTCATCGGGTCGCGCTTCCACTTCCACCACAGGCCCTTGGGCCGGCCCGGCACATAGGCGCTGTCGAGCCGCTTGAGCATGATGCCTTCGACCGCGTCGGCATCGGCGCCCGCGGATGCCGGATTGGCGCACGCCATGGTGAGCGCGTCCCAGGTCTTGAACGGCACCAGCGGCGAGATGTCGATGCGTGGTTCGTTCAACCGCGTCACGATTTTTTCGAGCCGTGACCGGCGCTCGGCAAAAGGTAACGCGCGCAGGTCTTCGGTGCCCTCGACCAGAAGATCGTAGGCGCGGATGTGGGCGGGGAATTCGAGCAGCAGCTTCGGATTGACGGCTTTGCGGTTGAGCCGCTGTTGCAGCACGTTGAAGGTCTGCACGCGCTTGTCGCGAACGATCAGCAACTCACCATCGATCGCGCCGGGCAGTCGCAGTGCATCGACCAGCTCCGGAAAGCTCTTGGATATATCCTCGCCGCTTCGCGAATAAAGCCGCGCGGTGAGCTTGCTGTCTTCGCCAATTCCCGCCACCGCCTGGATGCGGGTGCCGTCCCATTTCCACTCCGCGGAAAAGTCGGCGGGGGCAAGCGCGGCGAAATCAGTTTCCTCGATGGCATGCGCCAGCATGGCGGGACGGAACGGCGCGGGATCGGTGCTGACCGGCTTGTCGGCGCGGCCTTCCAGCCATGCGAACAGTTCGAGGTAAGGCGGGCGCAGTCCGGGCCAAAGGATTTCGATCTCGTTCGGATCGTGGCCGCCGAGCGAAGCCGCTGCCGTCTTGGCGAGCCGCGCCGAGACGCCGATGCGAAGCGCTCCGGTGACGAGCTTGAGGAGCGCCCAGCGGCCGGTCTCGTCGAGTGCGTCCAGCCAGCGCGCAAGCTGGCCGGGGAGTTGAAATTTGCCGAGCGTGGAAAGGGTTTCGATGACATCGGAGAGCGACGGCGTGGCGTTCGGCCGGTGCGCCGGATCGGCCGGCCACATCAGCGCGACGGTTTCGGAGAGGTCTCCCACGTAGTCGTAGGACAATTCGAACAGCACCGGATCGGCGCGCTCGGCGATCAGCGCGCGGATCATGCCGGCCTTGGCGTGCTGGAACGACAGCGCGCCGGTGAGCGCGGCGAGCGCAAAGCCGCGCTCCGGATCGGGCGTCGAGCGCAGATAGTCGGCGATCAGCCGCAGCTTGTTGTTGCGGCCCGGCTCGTAGGCGAGGCGGTCGAGGAGTTGCGCGAACGCGTTCATGCCAGCTCGCCGGCCGCGGTGTCACTGAAGCCGTCCGTATCGTCCTCGTCGCCATAGCCGACGATGGCGAGCGGCCGTGCCTTCACCCCGCGCGTCTCGCTCCAGTGCACCAATGCGTCCTCCTGGCCGTGAGTCACCCAGATTTCGGATGCGCCGGTCGCGGCGATGGTGGCGGTCAGGCCATCCCAGTCGGCGTGGTCGGAGATGACAAGCGGCAGCTCGACACCGCCCTGGCGCGCCCGCGCGCGCACCCGCATCCAGCCCGACGCGAAGCAGGTGACCGGATCGGGGAAGCGCCGCGCCCACAAATCCTTCATCGCGGACGGCGGGCAGAGCGTGATGGTGCCGGCAAGCTCGGATTTCTTCGCGCCGCTGACTAGCTCGAGCGGACCCAGGTCGACACCGCGGCTCTCGTAGTAACGGGTTATCTTCTCCATCGCGCCGTGCAGATAGATCGGCTTGTCGTAACCCTGCCGCCGCAGCAGCGCGATGACGCGTTGCGCCTTGCCGAGCGAATAGGCGCCGACCAGATGCGCGCGTTCGGGGAACAATTTGACCGAGTGCAGAAGC
>Ga0190270_10000352_pt1 | contig 19428 bp, 14 predicted proteins | sample Popmic320T_FD_133748 | JGI IMG/M metagenome (GOLD analysis project Ga0190270, IMG submission 133748) | Populus adjacent soil microbial communities from riparian zone of Weber River, Utah, USA - 320 T | ecosystem: Environmental > Terrestrial > Soil > Riparian zone | place: USA: Utah | collected...
CCGACTCGAGTGTTGGCGCAAATCCGCACCAACTCTGGCTTCAGACCTGCAGTTTCGCGCCAACACTGGGGTAGGCCCGGCCGGCCACCCCTCCCGACAACCCCTTTCGAAGTGGAGAAGACGCGCAATCTCGGCGCGAGGGACGGTTCGGGTGCGGGAGGCGCGCCCGGGGGCCCTTCTCAGTCGTAGCTCAGGCCAAAGTGGCAATCTGAACCCATGCGCATCCTGGTGGTGGATGACGACCGGGCGGTCCGCGACTCGCTGCGGCGTTCGCTGGAATACAACGGCTACACCGTCGACGTCGCCGCCGACGGGGCCGAGGCGCTGGCGCGTACTCCGCTGATCAACCCCGACGCCATCGTCATGGACGTGATGATGCCGCGGCTCGACGGCCTCGAGGCCACCCGAGCGCTCCGAGGTGCCGGCAACGACGTGCCGATCCTCGTGCTGACCGCGCGCGACGCCGTCGCCGACCGGGTCGACGGCCTCGATGCGGGTGCCGACGACTACCTCACCAAGCCGTTCGCCCTCGAGGAGCTGCTGGCCCGGCTGCGTGCGCTGCTTCGGCGCGCGACTCGCGACGATGACGACGAACAGACCTTGCTGACCTTCGCCGACCTCAGCCTCGACACCGCGACTCGTGAGGTGATGCGCGGCGAGCGTTCGGTCTCGCTGACCCGCACCGAGTTTGCACTGCTCGAGCTGTTCATGCGGCGTCCCCGGCGCGTACTGGAGCGGTCGTTCATCCTCGAGGAGGTGTGGGGGTTCGACTTCCCGACGACCGCCAACTCGCTCGAGGTCTACGTCGGTTACGTCCGCCGCAAGCTCGAGGCCGACAGCGAGTCACGGCTGCTGCACACCGTGCGCGGCGTCGGCTACGTCCTACGCGAGACGGCTCCATGAACCTGCGGGAACAGGTCTCGGCCCGCGTAACCCTCGCCTCCCGCATCACCCTGCTCGCCACGCTGGCGGTGGGGCTGACCGTCGCGGCCGTCAGCATCGCCGTCTATTTCACCGTCCGCGTGCAGCTGGTCAACTCGCTCGACGACTCGCTGCTGCGCCGCGCGGACTCGGCCGTCGCGTCGCCGGAATTCGTCGACGTCCTGAAGCAGACGCCCGACGTGGTGCTCGTCGCCTCTGACGTCAAGTACGCCGTCATCGACCCCAGCGGGACCAAGGGTGCCCGTGCCTTGATCAGCGATGCCGAGCTCGCCGTCGCACAGGGCGAGTCCGCCCAGTCGATCCGGACAGTCAACGTCAGCGGCGTCGATTACCGCGTGATCGCCGTGCCTGCCGGCGAGGACACCGCCGTGATCATGGCCCAGTCGATGGAGCCGACCCAACGTACGCTCGACCGGCTCGGCCTCGTCTTCTGGGTCGTCGGCGTCTCGGGCGTCCTCATCGCTGGCGTCGCCGGATGGGCGGTCGCCACCAACAGCCTGCGGCCGGTGCGCCGACTCACCGATGCCGCCGAACACGTCGCGATCACCGAGGAGCTCAAGCCGATCGAGATCACCGGCGACGACGAGCTGGCCCGGCTGACGATCGCGTTCAACTCGATGCTGGTCGCCCTCGACGCGTCCCAGCGCCGGCAGCGGCAGTTGATCGCCGACGCGGGTCACGAGCTGCGTACGCCGCTCACCAGCCTGCGCACCAACATCGAGCTTCTCGCGCAGGCCGACAAGCGCGGCGACCTCAAGGAGGAGGCTCGCAGCGAACTGCTCACCGACATCCGCGCCCAGATCGAGGAAATGTCGACCCTCGTCGGCGACCTGGTCGAGTTGGCCCGCGACGAACTGCTCGTCCGCGGCCCGGAGCCGGCCGACCTCGGGGAGCTGCTCGACGCCGCGATCGAGCGAGTACGCCGGCGGGCGCCGGGCATCACGTTCGAGGTCGACGCCGAGTCGTGGTTGGTCCTCGGTGACCCGCATCTGTTGGAGCGGGCGATCACCAACCTGCTCGACAACGCCGCCAAGTGGAGCCCGCCGCTGGGCACGGTGAGGGTTCGACTCGACGAGGGCGCGCTCACGGTGACCGACGAGGGGGCCGGCATCGCCGATGCCGATCTGCCCCACATCTTCGAACGGTTCTACCGCTCAACCGAGTCGCGAACCCTGCCCGGATCGGGTTTGGGTCTCGCGATCGTGCAGCAGACGGCGCACCGACACGGCGGCACGGTTGCGGCCGGCAATACCGAATCGGGCGGCGCGATCTTCCGGCTGTGGATTCCGGGTCAGCGAAGCCCGGTACGTCACGACCAGCCCGCTGACCAGGCGTGATGCCGATCACCTGAATCCTTGGGGCGGTCCAAGCTCGGTCTCAGTCGGATCTAAGGCGACCCGATCAAGCTGGAGCCATGACCGACAACACCAGCGACGCGCAGAGCCACACCCACCGCTACGGCACCGGCTCCAACGGTCCTCTGACGACCGGACAGCCGCCGAGCGGCCAGCGGCGGCCCGGCCCCGGGTTGGGAGCGCCGCTGCCCCCCTACGGTCAGGCCGGCCCCTTTCCACCGCCGCGCCGCCGCGGCCCCGGCATCGTGATCGCGGCCGTACTCGCCGGTGCGTTGGCCGGGACCGCCGGCGCCGCCGGCTACACCGCCGTCACTGACGACCCAACATCCACGCAGTCGGCGCCGACATCGCTCGACACGACGCCGGTGAGCAACACGACCAACCAGGCGCCTGCCGGCGATGTCGAGAAGGTCGCGGCAGCAGTGCAGCCGTCCGTCGTGCAGATCAATGTCGCGGGTGCACAAGGAGCCGGCAACGGCACGGGCATCATCATCAGCTCCGACGGCCAGATCCTCACCAACAACCACGTTGTCGAGACTGCGGCCGACGGCGGGTCGATCACCGTACTCTTCAGCGACGGCTCGACCGCCAAGGCCACCATCGTCGGGCGCGACCCCGTGACCGACGTCGCCGTGATCCAGGCCGAGGACGTCTCCGGTCTTCAACCGGCCACGCTCGGCACCTCCGACAACCTCGACGTCGGCGAGGAGGTCGTCGCGATCGGTTCGCCGTTCGGTCTCGAGAGCACGGTCACCAGCGGCATCATCAGCGCACTCAACCGGCCCGTGACGGCGTCGAGCGAGTCGTCGGGCAACTCGACGGTCTTTCCGGCGATCCAGACTGACGCGGCGATCAACCCGGGCAACTCCGGCGGGCCGCTCGTCAACTCCAGCGGCCAGGTCATCGGCATCAACTCGGCGATCTACGGCCAGTCCGGCGGATCGATCGGTCTCGGGTTCGCGATCCCGATCGACCTCGCCCGCGCGATCGCCAACCAGCTCGTCGACGGCGAGACTCCGTCCCACGCTCGGATCGGCATCTCGGTGACTGACGCGGTGCAGTCCGACCAGATCACCACAGTCGGCGCCCGGATCGCCGACGTCACCGCCGACAGCGCGGGCGACCAGGCAGGCCTCGAGAACGGCGACATCGTCACCGAGGTCGACGGTCACCACGTGACCAGCGCCAACGGCCTGATCGCGCTGATCCGCAGCTACCGCCCCGGCGACGACGTCACCGTGACCTACGTCCGCGGCGGCGACGAGCACCAGACCGACGTAACACTCGACAGCGACGAGGGCGACCTCACGTCCTGAGCCCGCCGGACAGGGGGTCGTGGGGTCGCTGACGGGCGACCCCACGACCCCGCCCAAACGCTGGCCGATCCGTGAGTTTCGACCCGGCGATCCGTGAGAAGTGGCCGGCTCATCGAGGTCAGAAGTCACGGATCGCTGGGTCGAAACTCACGGATCGACGGGTCGAAACTCACGGATCGCCGAGGGCGGCGAGGACGCGATCGAGCTTGAGCCGCGACTCCGCGTACTCGTCGGCCCGGTCCGATCGCACCGTGACGCCACCGCCCGTACCCGCGACGTAGTGCTGGCCGTCGTAGACCAGCGACCTGATCACCATGCCGAGATCAGCCGCATGCGGACCAAGCCAACCGAGCACGCCGGCGTAAACACCGCGCGCCGAATCCTCGACATCGGCGATCACCTGCATCGTGCGCAGCTTCGGCGCGCCAGTCATCGAACCGCCCGGCATCAGCGCCCGGATCGCCTCGACCGGCCCGATGCCGTCACGCAGCCGGCCACGCACGGTCGTGACGAGTTGATGGACGTTCTCGTACGACTCGACCTGCATCAGCTCCGGCACCTCGACCGTCCCGGGCTGGCACACGATCGACAGGTCGTTGCGTAGCAGGTCGGTGACGATGAGGTTTTCGGCCCGCAGCTTCGGGTCGCGGCGCAGCCGGCTCGCGTGCTCGGCGTCGGCGACCGGGTCGGCGCCGCGCGGCAGGGTGCCCTTGATCGGCCGGGTCTCGATCGCCGGTCCCTCGATCCGGCAAAACCGCTCCGGCGACGACGACAGCACGGCTACCCCGTCGTGTTGGACATAGGCCGTGTACGGCGCGGGGTTGAGCCGGCGGAGTCGCCGATAGACGTCGATCGGATCGTCGCCCGACTCGACGACATGGCGGTAGGTCAGGTTGACCTCGTACGTGTTGCCCAACCGCAGCTGTCGTTGCACCTCGTCGAACGCCGGGGCGTAGTCAGCCTCCGACCACGTGCTCACCACACGGCTACGCCCCGGCGCGAGTGTCTCGGAGACATCGTCGACCGGCAGCTCGGGCTCGGCGTCGAACCCGACCGGCGTCACGACGCGCCGAGCCAGGTCGAACACGAGATAGCGCCTCGCGTGCAGCCAGCACGAATCGGGGACCGTCGCCGACCCGGATCGCAGCGCCGGCAGATCGGATCGCGCCGCGTACCCGAACCACCCCACGAGCCGCTCATGCGACGCGGCCTGCGCCAGCGCCCCCTCGACCGCGGCGAACGCGTCAATCGACGCAGGCGCCACGACCGACGGGTCGGACTCGTCGAGCCAGCCCACCACACTGCTTCGCCCCGACCACTCCCTGGCGCCGGCGCCGTCGAGCCAAAACATGCGGGCATGTCGACGCGCCAGCGCCACGGCGACTGCCTCCGGGTCGACCCACCTCATGCCGATCCTCGCGAGTTGTCAGGCACATGTGGAGCCAGGGGTCCACATGTGCCTGACAACTTCTGGCGGCCCGTCACGGGACGCCCGCCAGGAAGTTGTCGATGATGGCCCGACCGTGCTCGGTCAGCACCGACTCCGGATGAAACTGCACACCCGCCTGCGGCAGCGACCGGTGCCGCACGCCCATCACGACACCGTCCTCGCTGCGCGCGATGATTTCGAGCTCGTCCGGCACGGCGATCGCCGCGAGCGAGTGGTAGCGCACGACCGGCAGGTCCTGCGGCAACCCCGCAAACAGCCCGCGCCCACTGTGAACGAGCTCACTCACCTCGCCATGTGCCGGCTCGACCGCCTCGACCGACCCGCCGTAACACGTCACGAGCCCCTGCATCCCGAGGCAGACGCCGAGCACCGGCACTGTCGCGGTGCGCATCACGGCATGCCCGACGGCAAAGTCCTCCGCCCGATCCGGATGCCCTGGGCCCGGGGACAACACGACGTGGCTGTAGGCCCCGTCAAGCAGCGCGGCCGCCGTGACCTGATCGTGCTCCACGATGTCGGGCAGCGTCCCGGTCACCGACGCGATCAGGTGCGCCAGGTTGTGCGTGTACGAGTCGTAGTGGTCGACCAGCACGACTCGCGTCATTGGTCGAGCAACGCCGACACAAGCTCGGCGACGATGTCGTAGCCGTGCTGAGACAGGATCGACTCGGCGTGAAACTGGACGCCCCGATAGTGCGGCCCGGAGATCAGGTGCACGTCGCCGGTGGCCGGGTCGGTCTCGACCGTGACACCGTCCGGCAGCCCGCTAGCCGGCGCCCGGGCGACGAAGGTGTTGTAAAACCCGACGAGCCGCTCGCGACCGAGCATCGGCAGCTGGGTCTGCGTGCCCTGGAACACGATGTCCTTGTAGCCCAGGCTCAGCCCCAACACGTCACACACGGCTTGATGTCCGAGGCAGACGGCGAGGAAGGGCTGCTGGCGCTCCAGCAGGTCCTCGACGGCTGAGCGGATCGCGGCCATCTTCGGATCCGCGTGGTCGCGAGGGTCGCCCGGCCCCGGGCCGACGATCACCAGGTCGTGGTCGTCGACGGCCGTCGGGGTCCAGTCGTCGTGTCGTACGACGGTCGACGACATCCCCAACACGCCCAGCACGTGCCGCAGCATGTTGACGAAGTCGTCCTCGCCGTCGAGGATCACCGCGCTCTTGCCGCGCAAAGCCGGGTTGGCCGGCGTCGTCGACTGGTCGGTCAGCCAAAATGGGCTGAGTCGCTGGTTGCGCGACCCCAACGCCACCAGGACGTCGTCGTCGTGCTCTAGCCCGGCGACGTCGTCGGTCGGGGTCGGCGCGGCGGCGAGCCCAAAGGCGGTCAGGATGCCGCCGGCTTTCGCGGCGGTCTCGGCCGTCTCGTACGCCGGGTCCGAGTCCCTCACCAACGTGGCGCCGGCGGTGACCGTCAGCCGCCCATCGACCGACACGTCGGCGGTCCGGATCAGGATCGGCGCGTCCGCCGTGGCCCGGCCCTCGTCGTCGCGTCCGATCAGCGCCATCGTCGCCCCGTAGTAGCCGCGTCCGGTCGTCTCGTACTTCGCGATTAGCCGACACGCGTTCTCGACCGGGCTGCCGGTCACGGTCGCGGCGTACATCGAGTCGCGCAGCACCTCCTGCACGCTGCGCTGGGTGCGCCCGGCGAGAAGGTATTCGGTATGCATCAGATGGGTCATCTGCTTGAGATACGGCCCGAGCACCAAGCCCCCCTCGTGGCAGATGTCGCACATCATCTTGAGCTCCTCGTCGACGACCATGAAGAGCTCGTAGATCTCCTTCTCGTCGGCGAGGAAGTCGAGCAGGGCCGCCTTGCGAGCCGCCCTGGTGTCGAGGCCACGCAGCCGGAACGTGCCGCTGATCGGGTTCATCCGCACGTTGCCGGCGTCGACCGAGACATGACGCTCGGGGCTGGCGCCGATCAGGTAGCGGTCGCCGGTGAAGATGCAGAAGGTCCAGTACGCGCCGCGCTCCCGCTCAAGGAGTCGACGCAACACGGTGAGTGCGCCCGCGTGACCCCAGTCGGCGAGCTGGGCGGCCCAACGGCGGCCGATGACGAGGTTTGCGCCCTCACCGTTGCCGATCTCGTCGCGGATGATCGCGTCGACCAACTTGCCGTAGTCGGCGTCGTCGATCTCGAAGCCGCCCCGGTCGGTGTAGTCGACAGGTACGTCCGGGAGCGCGTCGATCGCCTCGGCGAGCGGCACGTCGCGCTCGTACTCGATGGCGATGTCCGACAGCGGTGTCGCGTCCTGATGCGCCTCGAAGCCGCGTTCGCGGACCTGCGCGTACGGGACGAGCACGAGTCGGTCGAAGCGACGACCGGACTCCGGCGGGCCCTGCGAGTTCGGGATGTCCGCGAGCCATTCGATGTCCTTGCGGGTGCCGCCCGCCACTGTGAGGGTGTCGGAGTCGCGCAGGCGGATCAGCGCCCACGCCGGGTACGCAACGACGTCGTCGAGATAGGACACCCCGAGATCGTATCGGCGGGCAACCTCGTCCCGGTCCGCAACGTCCTGGATTCCGAGCGTTCCAACCCGCACTTTGCAGGACGCCACGGTCGGGCATACGGTCGCAGGACATGAAGCATGCCGGCATCCTCGCTCACAGCGCCGAAGGCGCCTCCCTGTGCTTTCTGGCCTTCTGCCAAGCCGGCTTCAGCGAACTCGGACCGCATCAACACCCCGACGTCACGCTCGACTGCATCGCGATGGGGCACAGCATGTCGGCGTGGGAGAGGGCCGACTACGCGACGGTCCGCAGGTTGCTGGCTCGGAGCACCCGCCGGCTCGCCGGTGCCGGTGCCGACTTCATCGCCTGCCCCGACAACACCGCCCACATCGCGATGGAGCGAACCGGCGAGGAGTTCGCGTTGCCCGCGCTGCACATCGCCGAGGTGGTCACCGATCAAGCACAGCGAGACGGCCGCCGCAAGATCGGCATCCTCGGCACCCGGTTCACGATGGACGGCCCGGTCTACCCTCGGGCACTGGGCGCTCGCGACATCGACTACGCCGTGCCGGACGCCGACGATCGCGATGTCGTCGACCGGATCATCTTCGACGAACTCGTCAACGGCACCTTCACCGACGCCGCCCGCGCCGCGTACGTCGAGGTCATCGACAAGCTGCGTAACGACGGATGCGACGCCGTCGCCCTGGTGTGTACGGAGATCCCGCTCCTCATCGGACCCGACGTGTCGCCACTGCCCACGCTCGACTCCACCCGCCTCCTGGCGCGAGCCGCCTTCGATGTCGCCGCCGGGCGGCGGCCGATGCCGTCCTGGCGGGGCGGTCCGATCCACGCCGCCTGACTCCACCTAGTCTGCGGTGTCGCCGCTCCCGGGGGCCCCGGTCGCGTCGCCCTCGCCGAGGCCGGCGCCGACCGGCACCCATGGCCGCACCGTGATCGCCCCGTCGGTAGTGAACGACACCGGCTGCAGCCCGATCGGCCGACCATCGCGGTAGGTGATCAGCGTGACCTCGGCCGGGCGACGCAGCGCGGTGCCCAGCGCGAAGGCGTACGCCGCACCGCCGGTCGTGCCGTTGGTGTAGGTCGTCGTCGGCCGGCCGAGGACGGAGTAGGTCGTCTCCGGGCCTAGCTGGCGGTGCGCGTGTCCGCTGAGCACGAGGTCGACACAGCCGGCTTCGGCTGTGGCCATTCCGGCGGTCGGCCCGTGTACGAGCAGCGTGCTCACGTCGCCGGTCTCACACGCGACGTCGGCCAGCCGCTCCCCCTGCTCCTCGTCGGTCTCGTCGAAGACGGTCCGACCGGCGACCAACCCGCTGGCCCGCACGTCACTGTCGCCGAGGAACGTGATGCCCTCGACGGTCTCCGGCTCGCCCGACAGCACGGTGAAGCCCTGGTCTTCGTACGCGTCGACGATCGCGCCGCCGTAGTCGTGGTTGCCGCCGATCACGACCACCTCGTACCCCTCGAACGCGTCGGCCAGCGAGTTGACGCTGAACCGCTCCCACGAGCCGCCGCTCGACGTGTCGTCGCCGGCGTCGATGAGGAACGTCGCACCACCGGCGTCGGCGATGGCCCGCGCCACCGAGTCCATGCCGATGTTGTCGTGCCGGTCGGCGACCATGAGCGCGACGGTGTCGCCTTCCTCCGGGTCACGCAGCCGATCGTCGAGCTCAGCCGCACGCTCGGTCAGGTCGCGATAAAACACCAGGGAGTTGTTATACGTCGTGACCGCGCTTTCGATGAGCTGGACCCCGCCGCGACTGGCGCCACCGGTCAGCACCTCGATCCGGTTGAGCTCGGGGTCGAGCGACTGGTCCGGAAACAGCGACGGCAGGGGAACCCAAACGGCGGGGCCGGACGCCGGCTCCGCCGGCTCGGGCCCAGGAACCATCGCGACGGCCACCGCCAGAGCCACGGCGACGACGGAGGCGCTCGCCACCAGCATCGGCCGTCGCTCCCGCTCGCGGAGCTCGCGCCGGACCGCCTCACCGAGTTCGGCCCGGCGCCGGCGGCCGATCAGACTCCACACGCCCACCGTCGCGAGCACGGCCAGACAGCCGGCGCCGACGCCTCGCAGGGCATGGTCGATCGCCATGTCGAGCAGCGCCCGCTGGAGCTCGCGTACCTCGCCGCCCGGGTGGCTGGCGATGACGGCGTCGCGCCGAATGACGTCGTCGAGGCTGGCTGCCTGGGTGTCGCCGACGTCGACGTAAACGCCCAGGTCAAGCGGCTGGTCGGACGCTACTCGAAATCGCGGCAGCACCGGCCCGAAGTCGAGCGTGGCGTAGCCGTCGAACGTGGGGCGAACGGTCGTCGTATGCGCTCCGATGACGACCGTCCGCGAGTCGTTGGCAAACCCCACCGCGGCGACCGCTCCAGCGACGACAAGCCAGACAGCGCTCAGTGTCAGACCGGCCCAGAGGCGACGCCGCTTGATCGTCATCGCCTCCAAGGATGGCGCACTTCCCTTCGCGCCGAGATTGCGCGTCTGCCCCAGCCGCGCGAGCAGGACGCGCAATCTCGACGCGAAAAGGGGTCAGGCTCCGGTGTTGAGGACGCGCACGTTGTCCTCGCTATAGCGATCGCCGTGGATCGCGCGCGCGGCGAAGACCGTGTCCAGACGCTCCAGGTCGTCACCGGCGAGCTCGACTAGGGCGGCGCCGACGTTTTCGTCGAGACGCTCGGGACGGCTCGTCCCCGGGATCGGCACGATGTCGTCGCCCCGTGTCAGGAGCCAGGCGAGAGCGAGCTGTCCGGGGCTGACGCCGCGGCGCTCAGCGATCGCGCGCACCTCGTCGACGAGCGCCAGGTTGCGCTCGAAGTTGTCGCCCTGGAACCGCGGCACGGTGTGCCGGAAGTCGTCGTCGCCCCGCAGGTCGTCGAGCGACCGCACGGTCCCGGTGAGGAAGCCGCGACCCAAGGGCGAGTACGCGACGAAGCCGACGCCGAGCTCACGGCACGCCGGCAGGATCTCGGGCTCGACGTCGCGGTACCACAGCGAGTACTCGGTCTGCAGAGCCGTGATCGGGTGCACCGCGTGCGCCCGACGCAGCGTGGCGGCGCTGACCTCCGAAAGTCCGAGGTAGCGGATCTTGCCTTCGGCGACGAGCTCGGCCATCGCGCCGACGGTCTCCTCGATCGGCGTGTTGGGGTCGACTCGATGCTGGTAATAGAGATCGATGGTGTCGACACCGAGCCGGCGCAGCGATGCCTCGCACGCGGCGCGGACGTACTCGCGGTCGCCGCGGACGCCGGTGATCTCACCGTCGGCGACACGGGTGATGCCGAACTTGGTCGCGATGACGACGTCGTCGCGATGCGCCGCGAGGCCGCGGCCGACGAGCTCCTCGTTGCGGCCGGAGCCGTACATGTCGGAGGTGTCGAAGAGGGTCACTCCGCGGTCGACGGCACGCTCGAGCGTTCGCAGCGACCGTCCGTCGTCGTAGTCGCCGTACGCGTCGCTCATGCCCATGCAGCCGAGGCCGAGCGCGCTGACCTCCAGGCCGGAGGTGCCGAGTTTGCGGGTTGGGATCGGGTTGTCAGTCATGTCCACGAGACTGATCCGGCTCGCGAGCGCGGACCAGACCCGGCCGATCCTGGGACTGACAAGACCACCCTCACCCGCGCCCGCCTGCCCATACTGGACGCATGGACGAGCGCGCACAGTTCGGCGAGTTCTTGACCTCGCGGCGCAATCGACTGACCCCGGAAGCGGCCGACCTGCCGATGCACGGGCGTCGTCGCGTGCCCGGGCTTCGGCGCGAAGAGGTCGCGCAGCTCGCCGGGCTCAGCGTCGACTACTACGTACGCCTCGAGCAGGGTCGTGCGGCGCATCCGTCCGAAAGTGTGCTCGACGCGATCGCTCGAGCGCTACAGCTCGACGAGGTCGAGCGGGCCCACCTCTATCAGCTGGCGCGCCCGAAGCCCAAGCGGCGCCGGCCACCCAAGCGCGAGCAGGTACGACCCGGGATCCGACAGCTCCTCGACCGGCTCGACGGCGTACCCGCGTTCGTCCTCGGCCGGCGGATGGACGTGCTCGCCTGGAACCGACTCGGCGCGTCGTTGCACGCCGACTTCGACGGTCTGCCGCCACGCGAGCGCAACATGGCGCGACTGATATTTCTCGACCCGGCATCGATCGATCACTACCCCGAGTGGGAGCGGGTCGCCCGCGACACCGTCGGCATCCTGCGCGGCCTCGCGGGTCGCCACTCCGACGACCAGCAGCTCGCCGAGCTGATCGGCGAGCTGTCGATGAACAGCGAGCATTTCCGGCGTTGGTGGGCGGCCGGCGTGGTGCGCCAAAAGACTCGCGGCCGCAAGCTGATCCGCCACCCCGTCGTCGGCGACCTCGACCTGCACTACGAGACGCTGCAGCTGCCGGACGCGCCGGATCAGGTTTTGGTCACCTACACCGCCGCGCCCGGCAGCGAATCGGAGACGTCGCTTGCGTTGCTGGCGTCGTGGGCTCAGTCAGACCCGGTCGCCGAGCGACTCGCGGCCGAGACCGCGCCGACCAACGGCTGACGGCTCAGCCCCAGTACAGCGTGTACGAGATGCTCGCCTTCTGGTCGATCGGGCTGTAGCGGCCCTGGACCCGCGCGGTGAGGTAACCGATCTCGAGCGGCGTGTTTTCCGACCGCACGGTCTCGGTCCCCTGCGCCTGCTCGGCCGCCCGACGCCAGTCTTCGGCGATCTTGACCGCCCCGCCCAGCTGCCGCAGCGACTCGCTGAGCACGGTGGTCGCGGCCGACAGGTCCATCCGTGGCGTGTGCATGTCCATGCCGGTCGGATCAGCGGTGTCGGCATCGACCCCGGCGGCGTAGCTGTCGAAGGTGACGAGGCTGACCTCGGTTTCGAGCGTCCGGTCGCCGGGCAGCCCGAGACTGACCAGCCGGCCCTCGTCGGTCTCGTCGATGGCGACCTTCTCGCCGTCCGCCATGCCGGCGTCGGCCCGCGTGGGTGGAGTGGTGAGGTCGTACGTCACGTCTTCGCCTGCTTTCGATTCCCGAGTGTCGTCGCCGTCGGCCTGCTGCGTACCGCAACCCACCGCGGTGACAGCGACGACCGCGATCGCCACGGTCCGCAGCGATCGACCGAAGCGGCCCCGCTCAGAAGCCAAAGCGCGCCCGAACATGCCAGTCGGTCAGGAGATCTTCGGTGATGTCGTCGACGCGGTGAACGAGCCGCCCATCTTCGATCCGGTCATGCACATTGCTGCCGATGATCTCACGAGCCCGCTCCGGGTCGTCGTTGATCAGGTGCTGGTAGGCCGGGAGCGTGTCCTTCTCGATCAGGTTCCACCGGGTGTCGAAGTCGGCGATGTTGCCGTTGGGCAGCGGGGTCTCGACCTCGACGTGCACCATCGACGGAACAATGCCGACCGTCACCGGGATCTCGGCCTTCAGCGGGCTGACGTCGCCGAGACCCTGGGCACCGGGGATCGACGGCTGCCCGACCGCACCCATCAGGTAAGTGACGGCTTCGCCCGTGACCGGGTGGTCCTTCATCGTCTGGTAGCTGTCGTCGATGATGTCGTGCTGCTCTCGGTAGAGCAGGTATTCGTTGCCTGCCGTGATCAGCTCGTTGTTGCCGGTCCGGCGCCCCTCGTCGATCTGCGACCAGGCGTTGTAGGTCTGGTCGGGGTCGCCGTTGTCGAACAGACCGGCGTCGCGCATCTCGGCAATAGCGTCCATGCCGCCGTCGAGGTACGCCTGGTGCATTGCCGCCTGGTCGAAGAAGATGTCCTTCTGCATCTGCAGGAACGTCGTCTCGAAGAACTTGATGTCGTCGGCGGTGAGGTGCGCCCCCAACGAGCCGATGTCACCGAGGATGCCGGGGAACGCGCCACCGGCGCCGTAGGGCAGCTTGTCGAGGGCGTTGCCGAGGCCGTCCGCGATGTTGCGCAGCATGTTGAGGTCGAAGAACCCACCGGCGAACGACGGCCCGATCATGTTGGCCATGCCGGCCCATTGCATGTACGGGTTGTCGAGGTAGAGCTTGCCGTAGTAGGTGTAGACCGCCTCGATGATGCCGCGCAGGCCCTCGGCGCCCTTGCTCGGATCCCAGGCGCACAGGTCGATGCCGGCCTTCTCGGCCGCGCGTGTCACCCAGTACATCTGCAGCAGGTCTTTGTATTCGCGCGGCTTGAGGCCCATCGCCCGGGCCGCGTCGAGCTGTCGCTTGAGATCCTCCGACGAGCCGCAGGTCGGCGTGAGGAACTGCTTGAGCTCGTTGTAATTACGCAGGTTGGCGAGCAGCGTGTGATACTCGGCCTTGGTGAGCTTCATGTCGGGGAACAGCGACAGTGCAAGCGCCGGCAGCGCCCCGGCGAGGAGCAGCTTCTTGATCGCCGCCTCGGTAGGCCCTTCGTCGAGCGTCGAGGAGACCGTCGTCGCGTCGCCGTCGAGGTTGTCGACCAGCCCGTCGTACTTTTTCTGGTAGACCGCCTGACGGGTCGAGTACGCCGCCGCAACGGCGCTGGAGCGGTCGGAGTCGACGTCGGCCCGGTCCTGCGCGGTCTTAGCATCGGAGTAGTCGGCGGCCGCCACGCCAAAGTCGTTGTCCTGCTCGGCCTCGAAGGCTCTGTTGATCTTGTCGACGCCGCCGTTGTGGTCGGTGATGTGGTGCGACCACTGGACGACAGAGCCGCCCGCGAGCAGCGCAGCCGTCGCGACCTTGTTGCCGTTGGCGAGGACCGGCTGCGGCGCGGTTGCCATCGGCGCCTGGACGTCGCCAGCGGTCGCCGCCTGGGCCGGCCGGTGGCTGCCGTCGACCGAGTGCATTGTGTTGTGGATCGTCTGCGACGTCTTGTTGATCGCGTCACCGTCGTCATTGACGTCGCCCGGTGTCGCGGTGTAGTGCGGCCACGGGTAGCCCGTACCGCCGCCTCCACCCCCGCCCGAATCGAGCAGCACCCCTCGCCCTCCCGTGACCTGAGCTGAGAATCCCGTTTCTGCGAACGGCTCAGCCTAGAAGACGAAAGGGTCACGGCGAGACACGCAATCCCGGCGGGAAGGTTGGCGACTAGGCTCCGGGTGATGTTCAGCAAGGTGCTGGTCGCCAATCGCGGCGAGATCGCCATCCGGGCGTTGCGGGCCGGGTACGAGCTCGGCGCCAAGACGGTCGCGGTGTTTCCGTACGAGGATCGCGGATCGGAGCACCGACTCAAGGCGGACGAAGCGTACGAGATCGGCGAGCGCGGCCACCCCGTTCGCGCCTACCTCGATCCCGAGGCGATCGTGGCGACGGCTCGCCGGGCAGGTGCGGACGCGGTCTATCCGGGTTACGGCTTCCTGTCCGAAAATCCGGCGCTGGCCGAGGCGTGTGCGGCAGCCGGCATCACGTTCATCGGGCCGAGCGCCGACGTGCTGCGGCTGGCCGGCAACAAGGCCCGCGCGGTCGAGGCGGCTCGCGAGGCCGGCCTTCCCGTGCTCGCGTCGGTGCCGCCCAGCCGAGAGGTCGACGAGCTGGTCCGAGCCGCCGAGGAGCTGCCGTACCCACTGTTCGTCAAGGCGGTCGCCGGCGGCGGCGGTCGCGGGTTGCGCCAGGTCGACGAACCGAGCCGACTCCGCGATGCGCTCGAGACCGCGATGCGCGAGGCCGACGGTGCGTTCGGCGACCCGACCGTGTTCATCGAGCAGGCCGTGGTCGAGCCGCGCCACATCGAGGTACAGGTGCTCGGCGACGCGACCGGTGCGATGCTGCATCTCTACGAGCGGGACTGCTCGGTCCAGCGACGGCATCAGAAGGTCGTCGAGATCGCGCCGGCGCCCAACCTCGATCCCGACCTCCGGCAACGGATCTGCGCCGACGCGGTCGCCTTCGCCCGGGCGATCGACTACCGCAACGCCGGCACGGTCGAGTTCCTGGTCGATCGCGACGGGCGGCACGTCTTCATCGAGATGAACCCCCGCATCCAGGTCGAGCACACCGTGACCGAGGAGGTCACCGACGTCGACCTGGTGCAGTCGCAGCTGCGGATCGCGGCCGGCGAGACTCTGGCCGACCTGGGGCTGTCGCAGGACGCGATCCGACTGCGCGGCGCCGCCCTGCAATGCCGAATCACGACCGAGGATCCGGCCAACAACTTCCGGCCCGACACGGGTCGGATCACGACGTACCGCTCGCCTGGGGGCGCCGGTATTCGGCTCGACGGCGGCACGACGTACACCGGGGCCGAGGTCAGCGCCCATTTCGACTCGATGCTGACCAAGCTGACCTGCCGGGGTCGTGACTTCGAGACCGCCGTCGATCGGGCAGCCCGGGCCGTGATGGAGTTCCGGATCCGCGGGGTCGCGACCAACATCCCGTTCTTGCACGCGTTGCTGACCGATGCGGACTTCCGGGCCGGTCGGCTCTCGACGGCGTTCATCGAGCGTCATCCGCAGCTGCTGACGTCGCCCGGGTCGGCCGACCGCGGCACCCGGCTGCTTCGCTACCTCGCGGACGTCACGGTCAACAAGCCGCACGGCCCGGCGCCAGCCTCGGTCGAGCCGGCCAGCAAGTTGCCGCCGATCGATCGCGACGTCCAGCCGCCGGCCGGGTCGCGCCAACGGCTGCTCGACCTCGGGCCGGAGGAGTTTGCCCGGCGGCTCCGTGCGCAGGACGCGGTCGCCGTGACCGAGACCACCTTCCGCGACGCGCACCAGTCGCTGCTCGCCACCCGGTTGCGTACGAAGGACCTCGTCACCGTCGCTGGCCACGTCGCCCGGATGACGCCGGAGCTGCTGTCCCTCGAGATGTGGGGCGGCGCGACCTACGACGTGGCGCTGCGTTTCCTGCACGAGGACCCGTGGGAGCGGCTGGCGGCGATACGTGACGAGGTGCCCAACATCTGCCTCCAAATGCTGCTGAGAGGTCGTAACACGGTCGGCTACACGCCGTACCCGGCGCAGGTGACCGAGGCCTTCGTCGAGGAGGCCGCCGCCACCGGGATCGACGTCTTCCGCATCTTCGACGCCCTCAACGACGTCGACCAGATGCGGCCAGCGATCGAGGCGGTCCGGTCGACCGGCTCAACGCTCGCCGAGGTCGCGCTCTGTTACACCGGCGATCTGTCGGACCCTGACGAGCGGCTCTACACGCTCGACTACTACCTCCGACTGGCAGAGCGCATCGTCGACGCCGGGGCGCACGTACTGGCGATCAAGGACATGGCCGGCCTGCTGCGGGTGCCGGCGGCCCGGACCCTGGTGACGGCGCTGCGCGAGCGGTTCGACCTGCCTGTGCACCTGCACACGCACGACACGGCCGGCGGCCAGATGGCGACGCTGACGGCCGCGATCGAGTGCAGGGTCGACGCCGTCGACGCGGCATCGGCCGCCCTCGCCGGGACGACGAGTCAGCCGGCGCTGTCGGCCCTCGTCGCGGCGACCGACCAGTCGGCTCGGCAGACCGGCCTCGACCTCGCAGCGATCTGCGACCTCGAGCCGTACTGGGAGGCAACGCGCCGGCTGTACGCGCCGTTCGAGTCCGCACCGCCGGGGCCGACGGGCCGGGTCCACACCCACGAGATCCCCGGCGGTCAGCTGTCCAACCTGCGCCAGCAGGCGATCGCGCTGGGGCTCGGCGAGAAGTTCGAGCAGATCGAGGACATGTACGCAGCGGCCAACGCGATCCTCGGCAACATCGTCAAGGTCACGCCGTCGAGCAAGGTGGTCGGCGACCTGGCACTGCATCTGGTCGCGGTCGGGGCGACACCGGAGGAGTTCGAGGCCGAGCCCCGTAGGTTCGACGTGCCCGACTCGGTCGTGGGCTTCCTGTCCGGCGAGCTCGGCGACCCGCCGGGCGGCTGGCCGGAGCCGTTTCGCACGAAGGCACTCGAGGGCCGACAGCCGAAGACGTCGGTGCAAGATCTCTCCGCCGACGAACTCACCGGGCTTCGCGACGACCGTCGGACGACGCTCAACCGACTGCTGTTTCCCGGACCGGCCCGCGAGTTCGGCGACGCGGAGAGTCAGTACGGAGACCTGTCCGTACTCCCGACGCACGCCTTCCTCTACGGCCTCGAACCCGATCGCGAGCAGCACGTCGTTATCGAGGAAGGCAAGATGCTCATCGTCGGCCTGGAGGCCGTGAGCGACGCCGACGAGCGCGGATACCGCACCGTCATGTGCACGCTCAACGGACAACTGCGGCCGGTAACGGCGCGCGACCGATCGATCGCTTCGACCGCTCCGGCGGCCGAGCGGGCCGACCGAAGCAACCCGGACCACGTTGGCGCGCCGTACGACGGCGTCGTGACTCCGGCCGTGGCCGTCGGTGACGAGGTCGAGGCCGGCGACGTCGTGGCGACCATCGAGGCGATGAAGATGGAGGCGTCGATAACGGCTCCGCACGCGGGGACGGTCGAGCGTCTCATCGTCGACCAGAGCCGCCAGTGCGAAGGTGGCGATCTGGTCGCGGTGCTGAGCCCGGCGAGCTGACGTCGGCCGGCGATCTGGCACAACCGCGCAACAGATCTGATGCGCGCGCAACACATGTGATGCGCGATGCCGCGAGAGGCTTCTGCGACGACGGTCCGACCGGCAACGGCACTCCCATCGGGTTGGAGGCCTTCACAGACACGACGGGCTGACGTTGCCGGTCGTACGCTGGGGTCGGGAGCGTGACCCCCATGGTGTATCGGTTGCTGGCCGACGGAGTCATCGTGCTGCACAGCGCGTATCTGGCGTTCCTGGTCCTCGGCGGTTTCCTCGCCTGGCGCTGGCGCTGGGTCGTCTGGGCGCACCTGTTTGCGGTCGCGTGGGCGATCCCTATCGTCGTCACCGACGCGTTCCCCTGCCCCTTCACCGAGTCGGAGAAGTGGCTGCAGGAGAAGGCCGGCGATGAGCCGTACAGCGGTGGCTTCATCGAGCACTACCTCGACGGCCGAGTCTGGCCCGAGAGCTACACCTGGGTCGTGGAGGTCACGGCATTCACCCTGGTCGCGATCTCGTACGTCGGCCTCGCCGTTCGGCGACATCGACGCGAGCGGACGCCGGTCTAGACGCTAGAACCCCGAAGTTGTCAGGCACATATCAAGCCCTGGCTCGACATGTGCCTGACAACTCAGCGGTAGCGACGGGCGACGTTGTCCGCGCCCGACGCACCCGGCTCCCACGACGCGATCCACGGTCCGGTGCCTTCGGATACGTCGACGACGCCGGCCTCGAGCCAGGTGTACGCATCGCCCAGCGTCTGCTTGGCGATCCGCCGGTCGATGTCGTCGGTGTTGCTCCAGAGCCGTCCGAACAACTCCTCGACCCGCAGTCGGGCCTGCCGGCAAAACGCGTCGGCCAACTCGTAGGCTGCCTCGCCCTGCGCCTTCTCGGCTTCGGTCTCGGCGTCGGAGCGCAGCATCTCGGCCCGGGAGCACGCCGCTGCCATGGCGAACAGCTCGGCGCCGATGTCGACGATCCGACCAAGAAATCCCTGGCGGTATTCGAGCTTGGCCTGCCACCGACTCATGCCGTAGAAGGTCTGCCGGGCGAGCTTGCGGGACGATCTCTCGACGTACCGCAGATGCTTCGCGAGCGGGCCGAAGTCGCCGTACGCTCCGGGCCGGCTGCCTTTGCCGGCGACGAGCTTCGGCAGCCACGTCGCGTAGAAGCCGCTGGCCTTCGCGGCGGCCTTCGCCTTCTGACCGACCTTGGCGTCCGGGTCCGCGAGGTCGCCGGCCGCCTTGAGATGCGCGTCGACCGCCTCGCGGGCGATCAGCAGGTGCATGATCTCGGTCGACCCCTCGAAGATGCGGTTGATCCGCACGTCCCGCAGCACCTGCTCGGCCGGCACGGCTCGCTCACCCCGAGCCGCGAGCGAGTCGGCCGTCTCGTACCCCCGACCCCCTCGGATCTGCACCAGCTCGTCGGCGATCTTCCACGCCATCTCGCTGGCCCACAGCTTCGC
>Ga0190270_10000353_pt1 | contig 19423 bp, 14 predicted proteins | sample Popmic320T_FD_133748 | JGI IMG/M metagenome (GOLD analysis project Ga0190270, IMG submission 133748) | Populus adjacent soil microbial communities from riparian zone of Weber River, Utah, USA - 320 T | ecosystem: Environmental > Terrestrial > Soil > Riparian zone | place: USA: Utah | collected...
CACTTTCGGTCAGACACGCAACGCTTTCCGCGATTTCACCGTGTCAGGCACGAACGATCCGGGCGGGCGATTGATCGAATTCCAGTTGCGACTGAATTTCTAGCCGCAGTCTGGAGATCATTCTAAAAACGGAAAAGCGCGGGGACGTTGTGAAATCCCCGCGCTTTTCGTATCTTGGCGACTCAATCCATCTTTATCGCCGGAGAAAAGCCGCTATGATTCCGTCACGCAGACAGTTTCTGCTATGCGCCGGCGCGACCGCGCTCGCCACGCAGTTCGACGCCAATCCCGTCTCATCCTCCTTCGCCGACTACGAGTTCAAGATCGGTTATCACACAGTCACATGGGGCGACAACACCGAGCAGGCGATTGATGAAATCTCGGAGATCGGGTTTACCGGCGTCGCAATCCGCCGCCCCGATTACGAGAAGTACGCCAATCGCGCCGCCGAATTTAAAGGCCTGATCGCCGCGAAGAAATTGACTCTTGTTTCAATCTCGACCGGCGACGTAACGATCAATCCGGGCGCCGAAAAGCAGGAGATCGCCGACCGCGTCGCGATGGCGAAATGGATGAAAGAGGTCGGGGGCCTATATTTGGAGGTCGCCGACGGCGAGCGCGCCAAAGAGGGAGTGAACGACCACGAGGATTACAAGAAGCTGGGTAGGCGTTTGACCGAGATCGGCAAGCGGACGTTCGGCGAATACGGCGTCAAGCTCGGCTATCAAAACCGCATGAACGGCATGGGCGAGCGGCAGTTGGAATTTGACCGGGTTATGAATGCGACAGATCAGAAATATGTGTGGGCGGCGCCTGACATCGCGCATATGCATACCGCAGGCGGCGACCCCGTGAAATTCACGCGCGATTACATAAACCGCCTGCTCTACCCGCATTTCAAGGACGTGTTGATTCAGAAGACCCCGCCAGGGCTCGACGGCAGGCCGCTGAGGCCGAAATACGACTTCGTCGAATTGGGGCAAGGCGTGGTTAACATCCCCGGCGCGCTGCAGATCATGAAAGATTTCCGCTACCAGGGCTGGATCATCGTCGAGCTTGACCGCGCGCCCGGAGGGCGGACGCCTAAAGAGAGCGCGGTCATCAGCAAGAAGTTTGTTGAAGAGAGGCTGAAGCTGAAAGTTTGAGGAAAAAAACTCGCCCACGAAGTTCACGAAGAAACGCGAAGTTTTATTTTTCTTCGCGCTTCTTCGCGTCTCTTCGTGGACGGTCTCTTCAATTCTGCGCTTTCTCCTTCATGTCCGACACCGTCTTGTATCTCTCCTTCTCTTTCTCGCGCTGCAGGTAGGGAATCCCCTTCTCCATCCATTCGGCCTTCGGCGCGCCTTTCAGGAAGTGATCGAAGAATTCCTGCAATCGCCGCGTGTAATCCTTCTGGTTCGGGCGGCGGCGGATGCCGTGCGGTTCGCCGTTGTAGTTGAACATGTAGACTTCTTTGTTCAACCGGCGGAGCGCCAGGTAGTACTCGATGCCCTGGTACCAGGGCACGGCGTCGTCGTTGTCGTTGTGGAGCATGAGAATAGGGGTTTGGACGCGTTGCGCGTGGAAGACGGGCGAGTTCTCGATGAAGCGCATCGGGTATTCCCAGAGGCTGCCGCCGATGCGGCTCTGCGTGCGCTCGTACTGGAATTGTCGAGGCAATCCCGTCCCCCATCGGATGCCGCTGTAGGCGCTGGTCATGTTGCCCACGAGCGCCCCGGGCGCGGCGGCTTTGAATCGGTTGGTCTGCGTGACCATGTAAGCGATCTGGTAGCCGCCCCAACTATGCCCCTGAATGCCGATGGCGTCTTCGTTGACGAAGCCGAGGTCTACGACCGATTGGATCGCGGGCAAGACGCATTTGAGCGCGCTCTGGCCCGGATAGCCGATGGTGTAAACGATGTCCGGCATCAGAACCAGGTAACCGTTGCTGGCGTAAAACGAGGCGTTGATCGAATGGCCTGGACGCGGATCGACGAATCGGTGCAAGCCGTCCGACAATCTTTCGTAAATGTAAACGATCATCGGATACTTCCGCTTCGGATCGAAGTCGTCGGGCTTGATCAGAATGCCGCCGAGCGGGACGCCGTCCGAATTCTTATACCTCACAAGCTCGGCCTTGCCCCATGTGAATTGATCTTTCTGTTTGCCGGCGTCGCTGACCTTCTTCAGGGCTTTGAAATCAGGGTCGGCGACGAGGATGTCGGGATACTCGTCGAAGCGCGACGCCGTCAGCATCAACACGTCGGCGTCTTTGGCCTTCACCGGGGCGCTGAAATTCTTCGCCGCCATCAACAGCTTCTCCGGCATGCCTCCGTCGATCCGGTCGCGATAGAAACCGCTGTCGCGCGTCCATTCGTTCTCGGCGGCGAGCAACAGCGGCTTGGCCGGATCGATGCTGCGATCGGGGCCTCCCTGGCCGCCAAACCCTGCGCCGCGCCCCCCGCCTCCCCCGCCTCCCGCGACGCCGTCCTGCTCCGAACGCACGACGCGGAATTCGATCTTCTCTTTGCGCCCGACGCCGTCGGTCAGGTTTTTAGCCGACGACCCGTCGGGCGCGATTTGCCATACGTCGTATTTATCGTAAAGCAGCGCGTATTTGTCGTCTTTTGTCCAGCCACCATTGCCGTAGGCTCCGGGCACGCTCGGCGTGTCAGTCTCTTCGCGCCAGAAGGCTACGCCCAGCGACTTGGTGAGATTCATGAACTTGCAGTCGGGGAATGAGACGCTGCCCCAATCTTTGCCGTCGAAGAAGACGGCGTATTTGCCGCCTGGCGAGAAGGTCAGGGGGAATTGAAACTTCTTCAACAGCAGTTTGCGCGAACCGTCCGCCGTGTTGACCAGATAAACGTCGGAATAATTGGCGTCGCGCCCGACCAGGATGCGGTATTCGCGGTCGTCGGAGCCGATGGCCCATCGGCCGTCCGCCGACGGATTGACGCCTTCCATAGTCGAGTCGGCGAGCTGTACGAACTTCCGCTCCTTGACGTGATAGACCGCGCGATAGGAACGGTTGCGGTCCTGTTCGGCGCGGACTTTCTGCATCGGCTGGATGTAATCGTCCTTCCAATGCCACAGATCGACGATCACTTTGTCGTCGGCTTCGGCCGCGCCGGCCTCGGCGTCCTTCTCGGATTCTGGGGCCGGGGCCACGCCGAGGAACAATTCGCCGCCGTCCCGCGAGAAGCTCAAGGCGCCGCGTTCGCTGATGACCATTCCGGCGCGGAAGCCTTGTGTCGCGCCCTCGGCTGAGGATACGATCTCAACCGCCTTCGCCGCTTTGCGATCCCAGTGGTAGAGCTCGAACCGCGCGGGCGGCGAGTCCTTCGCCTGTTCTTTCGCTGCGGCCTCGTCGCGGTCGCTGATGAAGGCGAGTTGCGTTTGCCCTTCGTCCCAGGTGATCTTCGAGTACTTGCCCTTGCCGGTCAGCAGGTCGACGGGCAGGCCGTCGGCGCCTGGCGTGACGGCGTAAACGCCGTTGACCTCTTCTTTTCTCGACGAGACTGTGAAGACCAGCGTCCTGGCGTCTTTGCTCAAGCTGTATTCCAGCGCGTCGGAGAACGTTCGCTCGACGCCGGTCGTCAGATTTCGTAACGCCAGGTCCGAGCCGTACTCCTTCCGCGCGCCGCCCGGCCTTCCGCCTGCTGCGCCCCTTCCGCGCTGCTGAAAATCTTCATCGTCATTTTCATTCTGTTTCTGCTCCGGCTTCGCCGGCTTGTCGTCGGATTTCTTCTCTTCCGGCTTGGCTTCGAGTTGATAAGCGATCCAACCTGGGCCGTCTTCCGGCGCCTGGAAACTCTTCACGCGTTCGACGCGCGCCACCTGTCCATTCGACAAATCCATAATGCCGAGCGCGTTCTTTGGCATTGCGTCGGGAGCTTTCTTCTCCTTTCGCGCTTTCAACACGTCGTCTTTGTTCGGCTCTATGGTGAAGGCGGCGAAACGGCTGTCGGCGGTGAAGTGGACTCTGCTCAACCGCCCGGCCTGCGCGAGCGCTGCCGGCCCCGGCGTTTCATCCCCGTCGGGAGCGGTCGTCGGCGGACGCCAGCCTCGGCCATGGCGCCATTCGACGCCGGTCGCCAGATTGCGTACGACGATCTCGCCGTCGCCGTCCTGCGGAATCAGGGCGTAAGCGATGAATTTGCCGTCGCGCGAAATGGTCTGCCCCTGAATCGAACGCCAACCGTCGTAATCCTGATGAGCCAGCGGACGTTTTGCCGTGGCTCGCCCGCCGGATTGTACAGATGAAGACTGTTGGGCTTTTGTCGCGTGACCGAAATTCGCATAGAGCAGGCCGAGCCCGCAGACGATCAACGACGCTATGGCCGCATGAAGATGGGCTGAGCGCCAACGCTGGGAATTATTGGTGAACATAAGCAGGGCCTCCGAATATCCCAGGGGGATTTTCATTGTTTAAGGGGCGTCAAAGACGACGTTTAGGATTGGTGGCGATGAACTTCCGCCGCAAGCAGAGACGTGGCGCGCAACCAAGTCGTTTCGGGAAAGCCGCGTCCTCTCATCGAGAACGACGCCGCCAGGATGCGACTCCGCGAGGATTGAGTTATAATGCGCGCGTAAGGTTTTTGATACAGGTGAAGCGATGACCGAACAGAACAATCCATCGGGAAAACCCCCTCAAGGCAGAACGCGTTGGATCTGGTATCGAATCCTTCTCGCGCTGATCCCGGCTTCTATCCCGTTCGCTTATTTCTATCTCACAGGAAGAGAGGCCTGGTCGTTCACGGATTTCGCCGTGGTCTTCGGCCTGTTCGTCGCATACTGGTTGGTAGTGATGTTGGTAGTCGGACGCTCGCTGCGGGGTCGGCAGGCGCTGCAGGTGGCCAAGCTCGCCTCTCCGCTGATCGAAGTCCCTTTAAGCGCCGATTTGCGCGCGAGGCTTTCCAGGTTCGCCGCCTCGAGACGCCAGAAACTGGCCGTTGCGGCCTTCGACCTCCTCGACGAAGAGATCCCGCGTTTTGAACAGGACGAAGAGCGTGACCGCGCGCGCCGCGACAACGAACACCTGCGCCAGCAGGCCGGGCAGGGCGCCTTCCTGGTCGCCGTCACGACCGAGATTTTAAAGCGCCTGCTGTTGCTTAGCGGCGCTCATGAAGAAGACCGCAAATTATGGCGCTCCCATATCAGCGAAACCGCCGCCCGCATCGTCAGCGACGGGCTCGAACACCGGTTGCCGATGGCTGAGCAATTCTCCGAGCAGCCGGGTTAAAGTAACATCTTGAATTCTTAAGGCGTGAGTCCATCAAATATTCAACTGCGGCTAAGTATTCTTTGATTGCGTCCATTTGCGTCCGTGATGTTCTCGATGGCTTCCTCTTCAGTCGCCCCCTGCGACCAACATCCCGGCAAGCCAGGGCAAGATACGCTATAGCTCTCTTCAGATTTATATAAAGCTATTTTATATATCTTTTTCCAGACTCTGGGTTAATTACACACGACTCCCAAGGCTGCCTCAGTTCGCCTATCCGAACAACGGCGCGCCCCGATAGACCACGCTCCACCCGCGTTCGACGCTTGTGTTGATGGCTTCCTCGTAACTGCGCGCGGCCTCGCCGGAGGTCTTGAAATGTTTCATGATGGGCTGGCCTTCGCGGGGGTCCAGTTTGACCACCGCCGTGAGGGGCTTCGTCCGGCCGTCGGTGTTGACCAACTCCTCGGCGCGCATCAGCCCGAGGAATGAGAACATGGCGTTTTTTCTCAGTATCGTCAGATAAGTCGTCGGTTTGTCGCTCATAGTAAAGAATCACCGCTCGAAGAGGTCTTTTTCAGAATTGCGATCGGATGATAGCACAGCGGAGGCGGATTTGGGGCCGCGTTCATTGCCGGGCCGGCGTTTTTCGTTCGGGTTTGAGCAGGTATGCCGCGAGTCCGACGGCCGTCGCCGCCGAGACCCCGAAGCGGTAGCCTGAATGGATGGGCAGCGGCGAGATGAAGGCTTCGATCAGGCCGGCGATCACGAACATAGGGAAGCAGCCGGCCATCAGCTTGATCGCCACCGCGCCGTTTTCGATCATCGCTTCGCGCCGCGCGCGTTCGCCCGGCGCGACCAACGACAACCCGATCATCAATCCCGCGCCGCCTGCGATGAAGATCGCGGTGAATTCGAGCACGGCATGCCCGGCGACGAATGACCAGAGCGTATGCCCCATCCCATATTTGAAGACCAGCGCGTTGATGGCGCCGAATTGCAGCGCGGTGTTTTTCAGTATGTATATGGTCCCGACGATCGGAAAGACGCTGAACGCGAAGGTCAGGACGCCGACACCGATGTTGTTGGTCATAATCTGCGCCGCCCCGACCGGCGCCTCTTTATTCAGCCTCTCCCACCACCTGTGATGATCTTTGATCTCTTGAACGACGGGGCGCGGCAGGTAAGCGAAGTCGGCGAAATCGTCGTCGCGCCAGGTGGCGAATAACGCCGGAATCGCAATTGCGATGAAGATCAAAAAGACCGCCGCTGTGTAGCGTGAGGTCCTCCGAAAGATCGCGGGGAAATCATAAAGGTAGAAGTCCAGGATGGCGCGCGCGCCTTTCGACTCGCTGCGATAAATCAATCCGTGGGCGCGGACGACCAGGTTGTTCAGATAGTTGACCAGCCGCTGGTCGCGCGACTCGACCCGCGCGACGGCCAGGTCGGTGGCCGCCCGCCGGTAGCTCCGCCCGAGTTCGCGCACCTCGTCGCGACTCAAGCTGCGCAGCCCCCGCGACGTGCGGGCCTGATCAAGCAGCTCTTCCAGCCGCTTCCAATTAGCTTTGCGCTTCTCGATAAAGTTTTCGGCCATGAAATCTCTTCCCGATTTATAGATTTCAAGGAAAAGCATTTCAGCCGCTAATGAACACGAATGTACGCCAATTTCTTTCTTGTTTTGATGACCCGTTTGTTTTCCACTTATTTGCTCCTATTCGTGAACATTCGTGTTCATTAGTGGCTGAAATGCTTTTTCCTGAATAGCCAGCTCCCTAAAATTTCTGATAAAGGAAATGTTTGTACCCGACGCTCATGCTCGGCAGCAGCCACGGCGGCAGCGAAGTCATCATCGTCAGGCTGACCGCCGCATGCGAGATCGCGATCGCCGGCAGGTTCGGCGCGCGCTCGTACACCCACGACCATATCAGCCCGCCCGCGAACGTCAAGATCATGAGCGACAGATTCGGCGCATGGGCCAATGAAAAGATGACCGCGTTCACGAGGATCGCAGGCCCCGTCCGCCTCTTTTGCTCCTCAGGCGCGCTTCCGTCGCCGAGGAGCAGAAACCTGACGCGGCGATAAACGAAGGCCTGCGAAGCGTATTGCTGAACCAGCGCCCACACAGGCGTCCACAACGCCGTCGTCCAGAAATGCGAAGTGCGATGAAAGGAGCTGGTTGAATATCCGATCGCCGCGAACCCAGCGCAGGCGATGAGGGTCGGCGCCGCGAGGAGCCGGAGCGCGCGGAAGAAATGATCGGCCCCGAGGCCCACTTCACCCAGCGATTCGCCGCGCGCCCTCTGCGAATTGATCATCAGCGCCATCGCCAACAGCGCCGGCAATGCCGCCACCCACCGGCGCGAGGGCTGCAAAGGAACGATCGCCCAGGAAATGATAATCACCGAGACGAAAACCGACGCGATTTCGAGCGCGCTCACCGCCCGCATCGAGATTCGCGCGGACGGCTCTCGGTCCGGAGCGGGCTGTTCCGCAGTTGGTTTTTCTTCGATCTTTTTTCCGGGCGCTGACGCTTGCATGTTTAGTAAAGAACGTCATAAATACGTGACGTTCCCCCTACTGCGCCGATCAAGTCTCCGACGCCCCAAACGCTGTATCGAAGACCTCCAAAACGACGAATGCGACGGCATGATCCTGCGCATGCGAGAGCGAGACGTGGGAGCGGATGATTTTGAGCTCCTCGGCGATCTCGGCGGCGCGCCCGTGAAATTGAAGCTGTGGCGCGCCTTCGGTTGATGATATGATCTCGACGTCTTGCCAGGAGAGCGCGACGACGGGCGTGGCGCCGCCGAGGGCTTTCCGGGCGGCCTCTTTCGCGGCGAAGCGAGTCGCGTAGCGTTCGGCCTTGCGGGCGACGCGTTCGCAGTAATCGATTTCGCGACCGGTGAAAACGCGATTGACGAAACGATCGCCGTATTCCCCGATGGCGCGTTCGATCCGCGAAATTTCGACTATGTCTACGCCGACGCCCGCGATCATAAAGAGATTTGAGGTCCGATACCTGAGATTCGAGATTCGAGATGGAGCATTTCTCTTTTCGTAATGTCAACAACCTGCGGCTGCTGGTCTGCGACCCGCTCGAGCGGATCGGCTTCAAAAACGCCTTCAGCACGCGCCTCGGGGGCGTCAGCCCGCTGCCTGCGGGGGCGCTCAGCCTGGGGAATTTCCGCCAGGACGAGCGGGAGAACGTGATCGAAAATCGCCGCCGGTTCCTCGGCGCGCTCGACGCGGCGGATTGGACGCTGGTTACCGCGAAGCAGATCCATTCGGCCGACGTTCGTTTCGTCAGCGGGCTGGAGGACGCTCGATCCGAGCCGACGCCTTGCGACGCGCTGACGTCCGACACGCCGCGCATCCTGCTGGCGGTTCAGACGGCCGATTGTCTGCCGGTTTTGATCGCCGACGAGCGCTCCGGGGCGTTCTCAGCGGTGCACGCCGGATGGCGTGGCACGCTCGCTCGCATCGTCGCACGAACGGTCGAGCGTATGCAACAGGTGTATGGCTCGCGCCCGCAAGACCTGCATGCCGCGCTCGGCCCGGGCGTAAGCGCCGCAGTTTTCGAGGTCGGGCCGGAGGTGCTAGTCGAGTTCAAAGACGGGTTCGATTACGCTGAAGAATTGATCTCCGACACGCGGCCGAACGGCAAAGGCCATCTCAATCTGAATCTGGCAAACGTCCGGCAGTTGATCGCGTGCGGCGTGCGCGAAGGTCGGATCTATGACAGCGCCCTCTGCACCTGGCTGCGCAACGACCTGTTCTTTAGCTATCGCCGCGAGCGCGGGCACGAAAAGCCTGTCGGAAGGTTAATGGGAGTGATCGGGAGAATGACCGACGCCCTGAAACAATGATGTGCGGCGCGAGTGTAGGGCAAACTGGCAGTTTGCCTTGATTCAATCCATGCGGTCTTTCGGGAAAACCGGGCAAACTGCCAGTTGCCCTACCCTTCTCTGAGGAGATAAACCCGTGAAATCGAAATCACTGTTCGTTGCTTTGATTGCCCTGTCGCTGTTGGTAGCGCCCGCGTTTTCCCAGGACGCCGGCAAGCAGAACCCGAACGCGTCCGGCGCGCCGAAAGACGCGGCGCAGGCGAAGGATTCGCCGAAAGATTCCGAGGACGACCTACGCCGCGCCATCGAATCTTCGGGCGGGAACGAAACGCGGATCGTCGCGAACCTCGAAGGCTATCTAAAAAAATACCCGAACAGCGGGCGTCGCGAGGAAATAGAGAGTGAGCTTTACAAGCTCTGCATAAAATTGCGCGACCGCAACCGCGCCATCGTTTACGCCGAAAAGCTCGTGATCAGAGATGAAGATAACATTGAGGCGCTGACCAGCCTGATCACGATGCTGCGCGAACGCAAGGCGGAAGCCGATTCGACCAAGGCCCTGACTTACGCCGACGCGCTCGTCAAACGATTCGAGCGTATCATCGCCTTCAGCGCCAAACCGAGGCGCGTCAATTCGGCGCAATGGCAGAATCGCAAAGATCAGGGGATCGCTTCGGTCTACCTGCTGCGCGGTAAAGTTCATGCCGACCTGGGCGTCGACGACAAGGCTCGCGCCGACTTGACTAAGAGCTACCAGGCGGCGCGGCTGGCCGAGACGGCCGTCGCGTTGGGCGGACTGGCGGAGAAGCGCAAGGACGTCGACGAGGCGATAGATTATTACCTACAAGCTTTCGCCATCGCGCTCAACACCGACGAGCGGATCGATATGAAATCGCTGCGGCGCCGTGTCGGGCAGCTCTATTCGGCGAAGAACGGGTCGGAGGCCGGCCTCGGCGACCGCCTGCTGAAGGCTCACGACGCTTTTATCAACGAGCGCGAAGAGCGGCTGGCGAAAATCGACCCACCGAACATCAATGAGGGCGTCAACGACCCGTTGAAATATACGCTGACCAGGCTCGACGGCTCGCCGCTCAAACTCGACGAGCAGCGCGGGAAGGTGATCGTGATGAATTTCTGGGCCACGTGGTGCGGCCCCTGCTTGACCGAGATGCCGTTATTTGAAAAGGCCATCGCGAAATATAAAGACGACAAGAACGTCTTCTTCCTGGCGGTAACCACGGACGAGGATCGCGATCTGGTCGCGCCGTTTTTGAAGCAGTACAAATTCAATCTTCCGGTCGCCTACGCCGATTACCTGAACGACCATTTCGCGGTCTCTTCAATCCCGACTACGATCATCCTCGATCGCTACGGCGAAGTCTCCTTCCGACAGGCCGGCTTCAACCCCCGCGAAGATTTTATAGAGTCGTTGAGTGAAAAGATTGAGGACGCTAAGAGAAGATGACAAGGAGACAAGGGGAGGGGGAGACGAGGGGACAAAGAAACTAGAAGTAGAAATGACGGGGGGCAAAGTGTGAGTGATCAGGAAAAGAAGAAGATCACGCGGCATACGGACCTTGAGGTTTATCAGAAGTCGGTTGCCGTCGCTATAAAGATTTTCGAGTTTAGCAAAAGCTTCCCGTTAGAAGAGAAATATTCACTTACCGACCAAGTGCGACGTTCGTCACGGTCTGTCTGCGCTAATCAGGCTGAGGCGTGGCGCAAGCGTATTTACAGAGCGCATTTTGCTAGCAAACTCAATGACAGCGAAGCGGAAGCAGCAGAAACACAGTCATGGATTCAATTCGCTGTCGAATGTGGCTACATGGCGCGTGAATCTGCCTCAGAGCTTTACAAAGAATATGAATCCATCATCGCCATGCTCGTCTCGATGAGAAATCATCCTGAAGCCTGGTGTATTGGATAAGAATGTCCCCTTGTTCCCTTGTCTCCCCCTCCCCTTGTCTTTATTTAGGCACGCCGCTTCTAAAGTTTCCCTGCTCGTCGTAGAGCCGCTGATATTGCCGGGTGTTGCGGTAGACGCCTTGCACGTAGAGCCGTGTTTCGCTGAGGGGGATGCTCTCGACCCATTCTTCGATCTCGGCCGTCGGCAATTCCCTGAGCCATCGGCGCACGCGGGTCGGGCCGCCGTTGTATGCCGCGGCGACGTATTCGAATCGGTCGAACCCGTCCATCAACTCTTTCACGAAGGCCGTGCCGAGTTGGATGTTGAGAACCGGATTGAAGAGGTCATTGGTTGTAATGGCGCCGGCGCCGGTCTTGCGGGCTACGTCCCGTCCGACGTATGGCAGAAGCTGCATCAATCCGTATGCGTTCGCGCGGCTGCGCGCGTTCGGGTTGAAGACAGTCTCCTGGCGGATCAGGCCGGCGATCAAATAGGGGTCGATGTTGTGTCGCTTCGCTTCTTCTTTGATGTTCGACCACCACTTGAGCGGGTAGAAGACTTCCCATACCTCGCGCGTCGCCTCTTCGGGCAGCATCTGTCCGTATTCGGGGTAGGCGCGTTTGAGCGCGTTGAGCGCCGCCACCGGCTCGCCCTGGACGCGGAAGATTTGAGCTATGCGCAGGTTCACCGACGGCGAATCTGGATATTTCTCGCGCGCGGCGTCCAGTTCGTTCATCGCCGACTGATAGAATGTCACGCGCGTCAATTGTTGCGCTTTTGTCAGGCGTTCGACGTCGGCTTCCTGGACCGTCTCCTGAGGCAGTTTGATCGTTTGAAGGCCGGCGACGGCGCGGCGCAGGAGCAGATTGGATTCGAACGGTTTGCCGCGTACGCCTTCGCTAGCCAGCCTGGCGATGCGGCGTTCGGCGTTGACGCCGAACCATCCCGCGCCGTATCGCAACAGCATCGCGCGATAGAGAGTCATCGCGGTCTCTTTGTCTCCCGAGCGTTCGGCGTCGTAAGCGGCCCAGAAACCCGCCCTGCCCCGGTTCTCCGTGGCGTCGCTGTAATTGGCTACGTGTTCGGTCAACAACCGCGCCGCCGTTCGGTAATCCTTCTCCGTGTGAGCGCGCCAGGCCAGCCAGAAATGGGCCTCGTCCGCGCCTCCCGCCTGCGGGAATTGCCTGACAAGTTGCGTGTAATAGGCGCTCGCCTGTTCGTCGCGGTCGAGCTTATTGTAATGGCGCCCGACGGCGTAAAGCAGATCGCCGACGCGCTCGCTCGACGGCGCGACGCGGCGCAGCTCCGCGAGGGTGTCCAGCGCGGCGGCTTCGCTGTTAAGGGAAAGCTGCGCCAGACTCTTGTAATAGAGCGCCTCGGCCGTCAATTTCGGAGTGCGCGAGCGGACTTGAGAGAGCGCGTCGACGGCCTGTTTGAATGAATTCGATTTGTAATACGAGACGCCTGCGCGCATCCAGACCTCGCTGGTCGCAGCGTCGGGGAAGAGGCTCGCGATTTGAACGTAAGCCTGAGCGGCGAGCGCATATAACTTGGCTTCATAAAGCCTTTCGGCGCGCCGTGTCTGCTGCGCGGCGTCGGCCGGAGCGGCAGTCGCGCCGATCGCGGCGAGGCGGGCGGCTGCCTTATCGGCCTCGGGCGATTGCGGCGCGTCGTAATAGAGCTTGCGGAGCGTGAGAGCCGCTTCGTTTACGCGGCCTGCTTTCTCGAGGGCGTCGGCCCGCAGCTTGAGCGCGGCGCCGTCGTTCTTCTCGACGAGCGGCGTGAGGTCGGCCGTCGCCGTCTGGTAATCACCGCGCAACATCGCGGAGCCTGCCGATTGTAGCGCAGCCGTTCTCGCAAGCAGGGACGACGGGTAGATTTGCGCCAGGCGGCGGAATTCGCGCTCGGCCTCTTCGGCGCGCCCGCCTTCCTGTAGAGCCTTGCCTCGGTAGTAAAGCGCGTAATCGCCCAGGGCTGTCATGCGCGCAATGTTCTGGTCAGCGAGGAGAGTCGCGGCCGTCGAGAAATCTTTCGCCTGAAAACGCATATAGCCGCGCAGGAGACGCGCCATCGCCGCTTGCTCGGTTCCGGGAAAGGAATTCTCCACGCGCTGTAATTCGGTTTCTGAATTGGCCGAGACGGCGGCCTGCAATTGCGCTCCTGCCCTGTCTTGCCCTGAGACAAGTCTGGCGCGCGATTGCGCCGCCACGCCGATCAGCGTAAGGACCAGCGCCGCCACGGATACTAGATGCTGCTTGCGTTGGAGGAACGAAACAGCGGCTGAAAAGTAGTTCATGCTTTCAACTCCAAGAAATTGCTTCAGCCAAAGGGGAAAACCGAATATGTTTTAGCAGTTACGCCAACGCGACCGGCCCCGGGCAGTCTTTACCCAATTTTGCGGGATCGCCCTCGGCCAGCGTCTGCACCAGTTCGTCGTAAAAGTAATCGAAACGCGCGGCGACCGCGGGAGACACGCGTTTATCATAAACCTTGCGACTACGATCGATTTCGTCTTTAAGGCGCTCGTAGAGATCGTAATTGCGGCGCCCGTCATTTACTTTCGCAGCGTTGTAGAGCTTGATCTCCGAGACCAGCAAGCGTGCGAACCGCCGCGCGTCGTTATGCGCCCGCTGTTCGGTTTCGCTCCCCGGAATAGACCCGGCCAGTTGCGCTGACTTAGAAGCCTTCGCCGGGGGGGTGAAGACCGGAGGCGCGGGCGGCGGCGAAAACGGCTGAATGTCTGATGGGACCGGAGGCTCTCCGGCGGGAGAAGCGGCGAAGTCCGGTAGCGGCGCGGGCGAATCCGCCGCTACGGTTTCACTGAAAGCCGGTTGCTCCTCGATCTCCGAGGGCGATGGCGACGGCTGCGGCGCCGGTGATTCAACTCGCAGCCTGCCGGATATGCCGACGGCGGTTTCGGAGACTTCTCGGGCGCCTGAGAGCCGCCCGGACGTCGCTCCCGGCTCGGTTTCGATGTACGCCGGTTCGGGCAATTGGGCTTCCGCCTGGCGCAAGGCATCATCGACTTTGGTGTTCTTATCGAAGGACAGCTGCAATTCTTGAGTCCGGCGTCTTTGGATGGTTACTCTTTCCGACGCGTCGCCGGCGGTCTCATCAGCCTTTTCAATTTGCGGCGCGTCTTCAGGAATTTCACGATGGGTTTCGCGCGCATAGTCTTGTTTAGGGCCCGGCTCGGCTCGGAGGTATTCCATTTCAACCGTCGCCCGGACGCTTTCCATTTGAACCGCCGGCTGAACTGTCAATTGAGACGGCGTTTGCTGATGAGACGGTGTTTGCTGAATCGCCGCGCCCATAGCCTTGCCGTCGGTCCTGAGAGGCGTCGCGTGTAGAGTCTCGGCCGGTCCCGATGTCCCCGGGCGCGCACGTTCGGCGCTCCGGCGGGAAATCATATGCTCGATCGTCCTGCCGGCGATCCGCGTCAGCGATTCGGCGGCCTCAGCGTTAAGCGAATCTGCGGGCTGCGCGCCCGTATCGGCGTAGAGCACGGCGACGGCCTTATTGAGCACTATCAGCGGAATGGCGATGGCGCGTTCGGGCGCGGGGCTCCCATAAACCCCCAGGGCCTCTGAAACGCCGTCGCCGTCGGATTGCTGATTGTTGGCGGCGAGGCGGAGGCTGGTAAGCGCGTCGCGCAATAGGGACGGCTTTTGGGTCGGCCTGGTCAGGAGTTTCACCGTCTCGTCGTTCAACCCGTTATCGAAACCACTTGCCTTCCAACCGACGGCGTCGCCGCTTTTGATCACGAAGAAGGCCACGCGTGGCGCGAACTCGGCGGCGTGGCGCACCAGCGCCGCGAGGATGTCCGATTGCGTGCGCTGTGAGTCGATGTCTTCGATCGCGGCTTTGAACGTCTCGAAAGAGCGGGACGCGGCCTGTGACGGGGGCACGGCCATGGTCAATGCCCGGCTGGCTTCGAGCTGTTCGCGCAGCTCTTCGATTTGGATTTCGGCCTCGCGGCGCTCGTTTGCGGCGGCTTCTTCGAGGCGCGATTTGAAATTCTCCTCAACTTTCGCGGTCGATTCTTCGAACCATCGCTTAATCTCTTCGATCAGGCCAGACGACTCATCGCCGGTTATGGCGCCGTCCTGTCCGGTCAGGCGCGAGCCGATTTCGGAGATGGCCCCCTGTAAGCGTTCGATCTCGGCTTTCAATGGGGCGATGCGCCGCGCGAGCATTTCGTTGGCGCGGGCCTGGAGTTGACTTTCCCAGTTTTCGAAGTTTCCCATGTTTGGCGATCGTTCCTCTTGGATTTGGTTTCTCTCTTCGGACACTTTTTACCTCCGAATCAATAATGCGACGGCATGATAACGCAGATTGCGCCTGCCGCTCGAATTGCCGGGTTATGAATTGACAAGTCGGTCTCGGGGAAGAACCGAAGAGTTAAGCAATGTGTTGGCCGAACGGGCGCAAGCAAAACTACCGCGCCTCTCTTACGCTTTATCTTCGAATTGCTTTCCGCAGCAAAGTGCGATGTGACTATTGTTGCGCAGCCCTTCATCACTTATATCTGTTTATAGGGGTATCCGTAGCATAAAGGGCTGTTCATTATCTTTTCTCAGATAGAGCTTGTCAATTTCCCCGTTGGTTTGGTAAGACCGAATAAGTTTTGCCAAAGAACGCGCCTTTGACTTACAATTTCGTCTGTCGTCGACGCGATGGCGCCCAACATTCCATTAACAGACCAGTTCACGAATGAGACTTATAGGACTTATGGGACCTACTAAGTCCTATCGGTCCCATAAGTCTCATTCAGATGTGACCCGGGATTTTCCGAGGAGAAGACAATGAAGAAGCAGGACCCCGTTTCGCGCAGAACAGTATTGAAAGGCGCGGCCGCCGCGACGGCAGCCTCGACCTTCACAATCGTCAACGCCAAATCGGTTCGCGGCTCGAAAGCAAATTCGATGGTCGAAATCGGATTCATCGGATGCGGCGGGCAGGGTACGCGCGACGCCGGTTTGCTCGAAGCGACGGGCAAGGCCAAAATCGTCGCGCTGGCCGACTATTTCCAGGACCAACTCGACAAGGCGCGCGAGCGATTCAAAGTCGATACGAACCGCGCCCACGTTGGCATCGACGCTTACAAGGAAGTCATCGGATCGAAGGTCGACGCGGTGTTGCTCGTCACGCCGCCGGGCTTTCGCCCCGAACATTTCAAAGCGGCGGCAGCCGCCAAAAAACACATCTTCGCCGAAAAGCCGCTGGCCGTAGACGTGCCCGGCTGCCACACCGTGATGGACGCCGGCGAAAAATGTAAGGCCAACAACCTGACGGTAGTCGTCGGATTGCAGCGCCATTACTCAAAAGCCTATCGCGCAGCGAAGAAACAGATTGACGAGGGCGCGATCGGGACCATCGCCATGGCCCATTCGGCCTGGGACCAGGGCGACCTCTGGCGGCGCGAAAAACGCGCGGAGATGAAGTCGGAACTCGACTGGCAGATCCGCAACTGGTACTACTTCACCTGGCTTTCGGGCGACCACATCGTCGAACAGAACATTCACAACATGGACGTGATCAGTTGGATGTTGAACGCGCACCCGATCAAGGCCTACGGCAGCGGCGGCAGGCTCTGGCGCAAAGACATCGGCCACATCTACGACCACTTTAACCTGGTTTACGAGTACCCGAACCAGGTTCTGCTCAACAACACCTGCGTGCAGATCAACGGCGTGCGCGGCGACGTGTCGGAAACGATCCGCGGCGACAAGGGCACATTCACAACCACCGCTGGCAAAGGCGGCACCGGCGGCGTGCGCATCGAAGGCGTTCCGCCCAGACGCAGCTCCGAAACGCCGATGATCTACAAGTACGAAGGTGAGGACGACAAGCATTACGACCAGGAGGCGGTGGCTTTCGTCAACAGCGTGCTCGGACAGGGCGAGGGCGAAGACAAATACCGCAACGACGCCAAATTCGGCGTCGAAAGCACGTTCATGGCCATCCTCGGGCGCGAAGCGGCCTACCGCAAAGAGTGCCTCAGCTGGGATGAGCTGTGGAACTCGAACAAGAAGCTTTCGTTTAAACCCGAGCCGAAAGCGGATTGAGCATGAATGTGACTTAGAGGGCTCATAAGACTGTTCTATAAGCCCTATTAGTCCGATAAACCCCATTGTTAGACAAGCCTGGGAAGCTGCGCATATACTCGCTCGTATGCTTTCCAGGCTCGTCTTCTTTCTACTACTTTTTTTAACCGTAATTTTGAGATCGCCTCCGTTGGCGCTCGCTCTCGGACTGGGGTTCGGGCTCGGCTTCTCGAACCCGTACGCCAAACAGACCAGGTCGTTTTCAAAGACGCTGTTGCAGGCGAGCGTCGTCGGGCTCGGATTCGGGATGAACCTGCGCGACGTTTTGCGCGCGGGGAGTTCGGGATTCGTTTACACCGCGCTGGGCATTGCAGCGACGATGATCCTCGGCGTCGCTCTGGGGCGATGGCTGAAGGTCGAGCGGACGCCCGCGCTGTTGATCTCGGTCGGCACGGCGATCTGCGGAGGCAGCGCGATCGCCGCCGTCGGGCCTGTGGTCGGGGCCAACGAAGAAGAGATGTCGGTTTCGCTCGGCGCGGTCTTTATTTTGAATTCCGTCGCGTTGCTGATCTTCCCGCTCATCGGCCATGGGTTCGGCTTGAGTGAGGAGCAGTTCGGGTTGTGGTCGGCGCTGGCGATTCACGACACCAGTTCGGTCGTCGGCGCCACGGCTAAATATGGCGCGGCGGCTCTGGCGGTCGGCGCGACGGTGAAACTCGCGCGCGCGCTATGGATCGCGCCTCTGGCCGTGGGGACGGCGCTCGTCAAACGCCGGGAGGCCAGAATTCAGTGGCCCTGGTTCATTCTCTTCTTCTGCGTCGCCGCGATGATCAGAACCTGGCTCCCGGCCGGCAAAGAAGCGTTCGACTTGCTCACAGAGGTCGCCCGCGTCGGGCTGACGGCGACGCTGTTCCTGATCGGATGCGGGATTTCGAAGAAGACTTTACGGACTGTAGGCGCGCGGCCGTTGGCCCAGGGCGTGATCCTGTGGGTGATCGTCGGCGCGCTGTCATTGGCGCTGATCCGAGCAGGGGTGATCGGATTGTGATACGAAATATGTCTATGACCCGCAGAGAGATTTTATTGTCGGCCTGCGCCCTCGCCGGAACGTCCGCCCGGATGAGCGCGGCGCAATCGCGCGACGGCGTTCAGCAACCCGCGCCGGCGCCGCAATCGCCCGCCGCCGCCGTCAGCCTCTCGGACTTCGAGGGGCTGGCCCGCGAACGCATACCGCGCATGGCTTACGAATACATCAGCGGCGGCGCGGCCGATGAGATCACTCTGCGGTGGAACCGGGAATCGTTCGATCGCATCCGCCTGCGGCCAAAAATCCTGGTGGACGTTTCCAATCTCGATACGCGCCTCACATTGTTCGGCCAGGAACTTCCATTCCCCATCCTGCTTGCGCCGACGGCCTATCACCGCCTGGTCCACCCGGAAGGCGAGATAGCCACGGTCAAGGGCGCCGCCCTCTCGGGCGCGACATTGATCGCCAGCATGCTTGCGACCACCACGATCGAAGACATGGCCAAGGCCGCCACACGGCCACTCTGGTTTCAAACCTACATCTTGAAAGACCGCGACTTTACGCGCAATCTGGTACAACGGGCCGAGGACGCCGGGTGTAAGGCGATCTGCGTGACTGTAGATTCGCCCGTAGTCGGCGCGCGCAACCGCGACCAGCGCGCCAACTTCGCCTTGCCGCCGGAAATGGAGCGGGCCAATCTGAAGGGGTTGATGCGGCCTGGCGGCAACCTGCGTCCTCCGGAAGGCGACATCTACACTCCGATCCTCGACGCCCGCCTGACCTGGAAAGAGATCGATTGGCTGCGCTCATTCGCGCGCGTACCGGTGCTGCTCAAAGGGGTGTTGAATCCGGACGACGCCGATCAAGCGGTGAAGGCCGGCGCTTCCGGCGTCATCGTCTCCAATCATGGGGCCCGCAACCTCGACACCGTGCCTGCCACGATCGATGTCCTGTCTGAGGTCACCGATAGAGTCGCCGGCCGCATCCCAGTCCTGATGGACAGCGGCGTCAGGCGCGGGACCGACGTGCTGAAGGCGCTGGCGCTGGGCGCGACGGCCGTTCTCATTGGCCGGCCCTACCTGTACGGGTTGGGAGTGGCGGGCCCGGAGGGCGTGAGGCGCGTGGTCAATATTTTGCAGACCGAATTCCGCATCGCGATGGCTCTCGCCGGGCGGCCGTCGCTGCGGAGTATTGACCGCTCAGCGCTGTGGCTGAACCGTTTCTAGAATAATTTGCAATTGCGCCTACGGTATCAACCACGGGGATCACGGGGAGACCGCTTAAAAATTAGGCATCCGCTCGCCCAGCGCGTAAGATGCGCGGTGCGAGCGGAAGATCCTATGCTCAAAGAAACTTATTACACCGCCCCGACTGAACTTGATGAACTGATCTTCG
>Ga0190270_10000354_pt1 | contig 19420 bp, 19 predicted proteins | sample Popmic320T_FD_133748 | JGI IMG/M metagenome (GOLD analysis project Ga0190270, IMG submission 133748) | Populus adjacent soil microbial communities from riparian zone of Weber River, Utah, USA - 320 T | ecosystem: Environmental > Terrestrial > Soil > Riparian zone | place: USA: Utah | collected...
TCCTGGAGAGCGACACCGATCCGCTGGCGGACGGCGTCGGGCTCGGCCGCGACGTCGATGCCGGTGACCCGCGCCGAACCCGAGGTGATCGACATGAGCGTCGTCAGCATCCGTACCGTCGTCGATTTGCCGGCTCCGTTGGGCCCGAGGAATCCGAAGATCTCGCCCTCCCCCACACTCAGGTCGACGCCGCGCACCGCGTCGACCGTGCCGCCCCGTCCTCGATATTGCTTGACCAGGCCCTCGGCCTCGACCGCCAAATCCATGCGTCCTCCCTCATTCGGCCCGTGCGGGGTCTTTCATACCGGCGACCACTGACGGTCGCCAGCCATTTCTAGGGGGTTGGGCGAGGGGGGTCAGTGGGAGTCGTCGTGATGGATCCGGCCGGACAGCGCCGACAGCCGCTCACCGGCCCCGCCCCAGCGCAACGCGATGATCTCGGCCGCGATCGACACGGCGGTCTCTTCCGGCGTACGAGCACCGAGGTCCAGCCCGACAGGGCTCGACAAGCGGGCCAACTCGTCGTCGGTCAGCCCGGCCTCACTGAGCCGAGCCAGCCGGTCGTCATGCGTACGCCGCGAGCCCATCGCACCGATGTAAGCGACCTCCGGCAACCTCAACGCGACCTCAAGCAACGGCACATCGAACTTCGGGTCGTGGGTCAACACGCACATCACGGTCCGACTGTCGATGGCACCGTCGTCGACCTGACTCTGCAAGTAGCGATGCGGCCAATCGACGATGACCTCGTCGACATCTGGGAACCGAGCGGCCGTAGCGAACACCGGTCGGGCGTCGCAGACCGACACGCGATAGCCGAGGAACGTCCCCAATCGTGCCACCGCCGCCGCGAAGTCGATCGCCCCGAACACCAGCATGCGCGGCTTCGGAGCGTACGAGGCGCAAAACACCCGCATGCCCTCGCCCCGGCGCTGTCCCTCGGGTCCGTAGGTCAGCAGGCCATTGCGCCCGGCGGCCAGCAGTCCGCGGGCGTCGTCGGCGACGGCGTCGTTGGCACGGGCGTGGCCCAGGTCGCCGGCGACCGAGCTCTGCTGCCCGTTCGGCTCCGCGCTGGTGTCGTTGGCCGGCCGGACGATCAGCCGGCGACCGACCCGTGACGGGTCGGGATGCTCGACGACAGTCGCCACCGCTACGGGACGTTCGGCCTCGATGTCGTCGGCGATCTCACCGAGCTCGGGAAACGTCTCGACCGAGATCGGCTCGACGAACACATCGAGGATGCCGCCGCAGGTCAAACCGACCGCGAAGGCGTCGTCGTCGCTGACGCCGTAGCGCTGGAGGGTCGGCGCCGCGTCGTCGACGACGGTCTTGGCGAGGTCATAGACCGCACCCTCGACGCAGCCGCCGGACACCGACCCGACCGCGCTACCGTCCGGGCCGACGAGCATCGCGGCGCCGGACTGCCGTGGGGCGGACTTCCAGGTGGCGACGACGGTCCCCATCCCCACGGTGGCACCGGTGCGCCACCACGCGACAAGATCTCCGAGCACGTCACGCATCGGCGATCACCTCCAAGACGGTGTCAAAGGCGGCCATGCTGTGGCCGGCTACAAGTTGATCAACATGCGGGAGCACCGCCGCGATTCCGGCCTGCACGGGCGCATAGCCCGGCTTGCCTCGGTGCGGGTTGGACCAGACGACCCGATGTGCGAGGCGGGCAAGCCGGGCGGTCTGCTCGGCGAGCAACTCACAGTCGCCTCGTTCCCATCCGTCGCTGAAGACCACGACGACCGCTCCTCGGGCCATGCCACGCTGGCCCCATCGGTCCAGGAACGCTCGCAGCGACTCGCCGAGCCGGGTACCGCCGGACCAGTCGGGCACCGTCTCGCCGGCCGCGATCAGGGCCGCGTCGGGGTCGCGATGCGACAGGGGCCTGGTGACGCGGGTCAGTCGGGTGCCGAGCGTGAAGACTTCGGTACGGCGCGGCCAGGCCGACTCGACTCGGTGGGCCGGGCGCAGCAGGCTGTCGGCGTAGGCCGCCATCGAGCCGCTGACGTCGATGAGCAGCACGATCCGGCGCGGGCGCGTGCTGCGTCGGCGATAACGCGCCGGCCCGGGCACACCGGCCCGCCGGATCTCCTCGCGGACCATCCGGCGCAGGTCGAGCTCGCCGCGCGGGCCCGATCGACGGCGTGACGACCGACGCAGCGGCGCCTTCGGCGTGAGCCGCCCGAACATCCGGGTCAGCTCGGCCCGTTCGGCGGCGTCGAGATCGGCCACGTCACGGTGCCGCAACACTTCGGCGGTGCTGGCGATCGCCGCGACGGGTTCGGCGTCGCCGCTGGAGCCGGTTCCCGTGTCGGCCTCGGCAAGAGCGGCCCGCCGTACGTTGACTCGGGGTCGCTCGGCGGCACGTGCTTTCGGGCCGGCGTCGCCGCCGAACCATGCGGCGAAGGCCTTGTCGAAGCTGGCGAAGTCTTCGGGATCCGAGCACAGCGTGGACCGGCCGGCCCAATAGAGGCCGCCCGGGTCGTCGGCGCCGACGGTGGCGGCCGCCGCGAGGAAGCCGTGCACCCGATCCGCCGTGACATGCAGGCCGCCGTGTCGAAGCGCCGCGGCGAACCCCACCAGCGCCTCGTCGCCCTCCACCCCCGAGTTGTCAGGCACATGCTGAGCTGGGGCTCCATATGTGCCTGACAACTTCTCTGTGTTCATGGCGGTCACGCCGTGGTCAGCAGGGCGTCGAGCGAGGCGCGTACCCGGTCGGCGTCCTCGCGGTACTTCAGCACGGCCCCGAGCGTTGTGGCGGCCGACTCGACGTCGAGGCCGTCGCAGCCGAGCGTCTGCAGCGCCTTGGCCCAGTCCAGCGTCTCGGCCACGCCGGGCGGCTTGAGCAACTCCATGCCGTCGCGCATCCGATGCACCGCGCCCGTCACCTGCTCGGCCAGGCGTCGCGACACCTCCGGCTGCCGGGCCCGGACGATCTCGACCTCGCGGGCCAGACCCGGATGCTCGATCCAGTGGTAGAGACATCGGCGCTTGAGGGCGTCGTGGACCTCGCGAGTACGGTTCGACGTCAGCACCACGATCGGCGGGGTGTCGGCCGCGACCGTACCGAGCTCCGGGATCGACACCTGATTGGTCGACAGCACCTCAAGCAGGAACGCCTCGAACTCGTCGTCGGCCCGGTCGACCTCGTCGACGAGCAGCACGACCGGACTCTCCCGGAGGGCCCGCAGGATCGGCCGGGCCAGCAAGAACCGCTCGTCGAACAGCGACTTCTCGACCGCGTCGACGTCGAGAGCGTCGGATCCGCGTACGGCCTCCATCGCCCGCAGGTGCAGCACCTGGCGCGGGAAGTCCCAGTCGTACAACGCCTGTGACGCGTCGATCCCCTCGTAGCACTGCAGCCGGATCAGCGGCAGGTCGAGCGAGGTGGCCAGCGCCTCCGCGAGCGCGGTCTTGCCGGTGCCGGGCTCTCCCTCGAGCAGCAGTGGTCGGCCCATGCGCAGCGCGAGGTAACCCACCGTGGCGAGCCCGTCGTCGGCCAGGTAGCCGGTCGCGCGCAGCCGCTCGGCGAGATCGTGGGCAGATCCGACGTCAGTCACATATCCAGCATGACCGATCCAGCGCGACGGCACGAACCGGCGTTCTGGCAGCGTGAGATCAGGCCGCCGGTCGCGCGGCCACGGCTCGCTCGGTGTCCTCCTCGACGAGGTCGGCGTTGATCTGAGCCGCAGCCATCGCACCGGCGGCCGCCGCGGCCCCCACCTGGGCGGCGAGATCGGTGACGTTGCCCGCGACCCAGACGCCCGGAACGTCCGTACGACCCATCGCATCGGCGCGGAGGTGTTCGTCGAAGCCGCCGGGATGCTCCTCCGGCCGCAGCCCGAGCTCGCTCAGGAAGCCGGCGCGGGGGACCATCCGCGCCGCCACCGCCAACACCTCGCGATCGACGAGCATGTCGTCGCGCAGCCGTACCCCCACGAGGCGGTCGTCGACGATCTCCAACGACCCGACCTCGCCCTCGACGACGTCGATGCCTCGGGCGGCCAGGCGTTCGAGCTCCTCGTCCGTGGGCTGCGCCATGGTGTGGGTGAAGTACGTGACGTCGTCGCTCCACTGGCGGAATAGCAAGGCCTGATGCAGCGAACGCGGCCCGGTCGCCAGAACGCCGATCGCCCGGTCGCGGACCTCCCAGCCATGGCAGTACGGGCAGTGCACGACGTCTCGACCCCATCGGTCTTGCAGTCCAGGGATGTCGGGCAGCTCGTCGACGAGTCCGGTGGCGACCAGGAGCCGCCGCACCAGGGTCCTGCGTCCGTCCGCGAGGGCGACGGCGAACCCGTCGTCAGCGCGGGTCACCGAGCCGACCTCACCCGTGACCACGTGGCCGCCGTAGCTTCGAACCTCGGCCCGACCACGCTCGAGCAACTCGCTCGGCGGCATGCCGTCACGGCCCAGCAGCCCATGGACGGCCGCGGCCGGCGCGTTGCGCGGGGCGCCCGCGTCAACGACGACGACCGATCGCCGCGCCCGGGCCAGCATCAGCGCTCCGCTCAGGCCGGCGGCCCCTCCGCCGACCACCGCCACGTCGTAGGTGTCTCTCATCCGTTCGGTCACGATGACCACCTCCACGACCAGCTTGCGGGGTGCCCTCGGTTTCGGCAAGCTTCCTTGCTGATCTGGCAAACTGGTGCCCATGGACGACCTCGCTCACGCCCTCGATGCCGTCGGCCCACGGCTGCGTGCCCTGCGGCACGAGCGCGAGACCACCCTGACCGACCTGTCGGTGGCAACCGGCATCTCGGTCAGCACCCTGTCCCGTCTCGAGTCCGGCGCCCGCCGTCCCACCCTCGAGCAGCTCCTCCCGCTGGCCAGGGCACACGGCGTCACGCTGGACGAGCTCGTCGACGCGCCGCCGACCGGCGATCCGCGCATCCACCCACGCGCGGTCACCCGGGACGGAATGACGATGCTGCCACTGACCCGACGGGCCGGCGGTATCCAGGCGTACAAACACATCATCCCGCCTGGCAGTCGCACCGAGCCCGACCTCCAGACCCACGAAGGGTACGAGTGGCTCTACGTCCTGGATGGTCAGCTCCGACTCGTCCTCGGCGAGCATGATCTGGTCCTCGCACCCGGCGAGGCCGCCGAGTTCGACACCCGCGTGCCGCACTGGTTCGGGTCCGCCGACGACGAGCCGGTCGAGTTTCTCAGCCTTTTCGGTCAGCAGGGCCAGCGTGCCCACGTCCGGGCTCGTCCCAGGCGCCAGTCCCACTGACCACCGTTCTTCCCGCCGACCTTGCGCGTCCCGCCCACCTCTTCCCGCGTACTGGGACGTCACCTGGTGGCAGAAGCGCCTCGGGAGACGCCCCAGTCGCATCGGATCAGCAGTCGTTGACCACCGTCGCGTCGAGTAGGCGGTACTCGGACCGCGAGTCGAACAGCAGCGGGATCAGCGGCTGGTCGGGCTGCGCCATCGAGACGTACGCCCCGCCGTCGTGCGACTCCCAGGTGATCCCATGCACTCGCAGCGCCTGGCGAACGGAGTCGAGCTGCTCGGCGGTCAGCTGATAGCCGCACATCGGCACCGGCTCGACCTGGTCGTCTTCAGTCGGGAGCATGTTGTCCTGACCGGCGAAGTACACGAGCCCACTGCGATCGGCGCCAGCCTGGGTGGCCCGCTCGGCCGCCGCCGCGGTCTGCTCCGCGATCTCGTCGCGATGCTCGAGCGCGATCTGCAGGGTGCCGACGGAGCTGGCGTACTGGACGTTGACCCGGCGCCAGTTGAGCACGGTCGGGTCGGCTTCCTCCTCCGGGGTCAGCGGCTCGTTCGCCGTCTCGGTCAGCATGCCCACGACATGCTCGAGCCCGACGTAGTTGCGCAGGATCCGAGCCTGCCCGTCTCCCGCGATCTGCAAGAACGGCTCACCGTCCTTGACCAGCTCGCCGTAGATGCCGGCGGTGTAGCCGAGACCCTCGACCTGCGGCACGACATAGTCGTTGTTCATCTGCTTGGCGAACCGATAAACCTCGTCGTCGACGTTGCGGTTGCGGGGCCACAGGTGCAGCAGGTCGGTGCGGTAGTAGTCCGGATCGGACCCGTACTCATGCAGGTCGTTGAGTACGTCGGGCTTCCAATCGCGGATCACCTTGGCGACGGTCCGACCTTCGGGCGTGACCAGGTCCATGTAGTCGCGGTTGATGTCGAAGCCGTAGGCGTTTTCGCGGGTGTTGAGCTCGTGGCCGTCGGGATTGGCCGTGATGAAGAGCACTGTCGTGTTGCTCAGCAGCCGCTCCCAGGTCGGGTCGTCGGTGAACGCCAGGTCGCGCGCCATGATCATGCATGACTCGCGGCCGGACGTGCGGGCTCCGGACCGCGTCGCACCGCCACGTGCTATCGATCACAGAATCGGGTGTGTCGCATCCTGCCAACGGACAACGGGTTGCGGCTGGCCCGGCTCCGGATACCTTGTGCCGCGTTGAGTCGATACGCAGCACATGATCAGGGGTGATCCAATGAACGTAACGAAACGAATAGGCCTGTCACTCGGCGGCGTCGCCACCAGCCTCGGGCTTCTGGTGTCGGGCCTGGCGGGTGCTTCCGCACCGGCGGGCGCGGCGAGCCCGGCCGATGGACCGGCGAAGCAGAGCACCACGACAGACGAACGCTCGACAGACCCACTGCGCTGTCGCGTGCCCAACTGCTACGGCGCCATCACGCTCGCCTACGGCGACACAAAGGTGGGGCTGTCCAACCACAGCGCCAGCAAGAGGGCCGCGTATCGTACCGCAGCTGCCCATTGCCGGAGGCAATCGAGCTTCCCGTGCCGAAGAATCACGTGGACCGTGGACGCCTGCGCAGCGATCGCGGTCAAGACGTCGGGCCGGAGGGTCGACAAGTACGGATATGCCAGGGGCTATAACAGGGCCAACCCAGCCGTCCGTGCAGCAAAGCGCAAGTGCAAGCAGGTCCGTCCAGTTGGTCGCCCGTGCTTGAAGACCGCGTATATCTGCACCCCTCGCCGCTTCTAGGCAAAGCATGAGTCGATCGGCTCGGCCGCGGACTGTCGCGGCCGAGCCGATGACTGCGCTTGGAGTTATCGCCGAGCTCTCCACCAGCGCCGTCATCGCGCGGACAGCTTGTGGCTACCCGCTGCGTCGGCCTGGGCGAGTCCTTCATGCAACTGCGATGGCAACGTGTCACCGCCCGGAATCTCCAGTGACTTGTCGCAGCCGACGTTCCCAGATCCATGTTGTCGGGCGGGCGGGGTGCAAGCCCAGTAGAAGGCGACGCCGAACTCAGCGCCAGGCACGACGACACGGCGACCGCCCCCCTCCAACCACATCGAGACCGTGTATGTCTCATTGTTAGGACGCGCTTCATCTACGGATCCGCCATTGGCAACGTAGCTGAACCGCACCATCCTCCGGTCGACCTCTGGGTATTCGCCCCAATGCCGACACGCCGTGATTACCTCCCTTCCCTGGGAGGACGAAACCAAACGAACCTCGGAGCTACCGCCCGATGCGTTCTTCGGAAGGTGACAGAACTGCCCGCTGACTACCATCCCGAGGTCGGCGCGTTTCACAGTGAGCGACCACCGCAGCTCACTCGCGCCGCGATCGTTCAACCGAGACGCGATCACTCGCTCTGAATCGATGCCCTCGCCGATCTGCCACTCCCGCGGGCCGCCAGGTACCGGCTCCACCGGCGTCGGGTCCTCGCCGGCATCTTCCACGACCTTCGGCACGACTGCGATCGCTGCCGCGAGTACGAGTGCTGCGGCGACACCGATGCCGACCCGCAGCTTGGTCAGTGCGCGCGACGCCTGGCTCTTCACGTTGCCGGACGAGCAGTTGAGAAGACGGGCGGTCTCGGCCTCCGACAGATCCTCGAAATAGCGCAACACGACGACTGCACGTTGCCGCGCCGGCAGCCGCCCCAACGCTGCCATCAGACCGGCCCAGTCCACGATCCGCGACTGCTCCCCCGGCTCGCCACCATCGGGCAACTCCTCCGTCGGCGTCTCACCGCGCCACCTGCGTCGCCACCACGAGGTATAGGTGTTCAGCATCGTTCGGCGGACGTACGCCTCCGGATCGTCGCCGATCCGCGACCACTGCGGCCAGACCTTCGCGTACGTCGTCTGCACGAGGTCCTGCGCCAGATAGTGATCGCGGGTCAGCAGGTACGCCGTGCGCTGCAGCTGTCGTGACCGCGCGGCGACGAAGTCCTCGAACGACGGCTGCTCCACCCGGTGCCCCTCCGAGTCTGCAACGGTTCCGCGGGCCCGCGCCGGCCACTCCAGCGGACTGTCCAGCGAGATGGCGGCGTCATGGCCGGCGGTCGACGTCGCGGCCGGTCGCCAGGTCGGTGCAGTCGATGTCTCGGACGCCGTGGCCGTCGAGGTACGTGCGGGCGCCGCGATCGCCACCGACCGTCGCCGCGGCCGCCGCCCAGTGGTCGCGCCCCAGCAGCACCGGATGCCCAGGCCGCCCCGTGTACGTCGCACGCGCCAACGCATCGGGCGCGGCCGCCGTCAGTACTCGCGCCACCGCATCGGACCCCACGTCGGGCAGATCGACGAGATGCACGCAGGCCGCCATCGCATCAGACCCCGCGAGCGACGTCAGCCCCGCCCGCAGCGACGCCCCCATCCCCTCGGCCCAGTCAACCGCCTCGACAACGGTCACCGACGCATCGCCAAGCAGCTCCCGCGCCGCAGCTGCTTCGGCGCCGAGCACCACGGTCACATCGGCACAGCCGCCGACGCGCAGCACGTCGATGCTCCGCAGCAGCCAGGAGGTACCGTCGGCGTCGCGCACCAACGCCTTGGGCCGGCCCATGCGTCGTCCCGCGCCGGCGGCCAGCAGCAGCCCCACGGCTCGATCTCGCATGGCGAGTCAGCCTAGGGGTCGCTGGAGCCGAGGGTTCGGGCCCCAGGTCACTGGTCCTTGCGGCGTTCGAGGTAGCGCTTGATGCGCTCCTCGGACTGGCCCGTGATCTTGGCGGCGATCTTGACCCGATTGACCCACAGGAACCCTACGGCCACCACGAGTACCACGATCACCAACAGCGTTGTCATGCGTCCAGACTAGGCATACGTCGCGGCGACCGCCTCCACGTCGCGCAGCACCCGGAGCGCATTGCGGCCGGCCAGCTTCGCGAGGTCGTCCCGGCTCCAACCGCGAGCGTCCAGCTTCTCGAACAGCGCCGGGTATGCGGCGACGTCGGCCAGGCCGTTCGTGACGAACTGCGTACCGTCGAAGTCGCCGCCCAACCCGACGGCATCGACGCCGGCGACGTCGCGTACGTACTCGACGTGCGCGACGACATCGTCGATCGTGACCGCCGGCAGCGGGTCGTCGGACGCGGCGCGCTCCGCCATGATCGGGTCGAGCACCGAAAACCGCCGCGGGTCCAGCCCACGCTCGACGGCGATCCGCTGGCACTCCTCGTACCACGCGCCGGCTGCGGCCGACGTGAACACCGGCACGAACGTCACCATGCACACGCCGCCGTTGGCCCGCAGCGACCCGAGCACGTCGTCGGGGACGTTGCGGGAAACGTCGCAGACCGCGCGCGCGTTGGAGTGGCTGAACATGACCGGCGCTCGCGTCGTACGCAGGGCGTCCCGCATCGTGTCGGCACTGACATGCGACAGGTCGACGATCATGCCGAGCCGGTTCATCTCGCGTACGACATCATGGCCGAACTCGGTGAGCCCACCGTGCGCCGGCTCGTCGGTCGCGGAGTCGGCCCACGGCACGTTGTCGTTGTGGGTAAGCGTCAGGTAGCGCACGCCGAGCGTGTGGAGCATGGCGAGTACGCCGAGCGACTGGTTGATCTGATGGCCCCCTTCGGCCCCCATCAGGCAGGCGATTCGGCCCGACGCCACGGCGGCATCGACGCCGTCAGCCGTCGTGGCCAGCGCGAGCTCGGTCGGATAGCGATCGGCCAGCCGGCGTACGAAGGCCACCTGCTCGAGCGTCGCCGTGACTGCCGCGTCGCCGGCCAACGACGCCGGGACGAACACCGACCAAAACTGCGCGCCGACCCCACCGCGATGGAGCCGGCGAAGGTCCGTGTGCAGACGCGGTTGATCGACGTCGAAGGGCATCGCGTCGAGGTCGTAGCCCGCAAGATCGCGGTGACTCCACGGATAGTCGTTGTGTCCGTCGACCAGCGGCACAGCGCGGAGCCAGTCGGCGATTTCGGACCTCGGTTCGATTCGCGTCACCACGGCGATCAGCGTAGTGATAAGCGCCGGATTGTGGGTACGTAGAGAACCATGCGCCGAGCGGCGCGAATCCCTCGCTGAGCGGTGCTGTGCCCCTACCAAACCGTGACCAGAGTCGTAAATCTCCACGGTCAGCGGCAGCGAGTACTCCGTGATCGGCGCTGCATTGCAACCGATTGCAGGCCACCCCTAGCCGCAGGACATTCACGGCGATAACGTCGCGAGTACAACCCAGGAGGTGCGTGCGCAATGCCGTCAATCGACCCGTGGAGTCGTCGTCGGTTTCTCCAGATAGCCGGCCTGGTCGGCGCCGGAGTCACCATCGGCGCCTGCGGCAGCGAGCCCGAGAGCCCCACCGAACAAGCCTCGGGCGAAGAGCCCAGCGAGAAGTTCACCGAGCCCGCCAGCCAGCTCTCGGGAAGTCTCAGCCTGTTGATGTGGAGCCACTTCGTGCCGAGCCACGACGAGTGGTTCGACACGTTCGCCACAGAGTGGGGCGGCAAGGTCGGCGTGGATGTCCGGGTCGACCACATCGACGTCGCCGACGTTCCGACCCAGATCGCGTCGGAGATCGCGGCCGGACAGGGCCACGACCTGATGCAATACATCGCGACCCTGTCGCAGTTCGAGCCCAGCGTGCTCGACATGGCCGACGTGACCGAAGAGGCCAACAACCGCTACGGCGAACAGCTCGCCATGTGCAAGGAGTCGAGCTTCAACCCGCACACCGGCAAGTACTACGCGTACGCACCGGGCTGGGTCCCCGACCCCGGCAACTACCGCAAGAGCATGTGGGAGCCGGTCGGACTCGCTGACGGCCCGACGAGCTGGGACGACCTGCTCCAGGGCGGCACCGAGATCCTGTCCAGCCAGGACTACCGGGTCGGCCTCGGCATGTCGCAGGAGATCGACTCCAACATGGCCGCCCACGCCCTGCTGTGGTCCTACGGCGCGTCGATCCAGGACGCGAACGAGGCGGTCGTCCTCGACTCGCCGCAGACGGTCGCCGCTGTCGAGTTCATGCAGCAACTGTTCGACCAGGCCATGACCGACGAGGTGTTCGCCTGGGACGCCGCGAGCAACAACGAGGCATGGGTCGCGGGCGAGGTCAGCTACATCCTCAACTCGATCTCGGCCTGGCGATCGTCGCAGGAGACCGACCCGTCCATCGCCGACGACACGTTCTTCGTCCCGGCGCTGCAGGGTCCGGAGGACGCGCGGGCCGCCCAGCACGTGATGTACAACTACGTCGTCCCGAAGCATGCCGGCAACCCGGACGCCGCCAAGGAGTTCCTGCTCCACCTCACCGACAACTGGGCGCTCGTGACCTACCACTCGCAGCTGTACGACTTCCCGTCGTACCCGAGCCTCTCGCCCGACCTGCCGGCATGGCTGCAGAAGGACCCCTTCGGCGCCAACCCGGCCGACAAGCTCGCCTTCCTCGGCGGCGTCGAGGAAGCCACCGAGTGGAGTGCGAGCATCGGCCACCCGGGCCCGTCAAGCCCGGCCATCGGCGAGGTCCTCGGGACCTACGTCATCCCCAACATGTTCGCGACCGCCGTCCGCGGCGACGCCAGCCCGGAAGAAGCCGTACGCAGTGCGCACCAAGAGTGCGAGCGCGTCTTCTCCCGTTGGCGTCAGCGCGGCCTCATCGGCGGCGCCTGAGGAGCCCGAGTGTCGGTAGCTGTCGAGGTACGCAACCTCAAGAAGATGTACGACGGTGGCGGCGTACATGCCGTCGATGGTGTCGATCTGGTGACCGAGGAGGGCGAATACCTCGTCCTCCTCGGCCCGTCGGGGTGCGGCAAGACGACGCTGCTGCGCACCATCGCCGGTCTCGAGCAGCCAACCGAGGGTGAGGTGCTCATCGACGGCACGGTCGTCAACGGCCTGCCGCCGCGGGTGCGCAAGATCGCCATGGTCTTCCAGAGTTATGCGCTCTATCCACACAAGAGCGTGCTGGGCAACATCGTCTTCCCACTCAAGGCCGAGAAGGTCAGCGTCACCGAGCGCGAAAAGAAGGCGCGATGGGCCGCCGACCTGCTCGGCATCGAGCACTTGGCGGACCGCAAGCCGCGCCAACTGTCCGGCGGTGAGCGGCAGCGCGTGGCACTCGCGCGCGCCCTCGTACGCGAGCCGCATGTGTTCTTGCTCGACGAGCCGCTGTCCAACCTCGACGCGAAGCTGCGAGCGTCGGCGCGAGACGAGCTGAAGCGGTTCCAGCAGCGGGTCAGCACCACGACGATCTACGTCACGCACGATCAAGCCGAAGCGATGGGGCTCGGCGACCGCATCGCCGTGATGGACCACGGCCGGGTACGCCAGGTCGGCCATCCCGTCGAGGTCTATGACCACCCGGCCGACACGTTCGTCGCGACGTTCATCGGGTCGCCGCCGATGAACCTCGTCGCGCACGACGGCACATTGGTCGGGTTCCGCCCCGAGCACATGCTGCCGGCCGATGTCGTGACCGGACGCCACGTGCGGCTGCCGTTCCACGTCGACCGGATCGAATATCTGTCCGGCGATCGGCACGCCTACGGCACCATCTCCGGGCTCGGCGAAGACACCCGCGTCATCGCGCGGCTGCCGGCGACCGTGACGGCGCCGCTGCACGCGGACCAGACCTACGAGTTCGCCTGCGCCATCGACAAGATCCGGTACTTCGACGCCGACAGCGGCCGGAGCACCGACCCGATCCGGCTTGGTGACGTCCGTGACTGACACGGCCACTCGACCCACGATCGCCAGCGACCAGATCGCCGAGGCCCGCCAACGCCTGTCCGACCGCGAGGGGTTCCTGGCCTGGATCTTCCTGGTGCCGACGGTCCTCTACATCGTCGCTCTGGTCGGCGTGCCGTTCGTCCTCGCGATCGCGTACGCGTTCAGCGACGTGACGGCAGGCGACCCGTCATACGACTGGGTCGGGCTGACCAACTTCCGTCGGGTCTTCCAGGACGACGTCTTCTGGCAGTCACTGCAAAACACGTTCGTCTTCACCATCGTGTCGATGGTGTTCATCGTGATCCTCGGCAAGGTCCTGGCCAACATCCTGCTCGCCGACTTCCGAGGCAAGTGGGTCGTGCGGTTCCTCGTCCTGCTGTCGTGGACCACGCCGGTCGCGCTGTCGAGCCTCACCTGGAAGTGGCTGCTGCACTCGATCTACAGCCCGATCGACTGGACGCTCGACCGATTCGGCCTGATCGGCGGCTCCGGACACGTCCTCTGGCTGGGCAAGGAGCCGCACGCGATGATCGCGGTGATCTCCGTCCACGTCTGGAGGCTCGTCCCGCTCGCCGCGGTCATCATGATGGTCGGCCTGATGTCGATCCCGCGCGATCTCGACGAGGCGGCCAAAGTCGACGGGGCAGGCTACTGGCGGCGGATGTTCGAGATCACGATCCCTCTGACGTTCCCACTGATCGCGGTCGCGGCGCTGTTCGGAGCGATCTTCACGTTCACCGACGCCGCCGTCGTCTCCGTCCTCACCGGCGGACAGCCGACCAACTCGACACACGTGTTGGCGAGTTGGTCGTTCCAGCGCGGCATCGGCGGCGGTGATATCGGGCAAGGGGCCGTGATCGCGCTGTTCTTGTTCCCGATGCTGTTGGCCGCCGCCATCCTCATCCTGCGCGCGGTCCGCCGGATGGAGACCCTATGACTTCGGGACTCGCCGCCGCGGACGTGCCGGAGCAGATGCGCCGACGGTACGCCCGGCGCCACGTGATGGGCCGCGTCGGGCTCTACGTCATCGCGGTGATCGCCGCGTTTTGCTGCGCCGGGCCGTTCCTGTGGAGCGCGATGACGGCGACCAAGCTCAACGCCGACCTCTACCCGACCGACAACAACCCCTTCATCTACAACGAGGCGCCGACGATCGACCACGTCGCGTACCTCTTCACCGACACGGCGTTTCCGACGTTCGTCTGGAACACCCTGTGGGTCGGGTTCCTCGTCGTCGCGATCACGTTGGCGCTCGGGGTGCCGGCGGCGTACTCGATCACTCGGCTCAATCGGCCATGGGCCGGCCCGATGGGGATCGCGATCTTCTTCGTCTACCTGATCCCGCCAAGCCTGCTGTTCTTGTCGCTCACGCGTCTTGTCGTGTGGCTCGGCCTGCAGGACTCGACGTGGTCACTGGTCGTCATCTATCCGACGATCACGGTACCGGTGTCGACCTGGCTGCTGATCGGATTCCTCAAGGCGCTGCCGAAGGACATCGAGGAGCAGGCGATGGTCGACGGCTACAGCCGGCTCGGCGCGTTCCTGCGTACGGTCGTGCCGCTGCTGTTCCCGGGCATGGTGGCGGTCATCGTGTTCGCGTTCACGCTCACGGCGAGCGAATACATCTACGCGCTGTCGTTCATCTCGCCGACCGACGAGAAGGTCGTCAGTACTGGCTTCTCGCAGGAGCTGATCCTCGGCGACGTCTACAAATGGCAGGAGTTGCAGGCCGCCCTCATTTTGGTCGCTGTGCCGATCGCCTTCGTCTTCAACCTCTTCCTGGCCCGCTTCATCTCCGGCTTCACGATGGGTGCGGTCAAGGGCTGAGGTCGGCCGCGGTAGCCACGTCGCCGCCATCCGCCCATGACCAGCTGTCGAGTACGGCGGAGAAGGCCGCCTCGGAGTCGCCCTCGCTCTGGACGGGAGCGCTCAAGACGATGGAGTACAGCTGCCCGTCGCGCAGGGCGAGGTATCCGAGCTGCACGATGGGCCGGTCGGCGTCGCTGTTGGTCTCATGTCGCACGCCGACGGCCTCGACGCCGTCGATCGAGGTCGGCTCGAGCTGCTCGACGCTCACGCCGGCGGGCAGCCAGGCATCCTGGGCCTTCTCGATCGAGGTCACACCGTCGGCGTCCCAAGCCGCCACGAGCACGTTGGTGTCGAAGCCGTGGTCGGGATCGGACACGCCGACGGCGGAGTCGCCTCCGTCCGGCGCGATGTCGCGAGCCCAGCTCGTCCGGTCTTCCCAGCCCTCGGGGACCGCGTAGGCATAGCCGTCGCCTTCGATGGTCGGCCCCGCCACCTCCTCGGTGCCGCCGGCGTCGGAGCCTCCGCTGCCGTCACCGTTGCCGCCGCCGGCAACTGTCGCGATGCCTGCGATGAGCCCTGGGATCGCGAGCGCCACCACGACCAGCGCCACGGTCGGCCCGGCTCCCCGTCGCTTGGGCAGTGGCGCGTACGGCAGCGCCTCCGGGCCCGGCGGCAACTCGTACCCGGGCGGCTGGCCGTACGCCGGGTGTGACTGAACTCGCGCGATGGTGTCGGTGTGCTGCATGAGCTCGTCCGATCGTGGGAGTGACCTTGGATGCTGATATAGAACCGGCACTCGGTTTCATTGTGCTTTCAGATTGGCTTCACTCCCGATTGGTTCCCGCCGACCCGCAAGTCGGAGATGCCCCGATTCGACGCGCGACCAGTCTCCGAGTAGTGTCTCTAAGGTAAGGCTTACCTAAGTAAGCCGTCGGTCCTCAGCAGCACCGTTCGATCTCGGAGCCCTCATGACCTCCGCGTTTGCGCCCGCTCGGGAGCGCGCCACGTATCTGCACCGGTGCGTCCACGCCCGCGTCGTCCAAACCAAGCCGATCACGCCCAATCTCAAGCGGATCACGATCGCCGCCGAGGAGTTGCGCGAGTTTCCGTGGCACGGGCCCGACCAATGGTTCCGGCTGTTCCTCCCCCGTGACGGTCAGCAGCGTCCCGTTCTGCCGACCCGGGCCGACGACTGGTGGCCGCAGATCGTCGCGATGCCCGACGAGATCCGGCCCTGGGTCCGCAACTACACGGTGCGCTACTTGCGACCCGAGCTCGGCGAGATCGACTTCGACGTCGTGCTGCACGGCACGACCGGACCGGCATCGCGATGGGCGCGTGGCGCGACCACCGGCGAATGGATCGGCTTGCTCGACCAGACCGCGCCCTACGACCCGCCGGCCGGGACGCGTTGGCAACTGCTGGTCGGCGACGAGACTGCCGTGCCGGCGATTTCGTCCATCGTCGAGAACCTTCGGTCAGGGACCGATGCCCAGGCGCTGATCGAGGTGCCGACGGCCGCCGATCGGCTCGACCTGAGTGTGCCCGAGGGCGTGCGAGTCACCTGGCTGCCGCGCGATTCGGAGGATGTCGACGTGGGGTCGCTCGTCATCGACGCGGTGCAGTCGGCGACGCTCGGCGAGGCACGAGACGGGTACGCCTGGGTCGCCGGGGAGTCCGGGCTCATCCGCCGCGTACGCCGACACCTCGTGAACCAACGCGGGATGGCCAAAAGCGCCGTGTACTTCTGCGGCTATTGGCGACGAGGGGTCAGCTACGCCGACTGAGTCGGGGCGCGCCGGCCCGGTATCGTCCGGCTCTCGTGGGCGACAACAAGCGGCGCATGCTCGCCGGTGAGTGGTATATCCCCGACGATCCGGACCTCGCGGCCGACACGACGCGACGCATCGCGCTGTGCGCCGCGTACAACGGCGTCGACGCGGCACCGGCGGAGGAGCGCTCTCGGATCCTGCTCGAGTTGCTGGGCTCGGTCGGCGATCGGGTTCGGATCCGGCCGCCGTTTCATTGCGACTACGGCTATCACATCAGCGTCGGCGACCGTACGTTCGTCAACTTCGGCGCCGTCTTTCTCGACGCGGCGCCCATCACCATCGGGTCTGACGCCCAGATCGGGCCCAACGTTCAGCTGCTCACGCCCGCTCACGAGCTCGATCCGGAGCGTCGGCGAGCCGGCTGGGAGAAAGCGATCCCGGTGACGATCGGCGACAACGTGTGGATCGGCGCCGGCGCCATCGTCTGTCCCGGCGTCACGATCGGCTCGGATTCGGTCATCGGCGGGGGCTCGGTCGTCACCCGAGACATCCCGCCCGGCGTACTCGCGGTCGGCAACCCCGCCCGCGTCATCCGTGGGCTCACCCCCCACTGAGCGGACCCATATTGCGAGACACGCCCGCGTGTCGCCGCCATATGGGTCCTCCCAGAGGGGCAGTCGGGCGCACGAAGGGCGGCCCGGGAACCTGTCCCGGGCCGCCCTTGCGCTTTGACAGAGGACTTTGAGCGTTTGGCTCAGAAGTCCATGCCGCCCATGCCACCGGTCGGGTCGCCCGCCGGGGCCTTCTCCTTCTCGGGCTTGTCCGCAACGACCGCCTCGGTCGTGAGGAACAGACCCGCGATGGAGCTGGCGTTCTGCAGCGCCGAGCGCACGACCTTCGCCGGGTCGGGCACTCCAGCAGCCAGCATGTCGCCGTACTCACCGGTCGCGGCGTTGAGGCCGTGACCCTCCGGCAGACCCTTGACCCGCTCGACGATGACGCCACCCTCGAGACCGGCGTTGACCGCGATCTGCTTCAGCGGCGACTCGACGGCGACCTTGACGATGTTGGCACCGGTGGCCTCGTCGCCTTCGAGCTCGAGCTTCTCGAACGCCTTCTGACCGGCCTGCAGGAGCGCCACGCCGCCACCGGCGACGATGCCCTCCTCCACCGACGCCTTGGCGGCTCGGACGGCGTCCTCGATGCGGTGCTTGCGCTCCTTGAGCTCGACCTCGGTGGCCGCGCCGACCTTGATGACCGCAACGCCGCCGGCAAGCTTCGCCAGCCGCTCCTGCAGCTTCTCGCGGTCGTAGTCGGAGTCGCTCGCCTCGATCTCGGCGCGGATCTGGTTGACCCGGCCCTGGATCTGGTCGGCGTCGCCGGCACCCTCGATGACGGTCGTCTCGTCCTTGGTCGTGACGACCTTGCGAGCCCGACCGAGCAGGTCGAGGCCGGCGTTTTCGAGCTTCAGGCCGACGGTCTCGCTGATGACCTCGCCGCCGGTCAGCACGGCGATGTCGCCGAGCATGGCCTTGCGGCGGTCACCGAAGCCCGGAGCCTTGACGGCGACCGACTTGAAGGTGCCGCGCACCTTGTTGACGACCAGGGTGGCCAGCGCCTCGCCCTCGACGTCCTCGGCGATGATCAGCAGCGGCTTGCCCGACTGCATGACCTTCTCGAGCACCGGGAGCAGGTCCTTGACGTTGGAGATCTTGCCCTCGTGGATGAGGACGTAGACGTCCTCGAGCTCGGTCTCCATGCGCTCGGCGTCGGTCACGAAGTAGGCGCTCAGGTGACCCTTGTCGAAGCGCATACCCTCGGTCAGCTCGAGGTCGAGGCCGAAGGTGTTGGACTCCTCGACCGTGATGACACCTTCCTTGCCGACCTTGTCCATGGCCTCGGCGATGATCTCGCCGACGCTCGTGTCGCCACCGGCGGAAACCGCGGCGACCGAGGCGATTTGCTCCTTGGTCTCGACTTCCTTGGCGGCGTTGGACAGCTGCTCGGTGACGGCCTCGACGGCCTTCTCGATGCCGCGCTTCAGCGACATCGGGTTGGCTCCGGCGGCCACGTTGCGCAGACCCTCGCGGACCAGCGCCTGAGCCAGCACCGTCGCCGTGGTGGTGCCGTCACCGGCCACGTCGTCGGTCTTTTTGGCGACTTCCTTGACGAGCTCGGCGCCGATCTTCTCGTACGGCTCCTCGAGCTCGATCTCCTTGGCGATGGAAACGCCGTCGTTGGTGATGGTGGGGGCGCCCCACTTTTTCTCGAGGACGACGTTTCGGCCCTTGGGACCGAGCGTCACCTTGACGGCATCGGCGAGGCCATTCATGCCCCGCTCGAGACCGCGTCGGGCCTCCTCGTCGAACGCAATGATCTTCGGCATTTTTCTCCGCGATTCCTCACGCGTCGAAGCTGATGGTCCAGGCGATGCCCGCGACGGACGACTCCGGCCGACGACGGTCCCTTCCCGCCGGGGCGCCGAGCCTCATCGGTCCTGGTCCCTGACTTGTCACTCTCAGAGTGAGAGTGCTAGTCCGTGTTTAGCACTCGACCCGCCCGAGTGCAAGCCGGGCCTCAGGTCGTTGCTCGCGGCAGCGCCGACTCCTGGCCCGACGCGAAGTGTTGGCGAGAAACTGCAGGTCCGCCGGCGGTGTCGGTGCGGATTCGCGCCAACACTTCGGCCAGCCCGCGCGTACTCCGCTATCTGATGGGCGCGCCGGCCGCTTTCGGTGCCACAAGCCGAAGGCCCGGCCGTGACGGACACGACCGGGCCTCCAAACGAAGGTGTCAGACAGATTTGACCTCGTGGGCCTCGCGGCCCTTCGGCCCGTCGACGACCTCGAACTCCACGGTTTGGCCGTCCTCAAGGGTCTTGTAGCCCTCCATCGCGATCTTCGACCA
>Ga0190270_10000355_pt1 | contig 19405 bp, 14 predicted proteins | sample Popmic320T_FD_133748 | JGI IMG/M metagenome (GOLD analysis project Ga0190270, IMG submission 133748) | Populus adjacent soil microbial communities from riparian zone of Weber River, Utah, USA - 320 T | ecosystem: Environmental > Terrestrial > Soil > Riparian zone | place: USA: Utah | collected...
ACGCCGAACTGCGGTTCGCCGTGCCCGGGCTGCGCATCGCTGACCCGAAGGCTTGCCAGTGCGGCGAGATATTGAAAGGCGTAAAGAAGCCGTGGGAGTGCAAGGTCTTCGGCACGGCCTGCACGCCGGAAACGCCAATCGGCTCATGCATGGTTTCGTCCGAAGGCGCTTGCGCCGCCTATTACAACTTCGGACGATTGTCGAAAATCGCCGGACGCTCGGCTGCGGCGCCGGCCTGAGGCTGAACATTCAAAGGATTGCGTCGGATATGGAATTCACCACCTCACCGCTCTTTGAACGCGTCGAACGCGCGCGGCGAAGAAAACCGAGAGTCAAAGACGAATTCATCACGCTCGCGCACGGCAGCGGCGGCAGGGCCATGCATGAACTGGTCGAAGGACTCTTTCTAGATTACTTTCGCAATCCTTTGCTTGAAGCGCTCGAAGACCAGGCGGTCTTTGAAATCGCGGGTAATGGCCGCGCAACGCGTCTCGCTTTTACGACGGATTCATACGTTGTGACGCCGCTCTTCTTTCCGGGCGGGGATATTGGCCGTCTGGCGGTCTGCGGCACGGTCAACGATCTGGCGATGAGCGGCGCGCGCCCGCTCTATCTCTCCGCCGGTTTCATTATCGAAGAGGGCTTCGCGGTCGCCGACCTCAAACGCGTTCTGCAATCAATGCGTGACGCGGCGGAAGAAGTGGGAGCGCAGGTCGTCACGGGCGACACCAAGGTCGTGCAGCGCGGCGGCGCGGACAAACTCTTCATAAATACTTCAGGCGTCGGCTTGATCGAACATGACGCGCGCATCTCGGCCGCGAACGCCCGCCCGGGCGACAAGATCATCCTGAGCGGCGCGATGGGGGATCACGGAACTACGATCCTGGTCGCGCGCGGCGATCTCGATCTTGAGACCGAAATAACGAGCGACGTAGCGCCACTCTGGCCGCTGGTCGAATCGATGTTGGGGGCCACGACCGAGATTCACGCGCTTCGTGATCCGACGCGCGGCGGTGTGGCGACGACGCTCAACGAAATCGCCCACAACTCGAATGTCTGTTTGCAACTCGACGAAGAATGTTTGCCGGTGCGCGAAGAGGTCAAAGGCGCATGCGAAATTCTCGGCCTCGATCCGCTCTACATGGCCAATGAAGGCAAACTGATCGCAATCGTGGCGGCCGAATCCGCCGACCGGCTCGTTGCGCGAATGCGTGAACATCCGTCAGGACGCGAGGCGTGTATTATCGGCAAGGCTTGCGCCGAACCGCCCGGCATTGTCGTGATGAACACATCCTTCGGGGGGACGCGAATCGTGGACATGCTCGTCGGAGAGCAGTTGCCTCGCATCTGTTAAAGCCTGTTTGGAAGTTTGCGGCAAGAGACCTTTTCCTTCAGCCCATCCTTTTTTGGTTTTATCCGCGATGATCCGTGCCCGTCCGCGTCATCAGCGTTCCATTGACGCCTTCTTTGCCGCAAACCAATTGCCGACCCGTATACGCAATATTGATCGCCGGACATCTCCCCCTTTTGGGGGGCGCCAAATTGGCTCGTGCGGGTGATGCGCCGCCAGCCGGTTTTCTTGTATCCTCTGCCAGCTTGATGAAGGAGCGACCGCTATGAAATATCGTGACATGATGGTGATGACCGCGGCGATTGGGTTTACCTTTGGTATCTTGTTTGCCCTTGGCCCGGGCTCATTCATCCCATATTTTTATTTCTATGAAGCCAAATCGCCAATGGTGTTACCTTTGAAGTCCATGCCGGTTCCCGCCCAATGGATCGCGCTCTCCTTAAGCCGCGTGCTCGGAGGCGCGCTGGTACTGATCGGGGTCATCGCCTGGAAGATGCGAAACCTGGGGCGAGTCGAAGATCAGCGAAACTTGGCGGGCGCTTTTTTCGGGGGCGGACAGTTTATGCTGTTCATAACCCTGGGGATGCAAATAGCGTTCTGGGAAACGAGGGGGGCATGGTTCTTCATTTCGCTCATCCTGTTAATCGTTTGCGGCTTCGGATACCTGTTATTTTGGGAACTCAGAACAGTCCCGTTCGACTCCCAGGCCCAGTCGCAAGACCCCGAAGCGCTCCGGCAGCAATGGGTCAGGCAATTGAGTGAAGCGGCCGCTCAGCAAGAGCGCAATCGCCTGGCCCGTGACCTGCACGATTCGATCAAGCAGCAAATTTTCAGCGTCAACGTCGCCGCCGCGACCGCCCAGGCCAGATGGGAAAGCGATTCGGAGGGGGCGCGGCGGGCGCTGGAAGATGTCCGCGGCGCGGCGCGGGACGCCATGGCTGAAATGGAGGCCATGTTGCAACATTTGCGTCCGGCTCCGCTCGAAAACGTCGGTTTGATCGAGGCGTTGCGGAAACAATGTGAGGCCCTGCAATACCGCGCCGGGGCGCTGGTTACCGCCGAATTCGGCGAGCTCCCGGATAACGAGATTTTGCTGCCCGGCACGCAAGAGGCGATCTTTCGCATTGCGCAAGAAGGACTGAACAACATCGCACGCCACGCCCGGGCCAAGAACGTCCGGCTCAGGCTCTATCAACGGAGTGGGGGGAAAACGCCAGTGCTCTGGCTCACACTCCAGGACGACGGCGCCGGCTACGACACAGCCCAATCGAATCAGGGGATGGGCCTGGCCAATATCAAACTGCGGGCCGCCGAAATCGGCGGAACAGTTCAGATCGAAAGCGCCCCAGGCCAGGGCGCGAGCTTGACCGTGCATATTCCCTTGGGTCTGCCGGAGCTTGATAAATTCGAGCGACAATCCAACGTCAATCTCGTGGTCGGGCTGGTATCCATTTTCATACTGGGGCTATTTAATCTGGAGCCGCCGTACTATCAGGGCATGTTAGTGTTTTTACTTCCCGTGGCGTCGTTGATCCTACCGCGATTCTGGAGCGAAGCGCGTTTCCTGGAAAAAATGAAGGCGATGAAAAATGCGCCCTTGAAGAGGGCTCTGACGCTGGCCATGTCGGGCTACCAGCGTGGGTTCTTTTTTTTGGCGGCATTCGCCTTTTGGGGGATCAACTGGAAAGTGGCGCAGAATTGGTTTTTTGGAGTGGTATTTCTCTCCGGCGGCGCGCTCCTGCTTATAGGCGTCCGCATTCATCGCCATCTGGAAGAACTATGGGAGAAACTCACGCCACAGGATTTTCACCGAGGCGTGGAACGAATGCAGAGACAAACCTGGATCCTTTTACTGGCTGTGTCTCCGATTGTTGTGTTCGCCGTGATGGTCGGAGGGAGATTTCAGTTGTTGGGCATGCCCGTGTCTTTGCTTCTATATCTTGGTTATCTCGCCTTGCAACAGCGCAGGAAATCATCAATTCTCGGCTTGGATTCGTAAGGTATATGATGTAGTAACGAATAAATTCGATACTACATGGTTATTTTCCGCAGGAGCGTCAGCAATGAATCAGATACGCGTAGTTCTGGTCGACGATCATCGCGTAGTCAGCCGCGGGGTGCGGAGCTATCTTGAATCCTTCCCCGACCTCAAGATCGCCGGGATTGCGGCGAACGGCGAAGAGTTGTTGCTCAACCTCGATCAATGGGAGCCGGAAGTCGTGGTCATGGACCTGTTAATGCCGGGGGGAATGGACGGCATAGAAGCCACTCGTAAAGTTCGTGCGCGTTCGCCACGGACACAGGTCGTCGCTTTGACGGCTTCGGTCGATGAAGCCAGGATGATCGGGGCGTTGAGGGCAGGCGCGATTGGATATGTGCGTAAAGACGCCGATCCTGAGATTCTGCTCGCCGCCGTGCGCGCCGCGGCTGCCGGGAGGTCCATGATCGATCCAGCGGTGGCCGGAGTAGCCTTACAAGATTTCGCGCGCGGGCAGGAGCCGGGTAGCGTACTGACCGAACGCGAATTGGAAGTGTTGCGCAGTCTGGCCCGCGGCTTTACCAATCGCGAGATCGCCGAGGCTCTCTTCATCGGCGAAGAAACGGTCAAGACCCACATCAGTAACATCTTCGGAAAACTGCGCCTCATGAGCCGCACACAAGCCGTGATCTATGCGCTCAAACAGAATTTGGTCTCGCTCGACGAGTTGTAACACGAAATTTCGCCGATGCGTGTACGGTGTGGGGCGATTTGTTTAATCGCCCTGAGTGCGGCTTTGTCCAATCAGGAAAGAAGCGCGAGTAAACAACTCGCGCCACAGCTCCCGTACACGCAATTGCAACTAATTGAGCAAGCCAGGAAATCTACTACAACGATAATCGGGAGGAAACCGAATGAACTTTCAACAAAACACGATTTTGATGATTCTGACTCTTCTCGGCGCAGCGGCGCTGGCAAGCTTCGCAGGTTCCGCCGCCGATAGAATTCCGAAGGGGTGGAGCAAAGACGGGACCCGTCCTCATATCTACGAGGTCGCTCTAGACGCGGTCGTAAAACATAGCGACAAGGCCAGCGCCTACATCAAATCCGTCGGCCCCGACGCCGTTGGTTTTTGTACCTTGATGCAGTCGTTCAAAGCGAATGGTTATCACGGCAAGCGCTTGCGCATGTCGGCCTGGGTGCGGACCGAGAATGCTGATTCCGCGCAGTTATGGCTCCGCCTCGATAGCGCGAATGGCATAGCAGGGTTCGATAATATGAATGACCGTCTGGTGAAAGGAACCGTTGACTGGAAGAAGTATGAACTCGTCCTTGACGTTCCGACAAACACTGTCAACATCGCCTTCGGGGCGATTCTTGCAGGTAAAGGGCAGGCGTGGGTGGACGATTTCGTGTTCGAAGTCGTGGGGAAAGACACGCCGTCGACCAACATGCTGACTCCGGAGCAAATGAAGGGTGGAGGCGCAACGCCAGTGTCAGACGGATATCCTGCTCAACCTCTCAACCTGAATTTCGAGGAAGACCCGGTCACGCCAGCGGAAAACGAGACCCATCTAGCGCGGGAGAAAGCGGCGGCGGACGACGCCAGGAGTTGGCTGGCCGCCAATGCGATCCGATTGGACACGGTCGAAGCAGGTCACGGTTTCGCCGATATGCAAGCTTTGAAAGGCGTCATAGGAAGACCAGGCTCGTATCGCTCGGCGAATCGACTCACGGAACCCGCGAGTTTTTTCAGCTCAAGCACCGGATGCTGGAATTTCTGGTCAACGAGATGGGCTTCAACGCCGAATCGATTATAGCCGTTTGCAAATCAATGTAGGGCCAGACCTGCGTACCTTGTCATTTCAGTGTACGGGTTAATAGAACGCGGATGACGCTGATAGAGCGGATTGACGCTGAACTTTTTTGGTTTTATCCGCGCTGATCCGCGCTTGTCCGCGTCATCCGCGTTCTATTGATGCGTACTTTAAACCGAAGATCCTCAAACTTTCTCAGGCACTACGAACGGTTCGCGGTACTTGCGCCGCAGCATGTCATTGGCCTTATCATCCTTGACGATCTGCTCTTTCGCGGGGTCGAATTCGAATGAACGCCCGACGCGATATGAAATGTTGGCCAGATGCATCAACGCCGACGAGAGATGGCCCTCCTCGATGTCGGCGTTCAGGTCTTCGCGCTTGCGACTGCGAACGGCTTTGATGAAGTTTTCCCAGTTACTCCCGCCTTCGCGTCGCGAAGGCCCTGGCTCCTGCTTCTTACCCAGGAAAGTCTTGTAGGAGTTGTACCCCTCGATGGCCATGTAACCTTCCGAGCCGTAGAAGGTGTTGCCGATGCAGTTGCTGTCGGTGACCAACCCCTTGTCATCGCGGCGCTGCCCAATGCCCGCCTCGTTGTTCGACATCCAGTGGCGGACTTCAAAGACTATCATCACCTTCTTGCCGTTCTTGTTGAATTCGAGGTTGGCCACCTGGGTGTTCGGAGTGACCTGATCGTCGTCGAACATATAATGGTCTCCCATCGAAAAGACCTTGGTCGGCAACGTCACGCCCAGTCCCCAGCGGCAGATGTCCATCTCGTGAATGCCCTGGTTGCCGATGTCGCCATTGCCGTAGTCCCAGTTCCAGTGCCAGTTGTAGTGAAAGCGATTGGGATTGAACGAGCGCGCTGGCGCCGGCCCCAGCCACAGGTTGTAATCAACGCCCTGCGGGACTGGACTGTCCGGCTTCTTGCCGATCGTGTCGCGCCATTTGAAACAGAGCCCGCGAGCCATATAAACATCGCCGATCACGCCCTCCTGCAGCTTCTGCATGGCTTCGCGCAGCGCGACGGTCGAACGGCTGTTTGTGCCGTGCTGGACGATGCGGTTGTATTTGCGCGCGGCTGTGACGAGTTGCCTGCCTTCCCAATAACTATGCGAGCAGGGCTTTTCTACATAAACATCCTTGCCCGCCTGGCAAGCCAGGATGCCCATCAACGAGTGCCAGTGATTCGGCGTGGCGATAGAGATAGCGTCAATCGTTTTGTCTTCGAGCAGCTTGCGAATGTCCACGTACTCTTTGGGCCTCTTGCCCGTGTTCTTTTCAATCTCGCCGCATCGCTGCTTGAGCACGGAGTCGTCCACATCGCAGATGGCGGCGATCTCGACGTCGGCCATCCTGGAATATGCGCCGATGTGCGCCTTGCCCTGCCCGTTGACGCCGACCACGGCGACACGGACAACGCCGTTCGGACTGCCGGCGTATGTCTTGATGTTGAAGCCGAGCGTGGATGCAGCGGCGGTGGCGGCGGAATCCTTGATGAAATCACGTCTCTTCATTGTGACACTCTCCTGGTGGTTGTTTGTTCTGGAAACGGTGAATCGCTAGCCTAGTAAGTCTATGATAACTGGTGGCAAAAGCGCCATACTCGCGGATACAACAACCATTTCTATTTCTATATGTCCGGCGGCGCCAGGATCTGGATTTCGCAAGGCATCGACTGGATCAGTACCGCGAGCGGTAGCGAGCGGAGCCTTTGCCAACGGCCGCTCGCTACCGCTCGCGGTACTGACTCGTCGCCTCAACCCAGATCTTTGCGCCGGCGGGCATAGCGACTTATTGGCTTCCGCTCCCTCAAAATGTGGGGCATTTCGGGACGCGCCTGCGCTCCAACAGGTGGGGTATTGCGGGACACGCCCCACGCCCAAACTGGTTAAGAGCCATACATTCAACGTCATCACCCCGGCGCCGTATTTGCAATTCATTGGAAAGCGATTTTGGGGGAAGTCGCCAGGGTCACGCCCATGCGGGGCGTCTAGGTCTGCAGCGACGGGTACACTTGGATGCTCGTTGATTGTCACGTCGATGCGGGCGTTGGACGGTTCACTATGGGCGTGACGCAACTGAAGACCGGGAAGAGAGGCCGGGCGATCATCCATCCAACAACCGAAGAGGCGCCAGAAGAGGAGTGACGCAAAAACTCCTTTTCAATTGAGTCTCTATGTTCGGAAGAGTATTCAGCCACCCAATTCTCTTTTTAACTCCGCGAACTGCTGTTTCAGATCACTCAACTCCATGCGCAGCGAAGCGATCTCTTCTTCCAGCTTCGCGATCTTATCGTTCTCGGAATGCCTCTGTAGAACTGAAGGCGCGAGGTGTGGCGGCGTCTCGCTTTGCTCCATCTCGACAGGGCCGCCGAGGAGATGGGCGAACCGCGATTCCCGCGAGCCCGGCTGGCGTGGTAACTTCACGATCAAAGGCTCTTCTCGCAGCGACAACCCCTGCAGCAGGGTTTCGACTTCGGCCAGGCTTCCAAAACTGCGCAGGTGCTGGGTGCGCGAACGCAACTCGCCGGAGGTTTGCGGCCCGCGCAAGATTAACACGCACATCAACGGGGTTTCAGCCTCACTCAAATCGAAAGCTTTCGGGAAGAGGTGGCCGTATTTAGGCGCGCGCGCCTCCGAGCCGTGAAAAACATAGGCCAGATTCTTCTCCCGCAAAGCGTCAAGCGCTTTGGCTACGATAGTTTCGTCGTAAGAGACCACCGGGTCGCGATGATTCTTCTGGTTGCAGGCGTTGACCAGCGAATTGAGCGTCATCGGATAGTAATCGGGCGTTGCGATGTGCTTTTCGACCAATGCGCCGAGCGCGCGCAGTTCGTACTCGTTCAGAGTTGCGTTCACGATCTATACCTCGCGATATTGGAAAGGGGCTTCCAGTCGCGCGTATTATGCGCCCGGCCATATCTCCGCGTCGAGATGGAATAGGAGATGGCTATCGCGATTAAGTAGAGTTTGCCGGAGACGATTAGCTTGAGGGGCGCCGGAGGTCTTCGTCGGCGTGACGGACTACCGGACAGGGCCGGTAGTCGAACGCAACAGCCAGATCGCCGCGGCGCAAAGCCATGCCGAATATACCGCGAGTAGCATTCGCTCGGTGAGACCGAAAAGTATGGGAGGGCGGAGCGAATCAGAGACCGGCAATAATGATGCAAAGAAAACTATCAGGCTGACTATGATCATGACCGCTGGCAAGTACAGGACGCCGGCGGCCCGGCGTAAGCCATGCGAGAGCAGTAAGGCGGCAATGGGCAGGGCGATAAAGGAAACGCGCGCCGCATTTTCGTGAATCAATGCGGCCGCCGATGGAGAATTGCCCCATTGACCCGGCGGATCGGCGCGAAACAATCCGCTTGTGAACACACCGGCGCTCCACACGGCGAGACCGAATAATCCGGCGGCGCCAGCCCGGATGCGTATGGTTCGCGCGAGCCCCAGGACCAGGGCCGCTGATCCAACCCCCCAGGCCAGCATGCCCGCAGTAAAGAGCCATCCCTGAGCGCCGTGTACGTAAAAACTCACGGCTTCATTCAATGGAGACCGTTCCGGTTGGAGCAGGTGCAACACAAGGACGGCGACCGCGAAGCAGCCGTTCCCTGACAAGCAGGCGTATGCCAGCCAGCCGGTCGGTAATGAATATGCCTGTCTTCGCCGTTTAGTCGCCTCAGATGTCATTGTGTCCCAATCGCAGGAGCGTCTTCGTGATGAAAGACGGCGCCCGTCATTTATGTCATACCGGGCTTTTGATGAACTTACGTTTTTGCTCAGATAATTGTTCGAGATGACCGAAGCCTTAGATAAGTTTGCGATTGCGTATACGGGGCCGGGAGCGGTAGCGACCGGGCGCCATCGAAAGCGCCTCCCACGCAAGCAGCCGGTCGCTACCGCTCCCGGCGCGGCTCGGCAATCGAATAAAACCGGCGCTTTTTACTGAATTGCAAGTCGAGGCTTAAGATAAAACGCTCCGGCTGCTCCGGGAATTGAACGGTTGTTATTGCCTAAATCTGGCGCTCGCCACTACAATTCGGTGTTCCTTCGACCGCCACTTGGCGGAGGATACGGTCGCATAGAACAACTGGCAAATTCATATTCAACCTCTCAGGACTTTTGACCTGACATTTAAACCAATGGCAGGTCAATATGCACGCTCTCATTTGATCGCATGAGTCTGTTACGTTCGCTCGCTGCTTTCCCGAGGATTTAAATGGCAAGCGCTGGCGTACGTTGGGATATTCTCTTCTCCAACTCTAACCCATTAGGAGGTCCGCCAATGTTCTTGCGCGCTACCGCAGCTTTCCTTCTTCTCGTTGCCTTCGCCTTCCCGACGTCCGCCCAGACGCCCTCGGGCGAGATCAGCGGGGTCGTCTCCGACTCTACCGGATCAGTCATCGCCGGGGTGAAGGTTACACTCACCAACTCGGCCACCAACGCAGTTCGAGAGCTCCAGACCAACGACTCGGGGCTTTATGCGATACCGGCCTTGCCTCCCGGGATCTACACGCTGAAAGTCGAAAAGGCCGGCTTCCGCGCCGTCGAGCGCAGGAACATCGAGGTCCTGGTCGGCAGCGCGAATCGGATTGACGTGACGCTCGAGGTCGGAGAAATGACCAACACCGTCGAAATCACCGGAGGCGCGCCGGTCTTGCAGAGCGAGAACGCCTCGATCGGCACGGTGATCGAGAACCGCAGCATCGTAGAGTTGCCGCTCAACGGCCGCAACTACCTACAACTCACCTCGCTCATCCCCGGGGCCACGACCAACGGGCCTTCGTCCAGTCAGGGCAAACAGCGCATGGGCGGCCAGCGCAACAGCTTCGCGCTGAACGTCTCGGGGCAGCGCATCCATTTCAATCATTATTCGCTAGACGGAATCGAGAACACCGACCTGAACTTCAATAGCTACATGTTGCTGCCGTCGGTCGACGCATTGCAGGAGTTCAAGGTCGAGTCGGGGCTGTTCGACGCCGAATACGGCCGGGCCATCGCACAGGTCAACGTCTCGACCAAGTCGGGGACGAACCAGTTTCATGGGACGCTGTTCGAGTTCCTGCGCAACTCGGCGCTCGACGCCAAGAACTACTTCGACCGCCCGAACGAGCGGATCCCGCCCTTCAAGCGCAATCAGTACGGCGCGACGGTGAGCGGGCCCGTGATCCTGCCGAAGATCAACGGCAGGGACAGGTTGTTCTTCCTCTTTAACTGGGAGGGATTGCGCGAGCGTAAGGCGCTCACCTCGTCGCCTGCGGTCCCACTGTCCGCCTGGCGCGCCGGCGATTTCTCCGGCGGCCCGACGATCTACGACCCGACGACGCGCGTCTTCGACGCGGCGGGAAACGTGATCGGCGCGCCGACGCCATTTCCCAACAACAGAATTCCAGAGAATCTAATTCATCCGGTCTCGAAGAAACTGCTCGAATTCTTCCCGATCCCGCAGCAGGAGCGGACCGGCGCAAACTTCGTCAATAACGAAGCCAGGCGAGTCAACGCCGACCAATACACCTACCGGATCGATTTCACGGAAAGCTCTAAATCAAGCTGGTTTTTCCGTCACAGCATTTCGCGCGAACTCGGCTATGACCCGTTCGCGATCCCGGACATGGGGATCAACACAGACACTGACGTCCAACAGGGAGTTCTAGCCAACACGCGCACCTTCGGCTCGAACAAGGTCAATGACATTCGCTTCGGGCTGAGCCGGCTGTTCAACGCCCACATCTCGCCGCGCGCCAACACGGTCAACGTGGTCAAGGAACTCGGCATCAACCTGCCGAGCGACAACCCGCTTTACTGGGGTGTGCCAAACATCAACGTCACCGGACTTTCAGGGCTTGGAGAAGAGAGCGACGCGCCGTTCCTCAACTACGACACTACGATCCAGTTGGTAGACAACTTCTCTTGGACGCTCGGCACGCACTCCTGGAAGTTCGGCGGCGAGGTACGCCGAGTGCGTTACAACCAGATCGGCGGCGTGGTCACGCGCGGCCGTTTCGCATTCGACGGGCGTTACACGAACACCGGAGAGCGGACGGGCGCGACCGGCGGTCACCCGTTCGCCGACTTCCTGCTCGGCAATTTCAACAGGTCCGAGGGGCAGATTGGCGCGCCCATCGCCAACTTCCGCTCGAACTACTTCGCGCTCTATTTGCAGGACAACTGGAAGATCACGCCGAAGCTGACGCTCAACTACGGGCTGCGCTGGGAGAATGACCAGCCGTTCATCGACAAATACGACGCCATCGTCAACATTGATTTCCGCTGGGACAATTCGATGGAGCCGGTCTATGTGCGGGCCGGCGAGGGTGATCCCTATGAAGACAACCCGGCGTTCCGCCTGGCCCCCGACATCAAGTACGTGCGCGACGGGCGCTTCGGCAGCCGCGCCTACCAGAACGACCTGAACGATTTCGCCCCCCGGCTCGGCATCGCCTGGACGATCACGCCGAAGACCATCCTGCGCACCGGAGCGGGCATTTATTACGTGCGTGACATCGGCAACGCCACTTTCGACATCGTGCGCAACGCGCCATTCACGATCCGCCGCGACGAGCCGGCTGAAAACTTCCGGCCCAACCTCAGCTTCGAGCAGCCGTTTGCGCGCACTGGCGCCCCGACCTTTATTCTGATCAACCAGTTCAACGAACGCACGTCATACGTCACGCAATGGTCGTTCGGCTTGCAGCGCGAGCTGACGGGCAATATGACGGCCGAGGCGACCTATTTCGGCTCCGCCGGAATCAAGCTGCGCCGGCTGCAAACCTACAACCAGACGCGGCCGAGCCAGTTGGCGAACAGCAACCTGTCCCGCCCGTTCCCGAAGTTCGGCGGCTTCCAGGTAATGAACGCGCCGAGCCATTCCAGCTACCACGCGCTCTACCTGAAAGTGCAACAGCGTTTCTCGCGCGGATTGACGTTCCTCAGTTCCTTCTCCTGGAGTAAATCGATTGACAACGGCAGCGGCATCCGCACCTCGGACGGCGATAGCTTGACGCCGTCGGACGACTACAACCTTGAGCTCGATCGAGGGCTTTCGGCCTTCGACTTCCGCCGCCGCTGGACGTCTTCGTGGGTGTGGGAACTGCCCGTCGGAAAAGGCAAACGATGGTTGGGCGGCAACCGAGTCGGCGATTTCGTATTGGGCGGCTGGCAGTTGGGCGGCATCCTGACGTTGCAGGACGGCTTCCCATTCACTGTGACCTGCGGCCCGGGCAATATCCAGAACGGCGGCGGCATCTGTTACCCCGATTCCACCGGCGCCAATCCGAATTTGCCGCAGGATCAGCAAACCCGCACGCGCTTCTTCAACACCGACGCTTACATAGACCGGATTCCCGCCGGCGGACCTTTCCGCTTCGGCAATACCGCGCGTAACTCGGTCATCGGCCCGGGCATCATCAGCTTCGACGCTTCGGCCAACAAGAAGTTCAACCTGACCGAATCTAAGTATCTGGAATTCAGAACGGAGGTCTTCAACCTCCCGAATCACCCGATCTGGAGTCCGCCCGGGACGCAGCTCCGGACGCCGAATTACGGCGTGATCAACAGCACGAGGATTGATTCACGCCAGATCCAGTTCGCCTTGAAACTGGTCTTCTGAACGACTGGGAGAGCAGCGTATCCCAGGATACGCTGCTCTCCCAGGGGACAAATATGTAAGCTATATGCGCATAATCCTACTCTTGCTATTCGCGCTCTATGTCTCCACGCCGCCTCAGGTCGAATTGTTTCGGGACGACTTCTCGAAGTTCCCGCCGGGTTGGCTTTCGAAGCCGGTCGGCCTTCTGAATGGGGCCATTCAGGAATATCACTATCTGCCGCATCGGGGCGTGGCGACGTTCCCGTGGTACAACCCGATCACCCATAACGACTCTTGGGTGGCGGGCGACGAAGACGGCAAGACCTACCTCGAACAGCATCTGCCGCACGACCAGCCGGAGCGCTGGCAGCCGCTCTTCGTCACGGGCGATTCGTTATGGACCAGTTATACAGTGTCGGCGAAGGTGAGGCCGCTGTCACTGGCCGAATCGGCGGGCATTGTGTTCCGGTATCACACGAACCGCCACTACTACGCGTTCACGATCTCCGGCGGCAGGAAGGCCAGGTTGGCGCTGAAGCTGCCCGTCGAACAGAAGATTCGTGTGGTGGATTGGAAAGAGTTAGGGGCCGCCGAAGTGTCTAATGACATCAAGCAATACCACGAGCTGAAGGTCGAAAACGACGGGCCGAAGATGCGGGCATACTTCGACGGCAAGCTGGTCATCGAGGCGAGCGACGGCGACATCCTCGGAGGCCGCGCGGGGATTACAGCGAATATTCCCACGCGCTTCACCGATTTCGTGGTCTCCGCGCCGGAGGCGGTGGCGCGGCAGATTCGCAGCAGTATCGCCGCGCGCGAGAAGGATCTGGCCGCGCTCCGCGCCGCCAATCCGCAGCCGAAGCTGTGGAAGAAATTCGACACGCCGAAGTGGGGCGCGGGACGCAACGTGCGGTTCGGCGATCTGGACGGTGACGGCCGCTTAGACATGCTGATCGCGCAGAACATCCCGAAGGTGCGCGGCGACGCGTTCGATCACATCAGTTGTATGACCGCTGTCAACCTCGACGGCAAGGTGTTGTGGCAGATCGGTCGCCCCGATCCGCGCAATACGCTGCTCACCAACGACACGCCATTCCAGATTCACGACTTCGACGGCGACGGCAAGAACGATGTTGTGATGGTCAAGGACTTTCAGATTCAGGTGTTGGAGGGCGCGACCGGGAAGGCGCTCAAGCGCGCGTGGATGCCGAGCGCGCCGGCGGAGAACAGGGAACGGCCTTACGAATTGAACAGCGGCGACTCGATGATCTTCCTCAACCTCTCGGGAAAGAAGATCCGGCAGGAGCTGTTGTTGAAAGACCGTTACAATACGTTCTGGGTGTTCGACAACGACCTGAAGCTGCAGTGGAGCGGCGCCGGGCAGACGGGACATTATCCCTTCCCGTATGATTTCGACGGCGACGGCAAGGACGAATTCGTCATCGGGTTTGCGTTGTGGAACGCGACTGGTAAGCCCATCTGGTCGCACGACGCGCAAATGAAGGACCACACGGACGCCATTTCGGCCGGCAATTACACGGGCGACCCGCAGGCGCAGCCTAGAGTATACTCCTGCGGCAGTGACGAGGGGCTCGTGATGATCTCCGCCGACGGAAAGATCATGAAACAGGCGCGCATCGGACATGCGCAGACGCAAAGCGTCGCCAAGTACCGTCCCGAGGCGCCGGGCCTGCAAATCATGACGGCGAACTTCTGGCGCAACACAGGTATCGTGACGCTGTTTGACGCGGACGCGAACATCCTCGCGCAGGAGGAACTGATTCCGGGATCGAGCCACCTGCAGCCGGTGAACTGGCGCGGCGACGGACAGGAATTCGCGATGCTGAGCGCGAACGTACGGGAAGGCGGGATGATTGACGGGCAATTGCGGCGCGTGGTGATGCTCCCCGACGACGGCCATCCCGATCTCGCCTATCAGGTACTCGACGTCACGGGCGACGAGCGAGACGAGATCATCGTGTGGAACGCGGATTCCGTGTGGATCTATACGCAGGACCGGCCTGGCGCCGGCCGGCGGATTTATAAGCCGATCCGCAACCCTCTGTATAACGATTCGAATTACCGCGCGACGGTGTCACTGCCGGGCTGGAAGCAGTGACGTCGTCAAATACTCAAACGCAAACTACTCCAAGGAGACAACCTGATGTTTGGAAAGATTCTCACGGCCCTGACGTTCACATGCGCTCTTTGTGTAAGCGTAACGGCGCAGGACGCCAAAAGCGTTCTTGAAGCGACAATCAAGAACATGGGCGACATCAAATCCGCTCAGTATTCCGGCAGTGGCGCCCAGTTCAACCTGGGGCAGAGCGTCGGCCCCAACGATCCCTGGCCGCGTACCGAACTCAAGAGCTTCACCCGCACGGTCGATTACGACAAACAAGCCTCGCGCAATGAAGCGGTCGGTCCGCAAGCCGCGTTGGCCACGCAGTTCCTCGCTGGCGATAAGGCCTGGGGGCAGGGCGGCGCCACCGCCACGCCGGCCTCGCCGGCCGCCACGACCGAACGCCAGTTGCAAATCTGGCTGACGCCGCACGGCTTTTTGAAGGGCGCGCTGGCGAACAAGGCGACAGCGAAGAAGAGCGGCAAGGCGACGATCGTGACCTTCACCGCGCTGGGCAAGTACCGCGTGGTAGGTATGATCTCCGCTGACAACCTTGTCGAGAAGGTCGAAGCGCGACTCGACAATGCGGTGCTCGGCGATATGATCGTCGAGGCCACCTACAGCGACTACCGCGATTTCGGCGGCTTCAAGTTCCCGGCGAAGATAGTGCAAAAGCAGGGCGGCCATCCGGTCCTCGATCTGACAGTGACGGAGGCGAAGGCGAATGTCGCTCTCGACCTTACCGTTCCCGACACTGTGCGCCAGGCCACGCCGCCTACCGTGCAGGTTACGTCGGAGAAGCTCGCCGGCGGCGTCTGGTATCTGACGGGCGGATCGCATCACAGCGTGGCGCTCGAATTCGCCGACCACGTCGCGGTGATCGAAGCGCCGCTCAACGAAGACCGGTCGAACGCCGTCATCGCCGAAGTGAAGAAATTGCTTCCCGCAAAGCCCATCCGCTATCTGATCAACACGCACCATCACTTCGACCATTCCGGAGGTTTGCGAACCTACGTGGCCGAAGGCGCGACCATTGTCACTCACCAGAGCAACAAGACCTTCTACGAAACGACGTTCAAGGCGCCGCACACGCTCAACCCCGACCGCCAGTGGCGCGAAAAGAAAAACGCCAAAATCCTGGTCGTCGGCGCAAAGCATGTGATGTCCGATAGCGCGCGCACGGTGGAGCTTCATCTCATTCAGGACAATCCGCACAACACCGGCATCATCATGGCCTGGCTGCCGAAGGAGAGGCTGTTGGTGGAAGTGGATGTTTACACGCCGCTGCCGCCGAACGCCCCTCCGCCGACCAATCCGAACCCCAATATGGTGAACCTCTACGAGAACATCCAGCGGCTCAATCTCGACGTGAACCAGATTGTTCCGCTGCACGGGCGCGTCGTGGATCTGGCCGAGCTGAAGAGAACCATCGGCAAGTAGTAGTCCTAATTCCCCCACAAATGCGCACGAAGATACACGAAGAAAAAAGACGTATGAACCGAATTCTTTCAGTTGTGATCGTGGTGTCGATGCTGGCGCTCAACCTGCAAGCGCAGACCGCGCCGGACGCCGACGAACTGACCAGGCTGCTCAAAGAGTTTCTGGCCGGAGCCTCGCGCGACGACGCCGCGACGCATGACCGATTCTGGGCAGAAGACCTGATCTACACCGGCTCCTCCGGACGGCGGATCGGCAAGGCCGACATCATGCGCGGCGCGCGCTCGGCCCCACCCCCGAAGCCTGGAGAGCCGGCGAGCACTTATGGCGCTGAAGACATTCGCATTCAGCAATACGGCGATACCGCAATCGTCGCCTTCCGCCTGGTCGGGACGGCCAGGAAGGAAGGGAAGGCCGTGGTCTCGAATTACTTGAACACCGGAACCTTTCTCAAACGCAATGGCAAGTGGCAGGCCGTGAGTTGGCAGGCGACCAGAATGCCCCGCCCGGGAGAGGAGATCAAAAAAGAAATCGCCGCGGCGCAGACCGCCTTTCATCAGGCCATGCTCGCCGCTGATCTCAAAACACTGGAAGCGCTGGCGGATGAAAGCTTCATCTGGACGCATCGCGACGGGGAGCAAATGACTAAAAAGCAATTGCTCGACCAGTTGGGATCAGGGCAGTTGAAGTATTCGAAAATGGAGACCACTAACGTGACGGTCTCCGTCTATGGCGATACGGCGATTGTGCGAGGCGCATCGCCGCGCCAGCGCATCTCGTTTCCTGGTTCTACAGGTTCCGGAGACGCCCATCCATTCACTGCTTTTTATACGTTGACGTTTGTCAACAAGGACGGCGAATGGAAGGCGGTGGCGATGCATACAAGCCGGCCTTGAACTTTCCGAAACCGAATGTATCCTTGAAGAGACAGCGAGAGACGGGCTGATCCGTCTAGAATCAAGAGGTAAAGACTATGAGCGTAACGATCACCATTCCCGCCGACCTTGAACAGCGAATCGCAGGAGTTGCCGCTGCCCAGGGAAAAAACGTTCAACAGATAGCTATAGAAGCATTGGAAATGATCTTTGATCCGGCGGAAGAACTTGAGGACGTCCGAACACTGCGGGCGTTGGAGAGCGCCAGAAGAGGCGAAGGACGCCCGGCCAAAGAGGTGCTGGAAGAGATCAGGTTGATGCTTGGTATTCCAGTGGATGCGAAGAGGCCTGCGCAATGAGCTTCAAAGTCGTCGTTGAAAAAGAGGCCGAAGAGGATATGAAGGATGCTGCGCATTGGATCGCGCAATATTCGCAGGAAAAGGCGACCCTTTGGTACTTCGATGCGACAGAGGCAATTGAGAGCCTGGAAAAATTTCCAGCCCGTTGCCCGCTTGCCCCTGAGAGCAAAAAGTTCGGCGCGGAGATTCGGCATCTGATTTTTGGTAAGTATCGAATCCTTTTCATCATCGAAGATGAAACCGTCTACGTGCTTCGCGTAAGACACCAGGCACAGGACGTGCTGAAGCCGGATGATGAGTGAGAACGAAGACGTGAAGGTGGCCCGCGTGCTCACTTGAGATGGGCGTCGGGGGTGACGCAAAGGCGGTCACTGAGATGTTTAGCGGCGAAGTTAGCTATACAAAAGTGCGCGGTAAACGGACTGTCTTATGTCATGGCATTTAGTTAAATCCTTACCGAGGCACGAGACGCTGAACACCCTCCTAAGCCCCGTGCCAAGGGGACGCGCCCCGCGCTCGCCGAGTATTGCGCGGCCAGCAAGGGGTAGTTAAGCTCATCTCTCGGGCCGCCGGAGCGCGTATATGGGGATGTCACATGTTTTTTCGATCACGATATATTGTTCGCCATTTCGGGCTGCATCAGACACCAGATACCCTTGAGATAGAAAAGATGTTGCCGCCTCCGATCAAGATATTGCTACGCCCGATCAAAAAGGAAGAAATCAAGCAGTTTTATGAAGAAGATGACTGGGTTGCTTTGTTGTCCACTGAGGAGGCGGTTTCCGATAAGGTTGCCGCTCAATTCAGGGCTGACGAGAAAGAACCGACCCAAGCAGTCAAAGAGGTATCCACCCGTGTCAACGGACGTATCAGTTCCTTCCTCAGAGAATTCCTGCGAATTGTTCGCTGGCGCAATGGCGTCTACGGGCATCATCGGCTTATTCGGTGTGCCGAAGGAGAGCTAGAGTGGTCACAGGACGGCGTGACCTGGAAACCGGCGAGAAGGTCTATCATCGCATCCGTCGGATTGGAACTCCGTGCCGTTCGTTTCAAATCGCCGCTATTTGATCAGATAAGTGAGTTGCTACTCGCAGAAGACTATGAACCCATCGGTCATGAGTTATTGCGGGAAGCCTGGAATCTCAGGCATGACAGCCCACGCAGCGCTCTTATGCTAGGGGTATCGGCCTTGGAGGTCGGCATCAAGGCCTTTGTTAGCAAACTGGTCCCCTCATCGGAGTGGCTCTGTTTCGAGATGCCAGCCCCCCCGGTCGTCAAGATGATCGAGGAATACCTGCCAAAGCTGCCGGTGAAGCTCAAGATCAATGACAAGGTATTTATTCCTCCAAAGATTATCGAGGTGCTCAGAAAGGCGGTTACCAAGCGAAATAGGGTGGCTCACAAAGGAACAGCGATCCACAACGACGAATCGCTGGCCGACATTCTGATGAACATTCAAATGACATTGTATTTTCTAGACTATTACGCGGGCCATTCATGGGCGATCAACAACATGCGAGACTCTGATATCAACGACCTCATTATCTCACCGGCCACCAAGGGAGATGAGCATAATCGTTAAGCCAGCAACACAGCCACTTTCGGAGGCAAATTAAGCTAATCCGCCGCCGCGGCCAGCACACTTTCTTTAAGCCGGGCGATGTCGCGCGACGGCGGCGCGCCGAACAATCGGCTGTATTCACGGCTGAATTGCGAGGGGCTTTCATACCCCACCGAATGACCGGCGGTCGCGGCATCCATGGCCTGCCCCAGCATCAGCCGGCGCGCCTCCTGCAATCGAAGCTGTTTTTGATATTGCAACGGACTCATGGCCGTGACGGATTTGAAACTGTGATGGAGCGCCGATGGGCTC
>Ga0190270_10000356_pt1 | contig 19393 bp, 11 predicted proteins | sample Popmic320T_FD_133748 | JGI IMG/M metagenome (GOLD analysis project Ga0190270, IMG submission 133748) | Populus adjacent soil microbial communities from riparian zone of Weber River, Utah, USA - 320 T | ecosystem: Environmental > Terrestrial > Soil > Riparian zone | place: USA: Utah | collected...
AAGGACTGGTGGAGGGAGGGGAGTAGATAATGCGGAATTGTGTCCCTTCCGCATTATCTACTCCCCTCCCTCCACCAAGCTCCCCTTACGTAAATCAGATTTTTGAAAAAGGCGAATGAGTTTGCGTTTTTTGGGGGTAGGCGGTTTTTAGGTGTTGTGGGGACGGCAAGGGATGGGATTGGCCTTTCTGGGAGGCCAGGCTCGCGATTTGGAAAGCTGTGATGATTGACAACTGTTTTAAAGGCCTTAGTGGGGTCAAAACTTGTGGTGGGTGGAGACCTCGCCACTGTGACCGGTTACTACCGGCCCGGTCGCAGGGAACTTCTAGGCTGGGTGGAGTTTCAATCTGGGGTAATTTCACCCTGACAGGCCGTCATGAGCCGGCTTTCCAAATCGCTAGATTTAGTAAGGACTGGTGGGGGGATTGGAGTGGAAATGCGGAAATGTGTCCCTTCCGCATTATCCACTCCCCTCCTCCCGCCACACTCCCCCTACATAAATCAGTTTTTTGAAATAGGCGAGTGAGTTTGCGTTTTTTGGGTGTAGGCGTTTTTTGGGTGTTGTGGAGACGGCAATGGATGGGATTGGCCTTCGTGGGAGGCCAGGCTGGTTCGGACAAAAGCGCAGATTTATCTCGCCCCCCCGAGGGCGACGGGGCGACGGGGCGACAGGGGGACAGGGCGACCAGGAAAAATTTTTCTGTCGCCCTGTCGCCTTGTCCCCCCGTCGCCCTGTCTCTCCCTCCTCTTGTCGCCATCTCTTTTAAGCCACGCACACTGCGGATTGCGCATTCTCAGGGACCTCAGCTATTTTAAAAGCCTGCGACAGGTCTTCGATCAAATCATCAACATCTTCGATGCCGACCGAGAGGCGCACTAGATCGGGAGGCGGCGCAAGTCTGTCCCGCAACGACTGTGGGATGCTGGCGTGCGACATCCGGCAGGGCAGGCTGATGGTAGAGCCGATCGAACCGAAGCTCACAGCGATGTCGAAAAGCTGTGTGGCTTCAACCACTTGCCGCGAAAGCGCCACATCACCAGTTGTGAAGCTGATGACAGCGCCGTCTCCGGTAGATTGACCGCAGTGGATGCTGCGCCCCGGATGATCGGCGAGGCCTGGATAATAAACCCGGACGATCTCAGGGCGGCTCGAAAGGAATTCGGCGATCTTCCGGGCCGATTCGTTCTGGCGCTCGACGCGTAAGGAGAGCGTCTTCATTCCACGCAACAACAGCCAGGAGTCGAACGGGCTCAACCCCGCGCCCTCCGCGTTCTGATCGAAAGCCAGCCGGCGATGCAGGTCGTAATCGTCCGTGACCAGCGCGCCGGCGGTCACGTCGCTGTGGCCGCAGAGAAATTTCGTGGCCGAATGAATGACAACGTCCGCGCCGAGTCCGAGCGGTTTTTGATTGCACGGAGAGAGCATCGAATTATCAACCGCCAGCAGCGCCCCGGCCTCGCGCGCGACGCCTGCCAGCGCGCGAATGTCGGCGATGCGCATCGTTGGATTCGACGGGGTCTCGATCAGGATCAACCTGACGCGCGGGTTCAGCGCTTCGCGCACGGCCTCGACGTCGGTCACGTCAACGTAGCGCACGCCGATTCCCTGACGCGGCAAAACCTGGTCGAGCAGTCGCACCGTGCCGCCGTAAAGGTCGTCGCCCGCGATGACCTCTTCGCCCGCGCCGAGGAGCCGCGTCAGCGCGCTGATGGCGGCCATTCCGCTCGCGAACGCGCAAGCGAATTCGGCGCCTTCGAGCCTCGCGATCTGCCGCTCGACCAGAGAGCGCGTCGGATTGCCGCTGCGCGTGTAATCGTACTCGCCGAATTCGTCCGCCGACGGCTGGCGAAAGGTGGCCGTCTGATAGATCGGTGGGGAGATCGAACAGTGCGGATCGTCATTCGACTCAATATGCACACATTGTGTCGCAGTTTTCATTTTTGAGATCCTTTGAAATAGGACTTATAGGACTTATAGGACCTATAAGATCTATAGGTCCTATAAGTCCTATTTCCTCTCATTTTAAAGCCTGATCGATATCGGCGATCAGATCGTCGGGGTTTTCCAGGCCGACAGACAGGCGCACCAGCCCGTCGGTGATGCCGGCGGAGGCGCGCTGTTCGGGCGGCACGTCGCCGTGCGTCATCGAGACGGGGTGCGTGATCAGCGTTTCAGCCGATCCCAGGTTTTCCGCCAGCGAACAGAGCTTGACCGAGTTCATCAATCGAACGCCGGCCTCGACGCCGCCCTTGACCTCGAACGCGATCAGCGCGCCGCCCGCCTGTTGCTGTCGCTTCGCCAACTCATATTGCGGGAACGATTCGAGCCCAGGGTAGGCGATCCATTCGACTTCCTTACGCGATTCCAGAAACCTGGCGACGCGCAGCGCGTTGGCCGAATGCTGCGCCATCCGCAGGGGCAGCGTCTTGACGCCCTGCAGCGTCAGCCATGCGGGGAAAGCAGCCTGGATGGCCCCGACGGCGTTGCGAACGAATGCCAGCTTCTCATGCAGCTCGGCGCTGCGCGTGATCAAAGACCCGCCGACCGTAGCGTTGTGGCCTTCGATGAATTTCGTCGTGGAATGCAACACGATGTCCGCGCCGAGGTCGAGGGGGCGCTGCAGCGCGGGCGTCAGCAGCGTGTTGTCTACAACCAGCAGCGCGCCCGCGTCTTTCGACAAACGCGCGGCCAATTCGATATCGGTCAACTTCAAAGTCGGGTTGGCGGGCGTTTCGATGAAGAGAAACTTCGCCGGCTCTCTCAAAGCGCGGATCAGCGCCTCGGAGTCGGACGTGTCGATGAAATCGGACTCGACGCCGAACTGGGCGAGCACCTGTTTCAATAATCTCACGGTGCCGCCATAAACCGCCTGCGACAATACGACTCTGTCGCCGGCCTTGAGCAGCGCCAGGCATAAGACCGTCGTCGCCGCCAGGCCCGTCACATAAGCCGTGGCGAACTCCGCCCCTTCAATCGCCGCCAGGCGACCTTCGAGCGCGGTCACGGTCGGATTGCCCGAACGACTATAGGTGTAACCCTTGTGCTCGCCGACGGCAGGCTGCCTGTAAGTCGTGGTTTGATAGATCGGCGTTAGCATCGCGCCGGTCGTGGGGTCCGGCGCCGTGCCTCCGTGCAATGCTATCGTCTCAAGGAATTGATAAATGTCCGGCTCTAAATTATCCGAAGTTGCCATCGCAGTTCCTCCGAGAATGTGGAACAGACTTCAGTCTGTTCTCAGACAGAACAGACTGAAGTCTGTTCCACGTTCTCCTTTTGGTTCGCGCGGCGAAATATAAGGCGGGATCTCAAAGGCAAGGCGCGGAAAATCAAAAACCCCGCGCCTTAAGAGTGCGCAGGGTCTTTGAAAAATCTCTCTAAAACCGGGCAGCTCTTTAGCAGTCTTTTTACGTGGAGCAAGTTGCCTTAAATCGCCACGCGAGTTGTCAATATCAGAGACTTTATAACAGAGCGGACGAAAAGGTGTCAAGTAATCAGGCCTCTTCTGAAATCGACTCTTCGTACCACTGGCCGCGACGAATGCGGTCAGCCGTTTGCGCTATAGTCAGCGAGGGCCTCGCGTATTGCGCGTCGGGCTATCCCGGCAAGCGCTGGATTAGTGTCTTGATAATACGGGAGCGCAATCAACCCGACTGACAGCGCCCAGCCGCGACCCCGCGCCCAGGTTGCATTATCGACCTGTAGCGCTTCCCGGAATACGTCCCGAGTTTCCGCAGAAAGGAACATCCACGCGGCCATCACATCGCATGCCGGATCGCCCGCTCCCAGACACCCGAAATCGATGACGGCGCTGAGCCGCCCCTGCGCGGCCAGCAGATTCCCGGATTGCAGGTCCCCATGGAGCCAGACGGGCGTCCCCTGCCACGCCGGCGCCTCGACGGCCGCGCCCCACACTGCTGGCGCCGCGTCGGCGTCAAGCGCGGCTCGCAGAGTTGCGATTGCGTCGCGGGTACGCGTGTCTCGCATTACAAGCGGCTCGCCGCGATAGGAGTTGTGCGAGCCGGGCGGCGGCCCGCCTGTGGCGTCGATCCGCTGTAGAGCTGCGATGAATTGAGCTAGATCTGTCGCCGTCTGGCGTGGATCGGCGATGCGCTCGGTGGTCGCGTTCTCGCCTTCGAGCCATCTGTACACGGACCAATGCCAGGGGTAGCCCTCGCCAGGCTGTCCCTTCGCAAGCGGCGCGGGGACGGCAAGCGGCAGGAACGGGGCAAGCCTGGGCAGCCACTGATGCTCCTTGTTCACTTGTTCGATAGCCCAATGGATACGCGGAAGTCGCACGAGCATATCATCACCGAGCCGATAGAGCGCATTGTCCGTGCCGGCGGAAGGGACCGGGGCGACGGGAAGGTCCGCCCACTGCGGAAACTGTGTGATGAGCAATCGGGCCACGAGCGATACGCTGGTCTCTATTTCGTCGACATGCATCTTGCCGGCAGACATGCGCGCCTCTTCCACTTCAAAAATCCTGAAGCTCAATAATAAGGGCGCGACTGTAATAAACAATCGCGCCCATCGAATGGAGTCGGGTTGAAACCTTTACTCTTCCTCTTCTTTCCTCACCCGACCTTCGGCCACGGCCTGTTGCACGATCTTCTGCGACAGGTGCGTCGGCACTTCGTCGTAGTGGGAGAACTCCATCGAGTATGACCCGCGCGCCGAGGTGATCGAGTTGAGCGATTGGGGGAAGGTCAGCATCTCGGCCATCGGCACGATGGCTTTGACGATCTGGTTCGTCCCCTTCGAATCCATGCCTTGAATGCGTCCGCGGCGCGAATTGATTTCGCCCATGATGTCGCCGGAGCATTCCTGCGGGGCGACGACCTCGACGCTCATGATCGGTTCGAGCAGCACCGGGTGGGCCTTCTCGATCATGTTCTTGAAGGCTTTGCGCCCCGCCGCCTGGAACGAGAAGTCGTCGGAATCGACCGTGTGGTAGGAGCCGTCGATTAATTCGACCTTGAAATCCACGACCGGGTAACCGGCCAGCGCCCCGCGAGCGGCCGAGTCCTTGATTCCCTTCTCGACCGCAGGCCGCCATTGCTGCGGGATCGCGCCGCCGAAGATTTTGTCCTTGAACTCGAAGCCCCCGCCGCGCGGCAAAGGCTCGAAGATGCATTTGCAATCGCCGAACTGGCCGCGACCGCCGGTCTGCTTCTTGTGCCGGCCCTGCACCTCGACGCGCGCCTTGATGGTCTCGCGATAAGGCACCTTGGGCTGATGCAGTTCCACCTCTACGTGATAGCGGTTTTTGAGCTTGGCCACCGACGCCTCGACGTGCTGCTGGCTGGAGCCGCCGAGTTCGAACTCTTTGGTCTCGTCGTTGCGGGTGTAGCGCAGCAGCGGGTCTTCGTCGAGCAGTTTGTGGATCGCGCCCGAGAGCTTGTCTTCGTCGGCGCGCGATTTCGGCTGGATGGCGAAGTTGATCGCCGCTTCGGGGAATTTCACAGGCTCGTAATAGATCGGGTTAGCCTTGTCGCAGAGATTGTCGCCGGTCTCCGTCTCTTTCAGTTTCGTGACGGCGACGATGTCGCCGGCGTGAGCCTCGGCGATCTTCTCGACATTCTTGCCCTGCATCAGGTGAAGCGGGCCTAAGCGCTCCTGCGCGCCTTTGCCGATGTTGTAGAGCGTCGCGTCGGATTTGAGATGTCCCGACCAGATTTTCATCACGGTCATCTTGCCGAAGCTCTCGACCACGGTACGGAAGACGTAGGCCGCCGGGGGCTGGCTGTCCGAGACGGCGCGTTCAATCTCTTCGGCGTCCGCGTCGGCGTTGGCTTTCGCTTTGATCGGCCCGAGATCGGCGGGGTTCGGGGCGTAATCGACGATCGCGTCGAGCAGGGTCATGACGCCGATCAGGTTGGCGGACGACGCGGCGAAGACCGGCGTGAGCGAGCGGCCGAGGATCGCCTTCCTCATTCCGCCGATGAACTCTACGTCGGTTAGCGTGCCGGCCTCGAAGAATTTTTCCATCAGCGCCTCGTCGGATTCGGCCACCGCTTCGACCAGCTTATCGTGCGTCTCGTCAACGAGGCCGCGCGCCTCTTCGGGCAGCGGGATCTCTTTTGGCTTCCCGCTGGCGTCGAATTCATATGCTTTCATCCGGACGACATCCACCACGCCGCGGAAGTTCTTCTCCGCCCCGATGGGCAGCGTGAGCGGCACGCAACTGTGACCGAACCTTTCGCGCAGCGCGTCGAGCGTCGCGCCGAAATCGGCGCGCTCCTTGTCCAGCTTGTTGATGACGATGAAGCGCGGGCGCGGGCGCTGCAATTCGTCGGCATACTCCCAGGCCTTTTCTGTCTGGATGCCCACGCCGCTGACCGCGTCAACGACAAACAGCGCGGTCTCGCAGATGCGCAACGCCGGCCTGGCATGGGCGATGAACGCCGCGTAGCCCGGCGTGTCGATCATGTTCACTTTCGACCCTTTGTGTTCAACGTAAGCCGTCGTGATGTTGAGGCTGATTTTACGGGAGATCTCTTCTTCGTCGTAATCAGTCGGGGCCGTCCCTTCGTCCACACGTCCGAGGCGTGAGGTCGCGCCGGTCGCAAATAGCATCGCGGCGACCAGGGAAGTCTTCCCCGCGTCGCCGTGACCTACAATGCCCAGATTTCTGAGCTCCTGTGTCGAATAAACTTTCATGGACTAATCTCCTTTCAAGAGATGGACTCAAATTTTGCGCAAAATAGTATGCGTTCGTGACCGCGAACGCCAACGTTTTCGGCAACGCCGCGTATGCTAAATCAAAAAGGCGTAGAAAGGGAATGGGGAGTGGTGAATGCGGAATGCGGAATGCGTAGGGGGGAGTGAGGACAAGTAAATCACTTTCCCCTCCCCATTCCGCATTCCGCATTCCGCATTCCCTACCCCTTCTTGACTAATTTTTTGAAACGCCTCCCCAGCGTCCAGCGTTTATGGAGGAGCCGGATTCTCACGGTCAAATTCCGCAATGACAATCGACAAATAAAGTTCCGCGTCACAGACGGAACACAGGTTCACTGATTCAAATCCGTTCGAGCCCGTTCGGGTTTGAAGCTTCGATCAATTCAGTCAAGGAAAAAGGAGAAATTCTATGCGTAATCCGATTCTGGCTTGCGTAATCAAACAATACGGCACGGGTCTTTACCGGACCTGTGTCAGTTTCGACAAAGGGCACACCGTCTTCCTGAGCGCCCACCCCGACGAAGATAGCGCGACAGAGACGATCAACCGTTTTCAGGAGGCTTGTCGAGACGGGACGATAAAATCGGCTGAAGACTTAACAGGCTTCACCACTTCGCTCGATCCGAAAGGCGACTCCGTTCATGGGCCGCCTTCGCTTGAGAGCGGGTTGATTCTCGCGGCTTGATGGCGGTCGAAGATCGGGTAGTGGGACAGACTTATGGTCTTTGAATATTAAATACAACCAGCGGTGCGCCCGCGTCCTCGCGGGCAAGCGATTGGCCAGTCGGCTGCCCGCGAGGACGCGGGCGCACCGCCTACCCGACGAATTTATACCCCATACCGTGAACCGTCAGGATGAACTGCGGACGCCGAGGGTTGGGTTCCAGTTTCTGCCTCAGCCAGGCCACGTGAACGTCAACAGTGCGAGTGGTCGGCATCGCGTCGTATCCCCAGACTTCATTCAACAACTCGTCGCGCGAGAGCGTCGCCTCGCGGTGTTCGACGAAGTATCGAAGCAATTGAAACTCCTTGGCCGAGAGTTCGATCTTGGCGCCGTCGCGTTCCACCTCGGCGCGGCGGAAATCAATCCTGACAGAATCGAACTGGTAGGAACCGGAATACGGCGACGGCTTGGAGGGCGTGCGCCGCATCAAGGCTTCGACGCGGGCGAGCAGTTCGATCATCTCGAACGGTTTGGTCAGGTAATCATCGGCGCCGAGCTTCAACCCGACGACCTTGTCCACCAACTGGCCGCGCGCCGTCAACATCAGGATCGGCGTGTTTACGCCGCGCTGGCGCAGGTCGCGGCAAAGGTCGAATCCGTTTTTGCGCGGCAGCATCACGTCAAGGATGATCGCGTCGAAGACCTCCTTCGACGCGCGTTCAAATCCGGCGCCGCCGTCGCGCGCCGATTCGACATTGTAACCTTCGCTTGTCAGCCTGTCGGTCAGCGTCAGCACAAGTCCAGGTTCGTCTTCAACCAGTAGGATGCGTTTGCTCATATTCGGCGCCGGTCTCAATCGGCCTTTCTGCAAGTGTCAAAACAGGCAGGCGCAAAACGAACTCGCTTCCCTGCCCGACTTTGCTCTCGACGCTCACGCGCCCGCCGTGGGCCGCGACGATGTGTTTGACCAGACTCAGTCCCAATCCATTGCCGCGAATCTGCGCCGCCTGCGCCCCTTTGCCACGATAGAAAGGCTCAAAGACACGCTCTTGCTCGGACGGGGCGATGCCCAGCCCTCGATCCGACACTCCGATCAGAACCTCTTCGCCGTTGGCCGTTTTTACTGGTTCGGCGCTCAACCCGATCCAGCGGCTGTCGCCGCCGTATTTCATCGCGTTGCTGAGCAGGTTTTGAATCGCGCGACTCAACGCGGCGGCGTCGGCGTTGATCAGCGGCAAATGGGGCGCGATCTTTTTTTCGAATTTGAAGTCGCCTTCAGCCAGTTGCATGTGGCAGGCCGTGACCGCGTCTTCAATGACCCGGCTTAGATCGGTCGTTCGCAATTCGTAATTCTTTCGTCCCGATTGCGCGCCGGCGAATTCCAGGACCTGCTCGACCATTCCGGTCAACCTGCGCCCTTCGTCGCGGATCAATCCGCCGTAGCGTTTGATTTGATCGCGATTGTCGATCACGCCGTCGGCCAGGTTTTCCGCCGCCGAACAGATCACCGCCAGCGGCGTGCGCAGTTCGTGCGAGACTCCGGCGACGAATTCCATCTGTTGAGTGGCGAGCCGCTGGGCGCGGCGACTGGACAACACTATGAAGCCGACGCTCGCCCCCAACAGCAACAGAATGCCGAAGCTGATCGCGAGGTTGCGACGTCGCGTGGCCGCCACGGCGGCTTCCAGCGAACCGGCGCGATGTGTGACAGCCAATCGCCACCCGCCTTCGTTATTGCGGTTGAGCGACGGGCGCGTAACGCCTTCGGCTCCTAGACCGAGAGGCAGCCTTTGCAGGGCAACATCGCTCTCATCCTTGCCGGCCTTGAGATCCTCGGCGCCGAGGATAACGATTCGATGGCGGTTCAGCGTGGACTTCAATTGGACCGGCGCGTTCACATCAGGGCGTCGCAATTGGGCGAAGAAGAATCTGTTGGTCTCTTCGAAGAGAATTTTGAAGAATCCGGCCGTCACGTCACCGCCGGCGAGAACCGTCTCCGGCGCGCCGGAGTCCGAGCGATAAACAACCTGATCCGTCTGGCCGCGTTTCGTCACGGATATCGCGTACTCTCCGGCGCTATCGCCGAAATGTCGTCCGGCCAGTTCGGGAATCAGTTCCCGGCTGATGTAATCGGCGTCGAGCGCGATAATGCCATAGGACCGAGCGCTAGGAATTGGTATAACTCCCTTTTCAAGTCGATCGCCGCTCTGCCCGCCGACCGGACCGTTGATTGGCCAGCTGGTAGGAATGACCAGCCCCGGCAAATCTTCGTCGACGCAGTTGAGGCTCAAATGAAACACCATTTTTTCAGCGCCGACTCCGCCACGAACATTCTTTTTGAGACCGATGGAATCATGCAACTGATCCTGCAACGACTTAGCTCTGGCGCGTTCCTCTTCCAATCTTTTCCGCACATTCGACATGCCGGCGGGCCACTCGCATGGCTCGAAAGCGCCTGTTCCTGTATTGTATTGCGAAAGGAGTCCGCCGTTCTCCCCGGGTTGCGTTTGATAAACCTCTTTGATCAGCTTCGGGCGCGCCGCCGTTTCGCGCCAGCGCCGGTATCTCGCGGCGAAATCGCCCTGAGACTGATCGGGGGCGCCGTCGAAGGGAGTGGGGGTCGGCTGAAAGTAGAGATAGAGGGCGGTCAACTCGCTGTCGAAATCATGGCAGAACTGTCTGGCCATCGTGGTCAAAACGCTCTTCTTTCGCTCGCGTTCGCCCTCGCTCACTTGCCCCAGCCAGTGGTATTGAAACACGGCGAGCAGCGGCAGCAACGCCAGCAACGCCAGCGCCAGCGCCCATAATTGTCTTTGCGTCGGTTTGCGTTTCATGTTTTCCGCCGTTGACCTGCCCCCAGATAGTCCTATTGACGTCCTATGGCCCCGAACGTGGCGCATCATAGCACAGTAAATACTGGCTGAAATCGCGGTCATCCTGTGGGGCGCAAATTTAACATCCTTTACAAAAATACCCCAAATTTGCCCTTTGCTGTGGTAAGATCAGGGCCACATTCCTCACTATGGCAATATAAAGACATGCAAGTTCGCCTCGGGCTAAATGTCCCAGCGCCTCCCCAAGCGTACTGACAGTGAGAGACTGGTCGCCTGATTCGCCGCCAGCCTCCGCCGCCGCCCCTTTTATCAGATCCAGCAAAAAATAAGTGGGTAAAGTTCGATCGCCTTTTCACTGTACGGAAAGTGGAGCAATTCGAGCGCGCATGGACGAAGCAAATTTTCAAGCATCAAAAGACACGGTTAACAATCAAATCAAGCTCATCAGCCGGGTTTACCAGTCGCCAGGCTGGATAGTGGCTGTTGCGTTTGTTCTCCGCCTGGTTGTGTCCTTATTCCTCATAGAAGGTCAGTTTTCACCGGAGCGTGACCATTTTAGTTTTGGCTGGGAGACAGGAAGGATCGCGCGTTCAGTAGCTCAGGGAGAAGGTTTCAGCTCTCCTTTACATGCGACGACCGGGCCGACAGCGTGGATGCCGCCAGTGTACGTCTATTTGGTTGCGGCTGTTTTCAAGGTATTCGGAGTCTACACACTTAAGTCCGCCATAGTAGCGCTCACCCTCAACAGCATATTCTCAGCGCTGACTTGTCTGACGGTGTACCTCATTGCGTATAAATCATTCGGGCGTGTGATCGCTATACGGGCCGGGTGGATGTGGGCGCTGTTCCCCTACGCGATTTATTTCCCCGCCTGCCGTGTCTGGGATAATTCTCTCAATGCATTGTTGTTCAGCCTCCTGTTTTTGGCCGCGCTGCGCCTGGAAGATCTGACAAGCCTTAAAGCCTGGTTGGGATTTGGACTGTTAGCGGGGCTCGCCACACTATCTTGTCAACCGGTTCTTTTGGTGACGATACTTCTGATCGCCCGAGTCTGCTACCGCAACCGGCGGCGTGGGAAGCCCTGGGTGTGGCAAGCAGGCTTGGCCGCGCTGATGATTTTATTAGTTATGAGTCCCTGGTTTGTGCGTAACTATCTAACTTTTGATCGCTTTATTCCTTTCCGCAGCACTTTTTGGCTGGTAATGCGCTCCGGAAACACGGGAGATCTCTCTGATATCGTTCCTGACTGGGCGCATCCGGCGACCAATAAAGCAGAGATGGAGGAGTATCGACGGCTGGGAGAACTCAATTACATGGACGCCAAACGCCGTCAGGCGCTCGATTTTATCTACGCCTATCCTAACGCCTTTATCTCTCTGACGGTGCGGAGATTTTTTTGCGTCTGGACGGGTTTTTGGAGTCTACACTTATTTCTCACGGACGGACAATATACGTTTCACGCCTTTCTAACGACAATCATCACGATCTTCATGTTAGCCGGCTTGTCCAAGGCCTGGCGCTCCGACAGGGCGGCAGCCATGCCTTATCTGATAGCCCTCCTCAGTTTCCCGCTTGTTTATTACGCCGCGCACCCACACGCCGAATATCGCCATCCTATCGACACGATCATAGTCGCGCTTGCCGTGTATGGCGCGGATGGATTCTCCGCTGGATTTCGCCGCTCTCGTCTCAAATCTGCGCCGGAAGACAGAAAACTCAAGGCTTTAAGCGCGGACGAGACAATACGGCTTCAATCACATCGCGCATTCTTTCTATTTCGGTCGGCTTGTCTATCGCATCGGCCGCTCCTGCCGCCCGCGCCTGTTCACGAAAGTTTTGTCCGAAAGACGTAATCGCCACGACCGGCAAATCTGTAAGCTCATTATCCGACCTGACAGCTACAATCAAATCCAAACCGCTGAGAACTGGCATTAGGATGTCGGTCACAATCACGTCTGGGCGATTCACCTGTATGTCGGCGAGCGCTTCGAGACCGTTGCTCACAGCGCTCACTCTATAGCCCGCTGACGCCAGCATATAAACGTAAAGCGCGCGCGCGTCGTCGTCGTCTTCAACTAAGAGAACTTTCAATCGTTGCATAGAAAATAACGAGGTGGTCGGGTGAACGAAATGGGGGAACGAAAGCAAATGAACACAGCGAGAAGGCATAACCTGGCAGGGAAGAAAATCAAACTAGCATCGCGCGCCAAGACAGTGGGGCGCCGGGTTAAGAGACAATACCCGGCTCCCCATAGCGGGGGAGAAGTCAACTCGACATCGCCTTAAGACGGCGTCGTTCAGGTCAGCAACTAAATTAACTTAGGGGATAAAAACAGGTTGGCGCCAAATATCATAGCAAAATAGGCGCCAGGCGTGCGACCTTCCACTAAACATCTGATTCCACAAGGTGTGGCGCCGCTCGCTCATTTCGGACAACAGCGCGAGACGTGACAATTTGTCGCTGCGATAAGGAGAATGGCGTGTCATATTATGACGTTCAGTCAGAGCCTCGCCGATAAGTAGAGAAGGACTGAAAACTTTACATCTTTAACAAAGGTTTATTCCCCACTTAACCAAATCGAGTTTCGATTCCGCCAAGATAACAATGTCCGTGACGACGCCCTGAAACAATGAACATCGCGGCCCGTTTCGAAGGAGAATTTATGCGAGAGAAATTCATGATCACGGTTCTGATCATCGCTGCGGCAATGACCGAGATTTTCCCGGGCGTGAGCGCTCAAGACGCCGCGGGCAAAGCTCAACAATTAATCTCCCAGGCGCGCGCCGCTCTGGGCGGCGACAAATTGAAGAGCCTGTCGATGACCGGCAATTACCGCCGCACGTTCGGCCAGATGGAGATGGCCGGAGAGGTCAGCTATGACCTGCTGCTCCCAGACAAAATGATGAAGACCGAGACGATGAATCCGATGCCGAGCCTCGAAATCACGCGCGTCGAAGCGCTCAACGGCGAGGACGTGTGGGAAGACCAGCAACAGCACGGAGGAGGCGGCGGAATGATGATCTTCCGTCGCGGCCCCGGAGGACCCGGAGCCGATCCCCAGAAAGCCAAGGAGGCGTTGCAGCAAAGCGTCCGCTCCGATTTCGCGCGCCTTGCGATCGGCTGGCTGCTGACTACGCCATCGTCATTCCCGGTCGAATACAGTTTCGCCGGCGAGGCCGAATCGCCCGACGGGAAAGCCGACGTGCTGGATGTGAAAGGGCCCGGCGGATTCGCCATACGGTTGTTCCTGGACCAGAAGACTCATCGCCCCTTAATGCTGACTTACAACGCCAGGAAACCGCGCATCATTACGCAAACGGCGGCCCCCGGTCCGCACAGAAATCCAGAGGAGATGGAGAAGAGGATGAAAGAGATGGAGGCCGAGGCCGCCAAACAGCCCGACGTCGAATTCCGCATATATCTCAGCGATTACCGCGAGGTGAACGGCGTCTCGATTCCTCACAAAATAACTAAGTCAATCGAAGACGCGGTTAACGAAGAACTGGAAATCAAAAATGTGAAGATAAACCCTCAACTCAAACCGGAGAAGTTTGTGAAGAAGTAAGTTTAAGGAATCGATCTAGCGTAGGGAGAATACAATGGGGAGAGGAAAGCTTTTGTTTCATTGCTTGCGCGTGATCCTGGTATTCGCCCTGGCGCTCGACCCGATCCTCGCGCAAAACAGGAGGCCGGTTGAAGCTCTCCTTCGCGTGACGGTCGTCGATCAAACCGGCGCGGCGATCCCGAACGCGCGAGTCACGATCAACAAACGGCGCCAGACGCTGACGACCGGCAAACCCGGCGAGGTAAATTTCGGCGATCTTGCCCCCGGCAAGTATCAACTGCAAATCGTGGCCGAAGGCTTCGCGCCGGTCAGGGTCGAAGACGTCAATGTGCGGCCAGGCGCCAACTACCTTGAGGTCAAACTCGACGTGGCAGGCGTTCAGGAGGAGGTCACCGTCGGTCGCGACAAACGCGAAGCCGGCGCCGACCCGCGCGGCGCGGTCTCGGCGGTTTTGACCGAAGAGCAGATCGCGCAATTACCCGACGACCCGGAAGAGTTCGAGCAGGCGCTCCGCAATCTGGCCGGCCCCGGCGCGAACTTCAGAGTCAACGGGTTTCGCGGCGGCAAACTCCCTCCGAAAAGCCAGATCCGTGAGATCAGATTCCGCACCAACGCCTACGCCGCCGAAAGTCATGAATCGTCGTTCATGAACGTGGACATCTTCACCAAGCCTGGACTCGAAAATTGGCATGGCGGCTTTAACACCGGCTTCCGCGACGAATCGTTAAACGCGCGCAACGCGTTCGCTCCGGCGCGCGCCGCCGAGCAGAACCGCCGCTTCGGTTTCGAGTTCGGAGGCCCGCTCTGGAAGAAACGCACGTCGATGTTTCTGTCGGCCGACGGCGTGAACTCGTACGAGGCGAAAACCGTCTTCGCGCTGCTGCCCGACGGCCTCTTCAACGACACGGTCCGGCAGCCCTGGCGCTCGCTCAACCTGAACGCGCGCGTCGAACACCTGTCGACGCCGACTCACACCTCGCGCGTCGAGTACCAGCGCAACGCCACGCGGCGCGACAACAACGGCGTGGGCAATTTCGATCTCCAGGAACGGGGTTATACGACCGATTCAGCCGAGCGCGTTATTCGATTCGCCGATTCCGGCGCGGTGGGCAAAAAGCTCTTCAATGAGGTTCGTTTTCAAGCGATCTGGCAGGACGTGGAGGTCTCGTCGCTGTCGGACGCGACCTCCATCCAGGTCCTGGGCGCATTCAACAGCGGTGGCGCGCAAATCGCCAGTTCGCGCCGCTCGCGCGAACTCGAACTCGCCGACAATCTCGACCTGCCCTTCAAAAAACACGGCATGCGCGCCGGCTTTCAGCTTGAAGCGTTGAGTTACGACTCGACCGATCTACGAAATCAGAACGGCGCCTTTATCTTCTCCGGCCTCGAGGCCTTTCGATTGGGACGGCCCACGACTTTCAAGCGGCGATCGGGCGCGGGCCGCGTCGCTTTCGATCAGCTCCAGTTCGGGTGGTATGCGCAGGACGACTGGCGAATTCACAAAAGCCTCACGCTCAGTTTCGGAGCGCGTCACGAATTTCAAACCAATCTGAACGACCGTAACAACTTCATGCCGCGCGCCGGGTTCGCGTGGTCGCCTTTCAAAAAAGGTAATACGACGATTCGCGGCGGCGGCGGGATCTTCTACGACTGGTTCGCGGCGGAGACATACGAGCAGGCGCTTCGCGTCAACGGCCAACAGCAGAGCGATCTGGACATCCGCAACCCGGGCTTCCCCGACCCGTTCGGCGTGGGAACCGCAGTGACGCTTCCCGCGAGCCGCATTCAGATCGATCCGAACCTGCGAATGCCTTATGTCTCTCAGGCGTCAATCGGCGTCGAGCAGTCGCTGCCGCACAACATTCGACTGATGTCGCAGTACTCTTACCGCCGCGGAATCCATCAACTTCGCGGTCGCAACGTCAACGCGCCGATTGAGGGCGTTCTGCCCGATCAGAGCGCGGGCGTCGTCACGCAGATCGAATCGTCGGCCGATTCATTCAATCACCTCTTGTTCGTCAATTTCAACTGGGCGAAGATCGGCAAGTTCATGATCGGCGCCGGCTACGTCTTATCGAAGACATCCGACGAGACGGACGGCGTTTTGAGCCTGCCCGCCGACAACTTCGACCTGCGGGGCGAGCGCGGACCTTCGCAGCAGGACACGCGCCATCGCTTTAACATTCTGACCAACTTCAGGTTTACGAAATCTCTCAGCCTCAGCTCGATCTTCAACGCCAGTTCGGCTAGGCCCTACAACATCACCACCGGTTTTGACGACAATAAAGACCTGTCCGTCAACGACCGCCCGGCGGGCGTCGGACGCAACAGCGCGCGAGGCGCGGGTCAGTGGGATCTTAGCTCGCGTCTGAGCTGGGGCTTCAGCTTCGGCAAAAAGCCCGATAACCAGGGCATGGGCGGCCCGCAAGTGCGCATCATTCGCGGCGGCGCGGACAGCGGCGAGATGCTGGGCGCAATGGGTTCGATGCCCCCCGGCCCCGACGACAAACGATTCCGCGCGCAGTTCTTCATCCAGGCCACGAATCTCTTCAATCACGCGAACCTGATCGGCTTTTCGGGAGTGCGAACCTCACCGCTTTTCGGGCAGGCGGTCGCGGCGCTGCCGGGCAGAAGAATTGAGACGGGAATGCGATTTAGTTTTTGAACAGAGCGGTTTGCAGATGAGTGTACGGGTTAATAGAACGCTGATGACACGGATAGAGCGGATTGACGCTGAACTTAGAGCGGATTTCAATTGGATGTACGGGAAGGAGGGCTCCGGTACAGTACCGGGAGCCATGTGCGCCAGGATAAGCTGTGGTCCGCCCGCGTCCTCGCGGGCAGTAGTGGGGAGGCGCTCCTTTGCTCGCAATAAGTTAGCTCGCCAGTCCTGCCCGCGAGGACGCGGGCGCACCACAGACCAATCGCTTATCCTGGCGCACATGGTACCGGGAGCGGTAGCGACCGGGCGCCACAGTGACCCGGTCGCTACCGCTCCCGGTACCGTACCGCGCCGCAATACGCAATTGAAAACCGAATGGGAGTGAATTGAAGGCGTTGGGCTGATGTTTACGCCGAAAGCGCGTTACGAGACGGCTTTGGTTTCATACCGATTGAGCAGGCTTAAGATGACCGCCGCAAGCTCATCGGGCTCGACCGGTTTGGCGACATGAGTATGAAAGCCCGCCGCCAGCGCGCGAACGCGGTCTTCGGCTCGCCCGTACGCCGTCAGCGCGATAGCCGGGATCGTGGCGCCTTTGTCCGGCGGGAGCGCTCGCACTTTTCGCATAATCGTATAACCGTCTTCGCCCGGCATCCCGATATCACAGATCAGCACATCAAAATGCTCTTCAGGCGTTTGCCGGGCGAGCATTTCCAAAGCCTCCTGCCCGGAAGCCACAACCTGCGCCTGCGCGCCATAGTGTTGCAACGTCAGGGTCATCAGTGTGCGCACGTCCTCTTCGTCATCCACGATCAGCGCCCGCAGCCCGGACAGCGATTCGTCTCTGGCTGGCAGCATCGCATCCCACGCTTTGCTATCTTCGGGCGGCGCGGTGTAAACGGCGCGCAGCGGCAGCCGGAAGGTGAAGGTCGCTCCGCAACCCGCGCCCGCGCTCTCGGCCTCGATCGTGCCGCCGTGCAACTCGACCAGGTGTTTTACCAGCGCCAGACCAAGACCCAATCCGCCGACGCGGCGCGTGCTTGACATATCGCTCTGTCGAAACCGCTCGAAGAGGTGATGCTGGAACTCCGGCTCGATGCCTTTGCCGTTGTCACGCACGACGATGGCGATGTGCGGGTCCGCGCGTTTGAGCGTGATTTCGACACGCCCGCCATAGGGCGTGAACTTGATCGCATTCGTGAGCAGGTTCCAAACGACCTGCTGCAAGCGGTCGGGGTCGCCCGTGATCTGGCCGGCGAGCATGTCCATGTTGGAGATTATATTGATGCCTTTGGCCTGCGCCGACGGACGCACCACATCTAGAGCGGTGGTAATCACGGCGACAAGGTCCACCGGCTGTATTTCGAGCTCGAGCTTGCCGCTGATGATCCGAGCCGTGTCGAGCAGGTCTTCAATTAATTGCAGTTGCATTCTCCCGTTTCGCTCAATGATCCCCACCAAATGTTTGATCTGCGCTGCATTCGTCATCTCCGTTCGCATCAGCCGCGCATAACCGAGGATGGAATTGAGCGGGCTGCGCAACTCGTGCGAGACGACGGCCAGGAATTCGTCTTTAGCGCGCGTTGCCGCTTCGGCCTGCTCGTAAGCAGACCGCAGCGCCGTCTCGGCCTGCGACCGCTCGATGATGTCGGCGGTCAGGCGGGCTAACAGGTCGAGCAGTCGCAAAGCCTGTTCATCCGGTCGGCCCGGGGTTTCAAAGTGCGTGGAGAAGACCCCCAAAAACTTGCCGGACCGGCTCACCACCGGCGTGGATTGAACCGCCCGCACGCCCGCCTGTAACTGGACCTCGAGCGCGGGCTTGCCTGCAAAGATGGGACTGAGGTTGACGTCCTCGACGATCACACGATTCGAACTTTCGAGAGACGAGCCGCAAGCCCCCTCGCCCTCTTGGACGGAGTTCCAGAATTCCAGGTACGGCCGATCGAAACCGCGGTGCGCCACTATGCTGAGCCTGCCCGACGTTGCGTCGAAAAGCTGGAGGTTGCCCTTGTCGGCGCCGCTTATCGCGATGGCCGCTTCGACAATCTCATCAAACACTTCGGAAAAGGCGCCCTTCTCAACGAAGATCGCGCCGATCTTTTGCAGTCTTGTCATGGCGTCCAAATCGGCCGCCAGACGGTCTTTCGCCGCCGCCAATTCCCACTCGGCGCGCTTGTTGTCGGTGACGTCAACCACTACGGCCACTGATTCTTCGATCCTGCCTTCCGCGTTACGGATGGGCGAAACGTGGCTATGAACCCAGACCTCTGAACCGTCCTTGCGGCAATAACGCTTCTCGATGAAGAAACTCTCGCCCGTCTCATAGAGGGGGCGGTAAAGTTCGGCGTTGTATGGCCAGTCATCGGGGTGCGTAACGTCTTCTATCCGCATTTCCAGTAGTTCGGCCCTGGTGTGACCGACTATATCGCAATAACGCTGATTGACCAGCATAAACTTTCCATCGGCGTCGCATTCGTAGACGCCCGCCACCATCTGGTCCGCCAGAGTTCGCCGTGCGCGCTCCTCGCTTTGGCGCAGCGCCTCCACCGCCCACGCCCGTTTGGCGGCGGGCCAGAGACGCGCGGCGACATCGCGCAACAGTTGCAACTCGTCCGGACGCCAATCCCTCGCTTGCTCGTCATTAACGCACAACGTGGCTTCCCACTGCCTTTCGATCAGCACGGGGATGAGAGCGGTCGCGCGGACGCCTATTAGTTCGTACTCCATGGCGAAATCGAGCGTTCGCGGATCGGTCGTCACGTCGTTAACGGCGACGGCCTCTCCGGCCTCTAACGCCTCGCGACACTCCGGCGTAACTAAATCACCGATGCAGTACTGGCCCGCCATGCCCAGCGCGCCGTGAAGCAATCCTTCCCAATCCTCACGTGGGACAATCAGGCGAGGCTCCGGGTTTGTTTCGCAAACGTAACAGTGAGTCGCATCCAGGTATTCGTCCAGACTGCTTGTCGCCAACTGGATGATTTCG
>Ga0190270_10000357_pt1 | contig 19392 bp, 10 predicted proteins | sample Popmic320T_FD_133748 | JGI IMG/M metagenome (GOLD analysis project Ga0190270, IMG submission 133748) | Populus adjacent soil microbial communities from riparian zone of Weber River, Utah, USA - 320 T | ecosystem: Environmental > Terrestrial > Soil > Riparian zone | place: USA: Utah | collected...
AACGCTGATAGGGCGGATTGACGCTGAACTTTTTTGGTTTTATCCGCGATGATCCGCGCTGTCCGCGTCAGCAGCGTTCTATTGACGCGTTCTTTGCCGCAAACCAATTGCTGATCCGTATACGCAATTGAAAACCGATATAGGTTTGGCAATCACAAAAAGAGCTAATACGTTTATGAATCAAAAAAGCGCGAGTTCAAGCCAGAACTTCCCGATAGACAATCTGGTTTACGACCTGATGATGATCATCACCAAAAAGTCCAAAAGCCTGAAAGCCATGGATCAATACCTGCAGGACGCTCAGAACAACGAGAGGGTCAAAGCCTCGTTCGAGAAGATCCGACAGCAGGACGAGGAGTGCGTCAGGGAATTGACGCGACACCTGAGCTTTCTGATCGCTCAGCGGCAGGCGACAGGCCCAGGCGCTTGAAAATGTCGAAGAGCGCCAGCGTGACCGCGATCATGACGGGGCCGAGCACCAATCCGAGCGGTCCCCAGATCTGTATTCCGCCGAGCACTGAGAAAAAGATCAGCAGTTCATGCAATCCGGCTCTTTCGCCGACCAGTTTCGGGCGTAGGAAATTGTCAACGGTGCCGATCACGAGCGCGCCCCAAAGGGCAAGGGCCAGCGCCTTGCCCCAGTGTCCGCTCATCGCCAGGTAGATCGCCGTGGGGACCCATATCACGGACGATCCCACCATTGGGACCATCGACAGAAAAAACATCGCCACGCCCCAAACCACCGCCGAAGGCAGCCCGAGGGCGGCGAAAGCCAGTCCGCCGAGCGTCCCCTGAATCATCGCGATCACGATCACACCGTAAACGCTGGCGTGGATGACTTCGCGTGTGCGGTCGAAAATCTGCCGGGTCTCGACTGCGTTCAGAGGAACCACCTCGAGCATCACGTTGAAAATCCGGTTGCCGTCGCGGAACAGGTAATACATCGTGAAGACCGTGAAGAACATCTGGAATATCGCGCCTACGACGCCGCCGAGGAGTCCGAGCGTCCTTCCCGCAATCGCCCCGCTGATGTTCTCCAGCCGCTCCAGCAGATACGCCTGCAGGTCGAGATGGCTCGCGTCGACGCGCAGGCCCAGCCAGCCCATGACCCGCCCGATCACCGGAGAGCTTGGATCGAGCAGCGAGCGAAAAAATTCCTGCGCGTTCTTCGCCACCTCGCCGACCTCCTTCGCCACCACCAGCGTCAGCAGCGTCAGCGGGACCACGATCACGGCAATCACGATCATTGTCGAAAGCAACGCGCTCAAACTCGGGCGATTCGTCAGAGCGACAAGGCGTTGATGGATAGGATAGAAGAGAACCGCCAATACCGAGGCCCACGCCAGCACGTTGACAAACGGCAACAGCATCAGCCAGCAGACATAAAGCGCCGCCACGGCAAGCGCCAGAAGCGCCAACCAGCGAATATATATTTTACGCTTACGCTCTTTCACTATTCCCGCTATCCAGACAGGTGTGAGGCCGACCTCAGTTCATCCGGCTCATGTCCGGGATCGTCCGCGTCATTACGCCCGGGGGCCTGGCTCCCGCGGTTCCCAGGCCCTCGCCCGCTCGGCGCGGGATCGGGGTCAGACGCCGGCGCTATAGGCGGCAGCAGGTCAGGGTCGGATTGAAAGGGGTCATCGGGACTGATTGGGATGTTTGGTAATTGTGGGGCGGGCATAGGCTTCGGCGCCGAATCCGGCTTGTGATCCTTGGACATAAATTTCCTCCTCCTGCGGAAAATCTCTCGTAGGCGCCCGTATAGGACTTATAGGACTTATGAGACCTATAAGTCCCATAAGTCCTAAAAGTCCTATACAGACGCCCCCGGGATTTTCAATATTGATACGGCACGCCCTTCCTGAAATGAAATTCAGTCGTGTCGGGGCCGCTTATATTCGGCGGCCCGACGATGTCTTCCCCAGACGTTTCTTTGGACGGCGCCGCTTCTTTAGGCGGTTCGGGATCGGCTCCGCCGGAGGTGGTGAAAACCTGTTCCGCCAGATCCTGGTCCGGATCCTGGTTGAGCGCCTCCGATTCGATCAGATCGTCCTCGGCGACTTCGGTTTCCGGCGAGCTATGCTCGGACTCTCTGATCGTGTCATGGAGGTTGTGTTTCCTGAGCATGCTGTAAAGGCGCGGGCGATAGAGTCCCAGCAGGTTGGCCGCCGCCTGTTTGTTGCCCCTGGTTCGGTCGAGCGCGGCGCGGACGATCGCGCCTTCGAGTTGCGTGAAGACGTCAACGCGAGACCCGCCGCTCTTGGGGCTGGGCATCTTGTTGACGATCAACTTCGCCAGTTGCTCCAGCGTCAGTTCGCTCAGTTGCGCGGGCGGTGGCGCGGAGACTCCCGCAGGCCCCGGTGGCCGGCTGACCGGCGGGGCGGCCGTGGTGGTCGCGGCCTGAGCCGCCCTGGCGGTGGGCTTCGGCATCGGAATGGCGTTTTCTTCTATGACGTCGCCCTTCGCCAACAACACCGCGCGCTCCATCACGTTCTGCAGTTCGCGCACGTTGCCCGGCCAGGAATAGGCGAACATCCTCTCGTACGCCTGTTGCGAGATGGATCCCACAGACCGGTTGTATTTCTCGGCGTATATCTGCAGGAAGTGCGCGGCCAGATGCTGCACGTCTTCGGCTCGCTCGCGCAGCGGCGGGACCGGAATCTCGATCGTATTGATGCGGTAGTAGAGGTCCTCGCGCAGCGCCCCCTCGCGGACCGCGTCGAGCGGGTTGCGGTTGGTGGCCGAGATCAGTCGGAAATCGGCCTCCAGCGCCTTCTCGCTTCCCACGCGGTAATAGACCCGCTCCTGCAGCACGCGCAGCAGCTTGGGCTGCAACTCGACCGGCATCTCGGCGATCTCGTCGAGCAGGAGGCTGCCGCCGCCAGCCTGACCGATCAGCCCCATCTTCTCCATCGTCGCGCCTGTGAAGGCGCCTTTGGTGTGGCCGAAGAGTTCGGATTCGATCAACTCCTTGGGCAGCGCCGAGCAGTTGATCTTGACGAAAGGCTTCTTCGAGCGGGCGCTCTTGAAGTGGATGGCGTTGGCGATCAGCTCCTTGCCGGTCCCCGATTCGCCCAGAATCATCACGTTGGCGTCCGATTCGGCGATGCTCTCGATGATTTCGTAGATGTTCTGCATGGCCCGGCTGCTGCCGATGATGTTGTAGTACGAAGTGCGTTCGCGGAGGCGGTCCCGCAACCGCTCGATCTCCACGACCTGACGCCCGCGTTCGACGGCCCTTTCGATGAGCGCCATCAGTTCTTCGAACTCGACGGGCTTTTCCATGAAATAGAAGGCGCCCGCCTTGGTCGCCTCAATCGCCTCGGTCACCGCGCCGTAGCCGGTAATCATAATGACTTCGGTGGCGGGCGAGGACTCTTTCAATTTCGTGACCAGCTCGATCCCGTCGATATCGGGGAGCTTGAGGTCAGTCAGCGCGACCTCGTGGCGATGCTCCGCGACCAGCCGAAGGCCCTGCGCGCCGGTTTCCGCGCTTGTCACCTCGTAACCGCTTTTCTCCAAGTGGAACCTAGCCAGGTCCAGCATCTCGGGATCGTCATCAATAACCAGAACTTTTGCTTTGCTCATTACACCTCCCCTATTACAAGATTATACCAGCGGGATGTCCCGTTAGGTTAGCGATGACCATCGCCAATTCTTCCGGTTCGACAGGTTTGGGCACATGCATCGAGAAACCTGACGCAAGCGCTTTAATGCGATCGCTCGGCCGCTCTAGCGCGGTCAGCGCAATTGCCGGGATTTTCCCACCCTCGTCGGGGGACAGTTTCCGAACGCGCTCGATCAACATATAACCGTCTTCTTCGGGCATGCTAATGTCAGAAACTAACACATCTGGCCGCGCGCCAGCTTCGCCTTTGCGCAATTTATCGAACGCCTCGGCGGCGCAAGACGCGACGGTCACGCGCGCGCCATATTGTTTAAGCAGAGTCGCAATTAATTCGCGCGCGTCGGCCTCGTCGTCCACAATCAGCGCCCATACGCCGTCGAGCGGGAATGCGGGATAATCGCTCCGGGATTCGCGCTCGGTCACGCGGCCGTCGCGCTCTTCTATCCCTATACTGACTCGATCCATGCCTCGCGCAGGCGTCGCCTCGCCGCGCACTGCGCGAACGGGCAGTCTAACGATGAACGACGCGCCTTTCCCTTCTCCGAGGCTGTCAGCGTAGACCTGACCGCCATGCAATTCGACCAGGTGTTTAACTAATGCCAGACCCAGGCCCAAGCCCGCGAAACGCCGGCTGCCGGAACTATCGGCCTGGCGAAACCGGTCAAAAATGAAAGGCAAATCCTCTGCCTTAATCCCGCGACCGGTGTCGGTCACCGTGATCTGGGCCGAAGCGCCCACGCGCTCCAAAATCACCTCGATATTCCCGCCGCGCGTCGTGAACTTGACGGCATTAGAAAGCAGATTCCAGACTACCTGCTGCAGGCGATCCGGGTCGCCGGTGACTTCATCCGCGCTATTGATAAACAGCCGCAGCTCAATCTCCTTGGCCGCGGCAGCCGGGCGCACGACGTCGGCGGCGGCCTCGACCACGCGCGTCAGAGAGACCGGCCGGGTCTCCAACCTTAATTTGCCGCCGACTATGCGCGCCATATCGAGCAGGTCTTCGATCAGGTTCTGTTGGACGCGGGCGCTTCGTTCGATCACTTCGACGGCGTGCGACTGCGTCTTCGCGTCGACGCCCCCCTTCTTAAGAATCTTCGACCAGCCGAGCATGGCGTTGAGCGGGCTGCGCAATTCGTGCGAGACCATGGCGACGAACTCGTCCTTGCCACGGTTCGCGGCCTCGGCCTGTTCGCGCGCCTCGCGCTCTTTGCGCAACAGTTCTTCGCGCTCCATCTCGGCCTGTTTGCGCTCGGTGATATCGATCATGATGCCGACCATCATCTCAGGCTCGCCCGATTCGTCGAGCGTCAGTTGAGCGCTGCTGTGCGACCACCGCTCCTCGCCGTCGGCCCGGATGAAGCGGAACTCCAGCTCGGCGTCTTTCCGCTCCTGCAAAACCTCGCTCATTTCGGCCAGGATGCGGTCGCGGTCTTCCGCGTGGACCGAGAGTATGAAATTGTCCAGCGTCGCCTCCAGGTCGCCCGGCGCCACCCCGTAAAGGTCGTAATATTCATCCGACCAGATCAGCTTGTCCTCCTTGATGCGCCACTCCCAGGTTCCGGCCCGGCCCGCGGCCAGCGACAGCTTCAACCTCCTCTCGCTTTCGCGCAGCGCCTCCTCGGCGCGCTTGCGTTCGGTGATGTCTGTGACCGCCATCACGGCGCCGAGCGGCCGCCCCGATGCGTCGCGCAATATTCTGGAGGTGATCAACCCCCACACGACCTCGCCGTCTTTGCGCAGGAGCCGCGTCTCGGTGAAATGTTCGTCCACTTCGCCTCGCAGCAGCCTTCCGATGTCCGCCCATTTGTCTTCGAGGTCGTCGGGATGGACTACCTCTTCGAGCTTCATCTCCGACAGTTGGCCTTCGGAATAACCGAGCCAGTTGCAGAACTCGCGGTTGGCGCGAATGAAGCGCCTCGTCGAAGGGTCGATCTGCAAGTTGCCGATGCCGGACAGGTCGAAGATCGTGCGGAACAACTCTTCGCTCGCATGCAGCCGCTCTTCGGCCTCTTTGCGCCCGGTGATGTCGAACGCGACGCCGATGACGCGCGACGCCTTCCGGCGGCGGCCGTTGCCGGCGAAGAGGGTCTTGCCCCTGGCCAGCGCCCAGCGGATGCTCTCGTCGGGGAGTTGCGCGCGGAACTCGTGCTCGAACTCGCCGTCGCCGCCCGGGTCTAGCGCAGCCTCGATCACCCGCAACATCTCTTCGCGGTCGTCGGGGTGAATCAGTCTGAGCGAAGTATCCAACGCGACGGCTTCGCCGTCCGAGAGTCCGAAGATGCGCCTCAGCTCCGGCGACCAGTAATTCTCGCCGGTCCGCAGGTTGACGCTGTAGAGGCCGAAGCCGCCCGCCTGCGCCGCCTGGCGCATTCTCTCTTCGTTCTCGCGCACGGCTTCCTCGGCGCGCTTGCGTTCGGTGATGTCCAGGACGACGCAGCCGATCCCCTGCACGCTGCCGTCCGCGGCTTTGACCGGATAATAGCTCGCCAGCCAGTCGCGCTCGACCCCCGGCTCGCTCGGGGTTTCGGCGCGTATCTCCAGGTTCATGATCGGCCGCCCCGTCCTGATCACCCGCTTGAAGACGGGTTCGAGTCGGTCGGCCATTTTGGGCGTCACTTCGCGCGCCGTGCGGCCGAGCGCCAGTTCGACAGAGGCGCCGTCGATTTTCGCCATCGTTTCGTTTAGGCGCACAAACTTGAAGTCGCGGTCGAGCAGTGAAAGGCCGACCGGGGTCGTCTGGTAAATATTCTCAAGCTCCGCGTTCTGCCGGCGCGCCTGTTCTTCGCTCTCACGCAGCGCCTCCTCGGCCATCTTCAGGTCGTGAATGTCGGTGAAGGTCCCGAACCATTTGACGATCCGCCCCTTCCCGCCGTTCAATGCGGCGCCGTTGCCGACGCTCGAGGCGCCGTTCTCGCCGTCATGTTTTCGCAGCGTTGCGCCGCGCCGTTCGTCTCTGTAAGGGACGCCGCGCCCGATGAACCACCGGTAGGCGCCGTCCGCGCCGCGCAACCGGAATTCGAAGTGAAGGTGCTCGCCCGCCCGCAAGCGCCCCTTCCATAACTTCTCCACGCGTTCGCGGTCGTCCGGATGAATGAGCGATCGCCACATCAGATTCAACGATTCGCCCGGCGTCGCCCCCGTGTAGGCGTACCAACGCTGGTTGAAATAATCCACGCCGCCCTCCGGCCCCGTGGTCCAGACGAGCTGCGGGACGGCTTCGGCCAGCGCGGCGTAGCGGCGCTCGCTTTCGCGCAGTTCGTCTTCGACGAGTTTGCGATCGGTAATGTCTTCGGCGACTCCCACGATGTGGCGGATATTGCCCGCCTCGTCGCGCACCGGGAACCCGCGGTCATGCACCCAGACCGTCGAGCCGTCAGGCCGCACGACGCGGTACGTCTCTTCGTAATCGCCTTCCCCCGCCCTTGCGAGATATTTCTTCCTCACGCGCTCGCGGTCTTCGGGGTGGATCGCGTCGAACCACTTGTCCAAATTGCCGTTGAGATCAGCCGCCGGGCGGCCCCACAGCCGCTCGCAGGCCGGGCTGAGATAGGTCGGCGCCTGCGATTCGGGGCGCATAATCCAGAAGACGTTGGAGATGGTCTCGACAAGTTCGCGGAAGCGTTCTTCGCTCTCACGCATCGCATCTTCGGCGCGTTTGCGGTCGGTCACGTCGAGGTTGATCCCCCCGTAGCTGACCGGGCGCCCGGCCTGGTCGCGGCGCACGCGCACGAAATCCAGAATCCACCGTTCGCCATGTTCGGGATGTATGATGCGGAACTCCTGCCGCCCAATCTCCTTGTCTTCAGAACTGAGCAGCTTGTTGTTGGCGTCCACCACGCGCTGTAAATCGTCCGAGTGAATGCGGGTGGCCCACAACTCGTTGGTCGCCTCAGCGGTCTCGGAAAAGCCGAAGAGGTCCCGGTACTCCTTGCTCCAATAGGCGCTGTACGGATCGAACTTGACCTCCCAGACGCCGGCCATCGCGCCCTCGAGGGCCAGCCGCAGCCGCTCCTCGCTCTCGCGCAGCAGCTCTTCGGCGCGCTTGCGATCGGTGAGGTCGATCCTCAGCCCCTTCATTCGCACCGCATGTCCCGCCTCATTGTAGAAAGCATGGCCGATGTTGCTCATCCAGCGGACGGAGCCGTCGGGGCGGAGGACGCGGTATTCGATATAGAGGTCGCGCCGCTCGGCCAGACACCTCGCGATGTCGGCCTCGACCCAATCGATGTCTTGAGGGTGCACCGTGGCGCGCCAGGATTGATAATCCTGTTCGACGCTGTGAACCTCAGACGAACTCTGGCGGCTGGGCGTCCAGGCGATGATTCCGGAAGCGATGTCCCAATCGAACGACCCGGCGTTGGCGGCGTCCATCGCCATCCGCAAGCGCTCTTCGTTCTCGCGCAGCACCTCTTCCACCCGCTTGCGCTCGGTCATGTTGATGACTACGCCGACGATCTGTACGGGCCGGCCCTCCCCGTCCCGCACGACCAGGACGCGGTCGAGGACGTCGACGAAACGGCCATCCTTATGGATCATGCGATACTCGATCGAATAATGCGTCTCCCCGCGCAGCGCGGACTCCTCGGCCAGTATCTTTCCGACATCGGAGCGAAAATGATCGCGGTCATCCGGGTGAATGCGATCGACCCACCATTCGAGTTGCGGCGCGGCCTCCTCCGGCTCGAAGCCAATCAGCTTGGCGAGCCCTCTGCCCCGCTCGCAGGCGTTTTCGCCGAAGTTGTATTCGTAGATGAAACCATCGAGGGCGTCGAGAGTAATCTGGTAGCGCCGGTTGGCGCGCTGCATATCCTCTTCGGCAAGTTTGCGCTCGGTGACCTCCTGCGCCACGCCCAGGATCTGCAAGGGGCGCCCGTCCGCGTCGCGCTTGAAGACCATCTCGCGGCCGGCGACCCATCGCCATTGGCCGTCGCAATGCTTCATCCGGTACTCGACTTCGATGATGGAGCCGTCCGGCGCATCTCTAAGCGTCTCGAAATGCGCGAGGGCGCGCCGCCAGTCATCCGGGTGCAGCAAGAGGGGCAGGAAATCCGCGCCCATGGCCGTCAATTCATCCACCGTGTAACCGAGCATAGACGACAGCCTGGGGTTGGTGAAGAGGTTGCGCCTCTCTTTCTGGTCGTAGATGTAAATGCCCGCGGGGACAGCGTCGATCAGGCTTTGAATGAACCTCTCCTTTTCACGCAACTCCTCCTCAACCTGTTTGCGATCGGTGATGTCCACGTTGACGCCGACAAACCGCGCGGGTCGGCCCTTTTCGTTACGGTAGACTATCCCTCTGGAGAGCCCCCACTGCACGCAGCCGTCGGGGCGTATCTTGCGGTACTCCACCTCGTAAGGCGCCTCGCCGTCCAGAGCGCGCCTTCTGGCGCTGATGACGGATTCGCGGTCATCCGGATGGATGAGCGCGAGGAAGGCTTCGTACGTGCCGCCGAACGACCCCGGCGCCATACCCGACATCTGCTCGCCGGAACCCGACCAGGCGACTCGCCCCGTGGCGAGGTCGGTCTCCCAGGCGAACGCGCTGGCGGCCTCCATCGCCAGATTCAGCCGCTCTTTGCTCTCGCGCAGCCCCTCCTCGGCCCTCTTGCGCTCGGTAATGTCAATCTCCACGCCGTCCCAGACTACAGAGCCGTCGGAGAGGCGGCGTGGCGAGGACGATTGCTGCGACCAGCGTAGTTCGCCGTTCGGCGTGAGAAACGGCGTCTCGAACCGGAAAGCCGCGAAGTCGCGCAGCGCGGCGTCTTCGGCTTTGACCAACCGATGGCGGTAATCTTCCGGTATGAGGTTGTAGAGTTTGTTGGCGTCGGCCATCGCCTCTTCCGACGTCACGCCCCTGAGCCTCTCCACGTTTTCGCTGATGTAAAGGAAGCGCCGCGAGCCTTCGGCGGAGCGGCGCATCTGATAAATCAATCCATCGGAAAGATTGGCGGCCAGCGTATGCACGCGCGCTTCGCTCTCGCGCCGAGCCTCTTCGGCCAGCTTGCGTTCGGTAATGTCGATGGTGATGCCGACCATCAGCGTCGGGCGCCCCCGGTCATCGTGCAGCGTGAGGCCGCGCAGTTCCAGCCAACGCGGAGAGCCGTCAGCCCCGGACGCGCAGTACACCATCTGCGCGTCCTCGCCGCGGCGAACAGCATTGATCGCGTCCGCGGCGTGAGCGAGGTCGACCGGCGACAGAGTCTTCAACCAACCCTCGGCCGTCGGCTTGAAGTCGCTGGGCCGGCAGTCGAAAAGCTCGTACATCTCATCGGACCACCTCACCTCGTTGGTAATCAGGTCCCATTCCCATGCGCCCCCGTTCATGGCGGCAATGGCCAGTTTCAGCCGCGATTCGTTCTCACGCAACGAATTTTCGATCTGCTTGCGCCCGGAGATGTCCACCACGCTGCCGATGACGCGCGTCACGCGCCCCGTCTCGTCGCGCAACAGTCTGCCCCGATCCCAAACCCAAAGGTATCGCCCGTCTTTATGGCGGATGCGGTACTCCAACGAATAGCCGTCCGTCTCATCCGTCCTCTGCCCCAACGACACTTGATTGAGCATCCCCTTCACGCGATGGACTTCATCGGGATGAATCAACGTTCTCCACCAGTCGTGGCTTCCGGCGCTCTCGCTATCGTCGTAGCCCAGCACAGCGCCAAAACCGGGACTGCGTTCGACGCTATTCGACGCCGGGTTCCGGTCATACACATAGCCGTTCACAGCGGCCTCGGCGACGGTGAAGCGCTCGTTGGCGAGCCTCAACGCATCTTCGGCGCGCCGGCGGTCGGTGACGTCGTTCAGCGTTCCAATCCATGAGATAGTAGAAGAAGGGGAGAGATGGCCGTTCGATTCCGCGCCGGCGAAGAGCGGCACGCCGCGCGCGCTGTAATGGCGGTATTTGCCGCAGCGGGCGAACAATCTGAATTCGACCTCGAATGGGCCCCGCGGCTCGCGCGACCGCCTCCAGAACGCTCGCAGAGCCTGGCGGTCGTCCGGGTGAACAGTGCCTATCCAGCGGCCGCCGGCCAACGCCGGCGCGGGAACGCCGGTGACCTCAGACCACCATTCCCAACACCTGTAGCTGATCCCGTTCGCGTCCGCCGTCCAGACCAACTGCGACGAGGCCTCGACCAGCGCGCGGTAGCGCGCTTCGCTCTCGCCGAGCGCCTTCTCGGCCTCGGTCCGGACGTGAATGTCAACGCTGAAACCGACCCACTCCTGGACGACGCCGCCCTCGTCACGCAGCGGAACCGCGCGACACATATGCCAACGGTACTCGCCGTCGGGGCGCAGGTAACGGTGACGCGATTCATGAGGCGCGCCCTCGAGGACGGCCTGATTCCATCCGGTCCCGAGGCGCGACAGGTCGTCAGGATGGACCACCGCCAGCCATCCGGCGCCGAGGCTCTGTTCGAACGTCAGTCCCGTCAGATCCGTCCAGTAGCCGTTGATGTAAGTGACAGCCCCCGTGGCGTCGCCCATCCAGGCGACGCCGGGCAGCGTTTCGACCATCCGTTTGAACCGCCGATCGCTGGCGGTGAGCGCCTCCTCGACCTGCCGTCGCTCGTTCACCTCGCGCTGCAGGTCGGCCAGCCGCTCTTCGAGCATGATGTTCTTGATCGCCAACTCTCGCCTCTGCTCCTCGACTTCGCGCTGCAAGGCCGCCTTCTCGATGGCGTTGACTATGGCCCGCCGCAAGATCTCGGGAGTGACCCAGCTCTTTTCCAGAAAATCGTGCGCGCCGTATTTCATAGCGTCCACGACGACTTGCGTGTCGCCTATTTCGGCCAGCATGACCACCGCGCAGGGGAGACTTCCGGATTTATCCGCGAGCGCCTGCAGGACCTCAAGCCCGTTCATATCGGGCAGCCTGTAATCGAGCAGCACGCAATCCGGCATGTGACGCTGGCAGATCGCAAGCGCCTTTGCGCCTGTCGTGGCTTCCAAAATTTTGTGCCGGCGACCCTGGCCGCGCGTCAGATGGCGTTTGTAAATGGCGATGTCTTCAGGAGCGTCATCCACGATTAAGATCAATGGTCGCTTCACAATCATGGCTCTCCGCCTTCAAGGTTCGTAGTGGGGACTCTTTGAACTTATAGGACTTATGGGACCTGTGGAGCTTACGAGATTTATAAGTCCCATAAGCTCAATAGGTCCCATAGGTCCCATTCAGACACACGCAGAATCCTGATTTTAGGCCCACTTGCCGCCGGCCATCAAATTCAAAACTTTTTGCCGGCCTTGCGGGCCCGCTCCGATTGTGGCCTCTTTAATTTCATCCCTGACCGCATATTTTAGATCGGTTTGCGATTGCGTGTACGGGAGTTGTGGCGCGAGTTGTTTACTCGCGCTTCTCTCCTGATTGGATAAAGCCGCAATCAGGGCGATTAAACAAATCGCCCCACACCGTACAGGCGCCTGCAATCCGATCAAAATCCGCCGGCTGAGGTCGCTCCACATCGATACAGTCTGACCGCCGTAACTTTGGAAGAAAGAGCGACCCGATCCGGGGCTGACGCCATATGCCCGGTTCAAGTGGCGCGTAATAATTTTGTCCGCCCATAGGCGTGAGCTAGCACCCTCCGCCAGCGGCGGCTCCCCTTGCGGAGTCAGGGGAGTAATGTACATAGGGACGGAGGGACGGAGGGGTAGAGAGAAAGAGAGATTGGGGGATAGAGAGAGTTTTCGATCCTTCCGTCGCTACACCTTCCAGTCCCCCGGCCTCCCAGTCCCCCCACTCTTCAGCCTCCACCTCTTCCAACCCTACAATCCCTCCTTCTCCCTGTCTTTCCGCCTCTCCTTCCTTCCAGTTGACGGCTCCTGTGCGCGACACTCCCAGGAGGTCTTCGACGAGTCCCGCTTGTGTTCGCGCGGCGCGTTCGATTATTTCAGCCGCGCGCGTCACGTCTTCCATGTTTTCGGACTGCCTCCGCAACACCCACGACCACCCGAGCAAGGTGTTGAGCTGGGCGCGCAGCCTATATGAGGTCATCGCTATAAATTCATCTTTTGCGCGCGCCACGTTTTCAGCCGCCTCGCGCAGCTTCTGCTCCCGGCGCAAACAAAGGCGATTTTCGACGGCGATTGAAACCACGAGGGCGAGTTGCGCCAGTTCGGCTTCGTCCTGTTCCGTGAAATCGCCGTCGTATTTATCCGACAATTGAATCGCCCCCAAACTGCGCCCGTAAGCGCTGTCGCGGCTGCTGAGCGGCGCGGCCAACCAGCCGCGCATATCCAGCCCGGGCGCCATCTGCGGCTTGCGCGCCGCGGCCACTTCGCGCAAACAGGCGATCTCGCGCTGCGTCGCGACTTCATGCAGGCCGGTTATTTCGCGCAAGCAGGCCAGCCATCGCAGCGTCTCAACCTCGCATGGCGTCATCACTCCTTCAAGAGCCTGCGGATGGCAATGCGCCTCATGGGTATCATGAGTCTTTTGCCAGTCGAGGCGCCATTCCAACTCGGCCTGCGTAAACCGCATCGGCTGGTTCAACCGGCAAACCAGCGACGAGAACCACGTCCCTCGCCGCCCGTTGCTGGCGCCGGCGGCTTCTTGCGCATACTTATCTGAAAGCGACATGGCGCTGGCGGCCGGATCGATCAAGTAGAGCGCGCCAGGATTCAAACTGGCCACCGCCTGATGCGCGCCGATCAATTCTCGGGCTTCTCTCGCCGCGACCTGTAAAATCTCGTCGAGAGACTTGGCGGAATTAATGACGACCGCGAACCGGACGAGTCCCTCAAGCGCGCGACTGCGCCGCCGTTCGTCGGAGAGAGAGCGCACGATCTCGCCGGCGTCAAGACATTGACGCAGCAACATTTTGATATTCGCCAGCAGGAATTCCGGCGTCGCCGGTTCGAGCAGGTAACCGTCGGCGCCCTCTTCTAAAGCGCGCGCCCGATTCTCACTGCCGACGAAGGTGGACGACAGGAGCAAGACCAGGGGCGGGGCCGATTGCGAAGAGATCGCCCTATTGACCTTGATCCTACGGAGCGCTTCGAACCCGCTCCAGTCAGGGAGGTCGGCGCTCAGCAGGACGAGTTGCGGGGCTGAAGCGGACGCCAACCGCAGCGCCTCGGCGCCGGTCCTGGCTTCGATGACTCTGTAACCGGCCTCCCGCAATATACGGCTTTTAGCGTAGAGTCCGACTTCGCTGCTGTCCACGTTAAGTATACTGATCCCGGAAGTATCCATGGTTTTCTATTTCTCCAGACAATGCGCGGCGTCGCCATCTCGGGGCGCCGATTAAGAGTGAGACCACCTGATGCGCTTCGCCTGTGAGGACGGGCGTCTACACATAGGCCATGATTTTATGTTATTGATGAAAGAGGGGTCGGGGTTTTTGGCCCTTACGCGCCTCGCAGCCTGTTAAAACCCGCCGGCTGCGAAGTTGAACTCTCATTATCTTACTTCCTGTCCGGCCATGTCGCCGGCCATACTCCTGGCGATGTTATCTGTCTTGTAAAGATTGCGCGGCCTGCTCAGCCTGCCGGTCAGACTGGCGACTATAGTGAGTAGCTCCATAGGCTCCACTGGCTTTGTCACATGCATGTCAAATCCGGCGGAGAGTGATCGCAGCCGGTCTTCGGTCCGCGCGTATGCTGTCAGGGCGATAGCCGGCGCCCGCCTGCCGCGACGCGACTCCATCTCCCGCAATTTACGAATCAACTGATAGCCGTCGGCCTCCGGCATTTCTATATCGGAGATCAACAATTCCGGCTGCCATTCTTCGGGCCGCTCGAAGAAAGTCAGCGCCTGACTGGTTGAACCGGCTGTCTCCACCACAGCCCCATATTGGGTAAGAATGGTTTTGATCAAATCCCGCGCGTCCGAATCGTTATCGACCGACAGGACTCGCAACCCGTCGAGTTCCGGCGCCTGATCTACGGCGTCTGACGCATGGGACGCGTCGGTCGTATAAGGCGCCTGGGACATGGGGGTCACATAGGTCTCATTAGCCTCATAAGCCTCATTGGTTTCAATGGACGCCTGCGCGATGAGCGGCAGCCTGACGACAAAGGTCGCGCCCTGATCGGGTCCGGGGCTTTGCGCTTGTACGCTGCCGCCGTGCATCTCCGTCAAGCGGCGCACTATCGCTAGTCCGAGCCCTAATCCTCCCTGCCGGCGCGTGCTCGATCCGTCGCCCTGGCGGAAACGGTCGAAGACGAACGGCAGAAAGCCAGGGACTATCCCGACGCCCGTGTCGCTGACCGTGATCTCGACATAATTCCCCACGCGTTCCAACTTCACTCGGACCTGTCCTCGGTCGGGAGTGAATTTGATCGCGTTTGAAACCAGGTTCCACACGATCTGGCGGATCCGGTCGGAATCGCCCGCGACCGGACCCGCCTGACCGTCTAAATCAAGCTCGATCGAGATCCCTTTGCCGTCGGCGGCCTGGCGCAGCGACTCGACCGCCGATTCGACCGCCACCGCCAGCCGGACGGGCCGCGCGTTCAGCCGCAGTTTGTCCGTGATGATGCGTGAGACGTCGAGCAGGTCGCTGATGATGCGGTTCTGCGCGCGGGCGCCCCGTTCGATGATCTCCAACGCGCGAGCGGTTTCGTCCTGGTTGAGGCGGCCCTCGCGCAGCAGTTTCACCCAGCCATGAATCGCGTTGAGCGGCGCGCGCAACTCATGTGAAACGGTGGCCAGGAATTCGTCCTTCAAGCGGTTGACGTCTTCGGATTCTTCCCGCAGAACCTTTTCACGCGACAGAAGTTCGTCGCGCTCATTCTCGACCCGCCTTTCGCGTTCCTTGCGCTCGTGAATGTCCAGACAGTAGCCGATGTACCCGACAAACACCCGCTTAGCGCCGTCAGCCCCGTCAACCCCGTCAGAATCGAACAGCGGCGCGCAGCGATTGAAGATCCAGCGATATTGGGCGTCATGTCGCCGCAGCCGGTATTCCATGGCGCATTCCCGGTGGTTTTCGAAGGCCTCGTCGTAAATCTTGAGGCAACGCCCGACGTCCTCCGGATGGACGTCTTCAGCCCATCCGTTCTCCACGATCGGCGCCATGAAAGTCGGCGTCCGGCCCGTGTGATCGAACCAGCTCTTGTTGAAGAAGTTGCAGACCTTGTCGGCGTCCGAGACCCAGATCATCGCCGGGGCGGACGAGACCATCAGCCTGAACTTGGCTTCGCTTTCACGCAGCCGCGTCTCAATCCGCATGCGTTCGGTCAATCCCTCATGACTCTCCTCCGCGACGCGTTCGCGTTCGATCATCTCGGCCCAGACGTCCTGGTTGGCGCGCCTCAACTCCGCCTCTTGTTCGCTAACGCGTTGTTCAAGGTCGGAGTAAGCTTTGCAGAGCGCCGTTTCGGCCAACGTGCGATTGGCGTCGACATCGCGCAATCGTACGGCGCTTCGCCAGATCAATCCCAGAAAGATCAGAATGCTCACCGCCGCGATCAGCAGCGCCGCGGACGCCGCCTCGAAATAGCCGGCCTTGACGCCGAGGAGCGCGGACGAGCCGATGATCACGGGAATCACGATCGCCGCCGGCGCCAGACGCCGCGCGATATAACCGCCGGCGCTTGCGCTGCTCAGCAACGAGACCAGGCCACTTCTGGGGCGCGCGCAAACGACTCCTATCGATAGCGCGACGAAAATCATCGCCATCAGCGTCGTCATTTCGGGCCAGCCTTCGGCCAGGATGAAATCCTGGAACGGCGAGGTTTGATAGGCATGGCCGAGCGCGACCAACATTGACAGGAACAGGGCGATCAGCCCCAAATGCTGGGCCGGCCTCGTCCCGCCGCGCGTTTCGACGTCGAGCATCGTCAGCGCGACCCCGTTGAGCAGGAAGGCGAACGCGGCGCTCGGCGCCATCCGCGTCGAAAAACTTCCTTGCCAGCCCGAGTCTCCCAAGGCCGCGCCTAAGTGCGAAATCCATCCGCTGGCGCTCACCGGCCAGGCATCGAGACCGAACATATATCCGGCGAGCACGGACACGGAGATGACAACCGCGACCGATGCGAAAAGTTGAGCGAGACGACGCGGAACCCCACGAGCGGAGCCGTTCTTTTCCAGCTTATCCAGTTCGACCCAGTTCCCCTCAACGGCGCCGGACTGCGCGAGGACGACGCCCTGGGAGCGCAGGCATCCTTGCCTGCCAGGTTCAACGCCCGACGCCTTCTCCTCAGCGTCCTGTGAGCGCTGCCCGTCTTGCCTGCCTGCTTCCGGCGCGAAGCCCTCGCTCAACGCCTTATCCCCATTCGGCTCCTTGATCAATGATGCGAGCCTCAGATTGGCGTCGGGGAGAACATTGCCGGCAGCCGGCCCCTCAGATGACTTCCAGGTGGATTCACGTAACACCCACAGCGAAACCCAACACAGGATGAAGCAAAGCGCGGCGTCCGGGGTTATCCCGAGAGGCGCCCCGGCGCGATTTAATAACGGTAAAACGCCAAAGCCGAACATCCAGTTCGCTATCACCAAACAGGCCATGGCAATGACGATCACTCCCACTGCAAGCGTAAGCAGTCCCAATACATGGATCAGACTGAACCGATACTGTGCGTTCATAATCGTGTGAAATAACCTGACGACCGCATTTAAGCGGTCATCGATCCTCATGTAAGGGGACTCCTAATGCAGGGCTGCAATGGATCGAACGCTGTCTGACGCGCGCGCAACCGGGCGCGAATAATCAAGGGGATCAATAGTTATCTTGAGTCATCTTGTGTCAGTAAATTGACAACAGCGGCGTGGTTACTCGCGACCGCGCCTCGAATAAGAACGGAAAGAAAGTCTGGACTGGCCGAGCAGGAGAGCGCCGTGGCCGCAAACACCCAAACAATAATCGGGCCAGGACAAGCTTCATTCGTGACCCACTCGCCGCTCTCCTGCTCATAAGGCTCTTCCTCTGATGTGAATAGGACTTATAAGGCTTGTGGGACTTTATTGGGTCTTTAGGTCTTACTAAGTCCCATAAGCCCTATAAGCCCCATTCCTGGCGATTTTCATGATTTTCATAATGACCGGTATGTCGGTCAATAAATCTGTTCTGCAGGTATTCTGTCGCCGCTTTGGTAACCAACCCGGTCAGCGCCGCTTTCACCGTCCCGCCTAGACCAGAGCCTGACCTATGCGGCGCCACGTTTTCGAGTTGATGATGGAAGCGGCCGGCCAAATCCTCGATGCTGTGGGCCAGGGCGTCCTTGATGCGTCTGCCCGCAGACGGACGGGGCTTGATGATTCTGGCGGCGAGAAAACCCAGACCGGCGGCTACGCCCAGAGCCGCCAGAGGATAATCGGAGACGTACGCTTTCCAGTCGAGCGTCTGTTGAAAGCGATCACTCAACCTGTCCACGGTATCAGTGATTGATTCGCGCCGGGCTGCGATGTCTTGACGAATCTCTTCCGCGCTGCGTTCGGCGCCAGAAATCACATCTTGTCCCTGCCCCTGCTCCTGCCGGAAAGAAGAGGGAGCCGAGGTTAGGTCAGGTCTTTCAGCCATTCTTTGTTCTCCTCGAGAGTCTCGATTGTTTTCTCAGGTCTAAGGCTTGTTCGTTTGAACCTGCTGACGCCGATTAAAATAGTGACCCCGGCAGCCATACCCAGGATTAGCCCTACAATGAGGGCAGACTGCCAGGGCCCCACGTATTCAGCCAGCGCAATGATGACTGCGGCGCAAACCGACAGCGTCGCAATCAGAGCGATGATCGCCCCGATTGCGACGACTGCCGCCGCTGACTGAACCGCTTTTAGTTTTTGCTCTAATTCCCTTCGCGCGAGCGCGACCTCGTCACGCGCCAAACCGACTAATTGGCCGGCTAATTCTCCAATCAATTCTCCCCAGGATTCGCGCCTCACGCCTATCTCCGTCAGATCATCTATATGGGGCATATGGGGCCTATGGAACTTATACGACTTACGGGACCTATTTGAGGATATCTCCCCATTGGTCCCATAAGTCCTATGAGTCCCATAGGTCCCATATGCCCCATCACCATCAGATGTTTCCCGGAGAGCCATTACACTTACCTTCTCCTAAGCAGGCCGCCCAGCGCCAGCCCGACTATGCCCGCAATAAGGAGGCTGCGTCCCGGATTGCGGCGCACCTGATTCTCGATGTCGGACTTCAGCCGCTGCGGCTCCATCTCACTCAAGTAGTCAGCCGAGCGTTCCAGCCAATCGGCGGCGCGATGCCCCAAGGCCGAGACTTCGGCCGACTGACCAGATCTATCAGCCTTCTCATGAAGCGTTTGCGACGCCGACTGTAACTTGTCGGCCGCTGTTGTTCTGATTTGTTTGAAAATCGAATCATGCTGCCTCCCCTCTTCTGGCCCTCCTGTGGCGCGCGAATAATCTATCCCTCTTTCGCGCTCACTCATCCGCCCGATCTCGAATTCTCCTTCATGTTCCGTTCGATTCATCTCGTTTACCTCTTCGCGTTTCGATTATGCCTTTTCTCTACTTGGAACCGCCGATTGAAGATCAGAGAAGGCTGTTTGAGGTTGCTTCGCATCCGCTCCGCTTCATCTCAAACAGCCTCTCCGATTCGGCAGAGAGAGGAACTATTCGTCTCCGAAATCTCCTTCTCGAACCATCCGCTCTCTCTTTCCTTTCGGCATGCTTCACTTATGTCTTTATCCATTCGTAGTTAAAGCAAGGCGCAGGCCACAACCACATCTATTGTTACCGGGCAGTATCAGGTCATTGTTCGGCGGCGCCTGACGTAGCTTGACAGAGTCGCCTCAGTTAACGGATGCCCAAACTCCGGCGGGCCACACTAAACCTAATGAGGCCA
>Ga0190270_10000358_pt1 | contig 19337 bp, 18 predicted proteins | sample Popmic320T_FD_133748 | JGI IMG/M metagenome (GOLD analysis project Ga0190270, IMG submission 133748) | Populus adjacent soil microbial communities from riparian zone of Weber River, Utah, USA - 320 T | ecosystem: Environmental > Terrestrial > Soil > Riparian zone | place: USA: Utah | collected...
GATCTTCTGACGCGTTATGACGCCGTCAACTTTGTAATCGGACGGGTTGACTAGCGCCGTCGAGTCGCCGGAGACGACCACCGTCTCCGAAGCCTCGCCGACTTCGAGCGCGACTTCAAGGGTCGCCGTGTCGCCGACCAGGATCGTCACACCGGCGATGTGGGTCTTGAACCCCCTCGCCGCGACTTTGACTTCATACTCGCCGGGCAAGAGGTTGCTGATGATGAAATCGCCGCCCGATCCGGAGCTGGCGACTCTTTCGGCGCCGGTCGCCTTGTTTTTCACCGTCACCACCGCGTCTGAGATGATTGCTTTCGCTGGGTCGGTCACGGAACCTCGCAAGCCGCCGGTCGGCGTCTGGGCCGGCGCCACGACGGCGACGGCGATCAGGAGTAAGGCCGCGAAAAGACTACTGACGGAATGTTTCATATGGTTTCTCCTTGCTTAGAGCTTAAAATGTTGATGCGCGAAGTTGACGAGTCGCGATTAAGCCGTGAGAATTTGGGACCAGTGATGCGAAGAAACACGGCTACGCAGGGCCGCACTCGCTCGTTGGAGATCGAGTCGAACCCTAAAACGCCCAGCTAGCCTGTTTGGTGGGAGCCCTTTATATATGTTTCCGTAATTGTTTATTACCTTGTCAACCGATTTTCTTATGACAAACCTGACCAGAGAATACAGTCAAGTAACCGAAGTGTAAAACCGCGCGCATTATATCCCAACCGCTCGGTAAGTCCAGGCATAAGTTAGGTGAAATCTCCGTCAATTCCCCGCTGGACTAATCCGCCGCCGCTCCGTTAGAGTGGGGCAGATTTTGGTCTGTCCATTGTATAAATTCGCCGTCGGACAGACTAAAGTCATCCCACTCCTTCTCAAATCACGGAAGTCCGAGTAAGCCTATGAGCCACGTTGAAATAGTCGAAGCCGAAGGCCACCTGGTAGATTCACAGATACTGTCGAACATCATGGATCGCGTTATCGAATGCGGCGCGGTCTATGAAGTGATCGACTTCAAGCTCGGGCGCACAAACGACGAGTTCTCGCAACTGCAGATGCGGATTGTCGCGCCGACCAGGGATATTCTCGACAAGACGCTCGAAGAGCTGGTCGAGCTCGGTTGCTATCAGGCCCAGATCATTGACGCGACGTTGAAGCCGGCGATCGAGGATCGCGTCGCGCCCGACGACTTCTATTCGACGACCAACCATCGGACTTACGTGCGCGTCGGCGGCGAGTGGGTAGAGGTCGCCAAACAGCGAATGGACGCCATGGTCATCGTCCGCGAAGAGGGCGCCGCCCCGCTGGCCGCCCCCCTGGCTGAATGCCGCAAGCTGCGCGACTTGAAGAAGGGCGAGATGGTCGTCTGCGGCGCGAACGGCGTCCGCATCCAGCCCGAATTCAAGGAGCGCGACCGGCTCGGCTTCGCATTCATGGCTAACGAGATTTCATCCGAGCGCCGCGCCGAGACCGCCGTCCGCAAGATCGCCGAGATGATGCGCCAGATCAAGGCCGAAGGCTTGCGCATAGTCTTCGTCGCGGGCCCCGTGGTCGTGCACACCGGAGGCACGGCGGCGTTCTGCGAGATCATACGCAAAGGCTTCGTCGACGCGCTGCTCGCGGGGAACGCCATCGCCGTCCACGACATCGAGCATCAGCTCTTCGGCACCTCGCTCGGCGTCGACCTGGAAACCGGCATCCCGATCGAAGAGGGCCACAAGAACCACATGCGCGCGATCAACGTCATCAACCGCTACGGCTCGATCCGCGGCGCGGTCGAGGCCGGAGTCCTGCGTTCCGGCATTATGTATGAGCTGGTCAGAAAGAACGTCCCTTACGTGCTGGCCGGTTCGATCCGCGACGACGGCCCGCTGCCCGACACCGAAATGGATTTGATTAAAGCCCAGGAAGATTACGCGCGGCTGCTAGACGGGGCGAAGATGGTCATCTGTCTGTCGTCAATGCTCCATTCGATAGGCGCGGGCAACATGACGCCTTCGTGGGTGCGGATGGTCTGCGTGGACATTAACCCGGCGGTCGTCACGAAACTTTCAGACCGAGGCTCGCAGCAGACGCTGGGCGTGGTGACTGACGTGGGGACGTTTTTGAATTTGCTGGCGCAGCAGTTGTGGGTGTGAGGACGTCCACGAAGCCGTGCGGGCGCCAGAGTCTTCTTTACAGCAGTTTTCACATGGATGAATAGCCACAGAGGGCGCCGCAGAACACAGAGAAATCATTAAATCCCCTCTGTGCCCTCTGTGCTCTGCGGTGGCTAACCGTCTTCATACATCTGAAAATCGGTTTCGCGTGGCTTCATGGATGATTGCATCAGCTCAGCCCTGATATTCCATCTTGGCCCCACACTCCTTACAGAACTTCGGCTTCCCTTCCAACTCGGTCCCACAGGCCTTGCAAAGCAGCTTCGCATTCATGGCCTGACCGCATTCGGGGCAGAACTTGCTGTTCGAAAGCGTGCCACAATTCGAACACGAAACGCCCGCGATCGATTGAGCGTTCGACGCGTTGGCCACCGGGTTGACCGAAGGTCGCGACGGCGCCTGATGCACGGCGTCCGCGCTCATTTCAGTTGACGAAGCGTAATCGGTCTGGCGCGCGCGCTCGTAAAGCTGGTTGCGCGCGGCGTCGGCTTTGGCCTGCGCGTGGTTCGAGGCGAACTCCTCTTCGTAATTCGGCGCGCAGCCTTCGCACAGAGCGGCCGCGGCGTTCCAACAGACGTCGGGACAGACCCATTTGCCGCAGCGCGTGCATTGATGGAAATGCTGCTTGGCCTCTTCGACCGCGATGGCGAAGGCGTCGTCGTGGGCTGTGCCGCCGATGGCGCGCTGGACTTCATAAGCGCCCTGCCCCGCGCCTCCCAAAACGCCCCCGAAGATGTTTCCGGCGGTGCGAAGCATGTCTGAAACTATCCCCGCCGTGAAAGGCTGGAACCTCGATTGATAGCCGTTGCGGCATTTGTCGCAGCGGAAACGGAATTGAAACCCTCGGTCGGTCGAAAGGTCATCGAAATTGGCGGTGAATTGGATGAGCGCCATGAGAGACTCCTTGGGAAAATTACTGAACAAATGAAATTCACCATTTGTCGCTGGCAAAGATTGGCTCAGGCAATGACAAACGACGAATCCGATATGGGAAAGGGAAATGAAGCTCGCTGTTCTTTTCGGGATCTACTGACTTACTTCGGGCGCCTGCCCTTCAACCCATTCCTCTCCGTCCTCGAAAATCTCCTTCTTCCAGATGGGCACGGTCTGTTTCAGGCGGTCAATAGCGTATCGGCAGGCTTCGAACGCCACGCGGCGGTGTGGCGACGTGACGACGATGACGACCGAGGATTCCGAAATTTTCAGAGGTCCGAACCGGTGGATAATTCCGACGCGTTCGACGTCGGGCCACCGCTCGCGGATCTCGGCGCCGATGCGCCGCATCTCTTTGACGGCCATCGGCTCATAGGCTTCGTACTGCAGGCTGATGACGCGGCGGCCTTTCGTATTGTCGCGCACGACGCCGTCGAAGGTCACGACGGCCCCGGCGCCGCCGGTCAACAATCTCTTTTCCAGGCCGAGCTTATCGATCGGCTCGCGCGTGACTTCAAAAATATCGTGACGCATTTTCCAGAAGCTTTACATCGGTTATCAAATGCGTGTACGGATCAGTACCGCGAGCGGTACTGATCCGGCGAGCCTTCCCGTACACGCAATCTCAAACTGGTCTAGGTACTGCGCCGCGCGCTTAGGGGCGGGTATTTCCCGCCCCTAAGCGCGCGGTAGTGTTTTAACCGCCGGAAACGGGCGGAAAGACGGCCAACGTATCGCCGTCTTCGAGCGGCTGATCTTTTCGCGCGTGCTCCTCGTTTACCGCGAAGAGCGCGCTTCGCTCGAATTTTTCGAGGTCCGGAAATCGGATTTTGATCTCATTCCACGCGCCGGCTACGTCGGCCGGCGCCGTCAGATCGCAACTCAACTCGCCGACGCCCGCCGCCTCGCGGCACGCGCCGAACAGGAGCGCATTGATTTTGATCTTGTCGCCGTTCATCGCCCGCAAGCTTACAGTAATTTCAGCGCGCGTTCAAAAACTTCCGACGGGGCGACGCGGGTCATGCATCGGTGGTCAATCGGGCAATCGCGCAACATACAGCGCGCGCATTCAACGCCTTCGGCGCGGATCGCTTCCGCGCGCGCGCCCCGCGGCGCGGTCTCGAATTCGTTGGTCGGGCCGAAGATCGTCAGCGTCGGGCGTCCCAGCGCGGCCGCGACGTGAGCGGGGCCGGTGTCGTTGCTGATGAGCAGGTCGCAAGCGTCAAGCGCGCCGATCAATTCGGCCATGTCGGTGGCGCCCGCGAGATTGACCGCGCCGCGCCGCTTCATTTGTCGAATGATCCGCTCGGCGGCGTCGCGTTCCGAGGCCGCGCCGATGAAGACGACCCGCGAGCCTAGCGATTCCATAAGCCGGTCGGCGAGCGCCGCGAAGCGGTCTTCTGGCCAGCGCTTCGCGCGGCTGTTGGTGGCGCCGGCGTTAAGCGCGACGAGCGGGCCTGTGTTCGAATCGGCGCCGGCGCGGCGCAGCAAAGCATCCGCAGCCAGGCGCTGCGCGGGACTCGCGGTTAAGGACGGAAGCGGATTCGGGATTTGAGGTTCGAGGTTCGAGGTTCGAGATTCGACATTCCCGCCCAGGCATGCGCGCTCGCACTCGGCGACTACGTCGAGATAATCGTGAACCTGATGGCGGCCGCCGCTCCGCTGGCCGCGACGGAGATTGTGAGTAAGCAGCGGCCCGCGCCACTGCGCCGCAAAACCGATCCGCACGGGCGCGCCTCCAAGCCGCGCCAGTAGCGCGGCCTCGAACGCGTTTTGAAACAGCGCGGCCAGATCGAACCGGCGAGCGCGCATCAGCCTCACCGCTTCGACAAACGCGCGCGAGCCGTCTTCCCTGCGGCGGTATTCGATAACCTCGTCGACGAACGACGAACTCTCAAACAACCCGGTAGTGAGCGGCGTGGCGAGAAGCGCGATGTGGGATCGTGGAAAAGACGAACGCAAACGTTCGAGCGCCGGCAAGGTCATCACCGCGTCGCCGATCCAGTTCGCGCCTCTGACTATGATGCGATTGATCATCTCAGCTCGACACTTGCGGCGGCAACGGCGTATCCACTTTCGGGCGAGCCGGCGCGTTGGCCAGCCTCCACATCGTGGCGAAGACGGTCCGCGTAACCTTCTCCATCTTCTGGTAATCGATCTTGTCCGCCGTGTCCGCCAGGCCGTGGTAGTCTTCGTGCACGCCTGAAAAGTAGAAGATGATCGGGACGCCCTTCTTCGCGTAGTTGTAATGATCGCTGCGGTAGAAGAAGCGTTCGACGTCAGTCGGATCGTCGTATTTGTAATTGAAAGCGAGATTAAGGTACTGTTTGTTGACCTCCTCGCTCAGATTGCCGAGGTCCGCGCTCATCTTCTTCGACCCGATGACGTAAAGCTCGTTCGGCCCGGTCAGGTCTTTGTTAGCCGGGTTATTGTCGCTTTCCTTTTTACTGCGGCCGATCATATCGATGTTGAGCTGTGTGACGATCTGCTCCACCGGGACAGTCGGATTGTCGGTGAAAAATTCCGACCCCCAAAGCCCCTTTTCCTCGCCCGCGTGCCACACGAAAAGGACAGAACGCTTCGGGCGCGCTGGGCTTTTCGCCAGAGCCTCGGCGATCGCCAGTGTGGCCACCGTCCCCGATCCGTCGTCGTCGGCGCCGTTGAAGATCTTGTCGCCTTCGGCGTTCCGGCTCATTCCGACGTGATCGTAATGGGCGCCTACCGCGACGTATTCTTTTTTCAGAATGGGGTCGTCGCCTTCGATCACGCCTACCACGTTCTGCGTCGTCGCCTCATCGACCTTCGCATTGACATTGAAGCTGGCCTGCTTGCCGGCGCCGAGGTCGAATCCTCCGCCCGGCGCGCCCTCGCTCGCCTGCTTTCTGGCCGTCTCGTAATTGAGTTTCTCGCCATCGAGGATCGCTTTGACCATCTTTTCGGAAGCGTAGATGACGGGAATATTCGCCCCGCCCTGCTGCGGCTTCTCCAGCCTGACGCGCGACGAGTTCAGAGAGGTGATGTGACGATTCTGCCAGAAGGTTAGAGTCGATTGGCTGGGAATGTAGATGACGCCTCTTGCCCCATGGGCGCGGGCGTAAGTCTCAGGGGTGTCGTAATCCTCGCCCGCTTTCTTGCGGTGAAGGTCTTGAAACGACACGCCTCTCGGATATCCTTCGACCGCGAGCATGATCTTGCCTTTCACATCGACGCCCCGATAGGCGTCGATGCCTTTGGCTTTGATCATGTAGCCGTGGCCGACGTAAACGATCGGTCCGCTAGCCTGTCCCGGCGTTGGCTCGGCGATGAAATCTTCGCCGAGATTGAAACCCTGACCGTTGACGCTGGCGATTGTCAACTCCGGCTCTACACGTCTGCTGGTCAATGCGAATTTCTGAAAATAGGTTCCGTCGTCTCCGCCCGGTTTGACTCCCCATTGCGACAGATGATCCGCGATGAACTTGGCCGTCAGATCAAGCCCCCGAGACGGCGTGTCGCGCCCTTCCATCTCGTCGGAAGCGACTACATAAAGCCATTTCTTCAACTGCTCGGCCGTGATCGCCTCGACATTGCCTAACCGACCTGTCGCAGTCGCATGCTTCGCAGTCGCATGCTTCTCTCGCGTGACCGGGGTCGCCGATCTTGCCTTGTCCTGCCCGCCCTGCGCGGCGGCGGACGGATTCGCATTCTCCCTCTTTGCCTGCGCGTAGTTCGACGGCTGCGAAACCGCCAGCGTAAAAGACAACAGTATGATTGCTAGAAAACTTCTTCTCACAAATTCCCCCGAGGATCGAGGATGGAAGATCGAGGATCGAAGATACAGGACTAAACAGATGACGCGATCCTCCATCCTCGATCTTCGATCCTCCATCCTCGATCCTCAATGCCTGTAATCATTGAGCAATTGATCAAGCAACGCCGCGTATTCGTTGCTGCTGTTGAGGAGTTTCTGATTGAGGTCCTCGTATTTGCTCTTCGCCTTCTCCAATTCATCGGCGATGTGCAGAGCGGCCAGAACCGCCAGCCTGAGCGAGTCCGAAGTCAGGGCGCTTTTCGATATTTCGCGCATTCGCTCGTCCACCATCGCAGCCAGTCGCAGCGTGCGTTCGACGTTGCCGTCGCTGGCGCGAATGGCGTAGGTTTGGTTGTATATCCTGACGTTCACGCTCTGCCCTTGCGATTCCATGTTCCGACGATCCTGCATCAAAATCCTTTCGACGACCTCCCGTCATCTGCTGAGCGATTCCGATTCCATTTCGAGTTTGGCGATCTCGTGTAGCATCGCCTCTATGTTTCCCCTCATCGAGTCGCGTTCGGCCATCAACCGTTCGACTTGCGATTTCAAACGCCCGTTGTCCGTACTCGCCTCGGCCAGCATCTCTCTCGCGCGCGCCAATTCAGCCTCAAGCCGTTCCTTATCCTGTCTGAGCGTTTTGCACACCTCCAGGGCGAGACGAATCTTGTCCTGTAGGCTCGTGAATTTTTCAAAACCAGTTATCGGCATGCGGATTGCGGATTGCGGATTGCGAAGATTAGCCACAGAGCCACGGAGACACAGAGTAAACTAACGGAAGATGGCGGGCCTTCATCTTTCTGTACTCTTCTCCGTGTCTGCGGTGTCTCCGTGGCTAATCTCTGCCGCAATCCGCAATCATTTCACCTAACCTTAGCGCCGAATTCTTGTTTCAACACTCCTACCACGCAGTCGTGCGCGGCGTTGACCTCCTCGTCGGTCAGCGTCCGATTCGCCGCACGATAGCGCAACGAGAGCGCGATTGAATGCTTGCCCGCCGGCAACTCCTTGCCTGCATAGAGATCGAAGAGGTTGATTCCGACAAGTTCCGGAATCATCAACCCTTTGATGGCGCGCTCGACGTCGGCGAACTGAACGCCGGTATCAATTAACAAGGCCACATCGCGAACGGCCGTCGGGAACTTCGGGAGGGGATAATAGCGAACTTTAGGCCGGTCAGCCAGCAGCATCATTCCCAAATTCAAGTCCGCGACGAAGACCGGTTGTTTGAATTTGTAACGGGTCGCTATGCGCGGGTGCAATTGCCCCATAACGCCTATAACCTCGTCGCCCAGCCGGACCTCCGCCTTGCGCCCCGGGTGCAGGAAGTCACAGTCCACATCAGGCTCGAATTCTAGAGCCTGCAAGCCTATGGCCTCGGCGACCGATTCGAGGGCGCCTTTCAAGTCGTAAAAATCGATGCCTCCTCCGCCATTCGACGACGCCCAGTCGTCTTCGTTGCGCGCGCCCGTGGCGACAACTCCCAGCCGCTCCGTCTCGAGCGGCCTCTCCCCGAGGTCGTCCATGAAGCACTTGCCGATCTCGAACAGGCGCACGTTGCGCGCGCCGTGATTGAAATTGCGTTCGAGCGCGTCTAACAATCCCCCGAGCAGCGTCACCCGCATGTGAGCCTGCGTCTCGTCAATCGGGTTGAGCAGCGCGAGCCGCGAGTCTTCGCCCATCTCACTCAACAACTCGTCGGCCTCGCCGTTGACGAAGCTGAAGCTGACGGCCTCGTTGTAACCGAGCGAGGTCAGTGTCAGGCGCGCCGCGCGGCGCGCGTCCTCGCCCGGCAGGTACGAGCCCGCGCCCGCGCCGCCCGGAAGCGTGTTTTTCAGGTTGTCATACCCGGCGATCCTCGCCACCTCTTCGATCAAATCCTCTTCGATCGAAACGTCGACGCGCCACGACGGCGCCATCGCGCGAAGCCGGTCGTTTTCGACGTCGGCCTCGACAGTAAAACCCAGGCCGCGCAGAATGCGCTCGGCCTCGCCCAGCTCGATCGGCAATCCGGTCAAGAGCGTGTAGCGCGGGCGGCGGAACCAGATCCAACCGCGCGTCGCCTTTGTGGGATAGACGTCCACCAGGCCGCTCAAAACCTCGCCGCCTGCGATCTCGGCGATCATGGCCGCCGCACGGTCCGAAACCCTCGCGACGATTTCGGGATCGGTCCCGCGCTCGAAGCGATACGACGCCTCGGTGCTCAGGCCCAGCGCCTTCGAGGTCGCGCGCGTTTGAGCGGGCGCGAAATAGGCCGCTTCGAGCAGAACGTCGACGGTTTTCTCCGTGATGCCCGAATCCTCGCCGCCTTTGATCCCGGCTATGGCGACGGGCCGATCGGCGTCGGCGATCACCAGCATCTCCGGAGTCAAATCGCGCTCTTCGCCGTCGAGCGTCGTGATCTTCTCGCTCGGCCCGGCCGTTCGAACGACGATCCGTTCGCCGCACAATTGATGTAGGTCGAAGGCGTGCAGCGGCTGCCCCATCTCAAGCATCACGTAGTTGGTGATGTCGGCCACGTTGTTGACGCTGCGCTGCCCTAACGACTCAAGGCGCTTGACCAGCCATTCGGGCGAAGGGCCGATCTTCACGCCCCTGATCACCCGCGCCGTGTAACGCGGACAGAGCGCCGGCGCGAGGATCTCGACCGAGGTCACGTCGCTCGTCTTCGTCTTCGACTCGATCAGCTTCGCCTCCGGAGTCCTCGCCGTCTTCCCCAAGACCGCCGCCGCCTCGCGCGCGACGCCCAGGTGCGACAGGCAGTCGGGCCGGTTCGACGTCAGGTCGAATTCGAGGACGGCGTCGTCGCCGTAAAAGTCGACGGCGTCGACGGCGATCCCCGCCATCGTCAACTTCGCCGCCAGATCGCGCGGCGGCAGATCGATGTCGACGAGTTCTTTCAGCCAGTTGTAGTTGATCTTCATACTTTGAAGTCTATGACCACATCGACGGTCAATTTCCCTCTGTCGGGCTTCTGCTCGGTCTTGAGAATCTTCGCCAGGTCGGGAAGGATCAATTTGTCACCGACGAGCTTATTGATGAAATCGCCCAGGTAAGACGCGTCGTAAACATCGCCCGCCTTGAGCGTCCACCTCTCTTTCAACCGCAGGACGTCTTTTTCGGGGAGTCCTTTGACTATGAAATCCCCCATCCGGAATTGAGGGCCCTCGGTGATCGCCAAGTTCAGCGCCACTCGCCTGTTGACGTCGTCAAAGGCTGGCGTCAAGACGATCTGCGACTCGACATATCCCAGCTTTTGATAAACGATGTAAGCCGCCTGCAACCCCGCGTCGATCTTCAGCCCGTCAGCCACGTCGCCGGGCTTCAACTCTATCGCGCCGCCCAGAGATTGGGCCGATATCGCGCGCGAGCCCGTCCACACAGCCTTGTCCCAGGCGTAAGCGATTCCCGGCTCGGCAGCGATCTTGACCGCGACGCTGTTCCCGCACGATTGGTCCAACTCCGCAGACTGTAGCCGAGCGGATGCGCGCAGGTAGCCGTATTTGCGGTAGACCTGAACCGCCGCCACGTCGACAAAACTTCTGGTGATCACTTTTGAATAATCCTTTTTGATGAGCGACTGCGCGAACTGCTGCAAATCTCTTTCGAGCTGCGGCGGCGAGTTTTGAAAAATCACCTTGCAGACCGGGATTTTCGCGTCGCGCGCGACGAAGATGTGCTCCGGTCGATACCGATACCCGTCGCCGGAAAAGAAGGTGTACTCGACCTCGCTCGGCAATCCCTTTTTCTTCATCATCCGCTTGAGCGCGCCCATTATCTTGTCTACGGAATCCCCGGACTCGGGCGCCACGCCGTCGAAGGATGGCAAGTCCTTGCGGATCTCGTCAACGATCTCCTGGTCTTTGAACCAGACGAAATTGTCGAAGACGCAAGGGATCGCCTGCGCAACTTCCGCCGGCCGAATTGACGCGCCGGCCCCGCGCGCTAAATCGGTACGGTACCGTGAGCGGTAGCGACCGGGCGCCGACGGAAAGGACGTTTCTGATGGAACCCGGTCGCTATGGCTCCCGGCGCCGTACCAACGTCGCGCGCCTTGATTTAGAGCGGTTTGCGGATCAGCGCACGCGATTGCGAACCGTTCTGAATGAGCGAAAACAATAAAAACAGCGAATGGAGCCGCCAGCAAAAGCGCCGGCGGCAATTTGCGTATGTAACTTTTCATAGCCTCGAAACTTCATGAGGGCACAATCAATAATTCACAATCAAACAGAGTCTTCGCCAGGTAATTGGCGAACGTCGACGCGCTCATCTCGACCTTGCCTCCCGACAGTTCGTCGAAGATTCTGCGGTTCGGCGAAATCAACGAAACCATGTCGCCCGCCAGGCGATTGAAGAACTCGTCGTCCAGCGACTGGTCTTCTCTTTCGGAAGCGGTTCGCCGGACAGCTTCGGCAAAAACCGCGCCGTGAATCACCCCGCCCAACCTTTGCGGCTTCGAGCAGACATAGACGTCCTCCGATCTGCCGCTGAAGACTACGCGATGAGGGCGATTGTCCGGCAACTCGCCGATCTCGCCTGGATTTACGAAGAGCGAAGAGGCCACGACCTGACGGTCGAAAAACGCGCTGTTCAGATTGACGGCCTCGTGAATCTTGGGCGTCGCGTAAAAGACCGCGTAGCCCTTCTTTTCAAGCTCGATCAGCAACTGGTGCTGATTCGATTGCGTCTTGTGGTGCAGCGCAAAACGGAAATAGGGCAACCCGACCAGCTTCGACTCGCCGGCGTTCCGGCGTTTCATGTACTCGCTGGCTTTGAATTGCAGGAACAGCGGATAACCGCGCGGCGCGGCGACGGCGCCGACTTCGGCGCCCTTCTTTCGCCCGCCGCGCGAAGCCTGCGGCGCGTCCGTCCGGAGGTAGCCGTAAGCGTTCACCAGTTCGTGCGTCAGAACGAAGCCGTATGAGAATTCGGAGACTTTGCGTTTCATCGCGTTGGCTTACGAAGGTTTCCGCTCGAACTTGACCACGACGTCGACAGTCAGTTTCTGCTCGTCGCGCTTCATTTCCTGGCCGGCTCTCACCCCCTGTGTCTGTCTAATCAGCCCTTCGCGCACGACCTTTTCTAGGAACACGTCGATGTACGAAGTGTTGAAGACCTCTCCGGCTTTCAGCCCCCAGGCGTCTTTGACCCTCCTGGCGTCGTCCTCCGGAATACCAGCGATAGTCACTTGCCCCATTCGATATTGCGGGCCTTCGGTGAGCGCGACCTGGTAAGTGATGAGCCGCCGCGTGTCGTCGAACACCGGCTCGAGTTTAAGCCTGACTCTGAGATGCCCCTTTTTGCCGTAAACACCATAAACCCCGACCCAGCTCTTATCGATCTTCATCGAGTCGGCCACGTTGCCCCGCTTAAGTTTCAACTCCGCATTCAATTCCTGAGCCGAGTAAGCCTGATTACCCGACCAGATAGGGTCGTTCCAGTGATACTGCAACCCCTCGGCGACCGGGAGAGTGACGACGACGGCGTTTGCGCACGCGCCGCTCGCGCTCAGACTCGGCTGGGGCGCTTGAAAGGCGGCTTTCAAATATCCGCGTTGAGTATACATGGGGAGCAGGGCGGCGTTGACAAACAGTCCGACGTCGGATTTTGAATATTCGGTTTTGAACATCGGCTTCAGAGCTTCGATCAGCGGCTTCTTCAACCCGTCTTGCGCGCCCGTGAATTGAAAATCGCAGATGGTCAGGTTCGCGCCTTTAACCTTGAAGAGGTGAAAGAGTTCTTCTCCATGTTTGTCTTCCACTCTGAATAGTTCATAGACGACCTCGCCCGCGATCTTCTTCTCGGCCAACAACCGCGTCAACGACTTCTTGATTTCTTCGCTGGCGAAATCGCTGATCGCGATGCTCGCGTCGAAATCGGGCGTATCACGCTTGATCGCGTCCGCGATCTCCTTGTCGGAAAACCAGACGAAGTTATCGAAGTGGCACCTCTTTTTACCCGACGTCTTCTCTTCAAGCTCGAACGTCAGCTCGATTTGAGTCGAAGAGTAGCGATAACGGTAGGCGACCTTTCCGAACAGGCCGGTCTGCGACAGGCGCTGAGCCGCGGCCTTGACCATCTCGAAATCAATGGTCTGCCCGACTTGTAACCTGCTGGCGGCGATCATCTTTTCAGGAGGCTGCGATTTCAGCCCTTCAAAAACAATCGTTGTCAGACGCCATTTCACGTTCGGCGGCGGCTCCTGCGCGGCGGCGCCGCCGGCAAGCAGAAGGATTGCGGCCAGCAAACAGGCTAATGACCAAATTGCATTCATTTTGTTTTTCGACTGACGGGGCAAACGCATCATATGACACCGATAAACCGAATGAAATTATGGTTAAACTGAATGCGCCAACGTCTGTTGTTCCGATTCAGATCGCTCATCATCGCTCCCGATTTTCACGAACTACCTGAACTGCTCCAGGAATCTGACATCATTTTCGTACAACAGCCGGATGTCATCCAGCTCGTACCTCAGCGCGCACAGCCGATCCAGCCCCAATCCGAACGCGAAGCCGGTGAACTCTTCGGGATCGATGTCGACGGCGCGCAGCACGTTCGGGTGGACCATTCCCGACCCGCCCATTTCGATCCAGCCCGAGCCTTTGCAGACGCGACAACCGCCGCCGCCGCACTTGAAGCAGGTGTAATCGATCTCCGCGCCCGGTTCGACGAACGGGAAATAGGAGGGGCGGAAGCGCGTGCGTGTTTCGGGGCCGAAGAGCAGGCGCACGAATTCTTCGACCGTGCCTTTCAGGTCGCCGAGCGTGACGCCGCGGTCGATCAGCAGTCCTTCGACCTGATAGAACATCGGATTATGCGTCGCGTCGGGCGTGTCGCGGCGGAAGACGCGTCCGGGAGCGGCCACGCGCAGCGGCGGGCGGCGCTTCTGCATGGCGTGAATCTGCATCGTCGAGGTCTGCGAACGCAGCGCCAGCCGCTCGCTGATGTAGAACGTGTCCTGCGGGCTGCGCGCCGGGTGATTGGTCGGGATGTTCAGCGCGTCGAAATTGTAGAATTCGGTCTCGACCTCAGGCCCGTCCTCGATCTCGTAGCCCATCGAGACGAAGATGTCTTCGATCTTCTGCCGCAGCAGCGTGATCGGATGAAGGTGGCCCCGCCGTACGCAGCGTCCCGGCAGCGTCACGTCGATGCGCTCTTTGGCCAACTGCTCGGTCTCGCGCCTGGCGGCGAAACCGGCTTGTAACTTTTCGACCTCGGCCTCTACGTAATTTTTCAACTCGTTGAGCCGCTGCCCGGCGGCGCGGCGCTCTTCCGGCGAAAGACTGCCGAGCATTTTCAATTCGGCAAGGATCAAGCCTTTTTTGCCTGTTGCCATGCCTTGCCCGACCCAGCGGTCGCGCAACGCCTTCGCATCCTCGTCGGTGTTGACCGCTTTAAGCTCGATGTCGAAATCTTCGCGCAGTTTGGTGATTCGATCAGACATAGATTCGGCCTGTTAAACTTGAAAACCCAAGACTCCGGCAAAAGTATACGGGAGTCTTGGGTCGGCAATTCTCGAGCGCTTTCGGAAAGGAAATCAGACGGTTGCTTTGCCCGATTCCAACGCCTTCTTCGCCGAACCTACGAGTTCGGCGAAAGCCTGCGGCTGGTTGACGGCCAGGTCGGCGAGAATCTTCCGGTCGAGGTCGATCCCGGCCACTTTCAGACCGTGCATAAACTGGCTGTAATTCAACCCGTTCAACCGCGCCGCCGCGCCGATGCGGATGATCCAGAGCGAACGATAATCGCGCTTCTTGATCTTGCGTCCGACGTAGGCGAATTTGAGCGCGCGCTGAACCGATTCTCTCATCGAGCGATAAAGCTTGCTCTTCGTCCCGCGATAGCCCTTCGAAAGTTTCTCCAGCTTTTTGCGTTTATCTAAACGCTTATTCCCTCTTTTAGCTCGAGGCATAAGGCCCTCCTTGGTAAAAATGACATACGCCGTAAGTCATATGTCATATGAAAGAAATATGATCGGCTCCGTTATTTGCGGCCGTAAGGCAACATCGCCATCACGCGTTCGAAATCGCTTTCCGAGACTAGCGTGTCGACGTCGAGCTGCCGTTTACGCTTCGCCGCCTTCTTGGTCAGGATGTGGCGCGCGTGCGAATGACCGCGCTTGATCTTGCCAGTGGCGGTCGTGCGAAAACGCTTCGCGGCTCCTTTATGTGTTTTGAGTTTTGGCATAATTCCTCCGTTGATTGGCGGTCGGTTGTTAGTGGTTGGTGGTTGGCTACGAAGTTAACTGCAGCCAACGACCAACCACCAACCACCATCCACCGCCTCATTTATCCTTCTTAGGCGAAAAAATCACTGTGATCTGCATGCCTTCGAGGCGCGGCCTGAATTCGGGCGCGCCGCTGTCGACCAGGTCTTTTTCGAGCCTGTCGAGCAACTGAAGGCCGAGTTCCTTGTGCGTTATTTCGCGGCCACGGAACCTGACCGTCGCCTTCACTTTGTTGCCGTCGGCAAGAATTTCCTTGGCATGCTTCATTTTGAAATTGTAGTCGTGCTCATCGGTGGCGGGGCGAAACTTGATCTCCTTAACCTCGATGACGACCTGTTTCTTCTTGGCCTCGTGCGCCCGCTTCTTCTGCTCGTAAAGATATTTGCCGAAGTCAACGATGCGACAGACCGGCGGCTGGGCCTGGGGCGCGACTTCGACCAGATCGTAGCCGCGCTCGCGAGCAATTGAGAGGGCCTGCTGAGGAGGCATGACGCCCAATTGCCGACCTTCTTCGTCAATCACTCGCACCTCTTTCGTGCGAATGCGCTCGTTGACGCGAACACTGGGGCCTCTTTGATCGCGTCGCCCCCTGTAACCGCCTTGATAACCGTTACTGATAAAAACACCTCCGTGGAATTGTGTTGCGGAGCTTAGCCACAGAGGTCACAGAGCACACAGAGTAAAAACCTCAGTGATCTCTGTGTGCTCTGTGGCTAAACTCTGCAACCCGTCAGGTCTGCAAAGCGCGCGTCCGAACCAGTTCTTTCAATCGCGCGCTGAATTCGGCGACCTGTTGCGCGCCCGTGTCGCCTTTGACGCGGTCGCGCACCGCGACCGCGTCTGACGCGGCCTCGCGCTCGCCGATAACCAACATAAATGGGATCTTCTTGAGTTGCGCGTCGCGGATCTTCGCTCCGATCTTTTCGCCGCGCAAGTCTGCCTGGACGCGATGGCCGTCGGCCTGCAACCGCCGCTCGACCTCGACTGCCTTGTCGTTGAAGCGGTCAGAGATCGGAAGAACCGTCGCCTGCGTCGGCGCGAGCCAGACCGGAAACGCGCCCGCGTAATGCTCGATCAGGATGCCGAAAAACCGCTCGAATGATCCCAGGATTGCGCGGTGCACCATGATCGGCTGATGCGGCTTGTTGTCCGAGCCGATGTATTCGAGGTCGAACCGTTGCGGCAGGTTGAAATCGACCTGAATCGTCGAGAGCTGCCACAGCCGTTTGATCGCGTCCACGACCTTGAAGTCGATCTTCGGCCCGTAGAACGCCGCCTCGTCCTCCATCCGCAAATACGGTAATCCGTATTCGTCCAAAGCCTCGGTCAACGCCGTCTCGGCCAGGCGCCAGACCTCGTCCGAGCCTAGATACCTCGAATGATCCGTCAGGTGACGTACCGAAAGCTCGGCCTTGTACTCGAAGCCGAAAGCCTTGAAGACGAAGTCCACCAGATCAAGGCAGCCCTTGATCTCCGATTTCAACTGCTCCGGCGTGCAAAAGATGTGCGCGTCGTCCTGCGTGAACCCGCGCGCCCGCATCAACCCGTGCGCGACGCCCGAACGCTCATAGCGGTAGACCGTGCCGTATTCGGCCAACCGCACCGGCAGGTCGCGGTACGAACGCTGGCGCGAACTGTAAATCTGGATGTGGAACGGGCAATTCATCGGCTTGAGCCGGTATTCTATGCGCTCGTCCTCCTCATCCTTCAGCCCCGGATAGAGCACGTCCTTGTACATCTGCAGGTGACCGGAGATTCTGAACAGCTCCGACTGCGTGATGTGCGGCGTGTTGACGAAGCCGTATCCGCGCCGGTAAAGCTCGTCGTTCAGGAACTGCTCGATGATCTTGCGAATCAGCGCGCCGTTCGGATGCCACAAGACCAAACCGGGCCCGATCAGTTCGCTGACGCTGAACAGGTCAAGCTCAGGCCCCAGTCGTCGGTGGTCGCGCTTCTCCGCCTCTTCCTTCTGCTTGACCCATTCGTCGAGTTCTTCCTGTGAGAAGAACGACGTGCCGTAGATGCGCTGCATTTGCTCGCGAGATTCGTCGCCCCTCCAGTGCGCGCCGGCGATCGAGAGCAATTTGACCGCTTTGATTTTTCCCGTCGAGGGGATGTGCGGCCCGAGGCAGAAATCGATGAACGGCGTGCCTTCGATGGTGTAACAGCTCACCCGCTCGCCGCCTTTCTCTTCGATCAGTTCGCATTTGAGCGGCTCGCCCATCTCGGCGAACTTCTCTTCGGCCTCGGCCTTGGGCATCTCGACGCGCCGGTATTCGAGATTGCGCTTGATCAGGTCCTTCATGCGCTTCTCTATCTTCGGCAAATCCTCGGGCGTGAACCGCCCGCTGTCCGCGCGCTGAAAGTCGTAATAGAACCCGCCCTTCGGGTCGTCGAGCAACGCCGGGCCAATGCCCAGCCTCGTCCCCGGATAAAGATCGAGCACCGCCGCCGCCAACAGGTGCGCGGTCGAATGACGGTAGACCTCCAGCGCCTCGTCGCCGGATTCGGGCGTGAGGGCTTCCACACTCTCGCCATCTTTGACGACGTAGCCAAGGTCTACAGGCTCTTCCTGTTTGACGCCGTGACGATAGAGGCGCGCGGCGATGGCCTTCTTCGCGCCCTCGCGATCCTGTCGTTTCAAAATTTCAAGAGCCGAAGGGCTCGATAAATTCGATGATTGCTGATTATTCTCTTCACTCACTGCTGTCTCACTCATTTCTCATCGGTCGCTGGTCATCGGTCATTAGTCAATGATCATCGCTCAAATAGCTCGCAGGGCGACGGCAAACGATGAACGACGAATGACTGCGACCCGAAATTCGAGGGTAGTGGCCGTAGTCCTCAAATTCCGTATCTAAAAATTTACTGGTGGACAGTCCCAAAAGCTCCTGGATCAGGATATTCGCTTCAGGTAAGGTCCCACGCCAGCGGTTGTCACGCGGATTGCTGCGACGACGCGTCGGGCGACGCTCGATCATCGCAGCTACATAGTTCGATTCGTAAATCGCATCCGCATAACTAGACAACTCTTCGGGAGCTGACGTTGAACTTCGGGCCAGATAATTCAAGCCCGGAAAGTACACAATGAAAATTCAATAGGCTGGAGCGGATTTGAACCGCTGGCCCCTACCGTGTCAAGGTAGTGCTCTACCCCTGAGCTACCAGCCTATAAACAATTACAAGAAGAAGGGAAATTAGCAAACCGATTGCAAGACTGTCAAGCACGGCCAGCCGTGCAACCAGGGCTTTCGCAAAGCCTTTATCGCCGGCCATTCGCTCAGCCGATTCTTTGGCTCTGAATGAGAAGCAAAAAAAGCAAAAAGTGGCAAAAGGGCAAAAAAAGGCTATTTGCCCCTTTTGCCACTTTTTGCTTTTTTTGCTTCCTTCTGTTGGCCTGTTCAGCCCCCACGCGCCCACGCGCGCAACCAAATTCTGTTCAAATCGGATTGCGCGCGGTGGGCGTAAGCGATTGAGGTAAAGCTCAGGCGACCATGACCTCGTCCACGTGACGCTCGGCGTCTTCGAGGAAGAGATATTTGCGCCATTCGGGGCGAGACCGCGCCGCATCGCGCCAGGCGGCCCGTTCCAGACCGTAATACAAGGCTGCCGGGTTGGTGAGCAGCGGCATCCGCGCTTCTTCGGGCGTGCGATCGCCTTTGCGGTTGTTGCAAACCCGGCAGGCGGTCGCAAGGTTTTCGGCTAACGTCCGTCCGCCGCGCGATTTCGGCAGGATGTGATCGAGCGTCAGATCGAACGCCGTTCCCCGGCGGCCGCAATACTGGCACCGATAACGATCGCGCGCGAAGATGCGATGACGGTTGGTCACGCGGTTCTGCCGCGACCTCACGTCAATGTAGTGAGTCAAACGGATGGCCGAAGGCGCGTCGAAAACGAATCGCGGCGAACGGATTCTGACACCCCTGTCAATTTCGAGCGTTTCGGCCACCCGCCGCCACACCAGCGCCAAAGCCTTCGGCGCGGTCACGAGACTCAATGGCTCGTATGAAGCGTTGAGTAAAAGAACTCTTCTGCCGTTTATCATAAAGCCGCCTCAAATGGGTCTGGCAGGACTTGAACCTGCATCCTCTCGGGTAGAAGCCTAGCGAATGTAAACATATCCCAGTCTTGGGTTGACTACTTCGAAATCACGTTCGCGTGGCAGAGATTGTAGAACAGAACCTTCAGTTGGATGGTGTTCCACAAACCAAGCCACGAACGGGAAAAA
>Ga0190270_10000359_pt1 | contig 19303 bp, 17 predicted proteins | sample Popmic320T_FD_133748 | JGI IMG/M metagenome (GOLD analysis project Ga0190270, IMG submission 133748) | Populus adjacent soil microbial communities from riparian zone of Weber River, Utah, USA - 320 T | ecosystem: Environmental > Terrestrial > Soil > Riparian zone | place: USA: Utah | collected...
ATGCGCAGGCGGACGGTGGCGGGGACGCGGGGTTCGCTGGTGATGCGGTCGAGGTGTTGCTCCCACGCCTCCATGTTCATCGGCGGGCGATGGGCGAGCGGCGGCACCGGACCGGCGGGCAGGGGGGCGATGAGGCTATGGAGCGCGGCGTCGGCCATGCTGACGAGATTGGCGCCGCCGTGGAGCGCAGTGGTCACCGGGTTTTTCAAGGTGGTGACCACACCGGATCGCACGCCCAGCGAAACGAGCCTGCGCACGGTGACATCCGCCGAGGAGCCGAGAATCGGCAGCTTGAACATTTCCTCCGGCGGGCCGGAGATGAACGTGAGGCGCGGCACGCGCGGATCGAGCAGCAGCAGGGCAGAGGACTGACCTGTCAGGATCAGAACCGGACCGGAGTCAGGATGGAAACGGTCGAGCGCCGCGGCGAGCCGGTGCACCAGTTGTGAAGCGGTGAGGCGGCGCACGACCTTCATGCCGCGGGGGCGTTCGGTGAGCGGCCGGAACCGGGGACCGGTTGCGGCATCGCGGCACGCCAGCAGTTCACGGCCGCCGGTGGTGATGAGGGCGCACTGCCGGGAGGAGGCCGGGGCCAGTTCCGCCGCCACCGATCCGGAAAGGGCGCGCCATGCCGCCGCGCCGAGGACCGGCACCGGCCGCCCCGTCTTCGCCGCCGTGGAAAAGAAGTCCTTCGCCGCCTTGCTGAATTCCATGACCGTGCGGGCTTCGGTCGCTGTGTCAGGCAATGCCGCCGCCGCCCATGCATCCCGGCCTTTGAGACGGAAGCGCAGCGCGAGCCAGCCGTTTTCCTGCACCGCCACCACCCGGCTTTCCTCCACCGTGCGCAATTCCCGCGTCCGCTCCGCCGAACCTGGCAGCGGCGTCCGGCATCCCGCCATGATCATCGTGCAACCGGCGGCGGCGCTGAGGCGGAGATGCTTCGCAGTCACAGCCGGAAGGGGAAACTAATCGAGCCACTCATAGACGGCAAATGCCATCTCGGCCTGGCGCAGCATGCGGTCGCTGCCCTTGCGGATGCGGCGGCAAAGCATGGCGGCCAGCGCCCGCATCAACTTCATGCCGGCCACTGGATTCGCTTCCATAAAGGTGTCCAGCGACTCCCGGGAAATGCTCCAGACCCGGCTCGCCCGCGCGGCCTTCACATCGGCGCTCGCCTTGCGGGGGTCGATGACATTCATCTCGCCGACACTTTCTCCCGGCATGATCATCCCGAGTTCGACGATGCTGTTATCAGAATGGCAAGTGGCCGAGAGTTTGCCGTCGAGCAGAAAGTAGAGCCTGTTCTGCTGGTCGCCCTGTTTCAGAAGAGGCGCGCCCTCCGGCAGGCTGGACACTTCGCCGGCAGCGGCGAGGGCGGACCGGGCTTCCTCGTCAAGGGACTCGAGTATTCCAATGGCCGGCAGTGCCGGAGCGGGCTTGGGCATGGCGCGGGATTGTAGGCGGCAAGGCGAACGGCGGGCAAGGGGGCATTTTTTTGAGGCCGGTCAAAAAAAGTGAGGACCAGCCGGGCCCGGCTGATCCTCTGAGTTCCGCTCTCGCGGCGCGGCCGTGGGGTTGAAGGGTGGGGAAGTGGTGCGTGGAAAACAGGAAGGCGATGTCCACCACCGCCCGCGTCCAACCGGGCCGGTCGGCTTCCGCCGCGCTCAGGCAAGGACGCAGCTAAATAGGAACCAGGTCGCCGAGATCGCGCAACTCACGATCGCGATCCAAGAGAGGCTTTCGAGGCCGGTGGTTTTGTTGCTGGTGTTCATGGCGGTCAATTCTTTGGGGTTGAGTTGCGGTGTTGTTGAGAAATTACGACAATTATCAGATTGCGCAACTCTTTTTTGCGATTTTTGCTGATTTTTCTGAAAAATCACGGGCTTGCCCGGAAATGGCGGCGATTCAATCGCACGGCTGCGAACTGCAATTGGCCGGTCTCGCACGCTCGCGACGACGGGATTGGACAAAAACCTTGTCGGAATCGGGCCGGCGACCAGTTCTTGTCTGTGAACCACGTTGCCATGACTGATGCAGAAATATCCGATCATCAATTGTTGCACGACTACGTCGAGCAGCGCTCCGGGAGCGCCTTCGCTGAACTCGTGCGGCGGCATGTGGATGCGGTGTATTCCTCGGCGCTGCGCCGGGCGAACGGGGAACGGGCAATGGCGGAGGACATCGTGCAGTGCGTTTTCACCGACTTTGCGCGGAAAGCGGCGCAGTTTCCGGCCGGCACCGTGCCCGGCGGCTGGCTGCACCGCCACACGGGGTTTGTCGCCTCGCACCACATCGACCGCGAGCGCCGCCACCGTTCGCGCGAACAACAGGCTGTCGCCATGAACGCACTCACCAATTCGCCGGAGGACGCCGCGTGGCAGCGCACGGCCCCCCTGCTCGATGCCGCGCTCGATTCCCTGCCCGCCCCGGACCGCGATGCCATCGTGCTGCGGTTCTTTGAAAAGCGGGACCTTCGCTCGGTGGGTCACGCGCTGGGCGTGAGCGACGACACCGCTCAGAAACGGGTGGGCCGCGCGCTCGAAAAACTCCGCAGCCTGCTGACCCGCCGCGGCGTGACCAGCACGGGCGCCGCGCTCTCGGCCATCATGCTGGCGCACACGGTTTCTCCGGCACCGGCGTCGCTCGTGTCCGTTTTGTCAGGCCGGGCGCTCGCCGGGGCGGCCACCGCGGGAGGGACGCTCGCCGCGGCGGGCGCGGGATTGAGCACCGTGGCGCGCTGGAAACTTGCCGGGCTCGCGGCTGCCATTGCGGTGGCAGGGGCCGCGCCTGTTTTTTTTCTGGAAGCGCCGCAGGCGACAGCTTCGTCCCTCTCATCCATCCCATCCGTCCCATCCGTCCTGTCAGTCCCCTCTGCTCCTCCTGGGCCGCCCCCCGCCAAAACCCCGCCCCCCGCTGCGCCGCAGTCGCTTTCTGAAATCATCACCGCCGCCGCGGCCGAGTTGCGGGGCGGTGCGCAAAACATCAGCGCCATCACCCGCGCGCTCGGTCTGCTGACGCAAATTCCCGCTGCGCAGTCGAGCGAAGCCCTCGGGCTCATCTCCGGCGTGCCCGATGAATCGGCCCGCTCGCTATTATATAAGTACTTTCTCAGCCACTGGGCCGAGACAGATCCGTGGCGGGCGTTGCAATTCGCTACTGAAGAACTGCCCGGCCAGCATCGCCTCGCGACCAGCGAGGGCGTCCTTGCGGCGTGGGCAGCACGTGATCCCGAAGCGGTCTTCGCATGGGACCAAAAGACCCGCGGTAGCAAAGCCCCGCCGCAAGTGCGCGATTCGCTGATGGCCGTGCTTTTCAAAACGCTCGCATCCCGGGACCTGCCGAAGGCCTTCATCTATCTCAATAACGTGGACCGTCCCAACGACCGCGCCCACGCGTTGCGCGGCATTCTCGATACCGTGCAGACGCCGCAGGATCGCGAGCGCGTCCTCGACGCCATCGCCAGCACGCAGGACTCCGAACTGCGCGTCCAGGCCCGCCGCGCCGTGGTGGAAACATGGGCGCGTCAGGATCCTGCCGCCGCCGCCGCATGGGTCGACAATGCAGAACCTGCATGGGAACGCCCGCGTCTCATGGACAGCCTCGGCCTGACATGGCTGCAGAACGATCCGGCCAAAGCCGCCGCATGGTGGATCGCACGCGAACCCGGGCCGGATACATTGGTGAAGATCATCAACATCTGGTCCCAGGAGGATCCTAAAGAAGCCAGCAAGTGGCTCGACGTGCAACCCCCGGGGCTGCAAAGCGACACCGCACGCATGACCTTCGCCCGCCAGGTATCCGAGCGTGAACCCGACAGCGCCCTCCACTGGGCCGCCACCGTCAGCGATGAATCCATGCGCGAGAACACCATCGATCACATTTTCAAAAACTGGGCCGCCCGCGATGCCGCCGCTGCCAACAGTTTCCTCAAAGCATCCGGCTGGCCCGCGGAACGCCTGAGCCGTTTGCAGACTCTTCCATAACAACTCCACCCGAACCAAAACCATGAAAACACACATCATCACCACCCTCATCGCGACGGCCTTCGCTGCCGCCGCCGGACCTGGCCGGGACTGTCCTCCCGAAACTGCCAGATCCGCTCCCGCCATCACTAACAAGGCCGCCGCGCCGGACTACATCCTCCACGAGTGGGGCACGTTCACCACACTCTCCGCCTCCAACGGCACCCAGCTTCCCGGCGTTCAGGTCGAAGAGGAGCCGCTGCCGGAATTCGTCCTGACACATGCCGGCATGGAGCATCCGGCATGGATGCGCGCCGCCAAAGGCTGGCGCCGCCCGCTCCTCGGCGTCACCGTGCGCATGGAAACGCCCGTCATTTACTTCTACACGAAGGACACCTTCGACGTGCATGTCGATGTCGGCTTCAAAGGCGGCTCGATCAGTCAGTGGTATCCTGAGCGCAGCGGCGGCGAAACGCCTCCGCCCATCAAAGTGAATGACAAAGGCTGGCCGCTCGGCGTGGAAAACACCGTCGATTTCGCCAAAGGCTACAATGGGAGCATCCAATGGGACGTGCGCGTCACGCCCGCCGGCGACGACATCGCCGGCCGCGTCTTCAAGCCCCGCGAGACCCCGAGCTGGATCTACCCGCGCCTGCCCGATTCCGCGCTCGTGACGACCAAAGACGGCCAGGCCGAGAAATATCTCTTCTATCGCGGCCTCGGAAATTTCAACCTGCCCATCACGTTCACCAGCACCGGGCCGGGCAACGTCACGATCAAGAATCCTGGCACTAACGCCTGCGCCGGCATGTTGATCTACGAGCGCAACGACGACGGCTTCGCCCGCTGGGAGCACGTCGAAGGCGTCCCCGCCGGCGAGAGCCGCACGTTCAGCCTCGCGAGCAAACGCTTCAATCCCGTCTGGCAAAACGACCTCTACGCCGACGGCGTCGCCATGCTCACCAAAGCCGGCCTCTACTGCAAGGAAGCCGACGCCATGCTCCAAACATGGTGGCCCAGCTACTTCGAGCGCACCGGCCTCCGCGTCTTCTGGATCGTCCCCCGCGCCTTCACCGACAGCACCCTGCCCCTCACCGTTAGTCCGCCGCCCAAAGACACCGTCCGCGTTCTCGTCGGCCGCAGCGAAGTCACGACCCCCGAATTCGAACAGCAACTCCTCACCGACTTCCGCAACGCCGACCCCGATAAGGGCCGCACCAACCGCTGGGAAGGCGACCGCTACTTCCTCGCCTACTCCGAACGCGTCAAGCAACTCGGCAAGACCACCGCGCAGGCGAAGTAAGAAAGCGGTGCGGCTTTTTCCCTCCGAGTAAGCAGCAAGCAAGATTCGCCGCCTCGTGACGGACAGGTCCCCGTGTATGATCGGAGCGGGTCATCTAGCGAATGTCTGCGGCTGAAACGACCGTTCATCGGCGCCCTGCCTCATTTTCAGGAAGTCGGTTTGTTGCGGTCATTCGTCACGAGCCAGATCTTCACGAACTCAACGAAGTCCAGATAGTCTTCCAATCCGAGTGGACGCACTGGATCGTGCCCCTTCTTCTGCATCATGACCGGCAGTTCCTTCGTAAACTGAACGTACCTTGCCTGAATATTGGCGGCAGTTGGAATGAAAACGTCAGCCCGCCGAAGGCTGCGCAGCCAGTTCCGAATGAGCGCGATGACGCGTAAGGGGTTATTTCCGTGCGCTTCAACCTCCACCCCTGCAAGGTCGCTGATGGTTTTCTTGGGACGATGTTTCTTGGAATCCATCACGAACAGGGAACGCGAAGGCTTCCTTTTAGGGCCATGTTTCAGGCTGCCGAGAAATAGTCCCAGTTCGAAGGCCATGTTCAGCCTCGGACTGTCGGCCTGAAGCACCTTACTCAGCGAAATGTCGCTGATACAGTATTGGGCCTCCAGAATGATTTTCAGCAGTTTCTCCAGCCTCGGCTCTTCGGCACCCTGATGTTCCAGTGCCGCGCGGGGTTCGAATCCACAATCCAGCACTGCAAAGATAATGGCGCGGAAGAAGGGCCAAAACTGTGCATCAAAGCGACAGTTGATGAAGATGTGGTATTTGACAGGTATCTTCTTCATGGCGGGCCTCTTTCGTCGGTGGTGGTCAGAATGGCAGGGCTGCTGAGCGCACTTATTTCCAGCGTCATGAAGGGTTGACCGGGATCCAATTGGAATGGCTCACCGGTGGGATTGTAGAGAGTGGCAAAGGGATGCCCTTCCCAGCCGGCGTTGACCTGCGTACCGAAGACGAGATGAATGCCGTGAATGGTGAGGTCACCCATCCCGCCGATGCGTCCGCAGAACAACCGGTCCAGCCTGATTTTCTCTCTGGACCACGTTAGCCATGATTCTCCCGGGCGGACGATGAGATGACGCTCTTTCTTCACAGATGCTTCCGCGAACGCGGCAGCTGCCAGTTCATTTGTTGGCTGAGACAGCCATGATGGAGGAGGCAGACGCTTACTGGCGCCCAGCGTCAGATCTACACTGCTCTCCTTGATGTTAGCGTCATCAAGATCCGTGATCCTGACAACTCCCATGCTCAAGGCAGTACGGATGTCCTGGTTGCTCTGAACTCCTCCTGAGAAGGATCGCGCTGGTTCCACAGGCAGGTCCGCCTTTCGGCTCCATTCGTCGTGCAGTTCCATATGCCTTACCCAATCCGCATCCTTCGTTCCGGTGGCATCGGCGATCAGAGAGACTATTCCGGTCGTCATCTTTCGCTTTTTGTTAAGGAGCATGCTGACGAAGCCAGGAGAAAGTCCGGTTTCTGTTGCGAGTTCTTTTTGGGAGAATTTGTTCCTCTCCAGCCATTGAGTCAGCACTTCCTCAGCGTCGAGGGAAGGCTCTGTGGGAAACTGCAACGGTGACTTGATTCGGGGTGCAATCATAGGCTGTGAATTTCCAGTGAATTTCAGTGGATACAGCCTCCCGATGCAAGCTTTTTAGTGAACTATTTGTGAATTATTTACAATTGCACCGGAGTGCCGCGGGCTGCACAATTCGGCATGGCTTCGCACGTGGTCCGCCCTGTCTCCGCTAAGAAAGTAAAGTCCAGACCCAACCCCCAAGTTCCTGTAGAAACCAAGCGGGTCGTGTTGCTGGGCCAAGACCGTTCATCCATAGGGCGGAAGAGGATTGAGCGCATTGTTGAAGAGACGATCGCCATGCGTGGCAGGCCGGCTACCTTAGCCAAGGGGAGGAACCCAAGGCGGCGCAACGCCTCCATCCCCTGAAGGTCGAGGAATTCCAGGAGCGCGGGATTCCAACCTCCGGCAAAACGGCACCAGGCTGGAAACCTGTCGGTGCAGGTTTTACACCAGACTGTCCCAGCCTGAGCAATTCAGCGAGTCGAGCCGTCTCGCCTGCCAGTGGCTGCGGTCGGGGCGATGCCCCAGAGATGCAGCGGGTCACTGCCAAACAGATAAATGTCCGCTTTGAAGCCGGTTTCATGATGAATGAGATTCAAATGCCCCCGTTCGGGACGGGACAGTTCCGCTTCCACCACCTCCACAGGCGGGCAGTAGAACTCCTCCGCAGGAAAAGCGTTCACCATAGCCCGCACACCGGCCTTTTTGAGGAAGACGATGATGTCCACATCATTGGTCAGGCGTGGTTCGCCGTAATAAATGGCGGCCACGCTTCCGCTAACCATGTAGCGAACCCCCAGCGCATTGAAGCGGCGGGTAAAGAAAAGAAATGGCTCACGCGGAGGCATCCCGGAAAATCTCCTTCACCCGTTGCTGCACTTGTTCCTCACTCCAGTCAGGATGCCCTTGGCGGAGTGCAGCGGCCTTGAGTTTACGCGCCGACCAGTACAATCCGAAGGCAGTCCGCCATTTCTGCTGGCCGCTCATGCGCCGCAGCGTGGCGAGATATTCCGGCGTGAGGTCCGTTGGCATGGCCCAATCCTATGCCACTGGCGCGGCATGACAAGTGTCGGGGATTTTGCTTTGCAGACCGGACTGCCGGTGATTCTCTCTTTCCTATGGCCGCGCCTGTCACATCACCGGAAATCAACGCCATCGAGATCATCCCCTACGATCATGTCAGAGAGAATCTTCAAACCGGCGACATCGTCTTTTGCTCGGGCACTTACTTCTTCTCCGGCCTGATCCGCTGGTTCACGAAGTCGTCGTGGAGCCACTGCGGCATCATCTATCGCGATGATACGCTGGGACGCGTTTTCATTCTCGAGAGCGAGACGCTTATCGGCGTCCGCATCGCGCCGCTTTCCAAATATTTGCAGGACTACCACGGCAAGAACCGTCCCTACAAAGGCCGGATGGTCATTGGCCGCCTTCAGCCCGCGCCCGATCCCGAAGGCATCAAGAAGGCCGTTTGCTACGGCATGGATGCACTCACCATGCCATACGACAACTTCGAGATTCTCCGCATCGCCATCCGCATTCTTTTCAAAATGGGCCGCCGCAAACGCGACCGGAAATACATTTGCTCGGAACTCGTCTATGAGTGCTTCCGCAAGGCGGACATCTGGTTTAAGTTCAACAAGCGCTCAATCAGTCCTGACGATATCTGGAAAGACCCGCGCGTCCATCAGGTGTGCCGGATTCATTGAACACCCGCGCACCATGCCGGCCGGAAAGACCTGGTGGTTTTGTTGGAGTCCCGCCTTCAGGCGGAATCCTCAACCCTGACAACTGTGACGGTAGTTTCCGGCTGCACTGATTCCGCCTGAAGGCGGGACTCCAACGCGGGTGCAACTGGAAAGCGCGCCCTCTGTCAGGATTCAACCAATGAGTCAACTCAACCCGCCATTCCATCCAGCACGCGGCGAAGGATGCTGAGGGCAGTTTGGACTTCGGCTTCCGAAACATTCAGCGGCGGCAGAAAACGGATGACGGCGGGCCCGGCGGCGATGGCAAGGAGTCCGGCGGCCATGAGTTCATTGACGAGGTGAATGCTGGCGGAGCCTTTGTCAGGCTTCCATGTGCCGCGGGCTTCGAGGGCGGCGGTGTTGATATCGAGGCCAATGAAGAGGCCGAGGCCCCGCGCGCCGTGAAGCAGCGGGTGCTGCCACGCATTGATCGTGTCCATGAGGCGGCGGCCGGTCTGCGCGGAGTTTTCGCAGAGGCCGCGCTCTTTGATTTCCCGCAGCACCGCGAGGGCGACGGCGCAGCCGAGCGGGTTGCCGCCGAACGTGTTGCCGTGACTGCCGGGACCGAGCACATCGCAGAGCGCGAGGTCAGCGCCGGGACTGACAGGACGGTCATTGATCCACACCGCGCCGAACGGAAAACCACCGGCGATTCCCTTGGCCCATGCGACGGCATCGGGCACGATTTCAGGAGCGATGGAAGCCCAGCCGCGCCATGAACCGGCGCGTCCGAGGCCGCTCTGCACTTCGTCGAACATGAGCAGGGCGTTGCGTTCCCGGCAGAGCCGCTGGCAGGCGCGGAGGAACTCCGGCGTGGCAATGTGGACCCCTCCTTCGCCCTGCACGGGCTCAAGAAGAATGGCAACGGTGTCGTCATTCACCGCGGCCTCCAGCGCGGCGATGTCATTGAATGGAAGGTGCGTGAATCCGGTGAGCAGCGGCTCGAATCCGTGCTTCACCTTTTCCTGCGCGGTGGCGGAAATGCCGCCAAACGTCCGTCCGTGAAAACTGTTATGGAACGTGATGATGCCCCCGCGCGGAGTGCCGTCGGATTTCGGTGTGAGGTGCCCGAATTTGCGCGCGAGCTTGAGGTAAACTTCATTGGCCTCAGCGCCGCTGTTGCAGAAGAAACATTTGCCAGGCTTTTGCATGACGGTCTCCGTCAGGAACTGCCCCAGTTCGCCCTGGCCGCGGATTTGATACCAGTTCGAGCAGTGAATCAGCGTCTCCGACTGCGCGCGCAACGCCTCCTGGACAACCGCCGGGCAGTGCCCCAGCGAACACACGGCCACACCCCCGCCGAAATCGAGATACTGGCGGCCGGATTCGTCGTAAAGCCACGTCCCTTCGCCGCGCGCCGGCGCCAGCGTCAGACGTCCGTAGTTGGGCACGGTGTACTTGGTTAGGAGTTCCTGCGTGGAAAGCACAGGCGCTTTGGCGATGACGGGGATGGGGGTGTTCATAGGGAAGGTGCTCGGTGCCCGGGGCCCGGTGCTCGGTTACTGAGAACCGCGCACTGAGAACTGAGCACTTTGATTTATTCTCACGGCACAATCTCGGTACCGATGCCGCTCTCGGTGAAAATTTCGAGCAGCAGTGAATGCGGGATGCGACCGTCGATCATGTGGACCTTCTGCACGCCGGCATCCAGTGCCGAGAGCGCGGAGCGCACTTTGGGAATCATGCCGCCGGTGATGACGCGGTCGTTCACCAGCTTCTCCACTCCCACTCTGTTGAGTGAGGGAATGAGGGAGGCGGGATCTGCCGGGTCGCGCATGACGCCAAGCACGTCCGAGATATAGACGAATTTGGCGGCCCTCAGTCTCCCCGCGAGGGACGCGGCGGCGATATCGGCATTCACGTTCAGTGCCATGCCGGTGCTCTCCTCGCGGGCCACAGGCGATATGACAGGCACGGAGTCGCGCTGAATCGCGGCGAGCACTTCGTCCACATGGAAGTCATGCACGGTGCCGACAAATCCGAGATCGACTGGCGCGCCGTCGTCGCCCTTCACCGGCGGATTGCGCCGGCCGATGAAGACATTCTTGCCGTGCAGGCCCACGGCGCGACCGCCAAAGCGGTTGATGGTTTCCACGAGGTCGCGGTTGACCACGTCGAACAAAACGCGCTCCACGATACCGATGGTTCTTTCGTCAGTGACGCGCAGGCCGCCGACGAACTTTGCCTCCAGCCCGGCCTCATTCATCGCCTTGCTGATGGCCTTGCCGCCGCCGTGGACCACCACGGGATTGATGCCGGCGAGTTCCATAAAGACGATGTCGCGCAACAACCGCTGCACGAGGTCCGGGTCATCCATCGCGCTGCCGCCGAATTTGATGAGAAACATCTGCCCGCGAAACCGCTGCAAATACGGCAGCGCCTCGATGAGCACGCCGGCTTTGGCAATTTGTGAGGAAAACGTCTGGAGGATGGCCTCGTTCATGAGAAGGCGCGGGCTATAGCACAGCCTTCGGAGATTGCGGGCGGAAATTGTGCCCTGGCGCAAATTCGCGCTGTCCGTCATTTTTCCTTCAGGGCGGCAGCGCCGCGGACGCCTTGCCGTGAATCTCCCGCAGCCCCTCGATCGTCAGGGTTTCGAGCGTCTCCAGTATGGCCGCAGCACCCGTGAAATCGGAGCCGCGGGTGACAGGGGATGGAACGATGACACAGGGCGCACCCGCAGCCATGGCCGCGCGGAGACCGTTAGTGGAGTCTTCCAGCACGAGGGTATCCGCCGGAGGAAAGCCAAGAGCTTCTGCGGCAGCGAGGAAGAGATCGGGAGCGGGCTTGGCGCGGACGACATCGTCGCGGGTGCGAATGACAGCGAATGAATCCGCAATTCCCGTGCGGTCCAGCCAGCCCTGGACGTGGTTTCGGGAACTGCTCGAGGCCACCGCACACGGCAAGCCGCAGCGCTGTGCTTCAAGGAGCAGCGCGCGGATGCCCGGCATGGTATCGAGTCCCTGCTGCATCTCGCGGATGCGGGAATCTTTGCGCGGCAGGATTTCATCCCACAGCACCGGATTTCCTGTCAGGTCCTCCAGCGCGGCCATCGGATCGTAATGACTGAACGTGCTGCCGACGCATTGCACATAGGTCGGCAACAATAAATCCTGTCCGTGGTAGAGATACAGTTCGCGCCATGCTTCGTAGATGGCGGATTCCGTATCCACGATGAGTCCGTCGAAATCGAAGAGGAGTGCGCGCATTATCTCACAGGAAGAAGGAGGGGATGAACAGAAGGGAACAAAGGTAAGGAAGAAAAAGCGGGAGGGCGCAACCGCAGGCGTCGCGCCGGCGGCCGCCGCCACAACCGGGGCCGGTTATTTTGGCGGTTCGGCCGGGTCCGGCAGCTTTTCATCCCCGGCTTCAGTGCCGAGGAACTCCGCCAGCGGCTCGTTCATGTTATCTTCCGGAGCGACTTGCTTCAGCAGAGCCGCTGCTTTCCGTGCAAGATCAGGCTTGCCGGCTTCCTGCCATGCCACGGCGAAATCCCACGCGATGGATCCTGGCAAATCAGCGGCCTTCAGAGCCTCGAGTAGCGCTCCTTCAGGATCGGCGGCACTCTCGATCCCGGGGCGCAGCCGGATGGTCTGCGCCTCCGCTTTGGCGAAGCGCGGCTGGCTGCTCTCAGGGCGCGCGCGTGTGCCGGCGGCGGACAAGCGGTCGAGTCCGTCCGCGTCCTGCGCCGCCCTGAGGGAAATTCGCAGTGATTTGCTCAGTGCATCGGCGTCCTCTTTACTGCCTTCCTTCAGCGCGGAATAAAGGATCTCATCGCCCGTCGCCCCGGCGGCAGTCACCTTCTGCCACAGTTCGCGGGCGCCGCGGGTCGTTTTGAGAGAGGCCGTGATGTCGCTGCCGGGCACGACTTTCTCCGCCACACCGGTGAGCACAGCGAGGGCCGGCGAAGGAGGATCGCCTTCAAGGGCCGACGCCATGGACGTGATGGAACCCTCCGCGTCGCCGGACTGGCGCAGCAGTTCCTCGAGTTTCGCCGCGTCTTCCGGGCGCGCCGTGCGCCCGAAGATTACAAGCGCCTCTTCATCGGGCGGCGTCTCCGTCAGCACGCGCAGAGCGCAGTCGCGGGCTTTGTCAGGCTCCTTGAGCGCGAGGTGCGAGCCGGCCATGAGATTGAGCATTGCGGGATCGTCGCCGAGGATGTCCAGATACTTCTGCGCGGCGGCGATGCTTTCGGCATGACGCTCCATGTCGGAGAGAAGAGTAGCGCGCAAATACTGCACCACCGGCATGTCAGGCCGGCGCTGGCTGATGTTGTCGGCGAGGGCAAGGGCCTCCTCCGGTTTCTCTTCCTGACTGAGCACATTCACTTCGAGCACATCCGTGACGTCGCGGAACAACGTGCCCAAAGCCGACTTGCGCACCCTGAGCAGGAGCGGACGGGCCTTCGCGGATTCGCCGTCGCCCACCGCAGCGGCCAGCTTTTGAAAATCGGCCGCCGCGCTTTTACCCGATTGCAGGGCGGAGGGATTGTCCGCCGCAGCCGCCACAGAAGTGGACATCCGCACCGAAGTGTCGAGTTCCTCGTAGTCGCAGACTTTCCACTCATCGCTGCGGAGAAGCCAGTAGCGCTCTTTGGAACGCGAGCCGCCGGCGTTTTTCCAGACGACCAGCGCCATGGCCTGCCTGCCGCCGGCATCCACTTCCAGCCGTCGAATTTGATAAGACTCATGGCCGGAGTTCTTCACCAGTCCCTGGACGCTCCCGAGGGCTCCCTGCTGCGCCAGGCGCGGATCACTCCGGGCCTGGCGCGCCGCTGTCCTGAGGTCGGCCGACGGATTTTGGTCCGCCGCCATTTCCATCACGCCGGCAAAGTCGAAGCAGTCCGCCAGAGCGGAGGCATTCTTTTTTTCATACGCCTTCAACATGCGGCGGAACACGGCATCGATGGCCAGCGCCTCCGGACTTGTCAGGGAAACCGGCTGGCCGGTCCCGTGAAACGCCGCGCGGAGACCCGCCGCGCGCTCTTCCGCCGACTCGGCCTGAAACCGCGCCCGGTGGCCGGACCGGCTTTTCCAAAACCATGCCGCCGCCAGCGCCAGAGCCAGCACCACCACGGCGGCGAGCACCGGCACGCTCTTCCCCGCTCGCGGCGGCGGAGGATCGGCATCCGGACTTTCCGGCGGCAGCAGCGGAGGATCGGGAGGCGACGGCGGCAAGTGTGGCGGCGGCAGTGGGTCCATGTCCGCCATTCCAGCCCCAATCAGGCGGACGCTCAAGCATGGAAAATGGGCGCTCCCGCTCTGTTTCGTTATTTCATTTGTCCCAGCAGCGCCTGCGCGCAGGCCGCGGCGAAGGCGGGATCGTTGACGGCGCAGTCGAGTTCCATGACCGGCACGCCGGGCCTGACATTTGTCCGGATGGCATCGAACAGGGCCTTGTCCGCCGCGGGATCATAGAACGGCTGGCCCTCCGCGCTGATGATGCTGATGGCGCGCTGCGGGAGCAGCACCGCCACCGGGCCGGTGCAGGCATTCACTTTCTCCGCAATGATCTTCCCCAGCCCGGCGCACTCCTCCGGCGTGGTGCGCATGAGAGTCACCTGGGGATTGTGATGATAAAACGTGCGGCCCTTGAACTTGTCAGGCACGGTTTGTGGCTCGCCGAAATTCACCATGTCCAGACAGCCCGGCGTGACGATGGACGGCACGCCGGCCCTTGCTGCCGCGTCCATGCGCGTGGTGCCGGCGCCGAGGATGCCGCCGACGAATTCGTCCGCCCATTCGGTGGTCGTGATGTCGAGCACGCCGGCGACCATCCCGCTCTCGATGAGGCTTTCCATGATGCGCCCGCCGGTGCCGGTGGCGTGGAAGACAAGAACTTCATAGCCGGCTTCCTCCACGATGCGCTTGGCTTCATTCACGCAGGCCGTAGTGTTGCCAAACATGCTGGCGACGACGAGCGGCTTTGCCGCTGCGGGGTCTTCGCTGTCTTCGGCCGCGGCTTCCACCATGCCGCAAATGGCGCCGGCGGCGTTAGTGAAAATTTTCCGCGAGATGCGATTGAGCCCGGCCACATCGACGATGGCGGGCATCATCGTGACGTCCTTCGTGCCGAGATAGGGCGCGGTATTGCCACTCGCGAGCGTGCTGACCATCAACTTCGGAAACCCGACCGGCAGCGCGCGCATCGCCGACGTGGCAATGGCCGTGCCGCCGCCGCCGCCCAGCGAAATGATGCCATGAATGCGCCCGCTCGCCGACAACGCAGCCATGAATTCCGGCAGCGCCGCCGCCATCGCCGCCACCCGCTGCCCGCGGTCCTCCGGCAACTCCGCGATGCCCGGGCAAATCTCCGTGCGCGCGATGTCAGGCGGAATCTGCGCCGGCTCAAGGCACCCGGCATCGATCAACAGCGCCGTGTGCCCGCGGCGGCGAATGATGTCGGCGACGAAAGCGTGCTCGTGGCCTTTGCTGTCGAGCGTTCCGAGGACGGCGATGGTGGGCATGGCGGGGAAACGGGGAAGCGTTGAATTGTGAGTCGTTGAATCGCGGGAGAATCTTGCCGGGGCTGCTTTCTTTCCTCGTTCCTCGCTCAACCTTCAAGCTTTTCCATCACTCCCGCTTCCCGCAATGCCTTCATGGCCGCGCCGGACCAGTCTTTGTTCGCGGCGGGATTGGCGGGACTGGGATGAGGAATACGGGTAATCTTTGCGTGGCTGTCGCCGGCGATGGCGCGAAGGCGTTCTTCCGCAAAGCCGCCGACACCGACGAGCCATTCGGGTTTCAGCAGGTCGATGACTTTGGATAGATGCGCATTGCAGGCGGCTTCCACAGCGGTCATTTCGGAGGCGGGGAGTTTGTCAGGCGTGATGTTGGCGCCGGATTCTCCCATGAAGACGAGCGGGCAATAGTTCACCACGTAGTGATCGCGGAAGAAGTTATCGGCGCTCCCAAAAGTATCGCGGGCCCAGCCCCAAAGGCGCCGGCCGCTGACCTCGGAACGGCGGCAGGCGAAGCCTTCGACGGGGCGTTTCGGATGTTCGCGGGCGGGGCGGTCCACGGATTCGGAAATGCCCATCCAGTCGCGCACGGCGGGAATTTCGCCGAACGGAACGCCCGTTTGCGCCATGCCAAACGGACCGGGGTTCATGCCGAGGAAGAGCACGCGTTTTTTGCCGCCCCCGAATTTTTGCGCGTAGGCAGCATGGGCGCGCCATGCGTAATCGAGCGGGTGATAAACATGCGTCACCGGGGCAGCGAAAATGAGCGGACGCAGGGACGTGCGGAGTTCATCCGCGGCGGCCAGCAGGGAGTCGGCGAGCGAAGGCATCCCTGTCATAGGCTGCGGAGAGAGAGGAATGCAAGGCTACAAACTTTCCGGGAAATGATACCGGACGGCCCGGCGGCCCGGCTTTACATCCGCGGTGGCTTCCCTCAATTTCCCCCAAAATCCCAACCAGACGCCACATCCAAATGAGCCCAGCCCATCTCTTCTTCGCCGAGTTGACCCCCATGCAGGTCATTCTCATCCTGCTCATCGCCACCGTCTTGATCTTCGCCCTGCTGGGATTGAAGATCGTGCGGCACTCCGAAACCATCGTCATCGAGCGTCTTGGCCGCTATCACCGCACGCTCAACAGCGGCATCAATATCATCTGGCCGCTGATCGACCGCCCCCGCGCCATTCACTGGCGTTACACGGAAAACGGCCCCAACGGCCGCGTGATCTTCATCACCCGCAGCAGCAACCGCATCGACTTGCGCGAAACCGTTTACGACTTTCCGCGGCAAAATGTCATCACGCGCGACAACGTTCAAATTCTCATCAACGCCCTCGTCTATTTCCAGATCACGGACCCGATGAAGTCCGTCTATGAAATCAGCAACCTGCCGGACGCGATTGAAAAACTCACGCAAACCACGCTGCGAAACGTCATCGGTGAAATGGATTTCGATACGTGTCTCGTCAGCCGCGACACGGTGAACAAGAAGCTCGGCCTGATCCTCGACGACGCCACGCACAAGTGGGGCGTGAAGGTGAACCGCGTGGAAATCCAGGACATCACGCCGCCCGCCGACGTGCAGCAGGCGATGGAAAAGCAAATGCGCGCCGAACGCGACCGTCGCGCTCAGATTCTCGCCGCCGAAGGCTCCAAGGGCGCTGCGGTGCTGGAATCCGAGGGTATTCGTCAGGCCGAAATCACGAAGGCGGAGGGTGCCAAACTGTCCGCCATTCTCCGCGCCGAGGGCGATGCCCAGGCGATGGAGCGCATCGCCCTTGCCCAGGCGCAAGCGATCCGTTCCGTCCGCGACGGCCTCGCCGGCACGGAGACCGATGCCGCCGCCTATCTTATCGCCACGCGGTATCTTGAAACTCTCAAGGAAATGACCAGCGGCCAGGATAACAAAACAATCTATGTGCCGTACGAAGCCACTGCCGTGCTCGGCGCTCTCGGCAGCATGAAGAATCTCTTCGACCGCAATACGCCTCCTCCGGATCTGCCGGCGGCCTAATGCGAGCGGAGCCGCAAGGCCCCCCTACTTCAGCTCCTTGATCCGAAGATTGCGGAAGCGATAGGTCTGGCCCTTCTCGCCGTGATGCTGGATGCCCACCGGGCCGGCCGCATCCATGCTGTCCTCGACATCGCTGGTCACCACATCATTGACCTCGATCTTGATCTTCTTCCCCTGACAGGTGATGCGGTACTTGTTCCATTCATTGCGCTTGAAGGCGTCGCCGGCGCGTTTGCGAAATGCGGCGATGCTCGCTTCGACTGCAGCCTTGTCCTCCGGCTTCACGTCTTTGGCAGGGCTGATGAACCACTTGCGGCGGCCCTCATCGTAGAGGCCGCCCGACCATTTGCGCTTCGCATCGCCATCCACTTCCGCCTGATAGCCAAACACTTTGTTTTTTTCCACGTGCGCCCGGAACATGAAACCGCTGTTCGCCGGGCCCTCCGGCAATAGGATTTCGCCCTCGAAAACGAAATCGCCGTAGGACTTCTCCGTCACGAGGAAGAACTTCTTGTCCCCCGTCAGCCTGATTTCGCCCTCCACCACTTCGGCCTTGCCCCAGTCGTAGGGATTCTTCCAGCCGGTCAGGGTCTTGCCGTCGAAGAGCGGCGTGAAGCCATCCTCCGCTGAGATGACGGAACGGAAGGGAGTGACCGCAGCCGCGGCGAGGGTGGTGGAAAGAAACTGGCGTTTGTTCATGGCATCCTCTCTTCAAATTCAGGACACCGCGCAAGCCCAAAGCCGGGGCTAGGGCACCGGCACCTTGCTCAAGATGAGATCGATGATCTGCTGACTGTTCACGCCTTCGGCTTCGGCCTCGTAGGTGACGAGAATGCGGTGGCGGAGGACGTCGTGGGCGAGGTCCTTCACGTCCTGCGGAGTGACATAGGCGCGGCCCGCGAGGAAGGCGAGGGCCCGGCTGGCGAGGGCGAGATTGATGGTGCCGCGCGGACTGGCGCCGCAGCGGATGAGATTCTTGACCTCCGGCAGCAGTTCGGCGGCGTTGCGGCTCGTGTGGACGATCTCAACGATGTAGTCCTTCACCGGATCGGCGATGAGGATTTCATTCACCAGCGCGCGACCTTCGATGACTTGAGCGGTCTCTACGACCTGGGCAGTGTCCACCTTCGGCGAACTCGTGCTCATCAAATCGAGAATCTGGCGCTCCTCCGCTTTCTCCGGATAATCCACGCGGATTTTGAGCAGGAAACGGTCGAGCTGGGCTTCCGGAAGTTGATAGGTGCCCTCCTGGTCGATGGGGTTTTGCGTGGCCATCACCATGAACGGATCGGGCAGTTTGTAGGTGGTGTCGCCAATCGTGACCTGGCGTTCCTGCATCGCCTCAAGCAGGGCGCTTTGCACCTTGGCCGGCGAGCGGTTGATTTCGTCGGCGAGGATGAGATTGGCGAAAATGGGGCCGAGCTTGGGTTTGAAACTTCCGTCGTGCGGGCTGTAGATGAGCGTGCCGAGGAGGTCGGCGGGCAGGAGGTCGGGCGTGAACTGGAAACGCTTGAAGCTGACGCTCATCGTGCCGGCGAGCGCTTTGACCATGAGCGTTTTCGCGAGGCCAGGCACGCCTTCGAGCAGGACGTGACCATTGGTGAGGAGCGCAATGAAGACACGGTCCACGAGACCTTCCTGGCCCACGATCACGCGGTGGATTTCATTGCGGACAAGGGGCACCCACGCGGATTTTTCGGCGATGCGGCTTTTCAGTTCGTCAGTATCAACGGGCATAAGTGGGCGGGAGTGTAGGAGTGAAAGTGAAAGTGGAAAGTGAAAGTGCGGGCCGTGCGCGGCGCGCATTATTCCCTGCGCCACCGCGCCATGTAAAATCCGTCCCAGCCGGTCGCCGCCGGGGAAATGCGGCGCTCCTCTTCCATGATGAAATCCTTCGCCCGGGCTGAAAACCATGCCGCCTGCGCGTCATTCTCGCCGGGAAAGAGGGAGCACGTCGCGTACACCAGTTTTCCTCCGGAGCGGACGAGTGGCGAATATTCCATCAGCAATTCGCGCTGCAGCGCCCGGGTGTGATCGAGCGATTCCGCGGTGATACGATACTTCAAATCCGGCTGCCGCCGCAGCGTGCCACTGCCGGAGCACGGGGCATCGATCAGCACCCGGTCCGCCCACCCTGACAGTTTTGCGGCGGCTTCCGGAGAGGCGTGCTCCGTCCATACTTTCACTCCCGCTCTCACGGCGCGCGACTGCAGGGTTGCCAGCTTGCGCTC
>Ga0190270_10000360_pt1 | contig 19284 bp, 16 predicted proteins | sample Popmic320T_FD_133748 | JGI IMG/M metagenome (GOLD analysis project Ga0190270, IMG submission 133748) | Populus adjacent soil microbial communities from riparian zone of Weber River, Utah, USA - 320 T | ecosystem: Environmental > Terrestrial > Soil > Riparian zone | place: USA: Utah | collected...
ACCACTCGGTCCCGCTGCCCCCGGGGCGGAACTCACCGTCGACCACACGACCGTCGGCCGCCAGGCGGCGCAGCGTCTCGTCGACTACGGCAGGCCCCAGGCCGAGCCGATCCGCCGCGTCGCGTCTGGTGAACGGCCCGTGAGTGCGGGCGAACCGACCGACGACGTCGCCGACCGGGTCGGCCACCGGCTCCAGGAACGTGTCAGGTACGCCGTCGGGCACAGGGGCCCCGAGTGCGTCGCGCAGTCGGCTGACGTCTTCGACCGCGACCCAGACGGTCGAGCCGCGCCAGGCGATCTCGACGGCTCGGTCCTGCACCACGAGCTCGGCCAGCCATCCGGTGACCGCCTCGGGCGTGCGGGACCGCTCCTGCACCTGGTCCGCGGTCAGGGGGCCGACGTCGCGCAGCAGGTCGGCCACTCCTTCGAGATCGCGCACCTGCCGATCTGGGGCCAGGTGCTGCAGCTCGGCCTCGACCTCGTGGATCGCCTCGGCATCGAGGAGCTCACGAAGCTCGGAACGCCCGAGCAGCTCCGTGAGCAGGCTCGAGTCGATCGACAGTGCGGCCGCCCGCCGCTCGGCGAGAGGGCTGTCGCCGCCGTACAAGAACTCGGCGACGTAGCCGAACTGGCCGAACAGCATGCTCTGCGCGAACGGAGACGGTGTCTGCGTCTGCGTCTCGACCAGCCGGATCCGGCGGGCGCCGATGTCGGCGAGGAGCTGGCGGAGCGCGGGCACGTCGTAGACGTCGCGTAGGCACTCCCGCATGGCTTCGAGAACGATCGGGAAGTCGGGGTAGCGGTGCACCACTTCGAGTAGTTGGGCCGATCGCTGTCGCTGCTGCCACAGGGCGTTGCGCCGGTCGGGTCCGGCCCGCCGGGGCAGCAGGAGTGCCCGCGCGGCGCATTCGCGGAACCGGGCTGCGAAGAGCGCGGAGCCTCCGACCTCTCGCGTCACGAGGTCCTCGATCTCGTCGGGGTCGAAGACGAACGCCTCCGGCCCTGGCGGATCGGCGTCGGCCTGCGGTAACCGGATCACGATGCCGTCGTCGCTCGCCGTCGCCTTCGCGTTGACGCCGTAGCGCTCCCGCAGTCGGGTATCGAGCGCCAGCGCCCACGGCGAGTGAACGGCGAGGCCGAAGGGGGAGTGCAGGAGGACTCGCCAGTCGCCGGACTCGTCGGTGCCGCGCTCAACGACGAGCGTCTGGTCGGTCGGAAGCTCGCCGGTGGCCCGGCGCTGGTCATCCAGATAGGTAACGAGATTGGTCGCGGCGGTGGCGCCCAGCCCGATCCGCTGGCAGCGAGCCACGGCCTCGTCCTCGTCGGTCGCGGCCAGCTCGCGGGTGAACTCGCCGATCGCGGCTCCGAGCTCGGCCGGTCGACCGACGGCGTCGCCCTTCCAGAACGGCAGCCGACCGGGCTGTCCCGGCGCCGGGTTCACCAGCACGCGGTCGTGGGTGATGCTGTCGATCCGCCAGCTGGTCGAGCCGAGCACGAAGACGTCGCCGACACGGGACTCGAAGACCATCTCTTCGTCGAGCTCGCCGACCCGGGTCGGCCGACGGCCGCTCTCACTACCAGCCAAGAAGGCGCCGTAGAGACCTCGATCGGGGATCGTGCCGCCCGAGGTGACGGCGAGGCGTCCGGCGTTGGGTCGACCGGTGACTGTGCCGGCGGCCCGATCCCACACCAGTCGCGGCCGCAGTCCGGCGAACTCGTCGGACGGATAGCGCCCCGCGAGCAGCTCCAGCGTGGCGTCGTAAGCCGATCGCGGCAGCTCGGCGAACGGGGCGGCTCGGCGCACGGTCGCGTACCAAGCGTCGACGTCAAGGGTGTCCATCGCGGCGGCCGCGATCGACTGCTGGGCCAGCACGTCGAGTGGGTTGGCGGGCATCTCGAGCTCTTCGATCGCTCCGGCGCGGATCCGCTCGAGCGCCACCGCAGCCCGCAGCAGGTCGGAGCGGTTGGTCGGGAAGAAGACGCCGCGGGAGGTCTCGCCGACCTGATGGCCGGCCCGGCCGACGCGCTGCACGCCGCTCGCGATCGACGGCGGCGTCTCGACCTGGACGACGAGGTCGACCGCTCCCATGTCGATGCCGAGCTCGAGGCTGCTGGTCGCCACGACGCAGGGGAGCCGGCCGGCCTTGAGGTCGTCCTCGATCAGCTTGCGCTGCTCCTTGCTGACCGAGCCGTGATGGGCCCGCGCGATGACATCGAGGGCACCTCGCGACGCTCCCGACTGGGCCATGACCCGCGCCGGCGGCTCGGGGTCGAGTGGAGGGTCGGCGCCGGCCCGCTCGGCGGCGATCTCGTTGAGCCGGGCCGTCAGTCGCTCGGCGACGCGGCGCGAGTTGGCGAAGACGATCGTCGCCTGGTGGGTGTCGATCAGATCGACGATGTGCTCCTCGACATGGGGCCAGATCGATGGCCGGCGGGGTGAGTCGTCGTCGGACTCGCCGGGAGACGGGGCAGCACCGCCGAGCGCGGTCATGTCCTCGACCGGGACGACGACTGACAGGTCCCACTCCTTCGGCGCCGGCGGGGCGACGATCCGGACCGGCGCGGAGCCACCGACGAACCGGGCCACCCGATCGACTGGCCGCACCGTGGCCGACAGGCCGATCCGCTGCGCGGGCGCCGCCAGCAGCGCGTCGAGCCGCTCCAGTGACACGGCGAGGTGAGCCCCGCGCTTGGTGCCCGCGACCGAGTGCACCTCGTCGACGATCACCGTGTCGACGCCGCGCAACGCCTCGCGGGCTCGCGACGTCAGGAGCAAGAACAGCGACTCCGGCGTCGTGATCAGGATGTCGGACGGCTTCGTGGCGAACCGGCGTCGCTGGTTGGCCGGGGTGTCGCCGGACCGGACCGCGACCTCCACGTCGCGGGCCGGGGTGCCGAGCCTCGTGGCGATGCGGGCGATGCCGCGCATCGGCTCCCGAAGGTTGCGCTCGACGTCGACGGCCAGCGCCTTGAGCGGCGACACGTAGACCACCCGACATCGCTGGGTCGGATCGGGGACGGGAGAGGCCGTCGTGAGCCGGTCGATCGCCCACAGGAACGCCGCGAGCGTCTTGCCGGATCCGGTCGGAGCGACGACGAGGGCGTTGGAGCCGGAGCTGATCGCGCCCCACGCGTCGGCTTGCGCGTCGGTCGGCGCCGCGAAGGTCTCGCCGAACCAGGTGCTGGTCGCGGCCGAAAACCGATCGAGTCCGTCGCTCACTCCGCCATCTTGACGCAGCCCCCTGACAGCAGTCGTCGCCTCGGCGTCAAGGCAGGTCGACCGACTCCCAGCTGTGGCCACCGTCCTCGGTGCGGCACAGGTCGCCGAAGCCGTCGACGACGTAGCCGACGTCCTCACTGGTGAAGCCGATGTAGCGGTAGGGTCCACCGCCGAGACCTTCGACCGGCAGCGGAATGGAGCGATCGACGACCCAACTCTCGCTGTCGGAGGCAACGAAGGCGGTGTCGGTGTCGATCGCCGCGACCATGTTGGGCCGATCGGATGCCGGCACCGACAGCGGCTCGATTTCCCACGTCAAGCCCTGGTCGTAGCTCTTGACCAACTCAGGCCGGGGTCCGTCGCACAACGCCCAGACCGCGCCGTCGGTCGCGCTGACGTCGGCTGGCTTGCAGCCGATCATGCCCCGGTCCCACTGATGCCCGCCGTCGCCGGTACGGAGGAATCCACCGTCCGCTGTGTCTGAGGTGGTCACTCCGAAGGAGCTCGGGCCGAGCGAAACGGCCAGATCCGGTTCGAGATCCGGTGCGGTCTTTACCTCAATGAGCTGTTGAGAGCCGTCGGTGTTGGCCAGCACGACGGTGCGGCTGGAGCGGGAGCCGACCGCCCAAACTTCGTCGCCCCACGCCTCGAGCGTCACTACCCGAACGCCCTTGGGCTGGTCTAGCCGGCTCCATGCCTTGCCGCCGTCGGCCGTCCGGAACGTGGAGCCGCCGTTGGTGGCCCACCCGGTCTGCCCGTCGCCGGAGAAGCGAACCGCGGTCTCGACCTGGCGTGGGCTGCCCGGTAGCACTCGATACTCGACGTCGACACTGTCACCACTGGCGTCGCCGACGCCGAGCACGTTGCAGGTACGCCCCGCGCAGGTGCCGGAGCCGGAAACCCAGAACTGATCGGGCGCTGATCCCGAGACCGACTCGACCTGGAGATTTCGAACTCCGACCGGCTCACCGGGCCGGGGCGGAGGCAATTCCGCCCTCTCGGTAGGGACGTCGGTTCGGTCGCTCAGCGGCCCCCTGCCGACGCGGCGCTCCTGCTGGCCGTCCCCGGCGCCTTCCTCAGCGGTCGGGTCGCTCGTCCCCGCGCTGCCGGCCGGCTCTGCGGTCTGGTGGGACTCCGGGGTCGGGCTGAGGATCGGAGCGCCGACGACGATCAGGCCGGCCAGAGCGCCGGTGGCGACGACCGCACCGGCCCGCCGTCGACGCCGACGGCGCGCGACGCCCCGATGAATGCGGTCGAGGGTGTCGTCGTCGTCGCCGTCGGTCTTGGCGGCATCGCTTCCCGAGCGCAACGCCTCGCGTAGCTCGTCCTCGAACGGGTCGGGTCGCTCACTCATGGCGCACCTCCCGACTGGACTCCGGTCGAGGCCGGACGGTCGCTGAACGACGCCGCGTGTTGACGCAGCTTGTGGATGGCCTTCGACGCCTGGCTCTTGACGGTGCCGATCGAGCACCCCATCGCGGCGGCTACCTCCGACTCGGTCAGGTCCTCGTAGTAGCGCAGCGCGATGACGGTCCGTTGCCGCGGCGGCAACGCCTGCAACGCGCTCCAGAGCTCGGTGTCGCCGTGCCGGTCCTCGTGACCCGACTCGGGCGGCTCGTCGGTGAGATGCTCGCGGCGATGCCGCCGCCAGAGGCTGATGTTGCGGTTGACCATGATGCGACGGACGTATCCCTCGGGGTTGTCGCGGGCTTGGATACGGCTCCAGTGCAGCAGCGTACGCTCCAGCGCGTCCTGCACGAGATCGGCGGCAGCCTCATCACAACCGGTGAGAACTCGCCCAAATCGGCGGAGCTCGGGCATGCGAGCACGGACGAAGGCGTCAAACGCGGCGGTTTCGTCCTGCCGCAAGGCATACCCCCCAGCGTCGACGGGAAGTGGGGTGGTCACTCCGGTCCCGGCCGTAGCCGTCTCAACGCTAGGCATTCTCCATCCTCACGCGACTAGGACGCACGAATCCCACTCGATGGTTGCCTGACTGAGACCAAGTGGTCTAGATCGACCGGGTCGGGCCGGTTCGAAACTCGGTCGATCGGTGTCGGACGCGCGGCATAGAGTTCGATCTTGTGCAGGAGATCTCTGAGACGGTGTCCGACGAGCCGATCGGGATCGGCGACTCGGACGTGGACGGCCCGATGATCTCGGCGACCGGGCTGCGCAAGGCGTACGGCGAGTTCGAGGCCGTTCGGGGCATCGACGTACGCGTGGACCGCGGCGAGTCGTTCGGGTTCCTCGGTCCCAACGGCGCCGGCAAGTCGTCGACCATGCGGATGATCGGGGCGGTCTCGCCGGTGACCGACGGCGAGCTGCGGATCCTCGGGCTCGATCCGGCGGCCCATGGTTCGCAGATCCGGGCCCGCCTGGGCGTCTGCCCCCAGCTCGACACGCTCGACATGGAGATCACCGTCCGCGAAAACCTCACCGTCTACGGCCGCTACTTCGGGCTGTCCCGAGGCGAGTGCGCCGAGCGGGCCGACGAGCTGCTGAGCTTCGTCCAGCTGACTGACAAGGCCAAGGGCTCGGTCGAGAAGCTGTCTGGCGGCATGAAGCGCCGGCTCTCGATCGCCCGTTCGCTGATCAACTCGCCCGACATCCTGCTGCTCGACGAGCCGACGACCGGGCTCGACCCACAGGCCCGTCACCTCGTGTGGGAGCGGTTGTTTCGGCTGAAGCAGCGCGGCGTCACACTCGTCCTCACCACGCACTACATGGACGAGGCCGAGCAACTGTGCGACCGCCTCGTGGTCATGGACAAGGGGCTGATCGTCGCCGAGGGATCGCCCACCGACCTGATCCGGGCCCACTCGACGCGTGAGGTCACCGAGCTGCGGTTCGGCGTCGGGGAGCACGAAGACGTCGCCGACCAGGTCAAGGATCTGGCCGACCGGGTCGAGGTCTTGCCCGATCGGCTGCTGCTCTACACCGACGACGGTGAGGCGGCCGCGGTCGCGGTCCACGAGCGCGGGCTGGAGCCGATCTCGGTCCTCGTCCGACGCTCGACACTCGAAGACGTCTTCTTGCGGCTGACCGGCCGCACGCTGATCGACTGAGGCGCGTCGCGATGGAGTTGGTGCTGCGCCAGTTCGACTACTGGGCGACGACCTACCGCCGCACCTGGCGGGGGAGCGTCGTGTCGACGTTCGTGATGCCGCTGTTCTATCTGCTCGGCATGGGCGTCGGGTTGGGCTCGTTCGTCGACGATCAGTCGCGGTCGGAGCTGCCGGGTGGAGTCACCTATCTCGAGTTCATCGGGCCAGGACTGCTGGCGACGATGGTGATGATGACTGCCGTGTTCGAGTCGACCTACCCGGTCTTCAGCAACATCAAGTGGACCAAGGTCTACGAGTCGATGCTCGCGACTCCGCTGGGCGTGGTGCATGTGCTCAACGGGCATCTCCTCTATGTCGCGTTCCGGGCCGCCACGATGAGCGCGGTCTTCGTGGCGGTGTTGGCGCTGTTCGGTGTCGTCGACTCCGTCGTCGGCGGCGTGGCCGCGGTGTTGGTCGCGATCGCGGTCGGCATGGCTTACGCGGCGCCGGTGTTCGCCTACTCCGCCAAGCTGAAGTCCGACAGCGGGTTCGCGCCGCTGTTTCGTCTCGGCCTGCTTCCGATGTTCCTGTTCTCTGGCGCGTTCTTCCCGATCGAGAACCTGCCCGACGGCATCGAGTGGCTCGCCTACCTGATGCCGGTCTGGCACGGCGTCGAGCTGTGCCGGGCCGTCACACTCGGCATGGTCGACTGGAACGCCGACATCGGTCACGGCGGCTATCTGATCACCTGGATCATCGTCGGGTGGGGCCTGGCCAGATGGTCGTTCGGCAACCGGCTGGCTGAGGGGACCTGATGACGACACTGTCCGCGCGGGTGCTGCCGCTGCCGGTCTACGGCGCCGGCTGGCGTCTGGTCGAGCGCAACTTCCTCGTCTACAAGCGAGCCTGGATCGTCTTCCTGACCGGGTTCATCGAGCCGGTGCTCTATCTGTTCTCGATCGGCATCGGGGTCGCCGATCTCGTCGACGACTTCCGGCTGTCCGACGGCACCGTGATCGGCTACACCGAGTTCGTCGCGCCGGCGCTGCTGGCCTCGGCGGCGATGAACGGCGCACTCTTCGACTCGACCTACAACATCTTCTTCCGGATGAAGTACGCCAAGCTCTACGACGCCGTCTTGGCGACGCCGCTGCGGCCGTGGGACGTTGCGACCGGCGAGATCACCTGGGCGCTGCTGCGGGGCACCGCCTATTCGGCGATGTTCGTCGCCGTCATGGTCGCGATGGGGCTGGTGTCGTCGTGGTGGGCGCTGCTCATGCTGCCGGCCGCGATGCTGATCGGCTACGCCTTCGCCGGTGCCGGCATGGCCCTGACGACCTGGATGAAGTCGTGGCAGGACTTCGAGTACGTCCAGCTCGCCATCATGCCGATGTTCCTGTTCTCGGGCACGTTCTATCCGCTCGACACGTACCCGTCCGGGCTCCAGTGGATCGTCCAGATCACGCCGCTCTACCACGGCGTCGAGCTGTGCCGCGGGTTCGCGACCGGCACCATCGGCTGGCAGATCCCGATCGCGGTCGGCTACCTAGCCGTCATGGGCACGATCGGCATGTATGTCGCGTCCCGGCGCCTCGGCACCCTTCTGCTCCACTGACGATCGGTCACTGGTCGCGCGGCGATCGGTCACTCGTCGCGCGGGGCGAGCTCGTCGTCGAGGACGACCCGTAGCCGTTCCGCCTCGGCGGCGAGGCCCATGTCGCGAGCGCAGCCGGCGATCATGTCCCGGAAGAGTGCGCCGGTCTCGACGACGACGGTGTCGACGTGTCCGTACACCTCGAGCGTGACGGTGCCATAGAGCCGCGACCAGATCCGGAAGAAGTGCCAGTGCACGCCCGGCGGGAGCGCCTGGTCGCGCCAGCTCTCGTGGAAGTCGATGTGCTCGGCCTCGTGGGAGGTCAGCCGCTCCCGGAGGACGGGGTCGAGCTCCTCGACGCCGGGCACGGCGAACCGATTCTGCTGCCACACGGCGACGAACAGCTCGCTGAACAGGGCTCCGAAGCGCTGGCCGGCCTCGACGCAGACCTTCTGCCCGGCCGTCGTCACGCTGGTCGCCGCGTTGGTGAACACCAGACCGAACTCGGCGCGGTTGTTCAGCGCCCACTGCCGGAAGGCGGCCGATGCGGCGGTGATCCCGGCGCCGGGGTCGTCGGGCGGATAGCGGTCGCGAGCCGCTTCGAGGATGGCGATGAGGTCGTCGTAGATGTCGGCGGCGATCCGATAGACGAGATCGTCGTAGCTCTCGACATACCGGTAGAGCGCCGGTGCCGTCATCCCCATCTCGGAGGCGATCGAGCGCAGCGAAATGCCCTGGGGGTCGCCGAGCAGCCGGCGTGCGACCTCGACGATCTCGTCCATCGTCGCGCGGCGCTGTCGCTCCCGTCGGGTCATCGAGGGGGTGGGTGTCGGGTCGGCGGCGGTCATCGCTCATTCCTCCTTGACACCGAAGATCGGGACGTTCATAGTTAACACTGTAAACGATAAACGGTGTTCACTGAAGTGAACGGCTATCCCTGAGGAGTCAAGATGCTCACACGGTGGGGCCGCCTGGTGGCCCGACGGGCGCGGTGGGTCGTCACGGTGGGCATGCTGCTCGTCGTGGCGGCCAGCGCATTCGGCTTCGGAGTCTTCGACAAGCTGCAAGACGGCGGCTTCGACGACCCGGCCAGCGAGTCGGCCCAAGCGGCCGACGCCGAACAAGATGCCTTCGGTCGGCGGGAGGCCGATCTGATCGCGATCTACTCCAGTGACTCGCTCACGGTCGGAGATCCGGCCTTCGAGCCGGCCGTCCGCGATACGCTCGCCGGCCTACCCGAGGACTCCGTCGCCAATGTCGTCACGTGGTACGACACGCCGCAGCCGTCGTTGGTCTCGTCCGACCGGCACGCGACCCAGGTGGTCGTGAGCCTCACCGGCGACACCCAAAACGAGCTGTCGGAGTCGGCCGACGAGGTTCGTCCGGCGCTCGAAGACGTCGATGGGCTGACCGTCGACGTCGCCGGCCAGTACGCGGTCTTCGGCGACGTCAGCGACAACGTCTCCGAGGACATCGCCCGCGCCGAGAGCATCTCGATGCCGCTGGTCCTGATCCTGTGCTTGGTGATCTTCGGCAGCATCGTCGCGGCGCTCATGCCGGTCGGGATCGGCGCGGTCGCGGTCGTCGGCTCGTTCGCGATCGTCCGGCTGCTCACGTCGATCACCGACGTCTCGGTGTTCGCGATCAACATCATCACGCTCCTCGGCATGGGGCTGGCGATCGACTACGCGCTGTTCGTCGTGAGCCGGTTCCGGGAGGAGCTCGCCAAGCGGCCGGGCTCGGGTCGCGACGGCGTCGCCGAGGCGGTCGAGACGACGGTCGCGACGGCGGGCCGGACCATCCTCTTCTCGGGGCTCACGGTGGCCGCCGCACTCGCGTCACTGCTGATCTTCCCGCAGATCTTCCTGCGCTCGATGTCGATGGGTGGCATCGCCGCGGTGCTGGTCGCGATGGTCGCTGCCCTCACTGTCTTGCCGGCCACGCTGGCACTGCTGGGCCGGCGCATCGAGGCCGGCCGGATGCCGTGGCGACGGCGTCGGTCGCCGCAGGCGCTGTTCGAGCACGGTACGTGGGCGCGGATCGCCCGGAGCGTCATGCGGCGCCCCGTCGCGTACCTCGTGACGATCGTCGTGGCCCTGCTCGCCTTGGGTACGCCCTTCCTCGGCGCGGCGTGGGGGAGCGTCGACGAACGCGTACTGCCGGAGGACGCGCCGAGTCGGATCGCCGCCGAGAAGCAGGCTGACCTGTTCGGTGGCGAGCAGTCCAGCGCCAACGCGCTCGTGACCGGCGCCAGTGAGAGAGAGCTGAGTGGCTACGTCGCCGATCTCGGTCAGGTCGACGGTGTCGACGGCGTCCGTGTGCTCGACCAGACCACCGAGGACGGCAACCCGGTCGCGCTGGTCCAGGCGACCTGGGAGGGCAACGGCCAGACCGAGGAGTCGCAGTCGATCGTGAGCGACCTACGTGGGGTGCAGCCGCCGGGCGACGCCGACGTGCTGATCGGCGGGACGTCGGCCAACACGGTCGACCTCATCGACTCGGTCGGCGAACGGCTGCCGTGGATGGGTCTGCTCGTCGTCGCTGTGATGCTGATGCTGCTGTTCCTGGCATTCGGGTCGATCGTGCTGCCCATCAAGGCCGTCGTCATGAATGCCGTGTCGATCGTCGCGTCGTTCGGCGTGGTCACGTGGATCTTCGCCGACGGACACCTCAGTGGCCTGCTGGGCTTCACGTCCACCGGCTATCTCGACGCGACCCAGCCAATCCTGATGCTGGCGATCCTGTTCGGACTGTCGATGGACTACGAGGTGTTCCTGCTTTCCCGCGTACGCGAGCGGTGGGACGCCACGCACGACAACACCGACGCGGTCGCGACCGGAGTGCAGCAGACGGGCGGCATCATCACCAGTGCGGCGTTGCTGCTAGCGGTCGTGATCGGGGCCTTCGCCACGTCGGGAATCGTCTTCATCAAGATGATCGGCGTCGGCATGCTGGTCGCGATCCTGGTCGACGCCACCGTCGTACGCGCGCTGTTGGTGCCGGCGACGATGCGACTGCTGGGCCGGGCGAACTGGTGGGCGCCGGGACCGATGCGGCGCTGGTGGGAGCGCCACGGCATCCGCGAGGTGGAAGCCCCCGAGGCGCCGCGGGAGCGGTCCTCGATACTGGTCGAGTGAGGCACAGCGAGTTCTGGGCGCGGATGGAGCAACACCTCGGCGGCGCGTACTCGAGGGTCTGGGCTCGAGAGCAGGTGATCGGCGAGCTGGACGGGCGTACGGTCGACCAGGCCCTCGAGGCGGGCGAGTCCCCGCAGCGGGTATGGCGCGCCGTCTGGGGGGCGCTCGAGCTGCCTGACCGTGAGCGCTGAGTGAGCGCCCCGTCCACGTCGGCCGTTCAGCGGCGTACCGTCGGGAGCCTGGTCGTGAGCCAGGCTCTCGGCGGTGTCGGCGTCTCGACCGGCATCGCGGTGGTGGCCCTGCTCGCCGAGGACATCCTCGGATCGCCGGACCTCGCGGGGTTGCCGCAGGCGGCGCAGGTGTTCGGCTCGGCGGCCGGCGCGTACGCGATCGCCGCGCTGAGCACGCGCAGCGGTCGGCGCATCGGGCTCGCGATGGGCTACGGCACCGGAGCCGTCGGCGCGGGGGTGTGCCTGCTGGCGGCGATCGCCTCCAGCTTCGTCCTGTTGATTGTGGGCGCCGCCCTGCTCGGTTCGGCGACGGCGGCCAACAGTCAGGCTCGGTTCGCCGCCACCGATCTTGCCGACGCCGACGCCAGGGCTCGGGCGTTGTCGATCGTCGTCTGGGCGACCACGATCGGCGCGGTGCTGGGGCCCAACCTGGTCGGTGGTGCGGGCGACGCGGCCGACTCGGTCGGGTTGCCGGAGCTCGGCGGCGCCTTCGTCCTGACGGTAGTCGGCACCGGGCTGGCGGCGGCATTTCTGCACTGGCGGCTGCGGCCCGACCCGCTGCTGCTGTCGCGAGAGTTGGCCGGCGAAACGGAGGTGAGCGACGGTCCCTCGGGTGCGAGGCGGCACGCGCTGGCGATCTTTCGCGATCATCCGCGCGCGCTCAGCGGCATGGTCGCGGTCGCCGCCGGTCACGCGACGATGGTCTCGGTCATGGTCATGACGCCGCTGCACATGGACCACGGCGGTGCCGACCTCGAGGTCGTGGGCTTCGTCATAAGCATGCACGTGCTCGGCATGTTCGCCTTCGCGCCGATCGTCGGGTGGTCTACCGACCGGGTCGGGCCGCGCATCGTGCTGTTCACCGGCGCGGCAATCCTGCTCGCCGCGGTCACGCTGGCCGGTCGAGCTCCCGAAGGCGCGTCGACCGGACTCACGGTCGGGCTGTTCCTGCTCGGGCTGGGCTGGTCGTGCACCCTGATCGCCGGCTCGACCGTGCTCACCAACGCGGTTCCGCTGGCCGACCGGCCGACGGCCCAGGGCACGTCCGACCTGGTGATGGGCGTGTGCGCCGGCATCGGGGGTGCCAGCGGCGGCCGGATCGTCGGCACGTGGGGCTTCGACGTGCTCAACGTCGTTGCCGGGATCGTCGCCCTCGCGGTTGTCGTCGTCGCGGTCTCCGTACGCCGGCGGGTCAGCGTCCCGGACGCGGCAGGCGTCTAGTCACTCTCCCTCGCCTCGAGATTGCACGAACGTCCCCGCCCGACCGCATGCGTCCGCGCGGGTTCTTACGGATCAGGGACATTCGTGCAATCTCGACGGAAGAGGGCTTCGCGGCTGGCAGACTCGGCGGCGTGACAGCAGCTGAGATCGCCGTCATCGGCGGGTCCGGGTTCTACGCGTTCCTCGACGGCGCGGTCGAGCATGTGGTCGAGACGCCGTACGGTTCGCCGTCGGCGCCGATCGCGGTCGGCACGGTCGACACCGACTCCGGGCCGCGGCCGGTCGCCTTCCTGCCTCGGCACGGCCGCCGCCACAAGCATCCGGCCCACGTCGTTCCGTACCGGGCCAATCTGTGGGCGCTGCGCTCGCTCGGCGTACGTCAGGTCGTCGCCCCGTGTGCCGTCGGAAGCCTCCGACCCGAGCTCGGGCCGGGCACTCTCGTCGCCCCGGACCAGCTGGTCGACCGGACGACGTCGCGGGTGCAGACGTACTTCGACCAAGGCGCCTGCCACATCGGGTTCGCCGACCCGTACTGCCCCCGATTGCGAGGCGAGGTGCTCGGCTCCATGAGTACGCAGGATGCCGATGTCGTCGACGGCGGCACGATGGTCGTCATCGAGGGGCCGCGCTTTTCGACCCGGGCCGAGTCGCAGTGGTACGCCGCGCAGGGCTGGTCGCTGGTCACCTTGACCGGGCATCCCGAGGCGGTGCTGGCCCGCGAGCTGGCGCTTTGCTACGCGCCGGTCGCGTTGGTGACCGATCTCGACGCGGGGCTCGCTGCCGAGGAGGCGGTGAGCCAGGCCGAGGTGTTCCGGGTCTTCGCCGAGCACACCGACCGGTTGCGCCGCCTGCTGCGTGGCGTGGTCGCCGGGCTGCCACTCAAGCGCGACTGCGCATGTCCCGACGTGCACGAGGGCATGACGCTGCCCGTGGAGCTGCCGTGAGAGTGCTGCTGACCGGTGCGGCCGGGTTCATCGGCGCGCACGTCGCGACGGCGCTCGCCGAGCGCGGCCACGATGTCGTCGGGGTCGACGCGCTGATTCCGGCGGCGCATCCGGTCGGCGTCGAACCGCCGGCCGGTGTCGTGCGTCTCGATGTCCGCGACGCCGATCGTCTCGACGGGCTGCTCGCCGGCGTCGACGTCGTGTGCCATCAGGCCGCGATGGTCGGCAACGGCGTCGACGCGCAGGACCTGCCCGCGTACGCGGCGCACAACGACCTCGGCACGGCGGAGCTGCTCGCCGCGATGGCGCGGGCGGGAGTCGACCGACTCGTATTGGCGTCGTCGATGGTGGTCTACGGCGACGGGCGCTACCGGTGCGCGCGACACGGCGACGTCGAGCCGGCGCCGCGTCGGATCGAGGATCTCGATGACGGGGTCTTCGACCACCGATGCCCGCGGTGCTCGGCGCTGGTCGAGTGGGCGCTCGTCGACGAGTCGGCACCGCTGCGGCCGCGGAGTGCCTATGCGGCGTCGAAGGTGGCGCAGGAGCATTACGCGGCCGCTTGGTGCACGCTGCGGTCGGGTCGGGCCGTGGCGTTGCGCTATCACAACGTCTACGGGCCGGGGCTGCCAGCGGACACCCCGTACGCCGGCGTCGCCGCCATCTTTCGGTCTGCTGCGGCCCGTGGCGAGGCGCCGCAGGTCTACGAGGACGGTCGGCAGGCGCGCGACTTCGTCCATGTCACCGATGTCGCCGACGCTAACGTCGCCGCGATCGAGGCGGTGGGCGACCATCCGGAGGGGCTGACCGCGTACAACGTGTGCTCGGGGCAGCCGCGTACGGTCGGCGACCTCGCGGCCGCGATCGCTTCGGCCGGCAGCGGCCCGGCCCCGATCGTGAGTGGGCGCTACCGCGCGGCCGATGTACGCCACGTCGTCGCTTCTCCCGATGCCGCGCGCGACGGCCTCGGCTTCCGGGCCCGGGTCGATCCGGACATCGGCCTCAAGGAGCTCGCCACGGCGCCGCTGCGACCGACCACGTCCCCCTGAGAGGACACATATGGCGCGACACGCCCGGCGCGTCGCGCCATAAGGGTCCCCTCAGGGGGTCGACGCTCAGTGGACGGCGAGGGGGAGTCGGATCTCGAAGCGGCAGCCGGGGCCGTGGTTGGCGACGTCGATCTCGCCGTGGTGCGCCTCGACCAGACCGCGGGCGATGGCGAGACCGAGGCCGGCGCCGGCCGGTTCGGTGCCGTTGTCGCCGACCGTGTCGCGGGCCGTGCTGCCGCGGTAGGCGAGGTCGAACACCGACGACAGCTCGGGCTCGGGGATGCCGCCGCACGCGTCGTCGACCCGCAGCCATGCCGCGCTGTCGTTGGCGCCGGTCGACACGACGACCTCGCCGCGACGTGGCGTATGGCGGACGGCGTTGCCGAGCAGGTTGCGCACGACACGTACGAGTTCGTTGCCGCCGCCGAGGACGACCGGTCCGATCGGGTCGGCCGTGCGTACTCGTACCTCGACCCCGCCGGCCTGCGCGCTCGGGTGCACCGACGCGACCGCCTCGCGGACCACCTCGGCGATCGACACCGGCCGCAACGAGAGGTTGAGCGCTCCGGCATGGATGCGTGACATCTCGAACAGGTCGTCGACCATCGCCGAAAGCCGTAGCGACTCGTGACGGATCTGTTGCGCGTACGCCGCGACGTCGACCGGCTCGTGGACGACGCGGTCCTCGAGCGCCTCGGTCATCGCACGGATGCCGGCCAGCGGAGTCCGCAAGTCGTGACTCACCCAGGCGACCAACTCGCGGCGAGCCCGCTCGGCGGTGCGCTCACGTTCGCGGGCCTCGCGTTCCCACACGCTCTGTCGCGCCAACGACCGGCCGAGCATGATCGCGGTCGGCACGCAGACCAGCGTCACCACGATCCAAACCACGGCGCTGCGTCGGAGTTCAGCGGTCAGCATGAATCCGCTGGTCACGACGACGCCAGCGATGATCGCGATCTGAGGGATCAGCGTGATGACGACCATCGACAGGGTCAAGGCGCGCGACCGCAGCCGGCGCAACAGCAGCGCACCGATCAACGCCACCGGCAGCGAGCAGGCCAGGGCCAGCAGCGCAACCTGCCAGTCGTGCTGGCTCATGCTGCACCCTCCTTGTCGTAGCGGTAGCCCAGCCCGTAGACGGTCGCGATCCGCCGCGGCATCGACGGGTCGTTTTCGATCTTGTGACGGAGGCGCTTGATGTGGACCGTGACCGTCGAGTGGTCGCCGAAGCTCCAGCCCCAGACCCGATCGAGCAGCTCCGCCCGACTGAACGCCTCGCCCGGATGCCCGAGCAAGAACGTGAGCAGGTCAAACTCGCGCAGCGTCAATGACAGCTCGTCGCCGCGCAACGTCACCCGGCGCGACGGCAGCTCGACGGCGAGGTCGCCGTCGTCCAGCGTCTCCGGACCGGATCGGTCGGAGCCGTTGGCCGCCCGTCGCAGCACTGACGTCACCCGAAGTGACAGCTCGCGCGGACTGAACGGCTTGGTCACGTAGTCGTCGGCGCCGAGCGTGAGGCCCGCGATCCGGTCGTCCTCCTCGCCAAGAGCGGTGAGCATGATGACCGGCACGTCGGCTCGTCCGGACACGCCGTCGCGAAGCCGTCGACAGACCTGGAGCCCGTCGATGCCGGGGAGCATCACGTCGAGCACGACGAGGTCGACGGTCTCGTCGGCCGCGTCGAGCGCTGCTGTGCCGTCGCTGGCCAGCGTGACCCGATGCCCGTCGCGTTCGAGATAGCGGCGTACGACGTCACGCACTGCCGGATCGTCCTCGACGACGAGGACATGTGTGCACGGATCCGTGCTCATATCAAGCATTGTCCCTCTCACCATTGAGTCAACACGAGATGCTGCACGGCCAGCGCGCCGGCCGCCTGCAGCGCGAGCAGTGGTCGGTGGGTGCGTGCCGGGAGGAGTGCGGCGAGGGTCAGTGCCCACCACGTGAACGGCAGCCAGATCCGCTCGACCTCGGATTTGCTCATGCCGGTCAGCGTCGCCACCGCTACGGCGACCAGCGCGCCGGTGCCGAGCAAGGCCACCGCACGCGCCCCGGGCGGGAGCGCGATGCCCCGTCGTCGAATCGCCCGGACCATGAGGGGCAGTGCCGCGTAGACGGCGAGGCCGATGGTCATCGTCCACGCGCCGACGTTGGCCCACACCCAGTAGTCGTACGGGCGCTTCTTGGACATGCCGATTTCGTAGCGGTGGACCAGGACGGGGTAGGCCTCCCACCAGGCGAAACCGGCGACCGTTACCGCGGCGACGACGGCCGCGATGCCGACGAGTGCTCCCAGTAACGGTTGCCATCGGCGCGCGGCGATCAGAACGGCCAGCGCGAGCGGCGCGAGCAGGACCAGCCCGTACGAGAGATAGAGACAGCAGCCGAAAGTGAGACCGGCGGCGACGGCGTACGCGTGCGAGCGGCGGCCGCTTGTCGTCGCGGCCAGGGCGAGGAGCGCGATCGCCCAGGCGGCGACGGCGGCGAACAGCGCGTCCGGTGACACACCGATCCAGATCGCTGCCGGAGCGAGGATCAGCCATGGCGTCGCCTGGCAGGCCCAGTCGTCGCCGGCGAGTCGGCGCAGCGTGATGCAACACGCGACCGCGGCCGTCGTGCCGATCGCGATCACGGTCAAGCCGAGCCAGAGCGTGTCGGACAGCCCGATCCGGTCGAGGCCGACGAACGCCAAAAGCGCGCCCGGCGGATGGGACGAGACGTGCACCTCCCAGTTGTTCGGCGCCCGGAGCGGGATGCGTTCGATGAAGTCCGGAAAGACCTCGTGCCACGACGTGATCCGTTGGGCGTCGTAGCGGAACGAGCCCTGCCGGGTGAAAAGGTCGCCGATGCCGTAGCGACCGTCGACCGCCGCCAGGGCGATGGTCCACCCTGTCGCGGCGGCCCAGGTCCACAGCATCAGGGCCGGCCAGGACAGGCGTCGGGCGAGCACCGGGCCGATCGCGATCACCGTCACGGCGACGGCGATCGCGACGACCGAGCCCGGCCCGACGCGCGGATCCCATTCGCCGGCCAGCGGAGCCCACGTCGCGCCGACACTCTGATCGGTCCAACGCGGCCAGCCGATCGCGGCCGCGACCAGCAACCCGCCGGCGGCGGCACACAGCGCGCTCGGTAGCGGGCGCACGATCATTCGGCGGACCAGCACGTTGGTCACATTAGGGCCGATCGCCGTGGACGGCGGCCGGCCGGCGCAGACGTCACAGGTCCGTCATCGCGAATCGCTGTCGACGCGAGGGCGGCGGACCTACGGTCGTTGACATGGATCGACAAGGTTCGGTGACCTGCGACGTTGTGCTTCCGTGCCGCGACGAGGCGGCGGCACTGCCTCGCGTGCTCGCCGGACTGCCCGAGGGATACGCCGCCATCGTCGTGGACAACGGCTCCTCCGACGGCACCGCCGAGGTGGCCCGGTCATGGGACGCGACCGTCGTGCGCGAGGACCGGATCGGATACGGCGCGGCCGTGCACGCCGGTGTCGAGGCGGCGACCGCCGACCTGGTCGCGGTCGTCGACGGCGACGGCTCGATGGACCTCGGTGATCTCGGACCGCTGGTCGCGATGGTGAGTCGCGGCGAGGTCACGATGGCGGTGGGTCGCCGCAGACCGACCGGCCGCGGAGTGTGGCCGTGGCACGCTCGCCTCGGCACCCAACTCGTCATGCGCCGAGTGCGTCGAGCCAGCGGCCTCGCCGTGCGCGACCTGGCGCCGATGCGGGTGTGCCGACGGGCCGACCTGATCGGGCTCGGTGTCGAGGACCGACGGTTCGGTTATCCGCTGGAGCTGATGGTGCGGGCGGCCCGAGCCGGCTGGACGATCGGCGAGGTCGACGTGCCCTATCGGGCCCGGGCCGCCGGCACCAAGTCGAAGGTGTCCGGCAGCGTGCGGGGGACGCTGCGGACAGCTCGCGACTTCGCCCGGGTGTTGCCATGACGGCGCTCGGCGGGGGTGTGGGCGGCGCCGGCCGCGCCGGCGTGCCGAGTGGCGCAGCGTCGTCGAAATTCGGGCCAGAAACCGACGACCTTGCGCCACTCGGCGGCGGTGTCACGGGCCGGGCAGCGGGTCGACCCGTGCCTCGACCCGTCGCGCTCGTCGTCGCGAAGGCCCCGGTGCCTGGGTTCGCCAAGACCCGACTCGCGGCGACCGTCGGCCCGATCGCCGCCGCCGAGCTCGCCGCGGACAGCCTGCTCGACACGCTCGCGGCGGCGGCCGACACCGGCTGGCCGATCGTGGTCGCGCTCACCGGCGATCTCGATGCGGCGCCCCGCGCTGGTGTCCTCCGCGAGGCGCTCGCCGCGTGCACCGTCATCGACCAGAGGGGCCGAGGACTCGGCGAGCGCCTCGCCTCGGCGCATGCCGACGCGAGTGCCGTCAGCGGCCGGCGCATGACCGTTCAGATCGGGGCGGACACTCCACAGGTGCGATCCGGTGATTTGGTCGCCGCATACGACCGGCTCGCGCGGTGCGACGCGGTCGTCGGGCCTGCCGCCGACGGGGGTTGGTGGCTGTTGGCCGTTCGGCAGTCGACGATCGCGAGCTGCTTGGCGAGTGTGCCGATGTCGCGATCGGACACGGGGGTTCGGACCGTGCGGGCTCTGGCTGGCGGCGGATGGCGGGTCGGCGCGACCGGGCAGTTGCGGGACGTCGACACGGCGGCCGACGCCGAGGCGGTGACGGCCGACGCGCCGGCGTCGCGGTTCGGCCGGCGGTGGGGGGGCAAGAGGGCGGTCGCGCCATGACGACGCTCGACGCGGTCGCCGCGTTCGACGCCGCACTCGCCGGCCGGCCGTGCGAGCTGGTCCGGGCCGACGGCAGTCGGGTCCG
>Ga0190270_10000361_pt1 | contig 19269 bp, 22 predicted proteins | sample Popmic320T_FD_133748 | JGI IMG/M metagenome (GOLD analysis project Ga0190270, IMG submission 133748) | Populus adjacent soil microbial communities from riparian zone of Weber River, Utah, USA - 320 T | ecosystem: Environmental > Terrestrial > Soil > Riparian zone | place: USA: Utah | collected...
GGGATCGGCGCCGTCTCGACCGTCGGCGGGCTCCGCTGGCGGAACCGTCCCGCGCTGCCGCGCTACCTCTCGGCGCTGGCAGGCGGGGAAGCCCCGCCACGGGAGCTCGAGCTGTTGGCCGCGTCCACGCAGACGCAGGAGCGGCTCATGCTCGGCCTGCGACTGGACGACCCGCTCCCGTTCGCGCAGGTCGAAGCCGCGCTCGATCTCGACGCGCTTGCCCGGCTGGAAGGGCTCGGCCTCGTCGAGCGACAGGGCGACGGGTTGCTCCTCACGCGCCGCGGCCGGTTTCTCGGAGGTGGCGTGACGGTCGAGCTTCTCGCTGAAATCCCTGCAAATAACTACAATTGATCGGGTATGACGCCAGGCCCTGATCCGGTGCTCACGCCTCGCCAGAAGGAGATCCTCGTGCGCGTCGTCGAGGAGTACGTCGCGACCGGTGCGCCCGTCGGTTCGAAGACGCTGGTGGAGCGGGCGGCGATGGACGTCTCGTCCTCGACGGTGCGCTACGAGCTCGCAGTCCTCGAGGAGCAGGGCCTGCTCTCGCATCCGCATACCTCGGCCGGACGAGTCCCGACCGACCTCGGCTACCGCTTGTTCGTGGACAAGGTGATCGAGGAGCTCGAGCCGCGGCCCTCCGAGGTCGCCCTCGACCTGAACTTCTCCGAGCTGCGAAGCGAAGTGGAGACCGCTCTGCAGGCGACGACGGATGCCCTCGCAGAGGTCACCCATCTGCTCGCGCTCGTGTCGGCGCCTCCGCTCGAGGCGACGATGGTGCGGCGAGTCGAGGTCCTCCTTCTGCAGCCGGAGCTCGTGATGGTGGTCGTCATCACGGCGACAGGAGGGGTGACGAAGCGGCTCTTCACGTTCGCCCGCGCGGTCGATCCAGGATTGGCCGAATGGGCAGGGGAGTACCTGAACGAGAGACTCGGCGGCCGCCAGCTCGGCGGACGAATGCTGCGCGCGTGCCTCGAGGACCCGCACCTCGGCGTTCGCGAGCGGGATTTCCTCGCGGAGCTGCGGCCCGCCTTCTCGGCAGTGCTCGAGACGCCCGAGCAGGCTTTCTACGTCGGCGGCACGGCGGGCGCTCTCGGCGAGTTCCGGCCGGACGAGCTGGCCGGGTACCAGCGTCTGCTCGAGGTGCTCGAGCAGCGCGCGATGGCGCTCGAGCTGATGCGCGCGAGTCTCGTCTCCAAACGTCCCTTCGTGCGCGTCGGCTCCGAGTTCGCCGATCCGCAGCTCGCGACCGTGTCCTTGGTCGGGGCGCCATACGGGCTCCAGCATCGCAACCTCGGCACCGTCAGCCTCATCGGGCCGATGCGGATGGACTATGTCAAGGCGATCGAAGCCGTCCGGGCCGCAGCGAGAGAGCTTTCCCACTTCGTCGAAGACCTCTACGAGAACTGAGCCGTGGCGAGCGCGAGGCGCGATTATTACGACGTCCTGGGGGTCCAGCCGGGCGCGTCCGACAAGGAGATCAAGTCCGCCTTCAGGCGGCTTGCCCGCGAGCTGCATCCGGACGTCTCCGACCATCCCGAAGCGCAGGAGCGGTTCCGCGAGGCGGCCGAAGCCTATGAGGTGCTCTCCAAGCCGGAGACCAGGGAGCTCTACGACCGCTACGGCCACGAAGGTCTCCGCACCGGGGGGTTCCGCCCGAGTGACTTCACCAACATCACCGATCTCTTCTCCACCTTCTTCGGAGACGAGCTCTTCGGAGGAGCCGGCCTCGGGTCGCGCCGGGCCCGCGGAGCCGACGTCATGGCCGAGGTCGCCGTCGAGCTCGAGGAAGCGGCTCGGGGAGTCAAGCGCGAGGTTCGGATCCCGGTCGCCGTCCCCTGCGAGACGTGCGAAGCGACGGGCGCGGCGCCTGGAACGAGCCCCGAGACCTGCCGGGCGTGCGGCGGGAGCGGGCGGCTCCAGTCAGTTTCGTCCTCCATCTTCGGCCAATTCATCCGAACGCAGACGTGTCGCGAGTGCAATGGAGCGGGCGAGGTCGCGGCCACACCCTGTCCAGACTGCAAGGGAACCCGGCGCAGGACGGAGGAGCGCGTGCTCGAGATCGATGTGCCGCCTGGGATTCACGACGGCCAGCGCATCCGCCTCTCCGGCGAGGGCCATGCCGGGGACCTCGGGGGGCGCGCAGGTGACGCCTACGTCCTCGTGCACGTGCGCCCCGACCCGCGGTTCGTGCGAGACGGCAACGACGTCATCTCGACCATCGACCTGACCATGTCGGAAGCCGCGCTCGGAGCGCAGACCTCAGTGCCGACCCTGGACGGCGAGGTGGAGCTCGAGTTCAAGCCGGGCACCCAACCGGGCGAGATCCGGGTCCTGCGCGGGAAGGGCATGCCGGTGCTCCAGGGGTTCGGGCGGGGAGACCATCGCCTGCTCGTGAACGTCGCGGTGCCGCGCAACCTGAGCGACGAGCAGCGGAGGCTGCTCGAGGAGTTCGCGCGGGCCGAGCACGAGGAGAACTACAAGGCCGAGGAAGGCTTCTTCGAGAAGCTCAGGGCAGCGTTCCGCTGAGCGAGCCACTCCTTCGCCGTGTGTCCGTGCGCGTCGCCGCAGAGCGCGCCGAAGAGGCGCGCGCCCTCCTGATCGAGCTCTTCCCCGAAGGGTTCGAGGAGGTCGCGCTCGACGGCGGAATCGAGTTCGCCGCCTACACGAAGGCCGGCGGCGAAGAGCGTCTCTGGCAGGTGTTCGGGCCGGGCGCCGCGACCGATGTGGAGGCCGGGTGGGGCGAGGCCTGGAGGCGGTTCCACCGCCCCGTGCGCATCGACCGGCTGTGGGTCGGCCCGCCCTGGGAGGAGCCGGACGAGGGCCTGATCCCCGTCGTCGTCGACCCCGGGCAGGCGTTCGGAACGGGCGCTCACCCGACCACGCAGCTCTGCCTTCGCTTTCTCCTCGCGCACGATCCGGTCTCGCTGCTCGACCTCGGCTGCGGCTCTGGCGTGCTCTCGATCGCGGCAGCGAAGCTGGGCTACCAGCCGGTGACCGCGCTCGACCTCGACGATGCTGCCGTCGCTGCGACGCGGACGAATGCCGAGGCGAACCGCGTCGAGCTCACGGTGGCGCGACGCGACGTCCTCTCGGACCCGCTGCCGCTTGCACACCTCGCACTGGCGAACATCGCCAGCGAGCCGCTGAGCGAGGTCGCGGGACGGATCGAGGCGGCGGAGCTCGTCGCGTCCGGATACCTCGTCAGTGAGGAGCCCGAGCTCGGAGGCTGGAAGCTCGAGGAGCGGAAGGAGCTCCAGGGCTGGGCTGCCGACCGCTTCTCGCGCGCCTGATTTCGCCTGACCTCCCGCCCGAGTCGGTTAGCATCGGGCGGTCATGGCGACCTTCTCGAGCTCGTTCCTCGGTTGCAAGGTCTCGCACACCGATGCCCAGGAGCTGCGTGAGCGCCTGATCGCCGACGGCCACGCCGAGAGCGAAGGGGCGGTCGACGTCGCTGTCGTCAATACGTGCTGCGTCACGCACGAGGCCGTCCGAAAGTCCCGCCAGGAAGCGCGCCGGGCGGCCCGTCGCGCGCGGCGCGTCTACGTGACCGGCTGCGCGGCGAACCTCGAAGGAAGCTTCGACGGACTTCCCGAGAACGTCGAAGTCGTCCGGCTTGCGAGCGAACGAGCGGCCCACTTCGTCGCAGGCGCCATCGGGGCGCTCGGGTGCGTCCAGGCGGACGTCGGCCTCGGCCGGGTACGCGCCTTCGTGAAGATCCAGGACGGTTGCAGCTTCTCGTGCAGCTTCTGCGTGATCCCCGAGGTTCGGGGCTCGTCGCGGAGCCGCGCTGTGTCCGCCGTGCTTTCCGAGGTCGAGCGCCGCGTCTCGCAGGGTCACCGCGAGATCGTCCTCACGGGAATCAATCTGGGCTGCTACCGCGATCGCGAGGCCGGGTACGCGCTGTCGCGGCTGGTCCGCGAGGTCGGCGCCGTCTCGGGCATCGAGCGGCTGCGCCTGTCCTCCATAGAGGTCAATCACCTGACCGACGAGCTCGTGGCGGCGATGCGTGAGACGCCCAGCGTCTCGCCGCACCTGCACGTCCCGCTTCAATCCGGCGACGACGGCGTCCTCAAGGAGATGGGGAGGCGCTACGACGTAGCGACGTACCTGCGCCGAGTGGAGCGGGCTCGAGGCTTCAACCTCACGACCGATGTGATCGTCGGCTTCCCGAGCGAGGACGATGCCGCCTTCGAACGGACGCTCGACGCGGTCGAGGAGGCGGGCATCACGAAGGTGCACGTCTTTCCGTACTCGCCGCGGCCGGGAACGCGTACCGCTGACGACGACCACGTGCCGGCCTCCGTGAAGAAGGAGCGCAGCGCTCGGCTCCGCGCGCTCTCCGCCGAGGCCTGCCGCCGACGGTGGGCCGCGAAGCTCGGGCGCGAGGAGACGGTGTTGGTCGACCGGCCCGGGCGAGGGTACGGCGACGACTACTCGCCCTGGCTCGTCGAGGGCCCTCAGGGCCAGTTCGTGCAGGTTCGGGCGCACGACGTCACCGAGGAGGGAATCGTTGGCCTCGCAGCCTGACTGTCTCTTTTGCAAGCTCGTGCGCGAGGGGGAGCATGTCAACGCCGCCGAGGGCTTCGTCGCGATCGAGGACATCAACCCGAAGGCGCCCGTCCACCTCCTGGTGCTGCCCGAGCGGCATGTCGATACGTTCCGGGACGTGTCCGCATTCGAGCCCGACGAGGCGAGGCGGATGCTCGAGTTCGTCGCCGACACGGCGAGGAACGCGGGCCTCGAGGACTACCAGGTCGTGGTCAACGTGGGACCGGGGGCGGGCCAGACCGTCTTCCATCTGCACTGGCATGTGCTCGGCGGCGGGAGGCCGTTCGAATGAGCCTGATCGGCCGGATCGAGGACGAGCTCAAGGCGGCTATGCGCGCCCGCGACGAGGAGCGGACGAACACGTTGCGCATGACGCTCTCCTCGCTGCGGGCCGCCGAGAAGGACCTGCAGCGGCCGCTGAAGGAGGACGAGGAGCTGCAGGTGCTTCAGCGCGAGCGCAAGCGCCGCACCGAGGCGGCGGAGGCGTTTCGGGACGGCGACCGGCCCGAGCAGGCGGACAAGGAGGACCGGGAGCTCGCTGTCATCGAAGAGTTCATGCCGGAGCCGATGTCCGAAGAGGCGATCGAACAGATCATCGACGACGCGATCGCAGAGACAGGCGCGACGTCGCTGCGCGACCTCGGCCGCGTGATGGCCGACGTGATGCCGCAGGTCGCGGGGCGGGCGGATGGATCGAGTGTCAGCCAGCTCGTGCGCGAAAAGCTGGCCTAGGTTCGTCGCCCTTTCCGCACCATCTGCGCGCCACGCGCGCGCTTTTCAGGGATACGCTCGAAGCGGAGGGAGGCTCGCGGCGGCCCCAGGGTTCAGTCGAGCTCCACGACCACGCGGCTGCGACGGTCGTTTCCGCCGCCCTCACTAAACTTCGACCGTTGCAGGAAGTTCTCTCGGTTTCCAACGAGGTCGCGGCCGAGCTCGCCACGGTCGACGACGGCATCCTCGACGCGCTTCGAGACCGCCTCGGCATCGCTCTGCTCCTGCGTGGCAACCGTCTCACGCTCGAGGGCGACGACGTCCGGGTCGGCCAGGCCCGCGCGGTCGTGGACGAGCTCGTCGAGCTGGTCGAGGGCGGCCAGGTGATCGGGCCGGGGACCGTGGACGCGGTTCTCGCTGCGCTCGACGCCGCCGAGAACCCGCGCGAGATCTTCGAGGACGTCGTCTGGCGCCACCGTGGCACCAAGATCACGCCGAAGACGGTCAACCAGAAGCGCTACGTCGATGCGATCCGCGAGTGCACGATCACCTTCGGTGTCGGCCCCGCGGGCACCGGCAAGACCTACCTGGCGATGGCCCTCGCGGTCGCGGCGATGCAGGAGCGCGAGGTGAGCCGCATCATCCTCACGCGCCCGGCCGTCGAGGCGGGGGAGCGCCTGGGCTTCCTTCCGGGCGACATGCTGGCCAAGGTCGACCCGTACCTGCGCCCGCTCTTCGATGCGCTCTACGACATGCTCGACGCCGACCGGCTGAACTCGTACCTGGAGAAGGGGACGATCGAGGTCGCCCCGCTCGCGTTCATGCGCGGCCGGACGCTCAACGACTCCTTCATCATTCTCGACGAGGCACAGAACACGACCCCGGAACAGATGCAGATGTTCCTCACGCGCCTCGGCTTCGGCTCGAAGATCGTCGTCACCGGCGACGTGACGCAGGTCGACCTCCCGCGCGAGCAGGCATCCGGCCTCATCCACGTGCGCGAGATCCTCGGCGCGATCGAAGGCATCGAGTTCGTCGAGTTCGGGAACCAGGACGTCGTCCGCCACGTGCTCGTGCAGCGCATCGTCGAGGCGTACAAGCGCCACGCCGACGAGACGGGCACCCAGCGGCGCAAGTGATCGCCATCGAGGTGGAGAACAGAAGCGGCGAGGTCGTCGATGCGACCGGCGCCGAGTCGCTTGCCCGTGAGGTCCTCACGGCGGAGGGGATCGCGGCGGGCGACCTCGGCATCGCATTCGCCACGCCGTCGGAGATTCGCGCCCTGAAGCTCCAGCACCTGGGGATCGAGGAGGCGACCGACGTGCTCTCGTTCCCGATCGATGGCCGCGACCAGCTGCCCGAAGGCGTGCCCCGCCAGCTCGGCGACGTCGTCCTCTGCCCGCAGGTCGTCGGAGAGGCGTGGCGCGCGCCGCTCGTCCACGGGCTGCTGCACCTCCTGGGCTACGACCATGGGGAGGAGATGGAGCGGCGCGAGCGGGAGCTCGTGCCCGGGTCCTGATGGCCGACCGGCGCGCACCCGCGGTCCTCCGCAGCTTCAACTACGCGTTCGAGGGCGTCATCCACGTGCTGCGGACGCAGCGCAACATGCGGATCCACTTCGCGATCGCGGCCGCCGTTCTCGTCCTCGCGTTCATCTACGACGTCACGCGCCTCGAGCTGATCGCGCTCATGATCTCGATCGCCTTCGTGCTGATCGCGGAGATGGTGAACACCGCGGTGGAAGCGACGATCGACCTCTCGACACCCTCGTTCGACCCGCTCGCGAAAATCGCGAAGGACATCGCGGCGGGCGCGGTCCTCATCGCCGCCGCGAATGCGGTGGCTGTCGGCTACCTCGTGCTCGCCGACCGGCTGACGCGCCCGAGCGCCAGGCTCGTGAACTCGCTCGGGGACGCGCCGATCAACCTCACGGTCATCGCCCTCGTCCTCACGCTCATCGTGGTCATCGCGATCAAGGCGATCACAGGAACCGGGACGCCGCTTCGCGGCGGGCTGCCGTCGGGCCACGCCGCGCTTGCCTTCGGCTGCTGGGCGGCGATCACGTTCATCGTCACCGACCACCGCGTCGTCATCTCCTTTGTCGCGCTGATCATGGCGCTGCTCGTCTCCCAGACCCGCGTCGAGGCGGAGATCCACACCCCGTACGAGGTCGTTGCCGGCGCGGTCATCGGTACGCTCGTCACCGTCATCCTCTTTCAGGTGTTCAGATGACGGACCAGGAGCTCTACGACGCTGCCGTGGCCGCCTCGCAGGCGGCCTACGCGCCGTACTCGAAGTTCCTCGTCGGCGCCGCCGCGCTCATGCGCGACGGGCGCGTCGTCACGGGCGTGAACGTCGAGAACGCGTCCTATCCGGTTGGAATCTGCGCCGAGCGCTGCGCCATCGCCCGGGCGGTCGTGGAGGGTGCAAAGCCCGGAGACTTCGAGGCCCTCGGGATCACCGCCGCGCCCTGCGGTGCCTGCCGCCAGTGGCTCCACGAGTTCCGCTTCGACCGGGTGGCGTTCATGCACGAGGGCGAGCTCCTCGTGCGCCGGCCCGACGAGCTCCTGCCCGACTCGTTCGAGCTGTGACGCCGCTGAAGAGCGGGTTCGTCGCGGTCGCCGGCCGCCCGAACGTCGGCAAGTCGACACTCGTGAACGCGCTCGCGGGCGGGAAGGTCGCGATCGTCTCCGACAAGCCCCAGACGACGCGGCGCCGGATCGCCGCGGTCGTCAACGGCGACGGCTACCAGCTCGTCCTCACCGACCTGCCCGGCTTTCAGCGGCCACGCGACGCGCTCACCGAGCGCATGCAGCGGACGGTGGACGCGTCGCTCGAGGACGTCGACGCGCACCTCCTCGTCCTGGCCGCGGACGAGGCGATCGGCTCCGGCGACCGCTTCGTCGCCGCGCGGCTCTTCGCCTCCGGGCGCCCCGTCGTGATCGCGCTCAACAAAGTCGACCGCCTGCGGCCTGAGCGGATTGCCGAGCAGATCCAGGTCGCAGCGGGCCTCGGCGATTTTCACGCGCTCCACCCGATCAGTGCCGCCCGCGGCGAGGGGCTCGGCCCGCTCGAGGAGGACCTCGTCGCGCTGCTTCCCGAGGGGCCGCTCTACTTCGGCGAGGGCGAGGCGACCGACCTCCCGCTCGAGACGCGGGTCGCGGAGCTCGTCCGCGAGCAGGCGCTCGCGCTCACGCGCGAGGAGGTGCCGCACGCGATCGGCGTGGAGGTCGAAGAGCTCGAGGAGAGCCGGGTGCACGCGGTCCTCATCGTCGAGACCGAGTCCCAGAAGGGCATCCTCATCGGCAAGGGCGGCAGCATGATCAAGGCCATCGGCGCGGGCGCGAGGCCGGAGATCGAGCGGCTGCTCGGCGGCAAGGTCTATCTCGAGCTACAGGTCAAGGTGCGGCCGCACTGGCGGCGTGACGAGAATGTGCTCGAACGCTTCGGAATCTAGGAAACGGGAGGGAAATTGGCAGCTCTGACCGCGTTGCAGTTCGAGGAACGGCTGAACACCTATCTCTACGAGCGCGCCGAGGAGGCACGCGCGGTGCGCGTGGGGGAAAAGGAAACGAGCGAGCAGGCGGGGATCGTCGCCCGCTACGCCGACCTCTTCACCCGCGAGCAGCACGAGTCTCTCCGCGACGAGGAGGACGCGGCCGCGGGCGACGAGCGCCTGTACCGCCTTCGCGAGGCGTGCCTCGGCGGCATCGTCGTCGCCGAGATTGCCGAGCGCACCGACCGCTTCGAGAACGAGTTCCTCGCCGCGCGCGTCGATTTCCGGGGCGATTCGCTCCCGCTTCGCTCCGCGCAGGCGCTGCTCGCCATCCTCGACGAGTACGGCGACCGCAACGAGCTGGGCGACCTTGCTGCCGACGCCTCCGCCCGCTTCAACGACGACCGCCAGGAGCTGATGGCCGCCGCGGAGACCCTCGACGCGGAGCTCTCCGGCGATCCCGATCCCGTCGGCCGAAGCGCGCGGCGCAAGGCGATCGACATCCGCGCCCTCGCCGACGCCCTCGGCCGCGCTGCGCGGGAGCAGGACCCCGCGTACGGGCCGCTCCGCGAGCGGTGGCTCGCCCGGATTCTCGGTGAGGAGCACGAGGCGGAGCCCGCCTCCTACCACGTCTCCTACCTGCGACGGTTGTCGCCGTTCGCCGACACCTACACGAAGGAGCGGGCCGTTCCCGTCTGCCTCGAGAGCCTCACGCGCCTCGGCTTCGACCTCGCGGCCGACGAGCACATCCGCCTCGACCTCGACGACCGGCCGCAGAAGAACCCGCGGGCCTGCGTGATCGCGTCGGACCCGCCCAACGTCGTCCACCTGATCACGCGGGCGCAGGGCGGCTTGCACGACTACCAGGGGCTCCTCCACGAGGCCGGGCACGCGCTCCACTACGCGGGCGTCGACCCGGCGCTTCCGTACACGTTTCGCCGGCTTTCTCGCGACCATGCCCTGACCGAGATCTACTCGTTCCTCCTGGAGTCGGTGAGCCGGGAGCCAGGCTGGCACGCGGAGCACTTCGACGTCTCCGCGGGAGAGGCTGAAGACAACGCCGAGGCAACCCGTTTCCTCGACGTTCTGCTCTTCCGGCGCTACGCAGCGAAGCTCGACTACGAGCTGGAGCTCTGGGCCGACTTCGAGCACGCGCCCGACTATGCGCCCAAGTACGCGGAGCGTCTGCGCGCCGCGACCGGGTTTCGCTACCGGCCGGACGGCTACCTGGCCGACATGGACGACGGTTTCTACTCGGCCGACTACCTGCGCGCCTGGATCCGCGCGGCGCAGCTCCGCGCATACCTGCGCGAGACGATCGGCTCGGACTGGTGGGAGCGGAGCGAGACGGGCGACTTCCTGCGCAGCCTTTTCGCGGAGGGCACCCGGCCCTCGAGCGAGGACGTCGCCGTCCGCATCGGCTTCGAGCCGTTCGACACGCTGCCGCTCGTCCAGGAGCAGCTCGCCGCGTCATAGCCCGTCGGCCAAAGCGGTTGGGCGTTGACGAAAGTGCACTCCCTCGTCCAAGGGATGCGGCCGATTTCGTGCCGATTACTGTGATCAGCGGCATGTCCGAGGAGATCCAACATCACTCCAGGCGGGTAAGGCGGCGCCGACGCCACAAGTCGTCGGTGACCAACATCAACATCTTCGCGATGACGTCGTCGCCTGAGGTGGCAGCCCAGCTCATGGCTCCCGCGCCCGTCCCGGCCCCGGCAGCCGTGCCTCCGGACGAGCACGAAGACGAGGACATCTTCGGCGAGCGCCTGGTCTCCTCCGAATGGCTCGAGCGGCGCGCGAAGCGGCTCGAGAAGCAGGAGCAGGAGGTCAAGCAGCGCGCGCTCGAGCTCGAGCGCCGTGAGGCCGAGCTCGACGAGCGCGAGGCCCGATTCGAGGCCGACATGTATCTCCGCGAGGACGAGATCGAGGCGCGCGAGGAGCACCTCCGCGACCTCGAGGCTCGACTGGGCCAGAAGGAGTCCGACCTCGGCACTTTCGTCGCCCGTGTTCAGGGCGGCCTGCTCGCAGACGCCGGCTGAGCCGGCGGGCTCCCCCGGGCTACACTGATTCCCATGGCGCAGGCGCCTGCTCTCCCGGGCGGGTTCGAGCTACCGCTCGAGCCCCGTCTTCCCCGCATCGGCTCAGTCGACCAGGTCGCGGTCGAGGAGCGCGCGGCATCGCTTTCCCGCCGCTCGATCAAGCGGGAGTCCAAGCTTTTCGCGCTCGACCTCGCCGTGCGGATGATGGATCTGACGACGCTCGAGGGCGCGGACACGCCCGGGAAGGTGGCGGCTCTCTGCTCGAAGGCGATGCGGCCCGATCCATCCGACCTGACCGTGCCGCCGGTGGCCGCGGTGTGCATCTACCCGAACCTCGTTCCAGTCGCTCTCGACCGGGTGCAGGGAAGCGGCGTTCGCGTCGCGTCCGTCGCCACCGCGTTTCCGTCCGGCCAGTCGCCGCTCGAGATCAAGGTCGAGGAGACAGCCCGCGTCGCCGAGATGGGCGCGGACGAGATCGACATGGTGATCGACCGCGGTGCCTTTCTATCGGGCGACTACGCGAAGGTCTACGACGAGGTGCGGAGGGTCAAGGAGGCGTCCGGCGACGCGCACCTCAAGGTCATCCTCGAGACCGGCGAGCTCGGCACGTACGACAACGTGCGGCGCGCGAGCCTGCTCGCGATCGCGGGCGGCGCCGACTTCATCAAGACGTCCACCGGGAAAATTCAGCCCGCCGCGACGCTGCCCGTCACGCTCGTCATGCTCGAGGCGATTCGCGACGTCTACGAGGAGACCGGGCGGAAGATCGGCATGAAGCCGGCGGGCGGCATCCGCCACGCGAAGCAGGCCGTCCAGTATCTCGTCCTCCTGCACGAGACCCTTGGCGTCGAGTGGATGACGCCGGATCTCTTCCGCTTCGGCGCCTCGTCGCTTCTCAACGACTGCCTGCTCCAGATCCGCAAGGAGAAGACAGGCCGCTACCAGAGCCCGGACTACTTCACCATTGACTGAGATCGAAAAGCGCCAAGACCGCTCGCCGGTCCCATCCGCGTTCGACTACGCCCCCGCGCCCGAGTCGCGGGAGATCGTCACCCTCGAGGACCGCTACGGGCTCTTCATCGGGGGCGAATGGGTGGAGCCGCAGTCGGGTGAGTACGAGGCGACGATCAGCCCGGCGACCGAGGAGCCGCTCGCCGAGGTGGCGTACGCGGGCCCGGAGGACGTGGGCGTGGCCGTCGACTCCGCGCGCGAGGCGTTCGAGAACGGTTGGTCGGACATCGCACCGGGCGAGCGGGCCAAGTACCTCTACCGCATCGCCCGCATCCTCCAGGAGCGCTCGCGCGAGTTCGCGGTGCTCGAGTCGCTCGACGGGGGCAAGCCGATACGCGAGTCCCGCGATGTCGACCTGCCGCTCTCCGCGGCGCATTTCTTCTACTACGCGGGCTGGGCGGACAAGCTCGAGTATGCGTTCCCGAACCGCAACCCCAAGCCGCTCGGAGTCGCCGGGCAGATCATCCCCTGGAACTTCCCGCTCCTCATGCTCTCGTGGAAGATCGCGCCGGCGCTCGCGGCGGGGAACACGGTCGTCTTGAAGCCGGCCGAGTCGACGCCCTTGACCGCACTCCTCTTCTGCGACGTCGTCCGGCAGGCCGAGCTCCCGCCCGGGGTCGTGAACATCGTCACCGGCGACGGGCGTGCCGGCGCCGAGCTCGTCAAGCACCCCGGCGTGGACAAGGTCGCGTTCACCGGGTCGACCGACGTCGGGAAGGAGATCCAGCGCGCCGTCGCGGGGACAGGCAAGAAGCTCACCCTCGAGCTCGGCGGCAAGGCGGCGAACATCATCTTCGACGACGCGCCGCTCGACCAGGCGGTTGAGGGGATCATCAACGGCATCTATTTCAACCAGGGCCACGTGTGCTGCGCGGGCTCGCGACTGCTCGTGCAGGAGTCCATCTACGAGCAGGTGATCGCGAAGCTGAAGCGGCGCATGGGGACGCTGCGCGTCGGCGACCCGCTCGACAAGAACACGGACGTCGGCGCGATCAACTCGAGAGAGCAGCTCGAGAAGATCAAGGAGCTCGTCGCGGCCGGCGAGGAGGAGGGCGCAGAGATCTTCCAGCCGCCGTGCCGGCTTCCCGAGAAGGGCTGGTGGTTCGCGCCGACGGTCTTCACGAACGTCGCGCAGAGCTACCGGATCGCGCAGGAGGAGATCTTCGGGCCAGTGCTTTCGGTACTGACCTTCCGCACGCCCGACGAGGCGATCGAAAAGGCGAACAACACGCCCTACGGCTTGTCGGCCGGCGTCTGGACGGAGAAGGGCTCGCGCATCCTTTCGATGGCGCAGCGCCTTCGGGCTGGGGTGATCTGGGCGAACACGTACAACCGCTTCGACCCGGCTTCGCCGTTCGGCGGCTACAAGGAGTCCGGCTTCGGCCGCGAAGGCGGCCGGCACGGCCTCGAGCCCTACATGAGGTTCGAATGAGAAGCGGCCTTAGATCGGGGCCACCCCGGACCACCACCCACCTTCAGGCTAACGCCGCCGAGCGCGCGTGTGGCGCGCGGAATGGGGAAAAAGCGTGAGGCTTCCGGTCAAGAAGACCTACAAGCTGTACGTCGGCGGCGCGTTCCCCCGCTCGGAGTCCGGCCGCTCGTACGAGGCCGAAGGTGCCAATGTCGCGCGCGCCTCCCGCAAGGATCTCCGCGACGCGGTGCGTGCCGCCCGCGAGACCTTCCCCAGGTGGGCGTCCATGACCGCCTACAACCGGGGCCAGGTGCTCTACCGGGTGGCTGAGATCATGGAGGGCCGCAGAGCCCAGTTCGTCGAGCTCACCGGGGACGAGGCCGAGGTCGACGCCGCGATCGACTCCTGGGTCTGGTACGCGGGGTGGGCGGACAAGCTCGCGCAGGTCCTCGGCTCGTCGAATCCCGTCGCGGGCCCGTACTTCAACTTCACGTTTCCGGAGCCGACCGGCGTTGTCGGCGTCGTTGCGCCCGAAGAGCCTGCGCTGGCGGGCTTCGTCGCGCGTCTCGCCCCCGTCATCGTCGGCGGCAACGCGGCCGTGATCGTCGCCTCGCAGAAGCGCCCGCTCGCTGCGGTGACCCTTGCCGAGGTCCTCGCCACGTCGGACGTGCCGGGCGGGGTCGTCAACGTCCTCACCGGCAGGAAGGACGAGCTCTGTTCGGTGCTCGCCGCGCACATGGACGTGAACGCGGTCGACCTCTCCGGCGTGGGCCACGACCGCGAGGAGCTGGAGCGGCTCGCCGCCGACAACGTCAAGCGCGTGGTCTCGAACGGGGACGGGCAGTCGCCGTGGCACGTCGCGGCCTTTCTCGAGCTCAAGACCGTTTGGCACCCGATCGGCGTCTAGTCACCTAGACTCAGCTAGTCGCCCATGGCCCTTCGGATCGAAGAGCTCGCCAAGACTATCGACTGCACCCTCCTCGGCCCCCGCGCGGGCCTGCAGGAGGTCGAGGCCGTGTGCCACACGGCGCGCGAGCTGCACCTCGCGTCGGTCTGCGTCCTGCCGAAGCACGTCGGCGCCGCAGCCGAGCATCTCCGCGGCTCGGACGTGAAGGTGTGCGCGGTGGTCGGCTATCCGGAGGGTGGCGCGGCGGCCAAGGCGAAGATCGCCGAGGCCGAGCGGTGCCTCGACGAGGGGGCCGGGGAGCTCGAGTTCGCGCTGGACGTGCGGGCGATGCTCGCCCTCGACTTCGCGCTCGTCCGCGATGAGCTGACCGCGTTCGCGCGCACCATCCGGATGCGCACCGCCAACGGGGGGCGAGGCTCGGTCACCCTGAAGGCGATCATCGGGACCGGGCGCCTGGACGACAAGCGCAAGAAGCTCGCGTGCAAGATCGTCGAGCTCGCGGAGGTCGACTTCGCGCAGACGAGCGCAAACGGTGCGCCGGCCACGGTTCACGATGTCGAGCTTCTGCGCGACTACCTTCCGGAGGCCGTCGGCGTGAAGGCGTCTGGCGGCGTCGAGACGCTCGACGACGCGATCGCCATGATCAACGCGGGCGCCGGCAGGATCGGCTCTCCGTTCGCGCTCGAGATCGTGACGTACGCTGCGGGCCTCGACCGCGTCTCTACGTGAGCCGATTCCGCCAGGCGATCTCCGAGGGCGATGGCATCTCCGTCGTGCCCGTCCTGCAGGGCGCGGTGGAAGACCTCGCCGCGCTCGCGGAAGCGGCGGGAGCCGAGGCCGTCGCCGTTGACGTCGCCGACGTCCAGCGGGTCCGAGCGAGCACGTCTTTGGCCGTCCTCGTGCGGGGCGGCGACCCCAGCGAGGCGTCGGCCTCGGGTGCCGACGCCTGGATCGTCCCGTTCTCCGACGAGGCGGAGGCCGCTGTCGCCCGTGCGCGCGAGCTGGATCTGGACTGCGCGGTCGAGGTGCGCGACGAGGAGACCCTCGAGGAGGCCCTCGAGCGGGTGGATCCGGACATCGTCCTCATCTCGGAGCGCGGCCTCGACGACGACGAAGAGGACCTGGAGCGCACACTCGACCTCCTGGCCGACGTGCCGGCGGGCAAGCTCGTCATCTCCGAGGCGCGGGTGAACGCGCGCGAGCAGGTCGTTGCGCTCGAGAACGCGGGCGTGGACGCCATCCTGGTCGGAGCCGATGTCCTGCGGGGCTCGGCCGACTTCGCCTCGGCGCTCGCCGAGCTGACCGGCCGCTAGCCGCTCGTCGTCGTGAACATCTGATCCAGCCTCGGCTCGAGGCCGAGCGCGAGCGCGAGCGCGTGGTCGGCGCGCCTGATCGCGCTCTCGCCCTTGACGGCGAGGTCGGCCGACTTCTTCGCGAGGTCGTCGATGTCGTTCTTCCTCGTCTCGAGGAACGGGTCGTCGAGCGCGATCGCGAGCTCCTCGCCGACGAGTGCAAGGCTCGAGCGGCTGAGCCGGAGGCCGTCGGAGAGTTGCTTCGCATGCGCCGAGACCGAGTCGATCTCCTCGAGCCCCTGTGCTGCCTCGAGCTCCGCGGTGATGAGGTCGTTGATCTTGTCGACGGCGTCCTGGCCGCGCTGGGCCGCCTCGAGCACCGCGTCGCGGTCCTGGGCCTGAGCCGCGCTCGCGATGTCGCGGAAGGCGAGGCGGAGCTCCTCCTCGGCGTCCGTCCGCGAGTCCTCGGCCGTGCGGTAGGCGTTGTAGAGGGACCGTGCGTGGCCCTCGTGGTCGGTGCTGCCGCACGCGACCGCGAAAAGCCCGCCCGCGAGCACTACGAGAGCCCCGAGAGCTGCGATTTTCGGCTTCACGGCGACCGAGGGTACCGGTCAACCCGCCGTCGAGTGTCTGGCATCATGGGTTCGTGAATCGCGCGTTCCCCTGGGCGCTTGCGGCCTTTCTCGCGCTCGTTCTCGTGCCGTTCGCGGCCATCGGCTGCGGCGGCGAGAGCTCCGCGTCTGCCGAGGCGCCGCCGACCACGACGACCACGACCGAGCCGACCTGTCCTCCGGCGCTCGCACGCGGCTGGCAGAAGCTCGCCGACCAGATCGAGGCGGCCGTCTACTGCCCGAGCTGGCTCCCCGCCCCACTCGTCGGCCGGATCGGAGGCCAGTGGGAGGGCATCCACTCCGTGACGAAAGAGCACAGCTATCTCGTCGGCTTCATCTGGTTCCAGCGCGACGCCGGCGAGGTGCACGTGAACCTGCGCGGCTACCCCGGCCAGACCGCGGTGCCGACCTGCAACGGCAAGCCCTGCTTCAGCGGCGGGCGGGGCACGCGGGAGGTCGCCGGCAAGACCGTCGACGTCTACACGGTCAACCGCGGCGCCGACACGTGGCACGTCCTCTATGCCTGGAAGGAAGACGGGGCGCTTTATTCGGTCAGCCAGCACGTGGTGCCCGAGCTCGGCCTGTCGTACAGCCAAGTGGTGAAGTCCCTCGATCGGATCATGGCCGGACTCGTGAAGATCGAGCCGCAGCAGTCCTGACGTGCGCCTGACCAGGAGGCAGTTCGTCGCGGGCGGCGCGGCGGCGCTCGGCGCAGCGGGGATCTACGAGCTCGTCGACCGCTTCGCCACCGCGCCCGAGCGGGAGAGCACGCGCGTGCTCCCGTCCGAGCAGCACGTCCTCGGCCGCCCGCAGGTGATCGTCGACAACGGGGTCGAGGTCGTCGTGCCGCCGCTCCACCACGAGGTCGTCACCGCCAGGCTCAACGTGGAGCCGACCGCCGCCGCGCTGGCCGACGCCCGGGCGACGCTGAGCGAGACGCTGCAGGAGCTCGACGCGCGCTACGAGCCCGCGCCGAAAGGGCTGTCGATCAGCCTCGGCTGGGGGCTTCCCTACTTCACGCGCTACGTCCCCGCCCAGGCAGAGGAACATCTTCCGGTGGACGTCCGCGCGTCGAAGGCGGCGGGCGAGCAGGTCCGTGGGGTCATCGACGCGATCCGCTTCCCGAGCGACCCGGAGGACCTGATCCTCGAGGACAACGACGTGGCCATCTTTCTGCGGAGCGACAGCATGGATTTCATCGCCGACGGGTCGGCGAGCCTCTTCGACGAGGCGAAAGGTCTCTTCTCGATCACGAGCATCCGCCGGGGCTTCGCCGGCGGCGGCTTCGACGGGAGCCAGAGCCTGCCGAAGCAGATGGCGATGGCGGCGGGGATCGGCGGCGCCGAGCTCATCCCCGACACGGCCGAGCTCTTCCTCGGCTTCACCTCGACGCAGAAGGCGGGGCTCGGCCCGCCCGGGATCGCGAACTTCGAGACGCTCCCCGGATACACCGACCAGTTTCCCGGCGGCTACTTCCTCGGTGGAACCGCAATGCACCTCTCGCATCTCTTCGAGGACGTCGAGGCGTGGTACCTGAACTTCGACTTCCACGAGCGCGTGGCGACGACGTTCAAGCCGGGGCTCGACGTGGAGGAGGGGACGCAGACGGTTCCCCAGGACGCAGAGGACGCGGACGGCGCCAAGGCCGTCGAGCAGGACGCCGAGCAGTTCGACGCCGTCGGGCACAGCTCGGTCATGCAACCGGCCTCCCGCCTGCAGGCAGACGTGACCGGAAACGACGGCGTCCTCTATCCGAAAGGCACGGCCGTGCCGCAGCGGGCGGACTTCAACACGCTCGACAACCCGTTTTTCTGGAGCGCGCGGCCCGACGTGGACCGCCAGGGCAACCAGCCGGCGGCGGGCCTCCACTTCGTCGTCTTCACGCCGACGAGCGACGACTTCCACCGCACGCGGCTCGCCATGGACGGGGTCCTCCCGGACGGCACGAGCATCCCGCTCCACCCGCGCTCGCGCGGGCAGGGGTTCAACTCGATCCTGCAGACGACGCACCGGCAGAATTTCCTCGTCCCGCCGCGGCGCAACCGCTCCTTCCCGCTGTCCGAGCTGCGCTAGCCGAAAAATGCCTTGGCCACGTCGAACCACTTGGGCGGGACGGTCTTGAGCTCCGCCACCGCGTCGGCCAGCGGGACGGCGACGATGTCGTCGCCCTGGAGGGCGGCCATCGTGCCGAAGCTGCCTTCCTCGACGAGATCGGCGGCCTTCAGGCCGTAGCGCGTCGCGAGGACGCGATCGCGCGGGGTGGGGGAGCCGCCGCGCTGCACGTGGCCGAGGACCGTCACCCGGCTCTCGAAGCCGGTGCGCTCCTCGATCTCCCGCGCCAGCTGCTCGCCGACGCCGCCAAGCCGCACGTGGCCGAACTGGTCGGTCTCGGGCGCCTCCTGGGCCACCTGGCGCTTTTCGCCGGAGGCGTAGGTGAGCTCGTAGCCCTCGCTCACGACCACGATGGAGAAGTCCTTGCCGCGCTCGTGGCGCCGGCGCAGATCGTCACAGGCCTCTTCGACAGTCACCGGCTGTTCGGGGATGAGGATGACGTCGGCGCCGCCTGCGATCCCGCTCATGACTGCGATCCAGCCGGTGTGTCGGCCCATCACCTCGACGACCATGACGCGGTTGTGGGACTCCGCGGTGGTGTGCAGGCGGTCGATCGCCTCCGTGGCGATGAACACCGCGGTGTCGAAGCCGAACGTGTAGTCCGTCGCGGAGAGATCGTTGTCGATCGTCTTCGGCACGCCGACGACAGGAAAGTCGTGCTCGGCGAAGAGCTGCGAGGCGACCCCGAGCGTGTCCTCGCCCCCGATCGCGACCAGCGCGTCGAGGCCTTGGGCCCGGAAGTTCTCCAACACCTTCTCGACGCCGCCATCGGTCTTGTACGGATTGGTGCGAGTGGTGCCGAGGATCGTCCCTCCGCGCGGGAGGATTCCCGAGATCTCCCGGGGCCCGAGCTCCATGACGCGCCCGTCGACGAGGCCGCGCCAGCCCTCGCGAACGCCCACGATCGTGTGTCCGCGCGTGAGCGAGCGTCGCGTGACCGCGCGGATGACCGCGTTCAGGCCAGGGCAATCCCCACCGCCCGTCAAGACTCCGACCTTCTTCGCCATCGATCTAACTTCGGGCTTGGCCGGTCGTCTTTTGCCTCAAACGTCTCGGGAGCTGCATGGAGGGGAGACTGATGCCGAAGGCGGGAGTCGAACCCGCACGGGGCAAAGCCCCACTGGATTTTGA
>Ga0190270_10000362_pt1 | contig 19257 bp, 15 predicted proteins | sample Popmic320T_FD_133748 | JGI IMG/M metagenome (GOLD analysis project Ga0190270, IMG submission 133748) | Populus adjacent soil microbial communities from riparian zone of Weber River, Utah, USA - 320 T | ecosystem: Environmental > Terrestrial > Soil > Riparian zone | place: USA: Utah | collected...
CGCACACACAGACGCCGGGCCGTGCCCAGCTCGTCGAGCGCCTCGGGACCTCGCCCCTGCGCCAGCAGCAACCGCGCCCGGCCGACAGGTCCCCAGAAGAGGTCGGAGTTGCGTTCGCACCACTGCTGGGCCGCGTCCAGGTCGTCCCGAGCGAGGGCCACCGCCGTACCGCGGGTGGCGACCCGGGAGCGCCCGCCCTCTCCCGGCCAGAGCTCGTGGACGAGTGCCTCGGCATCGACCAACGCGCGCTGTGCCGCATCGACGTCGCCGAGGACGAGCGCGCTGTCGACCTGCCAGAGCCGGGCCAGGGCCTGGGGATGGGAGACGGGCGCGACCGGCTCCGCCGCCAAGCGCTCCAGCTGGGCCGCGGCCCGCTCGGCGTCGCCCAGCTCGTGCTGCACGAGCGCGTCGGCGATGTCGATCTCGGCGCGCAGCGCGGTCATGTTCGAGACGTCGGCCATCCGTCGGACGCCTGCCGCGACCCGGATCGCGTCCGTCGGCCGCCCCGCGAGGACGAGCCCGACGGCGCGGATGCCCTCCCAGGCAGTTCGTCGCTCCGGGTCCATGCTCAGCTGGCGGCGCATCTCCTGGACGTCGGCCCCGTGCTCGTCCCAGCGCTCCTCCAGGGCAATGGCGCGCGCCACGACGCTCCACCCGAAGCGGAGGAACGGGTCCTGCGCCGCTGCCGGCCCCAGATCCTTCAAGCCCTGCCGGGCGGCGCGCTCCCCGTCGGCGAAGGCGCCCGTCATCATCGCCGCGTGACCCTGGAAGACCTGGGCGCGGCGCGCGGTGAGGTCGTCGACGTCCTCTGTCCGGCCGAGCACCTCGCCCAAGGTCGCCACCGTGTCGATGAACCCGCTCTGGCTCACCAGGAGCTGGCAGAACGCATACTGCATCAAGGCCACGGGGTCGGCTCCGACGACCGTGGGGTGGATCCGGCCGACCATGCGCAGGAACGTGGCCTGACGCCCGCTGTCGTACAGCTCCGGGAGGCTGGCGGAGAGAAGCCGCAGGGCGTCGCGCGGCTCGTCGGCGGCGAGCCAGTGGTCGACAGCGGCGGGGAACTCACCCAGCTCCTCGAACCACCGTGCGGCGCGACGATGCTGGGACCTCAGGCGATCGGGTGAGCGACGCTCTGCTTCGGCGAGCAGGACCTCCCGCACCAGCGCATGCACCTGGAACCATCCGCCGCGCTCGAGCCGGGTGACGAACAGCCCTCGCGCCTCAGCATCGAGCAGGAGGTCTGCGGCATCGGCACGGCCGGTCAGGGCTTCCGCAAGGCTGGGACTGATCCGGTCGACTGCAGCAGTGTCGAGCAGCACCGACACGACGTCGGGCGACTCGGCCTGCAGCACCTCTCGCCAGAGGTACTCGTCGATGAGCCTCTCGCCGTCCGGCCCGTCGTCGCCGAGCACGGGTGCGGCACGCTGCGACCTGGCCGCAAGAGCGGCCAGCTGCAGCGCTGCGGGCCATCCCTTCGCGCGGTCCACCACGGCGGCCAGCCTGTCCTCCGGGAACTCCGGCGAGAGCCGGGCCATCATGGCGTGGGCCTCCTCCGGTGTGAGGCGCAGCTCCGGGAAGCGGACCTCGGCCAACGAACCATTGGCCAGCATCCGGTCCACCGGCAGGGCCGGGCGTCGGCGGCTGCCCAGCACCAGGTGCAACCACGGCGGAAGGTGCTGCGCCAGCTGCGCGAAGGAGTCACGGGCCATGGGCGACGAGTCGAGGACGTGGAGGTTGTCGATGATGAGGGCCGTCGGAGCCGTGTCGGTGGCGTGCAGGTCGTCGAGGAGCGCTCCCATCGCCTCCTCCAGGCGGGCTGCGGTGCGGAACAGCGGCGCGGCACGGGCGACGGCCTCCGGCTCCACGCGCTCCAACGCGGCGGCCACGAGGGTCCACAGCTGGCCGGGATCCGCGTCCAGGTCGTCGCAGGTGACCCACACCGGACGGAGCTCGGTGTGGGCAGCCCAGTCCGCCAGCAGGGCGGTCTTGCCCGCTCCGGCAGGGGCAACCACGAGGGTGACCGGGTGGTCGGCGCTCAAGTCATCGAGCAACAGAAGCAGCCGCTCGCGGCGTACGAAGTGAGCCGGAGGCAACGGCTGCCGCGTCTTCGCGCTGAGGAACGGGGAACGGGTCAGTCGGTTCGTCGATCGCTGTCCAGGCACACCCACTCGCGTGGGCGGCAGCTTTTCGACGCGCTCCAAGGTGACCTCCCCAAAGGCCGGGATGCCCCCACGCGTCATTCTTCAGGGCGCGTCGCTGCCGCCTCAGGGGCTTTCGTCCTCTTCAGGACCGCCCCTGGGGGTGTGTCACGCCAGCAGGCGCGCTTTCTGCTGCTGGAACTCCTCGTCGGTCAGCACCCCTGCGGCCTTGAGCTCGCCGAGCTTCTTGAGCTGGTCGAGGGTGTCGTCCTCCGACGGCTGCGGGGGCGGGGGCTCCTGGTACTGCTGCGGGGGCGGCTGCTGCTCATACTGCTGCTGCTCCTGCGCGCCCCACCGGTTGGCCTGCCGCCGGGACACCCGGTTGGAGACCGCCGTGGCCGTTCCGGCCACCACCGCCGTGCGCGCCATGCCACGAACCAGACCCATGATCTTCCTCCTGTCGAGAGCGTTCAGGCAGAAGCGGCGTCGAGGGCCTCGACCGCCGCCACGATGTCCTCGGCCGGGATCCGGCCGCTGGCGATGAGCTCCGCACCGGCGTTCCTCATCGCGGTGACGAACGGTCCGGCCCAGGTGTTCTCGTAGACGAGCAGCGCCGCGGCCTGCCCGGGCTGGAGCAGGCTGGCCGTCTGCTGGTCGTCCTCCTCGTCGAGGAGGCCGGACTCGACCCCTTCGAAGACCGCGAGGTCGAGAACGCCGTCGTTGTCGAAGTCGGCGATCGCGGCCCCGCTCACCGTCCCGTCCTCCTCCACCTTGACGACGCGGAGGTCCAGCACCCGGATGATGCCTCGGTCCACCAGGTCCACCAGAGCGGCGAACCCCTCGCCGGTCAGGTTTCCGGTGGGGAACTCGACGACCAGGTAGTCGACCGGGCCTACGTGCTCTTCTGTCATCTCGCGAACCTCCTGGGTGAGCGCCCTCGCAGCCGGATGCATGCCCGGCTCCTTCGATCATGCTCGCGAGAAGCCGGGTAGTCGAGGGCCACCCCGGGGCGGGTGGGATCGCCGCGGCACTGCCTTGCTGCGGGAGCTCAGCCCGGCAGGGGGACCGGCACGTCGGACCCGCCCTCCGCCGTACGCCGCTCCCGCATCCGGACGAAGGTGGGAATGGCCGACAGGCCGCCGGCGACGAGGCATTCGCCCTGCGAGAAGAAGGGGGCGGTCGCAAGCATCTCCGGCGGCGCGAAGCCGAAGATCTCCTCCAGGCGGGCCAGGTCGCCTCGCGAGTTCATGCGCATCAGCACGAGGTTGTCGCACTGGGACAGCACAGCCGGGTTGATCCGCGAGGGCCGCTGAGTGCACAGCAGCAGCCACAGGCCGTACTTACGGCCCTCGTTGGCGATCTGCACGAGCCGCTCCGTCGTGGCGCGTTCGAGAGCCGTGGCCGGGTCGGCACTGCAGACGTTGTGGGCCTCGTCGATCACGAGGAGCATCGGCTTGCGTTCCTTCCGACGCGTCCACAGGTGGTCGAGCACGTCGAGAGCCACGACGAGCCGTTCCCCGGGCAGCTCGAAGCCGCTCAGGTCCAGCACGGTCACCCGGGAGCCATCCGTGAGGTGCTCGGTGACGGCCCTGTCGTCGCGTGCCCAGACATCCCACTCGAGGACTCCCAGGTTCTTCATGCGCTGCGCCAGCAGGATGTCCGCGGGTGCCTCCGACGCGAGCAGGTCCTGGATCACGTCCTCGCCGCGACGGGTCCGTAGCTCCTCGGCGGCATCGAGAAGCGCGTCGTACTCCTCACGGTCGAGGAGGGGGTCCAGGTGCAGCGCCGCGGCCTTCGCGCGCAAGGTCAGCTCGCCGAACAGGACGCACAGGCGGTTCGGGGCGCCCGGCTCGTGACTGGGCCGCAGGACGTCGATGTCGGTGGTCGACAGCCGGTCGGTGCTGGTCGTGTCGGAACCGTCGTGCGGTTCGGACAGCCGGACGAAGTCGGCGTTCGGGTCGAGGATCACCATCGGCAGCTCGGTGTCCAGGATGACCTGCTCGAGCAGGACTCCGAGCGAGTACGACTTCCCTGAGCCGCTCTGGCCGCACATGAACGTGTGCCGGCTGAAGCCCTTCGGCCGCAGCTGCGCCGGACCACCGCGGGCGCTGCCGACCCTCATTGTCGAGCCCCCTGTCTCCAGGACCTGGGCCCACAGGTCGGCGGGGGCCGGGCCGAGCACCGCTGCGGAGAACGGGCTGACCGGTCCCAGCTGCAGGCGTCCGTCCACGAGCGCGCCGAGAACGGCGCCGCTGGCGCTCGCCTGCCCGGCACCCTCCGCCGACTTCCCGTGGATCTGTCCGCAGACCTGCTGGCCGTCGTCGGTCGTCACGAGGACCAGGTCGCCGGAGAGGAACGGCGCGTCCATCGGCAGCGACGCGGTGAAGGAGCGACCGTTCAACGAGTGCGCCTGAGCCTGGGGTCCGGGTGGCGTCATGTCGCGAGGCTAGGGCCATCAGCCCCACGTGTGCACCACCCCCGAGCGGGCGGAGGACAGGACTCGGAGCGGGAGCCCGGCGCGACACGCCAGCCCACCTGTGTCGGGGTGGTGACGGCACCACCACGTCTGCTTCTAGCGTGGCCCTGGAGAGTCCCGGCCCAGTGGATCCCGCTGCCGGGAGTCGGTGGACCGACCGAAGGGCGGAGACCATGGCATCACAGGCCGGCGGAGGCGTCGCGGGCGAGGGCCCTGTCGGAACGGGAGCTGAGGACCAGCCGAGCGAGGTCGAGAGATTGCGGCGCGAGGTCGAGGCCCTGCGCGCCCAACAGGCGGAAGGCACGGCTGAGGATCCGCCGGTCGAGACCAAGCGGCGTGGCAGGTGGCGAGCGCTGCTCGTCGGGTTCCTGCTCCTGCTGGTGGCGGTCCTGGCGCCGGTCACGGTGCTCGCGCGGTGGGCCGACTGGGTCGTCTCCGACACCGACACGTACGTCGATGTGGTCTCCCCGCTGGCCTCGGACCCGGCAGTGCAGGAAGCCATTGCGGCCCGCGTGACCGAGGTGATCTTCACCTACGTCGACGTGCCCGCGGTGACCGACGAGGTCGTCGGGGCGCTCGACCGACGAGGCCTCCCGCCACGGGTGAGTGACGGCCTCCGGGCCTTGGCGGTGCCCCTCAGCAACGGCATCGAGAACTTCGTGGACAACGAGGTGCTGAAGTTCGTCGAGAGCGACACGTTCGAGGACGCATGGGTGGCCATCAACCGTCAGGCGCATGCCCAGATCGTCGTCGCCCTGACCGGCAAGGCCGACGGGGCCGTCCAGATCGAGGACGGCACCGTGACTCTCGATCTCGGTGAGGTCGTCGCGGCGGTGAAGAAGCGGCTCGTCGACCAGGGGTTCACCGTCGCCTCGCGGATCCCGACCGTCAACGCGGAGTACGTCATCATGCAGTCCGACGAGCTCGCCAAGGCGCAGACGGGCTTCAGGTTGCTCCAGACCAGCGCCACCGTGCTGCCGATCATCACGCTGCTGCTCGTCGCGCTCGCCGTCGCCGTCTCCACGAACCGGCGGCGCGGGCTCATCGCGGGAGCGCTGGCCGTCGCCGGCGGGATGCTGGTGCTGGGACTGCTGCTGATCACCGTCAGACCGCTCTACCTCGATGCGCTCCCGCCCCGGGAGCTCGCACAAGCCGCGGCCGCGTCCTTCTTCGACGCGCTCGTCGGTTACATCCGCACGAACGTGCGCGGAATCCTCTTGATCTCGCTCATCGTCGCGTTCGCCGCGTGGGTGGCAGGTTCGGGATCCGCCGCCGTCGGGGTGCGCAGAGGCACGTCATCAGCGATCAAACGGATCCGGGACGGCCGCGAGCGCGGTTTCGGCACCGGCGCCTTCGGAGAATTCCTGTGGTCCTCCCGGCTCGTTCTCCGGATCGGTATCCCCGTGGTGGCTGTCGCGGTGCTGCTGTTCCAGAGCCCGGTCACGGGCGGTGACGTGATCGTGACGACGCTGGTCGCACTGGTCGTGTGGGTGCTTGCGGAGCTTCTCGCTGCACCGCCAGACGGCCCGGAGGACACCGCCGCCGAGAGCACGCCAGTCGTAGATGCCAGACCGTGAGGACCGGGGGTACGGCATGACTGCGAGCGTGCCTGCGGGACAGGACAGGGAGACCCTGCGTGCCGGGCGGCTCCGGTCGGCGCGGGTCACGCGCGGAGACGTGTGGCGCCTGCTCGTTGCCTGGGCATGCTCGGCGATCACGCTGATGATCACCTCGGAGTTCCTCGACGGGCTCCGGGCGGACTCGCCGTGGAACTACGTCGCCACCGCAGCGGTGAGTGCGGTCGTGGGTCTGCTGATCCGGCCCGTCATGGTCGCGCTCTCGGCGTGGGCGGGGTGGATCCTGGTCTTCCTCGTCGCGCTCTTCGGGCAGGCACTGGTGCTGGGCGTGGCCATCCGAATCACGCCGGGTGTCGAGAGCGACTCGTGGACCACCACCTTCATCGCCGCCTGGATCTCGGCCATCGTCGGGACGGTGGTGGCCTGGCTGACCAGTGCCGGCACCGATGACTCGCTGGCGATGTCGCTGCTGAGGAAGCGTGCAAAGTCGGTCCCGGACCCCGATGTCCACGGGGTGGTCTTCGTGCAGATGGACGGAGTCCCGTTCCCGGTCATGCGGTGGGCCGTGCAGGCCGGGGCGGTGCCGACGATCCGCCGGTGGCTCTCCTCGGGGCGGTACGAGCTGCACGAGTGGATCCCGCAGCTTCCGTGCACCACGCCGGCCAGCCAGCTCGGGCTGCTGCACGGGACGGTCGAGGGGGTCCCCGCCTTCCGGTGGTACGACCGCGAGGAAGGGCGGTTGCTCGTCGCCAACCGTCCGGCGGACGCCGCCATCATCGAGGCCCGGGCGAGCGACGGACGCGGTCTGCTGGCTGACGGCGGGGTCTCGGTGTCGAACCTCTTCACGGGTGATGCTCCCCGCACCGCGATGACGATGAGCCGCCTCCAGGTCCAGCGCGGGTCGACCGCGACGCGGCGTGCGGTGGCCTGGTTCCTCGCTCGCCCCGACGGCCTGGCGCGCAGCATCACCCACACGGTCGTGGAGATCGTCAAGGAGCGGTTCCAGGCCAGACGCCAGGAGCGCCGGAAGCTGGAGCCGCGGACGCACCGCGGCTGGACCTTCGCGGCGCTGCGAGCCGCCACCAACGGGCTCATCCGGGACCTGAACAGCGCGGTCGTCGCCGACGAGATGCTGCGCGGCACCAAGGCGATCTACGTCGACTACGTCGACTACGACGAGATCGCTCACCACGCCGGGATGTTCCGGCCGGAGTCACTCGCTGCCCTCGACGGCGTCGACCGGGTCCTGTCCGCCCTGGAGGCGGTCGCCGCCAAGGCTCCGCGGCCGTACCACCTCGTCGTGGTCTCCGACCACGGCCAGTCCCAAGGCACGCCCTTCGCCGCGCGCGTGGGGTACGACCTCGGGACCCTCTGCCGGGAGCTCACCGACGTGGGCGTGCACACGGTGCAGACGGATGTCGAAGGCTGGGGGCGTGCGGCCTCCGTGCTGGACGACGTGGCGGACAGCGGAGGGATGGCCGCCGGTGCGGCCAGGCGTGCGGGCCGGACCGCCAAGGCCCGTGTGGACCAGGACGTCGAGGGAGGCGCCGAGAACGCGGACGAGCTCAGCGTGCTGGGGTCGGGGAACCTGGGACTGATCTACCAGCACGGACCGGAGCGCCTGTCGCTGGAACAGGTCGAGGCGCGCTGGCCGAGGCTCGTCCCAGGGCTGGTTGCGCACGAGGGGATCGGATTCGTCGCGGCGATCGACGATGCCGGCCACGGCATTGCTCTCGGCCCACGGGGCCGGCACGACCTCACCACCGGCGTCGTCACGGGCGAGGACCCGATGGAGCCCTTCGGGCCGCGGGCGGCGGGCCTCCTGCTCCGTGCGGTGCTGATGCCGCAGGCACCCGACCTCTACGTGAACAGTGACGTGCATCCCACGACGCTGGACGTCTCGGCCTTCGAACCGCTCGTCGGCTGCCACGGAGGTCTTGGCGGCTGGCAGGACAGCGCGGTGTTCCTGTGCCCGGCCGAGCTCCGCGATCCGTCCCTCGATGGACGCGGGCCGGTCGTCGGCGCCGATGCGCTGCACGCCGTCCTGGTCGGCATGCTCGAACGACTGGGCCACCGCAGAGACCTCGAGCCGGCGGACGCCGTGGCCCCGGCGCGGGAGGAGCAGGCATGAGTACCGACTCGACCACCGGACGTGAGACCCACCTCCCGGCGCACCCGACGGCCAGCAGGTCAGAGCGCGCGGCAGCCGGGAAGGCGCGACGCGACGCTGCACCCCTGTCCTCCCACGCCGACCTCGACCCGGCAGACGGCCGGGACCCGGTCGGGCTCCTCCTCACCCAGGCGGAGTCCAGGCTGCAGGACCTCGTGCCGCTGCGTCACGGCCGGATGCTCGTCTCGCCGTTCACCTACTTCCGCGGGGCCGCCCTGCCGATGGCAGCCGACCTGGCGGAGTCACCGCGCTCGGGCCTGCAGGTCCAGCTCTGCGGAGACGCGCACCTGGCCAACTTCGGCGCCTTCGGGTCACCCGAGCGGCGGCTGGTCTTCAGCATCAACGACTTCGACGAGACCTTGCCCGGCCCCTTCGAGTGGGACGTCAAGCGCTTGGCGTCCAGCGTGGTCATCGCCGCGCGCGACAACGGCTTCACGAGGAAGGAGCAGCGCAGGGCTGCACTGGCGTCGGCCGAGTCCTACCGGAAGGCGATGCGGGACTTCGCCGAAGCAGGCCTGCTCGACGGGTGGTACGCCCACCTGGACTTCGACGCGTACGTCCGGGAGATCCGCGACGAGCTCACGGCCAAGCGGGCCAAGGCCCTGGACGCCCTGCTGGCCAAGGCGCGAACCCGGGACAGCGTGCAGGCCGCTCGCAAGCTCACGGAGGTCGTGGACGGTCGCCGGCGCCTCGTCAGTGACCCCCCGCTCGTCGTACCGGTCGAGGAGCTGCTCCCGGAGGTCGAGGCCGACGCCTTGCAGCGGCATCTCGACGGGGTTGTCGCCCGCTATGGGCGGTCCCTGTCGGACGATCGTCGCCACCTGCTGCATCAGTTCCGTCTGGTGCACGTCGCGCGCAAGGTCGTCGGGGTGGGCAGTGTCGGCACCCGTGCGTTCGTCCTGCTCATGGAGGCGGACGGTGGAGACGAGCTCCTGATGTTGCAGGCGAAAGAGGCTCAGGCCTCCGTCCTGGCTCCGTACCTGGAGGAGAGCCACTACGACAACCAGGGGCAGCGAGTCGTGGCGGGCCAGCGGCTGATGCAGGCTGTCAGTGACATCCTCCTGGGCTGGGACCGGTTCGAAGTAGGCGACTCGACCGAACGTGACGCCTTCGTCCGGCAGCTGCGCGACTGGAAGCTGAGCCTGCCGATCGAGCGGATGAAGCCCCACGGCCTTGCGGTCTACGCGCGAGCCTGCGGTTGGACACTGGCCCGGGCGCACGCGCGTTCCGGGGACCGGATCGCGATCGCGTCCTACCTCGGTGGGTCGGACAAGTTCGACCAGGCGATCGTGGAGTTCGCCGAGGCCTACGCGGACCTCAACGAGCACGACCACGCGTTGCTTGCGCAGGCGGTCGAGCAAGGCAGGACCACGGCGGAGACCGTGGATTGAGCCCGTCGGCGCTGCGCCGTTGCCTCTGCGCGAGCGGCGTGTCATGATTTACTGACCGATCGGTCTGTAAATGGAGGTGCGATGACGACCTCGCCCCAGGTCGATGCGACGACGCTCGCCACGCAGTTCGAGGAGACCGTCCGGCACCATCAGCGCATCGAGCCCCGTGACTGGATGCCCGAGGGGTACCGGCGGTCCCTGGTGCGCCAGATCGCCCAGCACGCCCACTCGGAGATCATCGGCATGCAGCCTGAGGGGAGCTGGATCGGGCGGGCACCGTCCTTGCGCCGCAAGGCCATCCTGCTGGCGAAGGTGCAGGACGAGGCTGGCCACGGTCTGTACCTCTACTCCGCCTGCGAGACCCTCGGCGTCTCCCGGCAGGAGCTCACCGAGCGGCTCATCGCGGGCACCCAGAAGTACTCCTCGATCTTCAACTACCCCGCGCTGTCGTACGCCGACGTCGGCACCATCGGCTGGCTGGTCGACGGCGCCGCCATCTGCAACCAGGTGCCGCTGTGCCGCACGTCGTACGGGCCCTACGGCCGCGCGATGATCCGCATCTGCAAGGAGGAGTCGTTCCACCAGCGTCAGGGCTACGAGCTGCTGCTGACCATGATGCGCGGCACCGACGCCCAGCGCGCCATGGTCCAGGAGTCCGTCGACCGGCACTGGTGGCCGTCGCTCATGATGTTCGGTCCCCCGGACGCCGACTCGCCGAACACGGCGCAGTCCGTGGCGTGGGGAATCAAGCGGCACACCAACGACGAGCTGCGCCAGCGGTTCGTCGACATGAGTGTCCCGCAGGCCGAGGTGTTGGGCGTGACGCTGCCGGACCCGGAGATCCGGTGGAACGAGGACCGCGGGTCCTACGACTTCGGCGATCCCGACTGGGACGAGTTCCGTGCCGTGATCCAGGGAGACGGCCCCTGCAACGCACAGCGGGTCGCCCACCGCGCCGCCGCGCACCGGGACGGCGCGTGGGTGCGTGAAGCCGCGATGGCGTACGCCGCCCGGACGGAGGAGGAGCGATGACCGTGGTCGAGGCCGAGTGGCCGTTGTACGAGGTCTTCGTCCGCGGGAAGCGCGGGCTCAACCACGTGCACGTGGGCTCGTTGCACGCCGCGGACGACGCAATGGCGGTCCGGCACGCTCGCGACGTCTACACCCGGCGTAACGAAGGGGTCAGCATCTGGGTGGTCCGAGCGGACGCCATCACCGCCTCGAGCCCGGACGAGAAGGACCCGATGTTCGCGCCCAGCGGGGACAAGGTCTACCGACACCCCACCTTCTACACGCTGCCCGACGGCGTCCCGCACATGTGAGGACGGCATGAGCCACGACCCGCTCGCCGACGTGATCGGCCCCGACGACCCGGGGTCGCCGTACGACGCTGACTCCCTCCTCATCGGCGACGACGCCCACTGGGCCTTCGGCACCGACTTCGAGGACCCGCTGGCAGGCGTCGACACCACGCTTCCCGACGGCGTGGACCCGGCCGAGCTCGCGGAGTACTGCCTGATGCTGGGCGACGACGCGTTGGTGCTCTCACAGCGCCTCTCGGAGTGGTGCAGCCGTGCGCCCGACCTCGAGGAGGACGTCGCGCTGGCGAACATCGCGCTGGACCTGCTCGGCCAGGCACGGCTGCTGCTGGCGCGCGCCGCGGCGGCAGACCCGGGCTGCGTCCCGGACCTGCCGCCCTCGTCCCCGGTGCCACCGGAGGACGCCTTGGCGTTCTTCCGCGACGACCGCGAGTTCCGCAACGTCCACCTCGCTGAAGCGCCGCGCGGTGACTTCGGCGAGGCCGTCACCCGGCTCGTCCTGCTCTCCAGCTGGCGGCTGGCCCTCCTGGGCCGGCTCCGTGAGAGCAGCGACCCGGTGCTCGCGGCGATCGCGGCGAAGGGCGTCGCCGAGGTGACCTACCACCGCGACTACGCGGCTCGCTGGTTCGTCACGCTCGCCCGTGGCACCGACGAGTCGCGGCGCCGCCTGGCCTCGGCGATCGCCGTGCTGTGGCCGCTCGTGCCCGAGCTGTTCGCCGCCCACGACATCGAGGTTCGGGTTGCGGAGGCCGGCGCTGGTGTCGAGCCGGCGGCCGTCCTCGACGAGGTCACCGGAGTGCTCGACCAGGTCTTCGATGCCGCAGGACTCGAGCGGCCGGCCATCGACCTGAGGCCGCATGCGCGGCAACGCGGCCGGGACGGTGTGCACACCGAGGCGATGGGGCTCCTGCTTGCCGAGATGCAGGTCGTCGCCCGCGCCCACCCGACGGGGGTGTGGTGACGATGACAGCGACACCCACGCACCCGACGACCGGCACTGACCTCGTCGAGCGCGCCCGCGCGGCCGCGGCACAGGTGGTCGACCCCGAGCTTCCGGTGCTCACCCTCGCCGACCTCGGCGTCCTCAGGGACGTCACGATCGAGGACGGCCCCGACGGTGACCTGGTGGTGGTCACCGTGACGCCGACGTACTCCGGGTGCCCTGCGATGGCGACGATGCGCGACGACCTGGTCCACCGCCTCCGCACAGCCGGCCTCCCGCGCGTTCAGGTCAGGCTGTCGCTGGCCCCGGCCTGGTCGTCGGACTGGATCACGCCACGGGGACGAGCCGCCCTGCGGAAGCACGGGATCTCTCCGCCGGGACCCGTGGAACGCCGCGACGGACCAGTGCCGCTCACGCTCGGCCCCGTACGCCGCGCCACGCAATGTCCCCGCTGCACCTCGGCCGACGTGGAGCTCGTCTCGGAGTTCGGTCCGACCGCCTGCACGGCGCTGTACCGATGCCGCGCGTGCCTGGATCCGTTCGAGCACGTGAAGGAGATCTAGGCATGGGCACGCTTGCGCCTGTGCGTCCGCGCGCCGGTGTCTTCCACGAGCTCACCGTCGCTGCGGTCGACCGGCTCTGCGACGACGCCGTCGCAGTCAGCTTCGAGGTGCCTGCCGGCCTGGCTGCCGAGTACGCCTTCTCCGCCGGCCAGTCGCTCACGCTCCGGCGAGACGTCGAGGGGCGCGAGGAACGGCGTACCTACTCGATCTGTGCCGCGGAGGGATCACGGCCACGGGTCGGCGTGCGTGAGGTCCCCGACGGCCTGTTCTCGCGGTGGCTCGTGCACGAGGTGCGCCCGGGGGACGTGGTCGAGGTGCAGACCCCGACCGGTCGCTTCTGTCTCGACTCCGTCGGAGGGCCCACCGGTCGGCACCTCATGGTCGGTGCCGGTTCCGGCATCACGCCGCTGCTGTCGCTGGCGACCACGGTGCTGGCCACCCCGGGGACACAGGTGACCCTGCTCTACGGGAACCGCACCACGTCGTCGGTGATGTTCGCCGACGAGCTCGCCGACCTGAAGGACCGGCATGGCCCTCGTCTCGACCTCGTGCACGTGCTGTCCCGCGAGCCACGCGACGTCGAGCTGTTCACGGGTCGGCTCGACGCGGAACGGCTGCGCCGGATCGTCTCCGCCCTGGTCCCGTGGCGGGACCTCGACCACGTGTGGCTCTGCGGACCGTGGGCCATGACCAGCGCCGCCCGCGCCATGCTGGTCGACCTCGGCGTCGACGGGACGCGCCTGCACACGGAGCTGTTCTACGTCGACGAGCCGCCGCCGGAGCTGCGCCGTCCTGACCAGGTGGTGCACGGAGTCACCAGCGAGGTCACCTTGCTGCTCGACGGACGGGAGACGACGACGACGCTCCCTCGCGACCAGACAGTCCTGGACGGAGCCCAGGCCTCTCGCTCCGACCTGCCGTTCGCGTGCAAGGGCGGAGTCTGCGGGACCTGCCGTGCCCGGGTGACCGAGGGCGAGGTGGACCTCGTACGCAACTACGCGTTGGAGGCTGACGAGCTCGAGGCGGGCTTCGTGCTGACCTGCCAGTCGTACCCCGTCAGCGACCGGGTCACCGTCGACTACGACGCATGAGCACGCCAGCGCAGCTACCCACCAGCACCGACGCGCCGGCTGTGCGCCGTCGTGGCCGCCCCGGCCACGACCAGGAGGCCGTCGTGCGCAAGGCGATCGCGGTGTTCAACGAGCGTGGGTACGACGCGACGAGCATGGAGGACCTGGCCCGCGAGCTCGGCGTCTCGAAGTCGGCGATCTACCACCACGTCCCGAGCAAGGAGCACCTGCTCGAGCAGGCGCTGGACGAGGGACTGGGTGCGCTCAGCCGGCTGCTGGAGGAGGCACGCCGACGGGACGAGCCCGCGATCGCCCGGTTGCGCTGGACGGTCGAGCAGAGTGTGCACGTGCTTGCCGCGCACCTGCCGGCGGTGACCCTGGTGCTGCGCGTTCGTGGCAACAGCCCCGTCGAGGTCGAGGCGCTGCGGAGACGCCGAGCGGTCGACGCCGAGCTCGCCTTCCTGGTGCGGGACGCCGTGGCCGAGGGGTCGCTGAGGGCGGACCTCGACCCCGACCTCGTCTCGCGACTCCTCTTCGGGATGGTCAACTCGCTGACCGAGTGGCTGCACCCGGGGCACGGCAGCGATCCCGACGTCTCCGGGATTGCCCGGGCGATCAGTGCGGTTGCCTTCGACGGCCTCGAGCGCGCTGCGCGCAGCTGAGCACCGGTCGGCCTCTAACCTGAGCACATGCCCTCCGACCGCACCACGGACGAGCTGCTCGACAGCCTGCCGGACGGAGTGGTCGTCGCCGATGCCGAAGGTGTCGTCACGCACGTCAACGCCGAGGCCCGTCGTCTGCTCGGGACCGACGTCCAGGTCGGCCAGGGCCTGCGGGAGGTCATGGCGCTCCAGGACCTCGACGGTCACGACTGGTACGACGCGGTCGCGCCGTACACCGGCCTGTCCACGCGCCGTCTCGCCGCAGAGCAGTCCTGGCGCCTCGACGACGGCACCGAGCTGCTGGTCACGGCACGATTCATGCGGCCCCGTCCGACGAAGCCGGTCTCGCACGTCACCGTGGCGTTGCGCTCCGCGAGGTCCCGCGAGCTTCTCGACCGCGAACGCTCGGACCTCGTCGCGACAGTGGCCCACGAGCTGAGGTCCCCGCTGACCGGGGTCCGCGGCTTCACTGCGACCCTGCTGGAGCGCTGGGACAGGTTCAGCGACGACCAGAAGAAGCTGATCATGCAGACGGTGCACAACGACACCGACCGGCTCACCCGGCTCATCGCCGACCTGCTCGAGGTGGCGCGGCTCGACACCGGCCGGCTGTCGTTGCTGGCCAGGCGCTTCGACGCGGTGGACGAGATGACCCACATCCTGGAGTCGGTGCAGGCGGCCACGGGGCGGGAGATCCGGCTCAACCCCGTCGAGGACGTCCCCGCCGTGTTCGCGGACCCCGATCGGTTCTCCCAGGTGATGACGAACATCGTGGACAACGCCGTCCGCCACGGAGAGGGAACCGTGCGGATCTCCGCCGAAGCGACGCGGGTGAACGGCCGCGGGTTCGTCGAGATCGCGGTCGAGGACGAGGGCCGGGGGATCAGTCCGGAGATCCGGGGTCGCGTGTTCACGAAGTTCTGGAAGCACGGCCAGCGCGGCGGGTCCGGTCTCGGGATGTACATCGCGCACGGTCTCGTGGTCGCCCACGGTGGTGTGATCGACATCGGCGACGCCCCCGGTGGCGGAGCCCGCATCAAGGTGCTCTGGCCCACCGGGCCGAACCTCGACGATCCGCTCCTCGCCGGCTGATACCCGTTCGCCGCACCCGGCCGCGCCTTCCTACACTGACCCAGGCACAAGCGCACGCACCGTGAAAGGCAGCGATGTCCGGCCCGAACACCGAGTACGACCCGGTCGAGGTGACCCCGCTCAAGGCCGAGCAGGTCGAGCGGATGCGCGACGCGGCCCTGGCCGCGATCGAGTCGGCGGCCGACCTCGACGGGCTGCGCCGGGTACGGATCGACCATGCCGGGGACCGGTCGCCCCTCGCGCTCGCCAACCGTGAGATCGGGGCCCTGCCGCCGCAGGCGCGCAAGGAGGCCGGGCAGCGGATGGGCCGGGCCCGGGGCGAGGTGTCCGAGGCCCTGGCCGCGCGGCAGGCGGTGCTCGAGGAGGAGGACGAGGCCCGCATCCTGGTCGAGGAGGCCGTCGACGTCACCCTGCCCTGGGACCGGACCCCACGCGGCGCCCGGCACCCCGTCACCACCCTGTCCGAACGCATCGCCGACGTCTTCGTGGCGATGGGGTGGGAGGTGGCGGAGGGCCCCGTCGTGGAGGCGGAGTGGCTCAACTTCGACGCGCTCAACCTCGGGCCCGACCACCCGGCCCGCACCATGCAGGACACCTTCTGGATGGACCCGCCGGAGAACGGGCTGGTCCTGCGCACGCACACCTCTCCGGTGCAGGCCCGCACGCTGCTGAGCCGGACACCGCCGATCTACGTCGTGTGTCCCGGCCGGGTGTTCCGCACCGACGAGTACGACGCGACGCACAGCCCGGTCTTCCACCAGGTCGAGGGCCTGGCGGTCGACGAGGGCATCACGATGGCGCACCTCAAGGGCACCCTGGACCACTTCGCCACGGCGATGTTCGGGGAGGGCATCACCACGCGGTTCCGCCCGTCGTACTTCCCCTTCACCGAGCCCAGCGCCGAGGTGGACCTGGTCTGCTTCGTCTGCCGCGGGGTCGACAGCGACGAGTGCCGGACCTGCAAGGGCGAGGGCTGGATCGAGTGGGGCGGCTGCGGCGTGGTGAATCCTCGCGTCCTCGTCGCCTGCGGCGTCGACCCGGAGCGCTTCACCGGCTTCGCGTTCGGCATGGGTATCGACCGGACCCTGATGTTCCGGCACGGCGTCGAGGACCTGCGTGACGTGTTCGAGGGCGACGTCCGCTTCAGCGCAGCCTTCGGGACGGAGGTCTGATGCGCGCGCCCGTCTCGTGGCTCCGGGAGTACGTCGAGCTCCCGGCCGACCTGGCACCGGCAGCGCTCGCCGCCAGGCTCACCGCGCTCGGGCTGAAGCTCGAGGCGCTCGAGCATGTCGGCGGCGACCTCAGCGGACCGCTGGTTCTCGGCAGGGTGCTGGCCTTCGACGAGGAGCCGCAGAAGAACGGGAAGACCATCCGCTGGTGCCAGGTCGACGTCGCTGACGCCAACGGCACCGGGGAGCAGCAGGGCATCGTGTGCGGCGCCCGCAACTTCGAGGTCGGCGACCTCGTCGTCGTGGTGCTCCCGGGTGCCGTGCTCCCCGGCGGCTTCGAGATCAGTGCCCGCAAGACCTACGGTCACGTCTCCGCGGGGATGATCTGCTCGACCCGGGAGCTCGGAATAGGCGAGGAGCGCGACGGCATCCTGGTGCTGCCCTCGGACGCCGGGGCGCCGGGGGAGGATGCCGTCGAGGTCCTGCACCTGCGTGACGACGTGATCGAGATGGAGATCAACCCCGACCGCGCGTACGCCCTCTCGCTGCGCGGCGTCGCCCGCGAGGCCGCCCTCGGCTTCGGTGTGGCCTTCACCGATCCCACCGAGCGCGACGTCCCGGCGGCCAACGGAGACGGATACGCGGTGATGGTCGACGACCCCGTCGGATGCCCGGTCTTCGTCGCACGGACGGTCACCGGCTTCGACCCGTCGGCGCCGACGCCGGGGTGGCTGGCGCGGCGGATCCAGCTGGCGGGGATGCGGCCGATATCGCTGGCCGTCGACGTCACGAACTACGTGATGCTGGAGACCGGGAGGCCGATCCACGGCTACGACCTCGACAAGCTCCGGGGCGGGTTGGGCGTGCGTCGTGCGCAGGAGGGGGAGCGGCTCACCACGCTCGACGGCGTCGACCGGGCGCTCTCGCCCGAGGACCTCGTGGTCACCGACGACTCGGGAATCATCGGCCTCGGCGGCGTCATGGGCGGCGAGACCACCGAGATGTCCGCGACGACCACCCGGGTCCTGGTCGAGGCGGCGCACTGGGACGCGGTCTCCATGTTCCGCACCGGTCGCCGGCACAAGCTGACCTCCGAGGCCGGCAAGCGCAACGAGCGCGGTGTCGACCCGACGATCTGCGAGGCCGCGGCCGACCGGGTCGTCGAGCTGCTCACGACGTACGGCGGCGGCACCGTCGACCCCGGCGTCACCGTCGTCGGCACTCCGCCCGAGCGGACGAGCGTCACCGTCGCGACGGACCTGCCGGCGCGCGTCACCGGGATGCCCATCGACGAGACCACGACGGCTGCCCACCTCCGTGCGGTCGGCTGCGAGGTCGTCGCGGCCAACGGCAGCCTCACCGCCGTGGTTCCGCCCTGGCGTCCGGACCTCACCGACCCCTTCGACCTCGTGGAGGAGGTCGCCCGGCTGGTCGGCTACGCCGACATCCCCTCGGTGCTGCCCACGGCCCCGGTCGGCCGCGGCCTGACCCACGCGCAGCTTCTCCGCCGCCGGGTGGGCCGGACGCTCGCCGGAGGCGGTTTCGTCGAGGTGGTGACGTTCCCCTTCGTCGGCACGGCGTCCTTCGACGCGCTGGGCCTGCGCGAGGACGACCCCCGGCGCAGCGCGATGCTCATCGCGAACGCGCTGAGCGCCGAGCAGCCGGCAATGACGACGACGCTGCTGCCGGGCCTGCTCCAGGCCGCCGGCCGCAACGCGGGCCGTGGTCAGACCGACCTGGCGCTCTTCGAGACGGCGACGGTGACACTGCCTCGCGGCTCGACCCCCGCGCCGATCCTGCCGGTCGATCGCCGCCCCACCGATGGTGAGTGGGACGACCTGCAGAAGGCGATCCCCGACCAGCCGCTGCACTTGGCGGTCGTGCTGTGTGGCGAGCGCGAACGGCCCGGCTGGTGGGGGCCGGGTCGGCCCGCGACCTGGAGCGACGCGGTCGAGGCCGTGCGCGAGGTCGCTGCCGCGGTGGGCGTCGAGCTGACGGTCCGGTCCGCCACGCGCGCCCCGTGGCACCCGGGACGGTGCGCGGAGCTGTGCGTGGGGGAGACGTCCCTCGGGTACGCCGGGGAGCTGCACCCCCGGGTCTGCACGTCGTACGGCGTTCCCGCGCGGAGCGCGGCGGCCGAGATCGACCTCGACCTGATGCTGGCGCACGCCCGGCCCGCCGCGGCGCCGGCGTTCTCGTCGTTCCCGGTGGCCAAGGTCGACGTCGCCCTCGTGGTGGACGAGGCGGTCACTGCGGGTGACCTGGAGGTCGCCCTGCGCGACGGGTCCGGGCCACTGCTCGAGTCGGTGCGGCTGTTCGACCTCTACACCGGCGAGCAGGTGGGACCCGGCAAGAAGTCGCTGGCGTTCGCCCTACGCTTCCGGGCGCCCGACCGGACGCTGACCGACGCGGAGGTCACCGAGGCCCGCGACGCCGCGGTCGCCCTCGCCGCCGAACGTCACGGAGCCACCCTGCGCGCCTGACGCCTCGTCAGGAAGGGCGCTCAGTCGAGGGACGTCGAGACCAGGGCGAGGAAGCGGGCGGCCACCTCGGGGTCGCCCTCCACCTGGATGCCCGTGTCGTCGCGACGGTGCCAGAGCCATGCGTCGAGGTCGGCCGCGGGGCCGCTGACCACGGCGGACGGCACCGCGGCGGGGTCGGCATCCTGGACCGACAGGTCCGCC
>Ga0190270_10000363_pt1 | contig 19244 bp, 15 predicted proteins | sample Popmic320T_FD_133748 | JGI IMG/M metagenome (GOLD analysis project Ga0190270, IMG submission 133748) | Populus adjacent soil microbial communities from riparian zone of Weber River, Utah, USA - 320 T | ecosystem: Environmental > Terrestrial > Soil > Riparian zone | place: USA: Utah | collected...
CTGGAGCTCGCCGAGCGTGCCGTAGCCGGCTTGCGCGATCTCCTTGCCGGAGGAGGCCTCGAGGTGGTCCCACGGCCCGACGATCATCTTGGTCGGGACGCCCCGCTTCCGGAGGTTCTCGAACAGCAGCGGTGTGCCGCGCTGGAACAGGTCGTACTCGCCGCCGATGAGGAACGTCGGCACGTCGACCTTGTCGATGATGTTGATCGGCGACCGCTCGGCGTAGAAGGGACCGTCATAGGCCGGCTGACCGCCCAGGGCGGCTGTCAGCAGCAGCGGGCTGGTGAAGGTGCCCGCCGCGATGAGGTGCTCGGTGAGAGTGCCGATCGCAGAGAGCGGGTCGGTGCCGGTGAACGTCGGCGGGACGATGCCGGCGGCCGTGACCAGACCGAGCCAGAACGGCATGAAGCCGACGTCGAGCTGGCCGCCCGAGGCCACGACGTCGCGATAGACGTCGGCGGCGGGCACCTGCGGGAAGATCGCCTTCAGTCCGGCGGGCTTGGCCGACGCGGCGAAGAGCTGGCTGATGCCCATGTAGGAGGGACCGGTCATCCCAGTGGTGCCGTCGCTCCACGGCTGCTCGTGCGCCCACGTCATGATCTCGCCGGCATCCTGGTTCTCGCGTGCGCCGAAGGCGCTCCACCGCCCCTGCGACGCCCCGGTGCCGCGGGCGTCCACCGTGACGGCCACATAGCCGCGCTTGACCAGGTAGCTGGGATCGGTGCCCGCGAGCCCGCCCCCGCCACTGGCGATCACGGTCTTGTTGTAGGCCGTGATGGTGACCAGCACCGGGAGCGGCGTGTCGACGGCCGTTCCCGAGTCGTCGGCCGGACGCTCGACGTCTGCGCGCAGCACCACGCCGTCGGACATCGTGATCTTGACGTCCGTCTCCGTCACCGTGCCGGGATGGTCTTCCGGACGAGCCGTCCATCCGCTCTCCGGCGCCGTGGCGAGGCCGGCCGCTGGGACCGTGCCCACTGCGGCGGGCGCGGGGCCCACGAGGGTCAGGCTCGACAGCACGAGGGCTGCACCAATCAGGCGCGCGAAAGTGGATCGTGTGGGCATCGAGGGTCCCCTCCGGGAAGGTGTAACGAGAAGTTACACCAAGCGCTACGCGGGGGCGATCCGCCCGACGAGGTGGGTCGACGGCTTGCGGGCGCTGGTGACACCGAGGGTGATGACGTCGCCCTCAGCACGGTGACCGAACACGACCGTGCTCGGCAGCAGGATCGGCTTCTTGAACTCGACGTCGATGGTGAAGGCGTCCGGCAGCTTGTTCTGCAGGGCCGCCAGCGCGCGCGCCTTGGTCCACATGCCGTGCGCGATGTTGCGCGGGAACCCGAACGCCTTCGCGGTGATCGGGTACAGGTGGATGGGGTTGCGGTCGCCAGAGACGGCGCCGTAACGACGGCCCAGATCGCCGGGAAGCTTCCAATGCACGACACCCTCGGGTGCCTCGACTCCGGCCAGCGGCGGGGACGTGGTCTCCTTGCCTCCGTCGCGTCCGCGCGAGAACAGCGTGGTGACCTCCTCCCACACGACGTCACCCCCGATGCTGGCGGTGGTGAGCAGGTCGACGAGACGACCCTTGCTGTGCGGTCGGAGGTCGGCTGCGGTCACCGAGACGTCGAACATCTCGTGGACGCCGATCGGGCGGTGCTGCGTGATGCGGTTGCGCAGGTGCACCAGGCCCATCGGCGCGAACGGGAACGCGGTGTCAGTCATCAGCGACATGTGCAGCGCGAAGGCGGCCATGTGCGGGTAGGTGGCCGGCAGAGTGTCACCGCGGGCGAACTCGCACACCTCGGTGTAGCGCGCCAAGTGGTCGGGGTCCGTGCCGACGCCGTGTCGCTCGAGCACCAGCTCGGGCACGGTCGCGCTGCCGTGCTTGATGCCGGGCAGCCCGCCGATCACCGGGATCGCCGGCAGCACGGCCTTGAGCATCAGCGGGGCCGTCGAGGGCGCCTTGTCGAACGACCGGGTCACCATGTCAGGCTCCCAGCAGGCTCTGGCCGCAGACGCGGACGACGTTGCCGGAGACGGCGGACGAGCCGGGACTGGCGTACCAGGCGATGGCTTCGGCGACGTCGATCGGCTGGCCACCCTGCGACATCGAGTTCATCCGGCGACCGGCTTCGCGGATGCCGAGCGGGATGGTCTTGACCATGTCGGTCTCGATGAACCCTGGCGCGACGGCGTTGGCGGTGATGCCGTCCTTGGCGACCCGCTTGCTCAGCGAGGTGATCCAGCCGATGACGCCGGCCTTGGCCGAGCCGTAGTTGGTCTGTCCGTTGTTGCCCGCGATGCCGGCGATCGACGAGATGCCGACGATGCGGCCGCCCGAGCGGATCAGGCCCTGGTCGAGCAGCTCGTCGGTGATGCGCTGCGGTGCGCCGACGCTGATGTCGACGACAAGTGCGAAGTTCTCCGGCGTCATGTTGCGCAGCCGCTTGTCGCGGGTGATGCCGGCGTTGTGCACGACGATGTCGACGCCACCATGGTTCTTCTTGAAGTACGCGGCGATCTCCTGAGGTGCGTCGTCGGCGGTGATGTCGAGGGTGATCATGCCGCCACCGAGCTCGTCGGTGAGCGCCTTGAGGTCGGCCTCGAGCGGGGGCACGTCCAGTCCGACGACGGTGGCGCCGTCGCGATGCAGGGCACGGATCTCCGCCGCGCCGAGGCCGCGTGAGGCGCCCGTGACGAGGGCGACCTTGCCGGCCAGCGGCTTGGCCGGGTCGGGCACGGCGTCGCCCTCCTTGAGGTCGGTGAGACCGATGCGGATGACCTGGCCGGAGACGTAGGCCGACTTAGGGGAGAGCAGGAACGCCAGCGTGGATCCGATCGCGGTCTCACTGCCCTTCGCCACGTAGACGAGGTTCACCGAGCTGCCGTTGCCCACCTCCTTGGCGAGCGAGCGGCTGAAGCCCTCCAGCGCGCGCTGCGCGATGGCCGCACCTTCGGAGGCCGCCTCGTCGGGCAGCGCGCCGATGACGACGACGCGTCCGCACGACTCGAGCTGACGCAGCACGGGGGAGAAGAACTCCTGCAACGACACGAGGCCTTGCGTGGAGTCGATGCTCGACGCGTCGAAGACCAGCCCCTTGTACCGCTTGGAGTCGGCGCGGACGCCGGTGGCCTCGATCCGGGCGTCCTTGAGCGCGGCCGTCACGGCCTTGGCGATCGGGGTCTGGGTGGCTGCCCCGGTCAGGACGGTGCCCTTCACCAGCGGGCCGCCCTCGTAGCGCTCGAGGTACGGCGGGTTCGGCAGGCCCAGGTTCTTGACCAGGAACTTGCCGATCGGGTTGTGGGCCAGGTCCTGGTAACGATCTGTCATGACCGCGTGTGTCCTATCTCTCGCATACCATCGGTATCTGAACGTGCCGTGAAACTGTAACCTCGTGTGACAGGACAGTCCACTTCTGTGGTGAGGCGCACATGCGCGTCTATCGTCGCAGAACCAGACACCCGCGAACAGCGAGGAGCCATCATGGCGAACCCAACTCCAACACCCAGCGGCAACGTACGTCCGGTCGCCGTCATCGGTGGCAACCGGATCCCGTTCGCGCGCTCGAACACCGTCTACACCAACGCGTCCAACCAGGAGATGCTCACCGCGGCCCTGGACGGGCTGGTCGATCGCTACGGGCTGCAGGGCGAGCGGGCCGGCGAGTTCGTCGCCGGCGCCGTGCTCAAGCACAGCCGCGACTTCAACCTGGCTCGCGAGACGGTGCTCGGCTCGCGCCTGTCCGCGGACACCCCGGCGGCCGACATCCAGCAGGCGTGCGACACCGGCATCCAGGCGGCGATCCAGGTGGCCAACAAGATCGCGCTCGGCAAGATCGAGTTCGGCATCGCCGGAGGCGCCGACACGACGTCCGACGCGCCGCTCGCGGTCGGCGACAAGCTGCGGAAGATCCTGCTCGAGGCCAACCGTGCCAAGGACAACAAAGGCCGCCTGGCTGCGATCGCCAAGATCCGCCCGCAGTACCTCGCGCCTGACCAGCCGCGCAACGCCGAGCCACGCACCGGCCTGTCGATGGGTGACAGCCAGGCGATCACCACCGAGCAGTGGGGCATCACCCGCGAGGCTCAGGACGAGCTCGCGGTGAAGTCGCACCAGAACCTGGCCAAGTCCTACGACGAGGGCTGGCAGGACGACCTGGTGACGCCGTACCTGGGCGTCGAGCGCGACAACAACCTGCGGGCGGACTCCTCGATGGAGAAGCTGGCCAAGCTCAAGCCCGTCTTCGGCAAGGGCGAGGGCGCCACGATGACGGCCGCCAACTCGACCCCGCTCTCCGACGGCGCATCCGTCGTGCTGCTCGCCTCCGACGAAGAGGCCGAGCGCCGCGGGTGGACGCCGCTGGCGCACCTCGTCGACTACGAGACCGCTGCCGTCGACTACGTGAGCGGCGCCGAGGGCCTGCTGATGGCGCCGGTCTACGCGGTGCCGCGGATGCTCGCCCGTCAGGGACTGACCCTTCAGGACTTCGACTTCTACGAGATCCACGAGGCGTTCGCCGGCCAGGTGCTCACCACCCTGGCCGCCTGGGAAGACCCCGCCTTCTGCAAGGAGAAGCTGGGCCTCGATGTCCCGCTCGGGTCAATCGACCGCAACAAGCTCAACGTCAAGGGTTCCTCGCTGGCCACCGCTCACCCGTTCGCGGCCACCGGCGGACGCATCGTCGCCAACCTCGCCAAGCTCCTGCACGAGAAGGGTTCGGGCCGCGGCCTGATCTCGATCTGCGCGGCCGGCGGCCAGGGCGTCGTCGCGATCCTCGAAGCCTGAGCTCCTACTTCACGGGCGCCGGGCCGCGGGCCATGGCCCGTGCGGCCTCGGCGACGTAGACCTTGATGTCGTCGAAGACCACCCGGTCGGCGCGGGGGCGGCCCGGGTTGAGGGCGCGCACCGTCAGCTGGAGCGTGGCCAGGTTGAGCGCGCCCAGCGCCTGCGTGTAGAAGATGTTCGCCACGAGGTCGGGGTCCTTGACGTCGAACACGCCCTCGTTCGTCCCCTCCTCGAGGACCGTGACGACGTGGGAGGTGCAGGCGGTCATCGCGCGGCCGAGCCGGAACATCACGCCCTCGCTGACCTCCTTCATCAGCTCGTCACCGCGGCGTCGGAGCAGGGCCTGGGCGCAGTCCACGAAAGCGGGGTACTCCTCGCCGAAGTCGAGGAACGCGTAGGTGATCGCATCGAGTCGCTCCACCGGGTCCTCGATGGACTCGCTGGCATCCGTCAGCCGTTCGTCGAGCTCGTCGAGATAGCTGACGAGTGCCATCGCGAAGAGCTCCTCCTTGCCGGAGAAGTGCCGGTAGATGATCGCCCGGTTGATGCCGACTGCTTGGGCGATGTCCTCGATCTGGGCGTCGCGGACGCCGCGCTCGTCGAAGAGCCGACGCGTGGCCGCGAGGATCTCTTGCCTGCGGGCCGCCCGCCGGTCGGTGGAAGGCATGTGGCCAGCCTAGTCCCCGTCCGTCAGCGGAAGGTTCTGTCCGGCCGGACGCGGAGCGTCTTGTCAGCACAGCCACGTACGCTGGATCGACATGAGACCGCTGTCCGAGCTGCAACGCCAGGTGGCGCCTTTCGAGGTCGTCTCCGACTACGAACCTGCCGGCGACCAGCCCACCGCCATCGCCGAGCTCGAGCAGCGGATGAACGGCGGGGTGCAGGACGTCGTGCTCATGGGTGCCACCGGCACCGGCAAGACGGCCACGACTGCCTGGCTGGCCGAGCGGCTGCAGCGCCCGATGCTGGTGATGCTGCCCAACAAGACCCTCGCCGCCCAGTTCGCCAACGAGCTGCGCGAGCTGCTGCCCCACAACGCGGTCGAGTACTTCGTCTCCTACTACGACTACTACCAACCCGAGGCCTACGTGCCGCAGACGGACACGTACATCGAGAAGGACTCCTCGGTCAACGACGAGGTCGAACGGCTGCGGCACTCGGCCACCTGGTCGCTGCTCACGCGGCGCGACGTCATCGTCGTCGCCAGCGTGTCGTGCATCTACGGCCTCGGCTCGGCCCAGGAGTACCTCGATCGCATGATCGGCTTCCGCGTCGGCGAGCAGATGTCCCGCGACCACCTGCTGCGCACGCTGGTGCAGGGCCAGTACGTCCGCAACGACGTCACGTCCACGCGGGGCACGTTCCGGGTCAAGGGCGACACCATCGAGATCTTCCCCGTCTACCAAGAGATGGCCGTTCGCGTCGAGTTCTTCGGCGACGAGATCGAGCGGCTCATGACGCTGCACCCGCTCACCGGCGAAGTGCTCAGCGAGGACACCGAGCTGTACGTCGGCGCGGCCACGCACTACTCGGCCGGCGCCGAGACCATGGCCCGCGCCATCGACACCATCCAGGTCGAGCTCGCCGAACGGCTGGCCGAGCTCGAGCGGGAGGGCAAGCTGCTCGAAGCGCAGCGACTGCGCATGCGCACCACCTACGACCTCGAGATGATGCAGCAGGTCGGCACCTGCGCGGGTATCGAGAACTACTCGCGCCACATGGACGGCCGCTCGGCAGGCTCGGCCCCCAACTGCCTGCTCGACTACTTCCCCGAGGACTTCGTGCTCGTCATCGACGAGTCGCACGTCACCGTTCCCCAGATCGGGGCGATGTACGAGGGCGACATGTCGCGCAAGCGCACGCTCGTCGAGCACGGGTTCCGGTTGCCGAGCGCCATGGACAACCGTCCGCTCACGTGGAGCGAGTTCCTCGAGCGCATCGGCCAGACCGTCTACCTGTCGGCTACCCCCGGGCCATACGAGATGGAGAAGGTCGACCGTGACGTCGTCGAGCAGATCATCCGGCCCACCGGCCTGATCGACCCCGAGGTCATCATCAAGCCGACCAAGGGCCAGATCGACGACCTCATCGACCAGATCAAGGGGCGCACCGAGCGCAACGAGCGAGTGCTCGTCACCACCCTCACGAAGAAGATGGCCGAAGACCTCACCGACTACCTCCTCGAGGCGGGCATCCGCACCCGTTACCTGCACAGCGAGGTCGACACCCTGCGACGGGTCGAGCTGCTGCGCGAGCTCCGCATGGGTGAGTACGACGTCCTGGTCGGCATCAACCTGCTGCGCGAAGGCCTCGACCTCCCCGAGGTGAGCCTCGTGGCCATCCTCGACGCCGACAAGGAGGGCTTCCTGCGCTCGGGCCGGTCACTCATCCAGACCATCGGCCGCGCCGCCCGCAACGTGTCGGGGCAGGTCATCATGTACGCCGACCGCGTCACCGACTCCATGGCCTCGGCCATCGAGGAGACCAACCGCCGACGCGAGAAGCAGGTCGCCTACAACCTCGAGCACGGCCTCGACCCCACCCCGCTGCGCAAGAAGATCGGCGACATCACCGACCTCCTGGCCCGCGAGGACGCCGACACGTCTCGGCTGCTCGCGGCCACCGGCGACCGCCGGCGCAAGGGAGCACCCGTCCCGCTCGGCCAGCACACCGCCGAGCTCGCCAACCTGCCGTCCGGCGACCTGGCCGACCTCATCGACCAGATGAGCGAGCAGATGCACGCGGCCGCGGCCGAGCTCCAGTTCGAGGTGGCCGCACGGCTGCGCGATGAGATCCGCGACCTCAAGAAGGAGCTGCGCGGCATGCTGGAGGCGGGCGTCTAAGGCCCCAGGGCCACCTGCCACACTGGGTCGCGGAGGGGAGTATTCCTTCGCCGCGGTGTCGTCATCACGTCGACCATCATCGGACGACCGGTACCGCGGGCCGATCATCGGCGGAAGAGACCTCCGGCGTTGTCGACGACCGGAGGAATCCCTGATGCACGTCTCCCAGCTCGAATGGCTCGTCACGGTCGGGGTGACGATCGCCGTCCTCCTGTTCGACGTGGTGGTCATCGCCCGGCGCCCGCACGAGCCGACGATGCGCGAGTGCGCGATCGCCCTGTCGATCTACGTCGGCCTCGCCGGAGCCTTCGGCATCTGGGTCTGGAACTTCCACGGCAGCCAGTTCGGGCTGGAGTTCTTCGCCGGCTGGCTCACCGAGTACAGCCTCTCGGTCGACAATTTGTTCATCTTCATCATCATCATGGCCAGCTTCAACGTGCCCAGGAAGTATCAGCAGGAAGCGCTGATGGTCGGCATCGTGCTGGCCCTGATCTTCCGCGGCATCTTCATCGCTCTCGGCGCGGTGGCCATCAACCAGTTTTCCTGGGTCTTCTACGTGTTCGGCGCGTTCCTCGTGTACACGGCGTGGAGCATCGGCCGCGACACCGAGCACGACGACGATGCCGAGAACGCCGTCGTGCGGTTCGCGCGCACCTACCTGAACACCACCGACCAATGGCGCGGCCTGAAGCTGTACATCAAGAAGGACACGAAGCGGCTGATGACGCCGATGTTCCTCGTCATCCTCGCGCTCGGCACCACCGACTTGCTCTTCGCGCTCGACTCGATCCCGGCCATCTACGGGCTCACCCAGGAGCCGTACCTGGTGTTCACGGCCAACGTGTTCGCGCTGATGGGTCTGCGTCAGCTGTACTTCCTGCTCGGCGACCTGATGAAGCGCCTGGTCTACCTCTCGCAGGGCCTCGCGGTCATCCTCGCGTTCATCGGCGTGAAGCTGGTCCTGCATGCGCTGCACGAGAACGAGGTGCCGTTCATCAACGGCGGCGAGCACGTGCCCGTCTGGGAGATCCCGACCCTGCTCAGCCTCGGTGTCATCGTTGTCACGCTGGCGATCACCGCCGCGGCGAGCCTCTACCAGACCCGGGGTCCCCAGAGCGAACGCCAGTAACGCTCTCAGGGCCATGCGCGGGGTGGTTGAAAACCTGCGGGCCGCCGTCCGGCTGGGCGACGCCATGGAACGTCGCCGGATCACCCGGATGCGGTAGACCCGGCAAGGGCACGTGTATTTTGACCCCGTGCTGGTGGATGTGCGATCTCTGGTGGGTGGATGGGTCGGCCGTGTCGCGGTCCGGCGGATCCGCAGGAAGGGGATCGACCTCTCCCGGATCGCGTACATCCCGGAGCCCACGAAGGTGCCGCTCCAACGCATCGGCACGGATCCGATACCCCGCATCGCCGAGCTGCGACGAGGTGGCCCGCTGTACCGCCTGCCGGTGCCGTTCGTCGACTTCCGGGTCTGGCTTCTCACCGGCTACGAGGAGTCGCGTGCCGTGCTCATCGACCGCGACAGCTACAGCAACGACATCCGTCATCTCTTCGATGGCGACGGCCCGGCCACGTCCGACGACATCGGCGGTCTGGGCTTCACCGACCCGCCGCTGCACACCCGGCTGCGCAAGATCGTCACGCCGGAGTTCACGATGCGCCGGCTGGCGCGACTGACGCCGATCATCGAGGACATCGTGGACCGCCAGCTGGACGAGATGGAGTCCCTGGGATCGCCGGTCGACCTCGCGAAGCACCTGGCCTTCCCGGTGCCGTTCAAGACCATCTGCGCGCTGCTCGGCCTCGACTACGACGACCGGGACGCGTTCGCGAAGCTCGGCAGCGCCCGGTTCGACGCAACTCTCGGCGGCGCGGCCTTCGGGGCGGTGTCGGAACAGCGGGAGTTCCTGTTCGATGCGGTCGCCCGCCAGCGCCTGGAGCCGGGACCCGGACTGCTCGGTCACATCATCCGGGAGCAGGGTGACGCGATCAGCGACGTCGACCTCGCGGGCTTGGCCGACGGCATCTTCACCGGCGGATTCGAGACGACGGCCGGCATGATCGCGCTCGGCACAATCGTGCTGCTGCGCGACCCCGAGCATGCGGCTCTGGTCCGTGACGGATCGCCGGAGCAGGTCGACCGCGTCGTCGACGAGCTGCTGCGCTACCTCTCGGTGGTGCAGTTGGCGTTCCCGCGGTTCGCGAAGCAGGACATGGAGCTGTTCGGCCAGCACATCCAGAAGGGCGACGTGCTGCTCGCCTCGTTGTCCGGCGCCAATCGGGACCCCGCGACGGCCGGCGCCGACCCCGATGGATTCGATCCGTTCCGGGTCCCGACGAGCGCACACCTGGCGTTCGGCCACGGCATCCATCGCTGCATCGGCGCCGAGCTGGCCAAGATGGAACTGCGCACGGTGCTCCCGCGTCTGCTTCGCCGATTCCCCGACTTGGCCCTCGCGAAGCCGGAGGAGGAGCTGAACTTCCGCCGCCTGAGCTTCGTCTACGGCGTCGACGACCTGCCCGTTCGCTTCTGACAGGTTCCGACATCCGGAACGAGGTCTAGCGTGGAGGTATGAGCGAGGACGTCCCGGAGATCGAGAAGGACGAGTTCGAACAGGGCGAGCACGACTTCTATGTCTCGATCAACCGCGGGGGTGAAGCCAAGCCGGACCCGGCCAGGGGAGCGCGGTACGTGCGGGGCTGGGAGCACGCGGAAATGGTGTTCGACTTGTTCGTGCAGCCTCCGACCATCGAGGAAGCGATCGCGAGGTTGCGCAACCGTCGTGAGGATTGACGGGCCCGTCCCAGTCCGCGACCACCCGACTTGGCGGGGTCCGTCATCGAACTAACCTCGTCGGCATGCCGGAACTGAGCACGGGCGAGGTCGAGCACCTGACGCGCAGAGGGCTGCGACTCGCGCAGTTCACGGTCGGCTACAACGTCATCGAGGGTGTCGTTGCTGTCGTCGCTGGCGTGCTCGCCGGGCTGGTCTCGCTCATCGGCTTCGGCGCGGATTCGGGCATTGAGTCCGCCTCGGCCGTGCTGGTCGGGTTGCGGCTCGCCGCTCGCCTGAGGCACGGCGAAGCTGACCAGGCCAAGGAGCGTCGCGCTCTGAGATGGATCGCGGTGACGTTCTTCGTGCTCGCGGCCTACGTGACGATCGAGGGAATCCGGAGCCTGATCTCGGGCGAGACCCCGGACAACTCGGTCGCCGGAATCGTTCTGCTCGCGTCATCGTGCATCGTGATGCCGCTGCTCGCGGCGGCCAAAACGAAGGTGGGCAAGCAGCTCGCTGACCCGCTGATCCTCGCGGACGCCGCCGAGACCCGCATCTGTGTGCTGCTCAGCATCTCGACGCTGGCCGGTCTCGTGCTGTACGCGATCACGGGCGCGGCCTGGCTCGACCCGGTGGCTGGGTTCGTCATCGCCCTGTTCGCCATCAACGAGGGACGCGAGGCTTGGGAGGGTGAGTTGGCCGAAGCCGACCACCACCGCTGACTATCCATGTCCGGGTCCGGACGAATAGTCAGCCGTGACGGACGACCCGGTAGATCGTCTCCTTGCTTGGTGCTGGACGCGGTTCGTCGTGCCAGCCGATCTCGTCGGCCTTGAGCCCGATGGCGCTCTTGACCTCGGCAACGTCGACATCATCGTCGAAGAACGCGACCGACAGCCCGTTGCCGGTCTCGGGATCGACCAGGTGGTAGGCGTCGAGGACGCCTGGAACCGTCTTCGCAGCGTCGATCACCCACTGGCGGTCGTCATCGGGCATCGGCTCCCAGTAGGCAACGCGAGCGAACATGATTTCTCCTCGAGAAGGGCCGTCTCATGGTCGGGCCGTGTGATCTACCAGCCTCGCGCTCGCCACTCGGCGAGTGATGGGCGTTCGGTGCCGAGTGTCGAATCGTTGCCGTGGCCGGGGTAGAACCAAGTGTCGTCGTCGAATCGGTCGAAGAGCTTGGTCTCAACGTCGCCGATGAGTGAGGTGAAGTCCTCGGCCGAATGGGTCTTGCCGACGCCGCCGGGGAACAGGGAGTCGCCGGTGAACAGGTGGACGATGCCGTCGGGGTCGTCGTAGGCGAGGGCGATGGAGCCCGGCGTGTGGCCGACGAGGGCGATGACTTCGAGCTCGCACGAGCCGACGCGAACGCGGGCGCCGTCGATGACGGGGTTGGTGGTGGGGCCGGGAATGTCCTCGGCGTCCACCGGGCTCGCGACGGTCTCCGCGCCAGTGGCGGCCACGACGTCGGCGAGGGCCTGCCAGTGGTCAGGGTGCGAGTGGGTGGTGACGACCCTGGCGAGGCCGGCGTCACCGACCAGCGATAGCAGGGTGTCGGGCTCGTCGGCCGCGTCGATGAGGGCCTGCTCGCCGGTGAGCGCGCAGCGCAGCAGGTACGTGTTGTTCGCCATCGGACCGACTGCGACCTTGGTGATGACGAGATCTCCCGCCTCGCGCGTGTCGGCAGGACCGCCGACCTCGACCTCTCCTGAGTAGCTCATGGCTCCACCCTGCCAGCCCCGTAGGGGCGTCGAACGAGAGGTTCTGTCACCAGGCCCGGATACGATGGGAAGGGCCCGACAACGGCCACATCCACTCCGCCAGATCAGGATTTCTCAGTGACCGACCGCCTAGTCATTCGCGGCGCCCGCGAGCACAATCTCAAGGACGTCTCGATCGACCTCCCGCGCGACTCGCTCATCGTCTTCACCGGGCTCTCCGGGTCGGGCAAGTCCTCGCTGGCGTTCGACACGATCTTCGCCGAGGGCCAGCGGCGCTATGTCGAGTCGCTGTCGGCGTACGCGCGCCAGTTCCTGGGCCAGATGGACAAGCCCGACGTCGACTTCATCGAGGGGCTGTCGCCGGCGGTCTCGATCGACCAGAAGTCCACGTCGCGCAACCCGCGGTCGACGGTCGGCACGATCACCGAGGTCTACGACTACCTGCGCCTGCTCTACGCCCGCGCCGGGCGGCCGCATTGCCCCGAGTGTGGCGAGCCGATCGCCAAGCAGACGCCGCAGCAGATCGTCGACCGCATCCTCGCGTTGGAGCCCGACTCGCGTTTCCAGGTGCTGGCGCCGGTCATTCGCGGCCGCAAGGGCGAGTACGGCGAGCTGTTCCGCCAGCTGCAGGCACAGGGATTCAGCCGCGCGCTCGTCGACGGCAAGCCGCACAACCTCGCCGACGAGCCGCCCAAGCTGGCCAAGCAGAAGAAGCACACGATCGAGGTCGTCGTCGACCGGCTCCAGGTCAAGGAGTCGATGAAGCAGCGGCTCACCGAGTCCGTCGAGACGGCGCTGGGCCTGGCCGACGGCCTCGTCCTTGCCGACTTCGTCGACCTGGCCGATGACGACCCCCACCGGATCCGGCGGTTCTCCGAAAAGCTCGCCTGCCCGAATGACCATCCCCTCGCGGTCGACGAGCTCGAACCGCGCTCGTTCTCCTTCAACGCCCCGTTCGGCGCCTGCCCCGAGTGCCACGGACTCGGCACCCGCATGGAGGTCGACCCCGAGCTGGTCGTGCCTGACCCCGGCAAGTCGATCGACGAGGGTGCCATCACGCCGTGGTCGTCCGCGCACGTGTCCGAGTACTTCTCCCGGCTGATCGGCGCGCTCGGCGAGGAGCTCGGCTTCAGCACCAGCGCCCCTTACGGCTCGTTGCCGGAAGAGGTGCGCGAGACGCTCATGCGCGGCCACCCCACCAAGGTGCACGTGCGCTACAAGAACCGCTATGGCCGCGAACGGTCGTACTACACGATGTTCGAGGGCGCCATCTCCTACCTGGAGCGGCGTCACGCGGAGACGGAGTCCGAAAACAGCCGCGAGCGGCTCGAGGGATTCATGCGCGAGGTGCCGTGTCCCGTCTGCGACGGCACGCGTCTGAAGCCGGTCATCCGCGCGGTGCTGATCAACAGCGCCGAGCACGGACCCAAGAACATCGCCGAAGTCTCGGCCCTGTCGATCCAGGAGGCGGCCGACTACCTGTCCAGCCTGGAGATGACCGATCGTGAGCGCCAGATCGGGGAGCGGGTGCTCAAGGAGATCCACGAACGGCTCCGGTTCCTGCTCGACGTCGGGCTCGACTACCTCAGTCTCGACCGCGCGGCCGGCTCCCTGTCCGGCGGCGAGGCGCAGCGCATCCGGCTGGCCACCCAGATCGGGGCCGGGCTGGTCGGCGTGCTCTACGTGCTCGACGAGCCGTCCATCGGCCTGCACCAGCGCGACAACCACCGGCTCATCGAGACGCTCGTGCGGCTGCGCGACCTCGGCAACACGCTGATCGTCGTCGAGCACGACGAGGACACCATCCGCACCAGCGACTGGGTCGTCGACATCGGGCCGGGCGCGGGCGAGCACGGCGGCCAGGTCATCGTCTCCGGGCCGGTCGAGGAGCTCCTGGCCAGCGACGACTCGCTCACCGGGCACTATCTGTCCGGTCGCGAGTCGATCCCCGTGCCGGAGATCCGGCGTCCGCGCACGAAGGGTCGCGAGGTCACCGTCCACGGAGCGCGCGAGCACAACCTGCAAGACATCGACGTCACGTTCCCGCTGGGCCAGTTCGTCGCCGTCACCGGCGTCTCCGGCTCGGGCAAGTCGACGCTCGTCAACGACATTCTGTACATGGCGCTGGCCCGCCAGATCTATGGCGCCCGCGCCATCCCGGGCCGCCACCGCACCATCAGTGGCGCCGACGAGGTCGACAAGGTCATCCACGTCGACCAGTCACCCATCGGCCGCACGCCGCGCTCCAACCCGGCCACCTACACCGGCGTCTGGGACCACGTCCGCAAGCTGTTCGCGCAGACGCCCGAGGCCAAGATGCGCGGCTACCAGCAGGGACGCTTCTCCTTCAACGTCAAGGGCGGACGCTGCGAGGCCTGCGCCGGCGACGGCACCATCAAGATCGAGATGAACTTCCTGCCCGACGTCTACGTGCCGTGCGAGGTCTGCCACGGCGCCCGTTACAACCGCGAGACGCTCGAGGTGCACTACAAGGGCAAGACCGTCGCCGACGTGCTCGACATGTCCATCGAGGAGGCCGTCGACTTCTTCGAGGCCATCCCGGCCATCTCCCGGCACATGCGCACCCTCGTCGACGTCGGCCTCGGCTACGTCCGCCTGGGCCAGCCGGCGCCCACGCTGTCCGGTGGCGAGGCGCAGCGCGTCAAGCTGTCCGCCGAGCTGCAGAAGCGCTCCACCGGACGCACCGTCTACGTGCTCGACGAGCCCACCACCGGGCTGCACTTCGAGGACATCCGCAAGCTGCTCGGCGTGCTCGGCCGGCTGGTCGACGCCGGCAACACGGTCATCGTCATCGAGCACAACCTCGACGTCATCAAGACCGCCGACTGGGTCATCGACCTAGGCCCGGAGGGCGGCGGAGGTGGCGGACTTCTCATCGCCGAGGGCACCCCCGAGGACGTCGCCCAGAACGCCGAGAGCTACACGGGCACCTTCCTCGCCCCCATACTGAAGGAACCCGCCGCAACCGGCGGTCGTTGAAGAAGTAACGACCTGATGCCGACAAAGGAGTCGTCATGACCGAGTTGACCGAGCAGACCACCCGTCGCGCAGTGCTGGGAGGTGCCGCGGCCGTGGGCGCCGGGGCATTCCTCGCGGCCTGCGGAAGCGACGAGCCGACGGACTCAACAGGCGGAGGTGGGGACACTTCCGATGGCTCCGGCGACGCAGCCGCCGGTGGCTCTCTGGCCACGACCGACGAGGTTCCCGTCGGCGGCGGCACCGTCTTCAAGAACGAGAAGATCGTCGTCACCCAACCCACCGAGGGCGACTTCAAGGCGTTCACCGCGGTCTGCACGCACCAGGGCTGCGTCGTCGCCTCCGTTGACGGCGACACGATCCAGTGCGGCTGCCACGGCAGCCAGTACAACGCCGCCGACGGCAAGGTGAAGAAGGGCCCGGCGCCGAAGCCGCTCGCTCCCAAGAAGGTCACTGTCGAGGGCAACAACATCGTCGTCTCCTGACGTCTGACGCCGGCCGTACGCTGGTGGGGTGGCAGATCCCGCGACGTATCGGCCGGCACCAGGGGAGATCCCCGTCGGTCCCGGGGTCTACCGGTTCCGCGACGACGCCGGCCGCGTCATCTACGTCGGCAAGGCGAAGTCCTTGCGCGCGCGGCTGAACTCCTACTTCCAGGACATCGCCGGGCTGCACGCCCGCACCCAGCAGATGGTCACGTCGGCGGCCGCGGTCGAGTGGACCGTCGTCGACACCGAGGTCGAGGCACTCCAGCTCGAGTACACCTGGATCAAGGAGTTCGACCCGCGGTTCAACATCAAGTACCGCGACGACAAGTCGTATCCGTGGCTCGCCGTCACGGTGTCCGAGGAGTTCCCGCGGGTCATGGTCATGCGCGGTGCGCAGCGCAAGGGTGTGCGCTACTTCGGCCCGTACGGTCACGCCTGGGCCATCCGCGACACCGTCGACACCCTGCTCCGGGTCTTCCCGATGCGCTCCTGCAGCGCCGGCGTCTTCCGGCGGTCGAAGGCCGTTGGCCGGCCGTGTCTGCTGGGCGACATCGGCAAGTGCGCCGCTCCGTGCGTTGGCCGGGTCACTGTCGAGGAGCACCGCGCGATCGTTGACGACTTCCTGGCGTTCATGGGCGGACAGACCGCCGGCTTCACCAAGCGCATCCAGAAGCGCATGCGCGAGGCGTCCGAGGCGCAGGAGTACGAGCTCGCGGCCAAGCTTCGCGACGATCTTGCCGCGCTCAACCGGGTGCTCGAGAAGCAGACGGTCGTGCTCGGCGACGGCTCCGACGCCGACGTGTTCGGGTTCGAGATCGACCCGCTCGAGGTCGCGGTGCAGATCTTCTCCGTGCGCGGCGGACGCATCCGCGGCCAGCGCGGCTGGGTGGCCGACCGCGCCGACGACACCGATGTGCCCGAGCTGGTGCAGCGTGCGCTTGTGACCCTCTACGGCGAGTCGGCGTCCGAGGCGGTGCCGCGTCAGGTGCTGGTTCCCGAGCTCCCGTCCGACGCTGATGTCGTCACCGAGCTGCTCTCGGAGCTGCGCGACGGGCCGGTCACGATCCGGGTCCCGCGACGCGGCGACAAGAAGCGACTGATCGAGACGGTGCAGCAGAACGCCCACCAGTCGATGGCCCGGCACAAGTTGAAGCGCGCCGGCGACCTCACCGCCCGCAGCAAGGCGCTGGAGGAGATCCAGGACGTCCTGAGCCTGCCCACCGCGCCCCTGCGCATCGAGTGCTACGACGTGTCCAACCTCCAGGGCACCGAGATCGTCGCCTCGATGGTGGTGTTCGAGGATGGCCTGCCGCGCAAGTCCGAGTACCGGCGCTTCACCATCCGGCACGAGGGCCAGAGTGACGTCGCCGCCATGCACGAGGTCATCACGCGACGGTTGGAACGATTGCTCAAGGCCCGGGCCGATGGAGCAGACGAACAGGGGATCGACCCGGAGACCGGCAAGCCGAAGAAGTTCGCGTATGCGCCGTCACTGATCGTCGTCGACGGCGGTCCGCCGCAGGTGGCGGCCGCTCAGGCGGCCATGCAGCAGCTCGGCATCAACGACATCGCGTTGTGCGGGCTGGCCAAGCGACTCGAGGAGGTCTGGGTGCCCGACGACGACGACCCGGTCATCATGCCGCGCACCAGCGAGGGGCTCTATCTGCTCCAGCGGGTGCGCGACGAGGCCCACCGGTTCGCCATCGCGCACCACCGGCAACGCCGGGCGAAAGCCATGACCGGCAGCGTCCTCGACGACGTCCCCGGGCTCGGACCCACCCGCCGCCGGGCGCTGCTCAAGACGTTCGGGTCGGTCAAGAAGCTGCGGGCCGCGAGTGCCGAGGAGATCGCGAATGTCCCCGGCATCGGCCCCGCTACGGCAGAATCCATCGTGGCGGCCCTGGCCGGCGACACCCCGGCACCGGCCGTCGACATGGCCACCGGAGAGATCCTGGAGGACAGATGACGACCCTCTCCAAGCTCGTGCTGGTCACCGGCATGACCGGGGCCGGCAAGGGCAGTGCGGCCAAGGGCCTGGAGAAGCTGGGCTACTACGTGATCGACAACCTCCCGGCGGACGTGCTCGTCGAGACGGTCGAGACCGTCGAACGATCCGAGGTCAACGACCAGCTGGCCGTCGTCGTCGACGCGCGATCGGGTCCGTTCTTCGACCGGCTGGTCGACGTGCTCGAGGAGCTGCGCGCCAAGGGCACCCACACCCAGATCCTGTTCCTCGAGGCGGCCGACGAGGTCCTCGTCCGCCGGCAGGAGGCGGCCCGGCGCCCGCACCCCCTCAGCCGGGAAGGCCGGCTCATGGACGGCTTCCACCGCGAGCGCGAGCTGCTGAGCCGGCTCCGGGGCCGCGCCGATATCGTCATCGACACCACGAACCTCAACGTGCACCAGCTCGGCCAGCGCATCCAGGCGGCGTTCGAGGACTCCGACAGCAAGGGCATGCGCGCCTCGGTCGTGTCGTTCGGGTTCAAGTACGGCATCCCCATCGACGCCGACATGGTGGCCGACATGCGGTTTCTGCCCAACCCGTACTGGGTCGACGAGCTGCGCCCCCTCAGCGGCCTCGATGAGCCCGTGCGCGACTACGTGCGCAAGCAGCCCCGGTCCGAGGAGTTCCTCGAGCGGTACGAAGGTCTGGTGGCACTGCTCACCGACGACTTCTTGCACGAGGACAAGCACTTCCTGACCATCGCTATCGGCTGCACTGGCGGCCGTCACCGCAGCGTCGTGATGGCCGAGGCATTCGCCGACCGGCTTCGGGCCCATGGCGTCCGCACTCTCGTCGTGCACCGCGACCTCGGGCGCGAATGAGGGGCGCTCCGTAATGAGGGTCGTCGCGCTCGGCGGCGGGCACGGGCTGGCGGCAAGCCTGTCTGCCCTGCGGCTGCTCGAGACCGACCTCACCGGCGTCGTCACGGTGGCCGACAACGGCGGCTCGTCGGGACGCCTGCGAGAGGAGCTCGGCGTGCTCCCGCCCGTCGAGGGCTTCGCGAACCGCGAGGGCCTGGGCGTGGAGGGCGTGGTCGACGGCCACGGCGTCGTCGCCGGCCGCCCCGCGCTGCTCGCGGACTGGTCCATGCACCTCTCCGCGGAGCTCGAGGCCGCGCGGCGCGAGGCCGAGGCTGCCGGCCGCACCGCGGTGGCCGTGGGCTGGGACGGCGCGGTGCGGGCGATCCTCGTGGTCGCCGACACGGTCAAGCCGACCTCGGCGGAGGCGATCGCCGAGATGAAGGCGCTGGGCCTGCGCCCGGTCCTGCTCACCGGCGACAACGCGGCCACGGCCCGCGCCGTGGCCGCCGAGGTCGGGATCGAGGAGGTCATCGCCGAGGTGCTGCCCGCGGGGAAGGCCGCGGTCGTGCGCCGGCTCCAGGACGAGGGCCGCGTGGTGGCCATGGCGGGCGACGGCGTCAACGATGCGCCCGCGCTCGCGCAGGCCGACCTCGGCCTGGCGATCGGCACGGGCACGGACGTCGCCATCGAGGCGAGCGACCTCACGCTCGTCTCGGGCGACCTGCGCGCCGCGCCCGACGCGATCCGGCTCTCGCGGGCGACGCTGCGGACGATCAAGCAGAACCTCGGCTGGGCGTTCGGCTACAACGTCGCCGC
>Ga0190270_10000364_pt1 | contig 19239 bp, 24 predicted proteins | sample Popmic320T_FD_133748 | JGI IMG/M metagenome (GOLD analysis project Ga0190270, IMG submission 133748) | Populus adjacent soil microbial communities from riparian zone of Weber River, Utah, USA - 320 T | ecosystem: Environmental > Terrestrial > Soil > Riparian zone | place: USA: Utah | collected...
CTGACATCCTGGTCACGCCGCTCAACGACAGCTTTGTCGACCTCGATGTGCTGGGAAGCCTCGATCCCGACGCCATGACGGTCAGCGCCATCAGCCACTACGCCGAGACGGTGGAGCAGGCGTAGCGCCAGCGGCGTTCGTCAGGGCTGGAGGCCGCCGACTGGATCGTCTTGCGGAACCGGCTCTCGATGACGCCAACGCGCAACAAGCGCCTGGTCGGCGCCGGCCTCGACGAACTGTCGCGCCGGCTCGGCTTCCGCTGCGTCGAAGGATTGGCCGAGCGGGTGGTGTTCCGCGAGTTCTTCCTTCGCGGTCTGACCGCGTTCGACGACCTGGACGAAGCCACGCTCGGCAAGCGGCCGACGATGTCGCACATGACGGCGCGCCTGGAGGTGGAAGTCCTACTGGACGCCATGAACTTGGGCTGCGGGAGGGAGAGCGATCGGCTCGCCGACCAGAAACGCGACGCGGCCTGAGATCGTCAACGATCCCGACCAAGGCGGCCGGCGAAAGCCGGCCGCCTTTTTAATCTACTCAGCGGCATCACCCTCGCGCCTTACAGGCTACCACATCAACGGTCAGCCGCTCTTCCCCCCTTCGCAGACTCGCCCCATATTCGGGCCGATGCCCAACCCTCCCGACAAACCGAAAAAACCGCGCGACTACGCACGGCCGACCCGCGCCAAGGCAGCGCGGCCCGACGCGCCGGCGCCCGAGCCCACACTGGACCGGCTGCTCAATCCGGGCATCGAGCGCGGCACCGCGGGTATGGGGTCGGGAACCGGCTTGCAGCAGCCGCCGGACAACTCGTTCGAGCGGCGCTCGGGAATGCGCAGCGAGCACCAGGGCCGCAAGTCGACCCAGGCGGCGCGCGACAAGGGTTTCGCCGAGCGGCCGCAGGCCGGCTACGCCGCGCGCGAACGCGACCTGTCGCCGTCGCTCGATATCAATGCGGAACTGCGCAAGGCGCTGGGTTTCGACGGCGATCCATCGAAGCCGCTAATTAGCGAAAATCAGACCGAGGAGCAGTCCGCTTCGGCGCCATTCGACGAGATTTCCGACATCGCCGAGCCGCGGCGCGAGAAGCGCCAGATGCACCGCCCGACGCCGCAACCGGTCACGCTCGGCGTCACCGCCAGCATGGAATCGCTGGAGCGGCTGCTGCGCGAGGGCCGCGCCGAGTTCAACACGCCGCAAGTGTGGACGCCGCACCGCCCGCCGCGGCCGGAGAAATCCGAGGGCGGCAAACCGCTTGTGATCAAGTCCGACTTCGAGCCGAAGGGCGACCAGCCGACCGCGATCAAGGACCTTGTCGAGGGCGTCAAGCGGCACGACCGCACCCAGGTGCTGCTCGGCGTCACCGGCTCGGGCAAGACCTTCACGATGGCCAAGGTGATCGAGGCGACGCAGCGCCCGGCGTTGATCCTGGCGCCGAATAAGACGCTGGCCGCGCAGCTCTACGGCGAGTTCAGAAGCTTCTTCCCCGACAACGCGGTGGAGTATTTCGTCTCGTACTACGACTACTACCAGCCGGAAGCGTACGTGCCGCGCACCGATACCTACATCGAGAAGGAATCCTCGATCAACGAGCAGATCGACCGCATGCGCCATTCCGCGACGCGCTCGCTGCTGGAGCGCGACGACGTGGTGATCGTGGCCTCGGTGTCGTGCATCTACGGCATCGGCTCGGTCGAAACCTATTCGGCAATGACCTTCACGATCAAGCAGCGCGACAAGATCGACCAGCGGCAATTGCTCGCCGATCTGGTGGCGCTTCAATACAAGCGCACCAGCGATTTCGCGCGCGGCTCGTTCCGGGTGCGCGGCGACACCATCGACATCTTTCCGGCGCACTACGAGGACCGCTCGTGGCGCGTCCACCTGTTCGGCGACGAGGTCGACAAGATTGAGGAGTTCGATCCGCTCACCGGCCAGAAGACCGACGACCTGGATTTCGTGAAGGTGTACGCGAACTCGCACTACGTCACGCCGCGGCCGACGTTGCTGCAGGCGATCTCCGGCATCAAGATCGAGTTGAAGCAGCGGCTCGACGAACTGCACCGCGCCGGCCGCCTTCTGGAGGCGCAGCGGCTGGAGCAGCGCACGCTGTACGATCTGGAGATGATGGAGGCGACCGGAAGCTGCGCCGGCATCGAGAACTATTCGCGCTATCTGACCGGCCGCAAGCCCGGCGAGCCGCCGCCCACCCTGTTCGAATACGTGCCCGACAACGCGCTGATCTTCGCCGACGAGAGCCACGTCACCGTGCCGCAGCTCGGCGGCATGTTCCGCGGCGACTTCCGCCGCAAGGCGACGCTCGCCGAATACGGCTTCCGCCTGCCGTCCTGCATGGACAACCGGCCGCTGCGTTTCGAGGAATGGGACGCGATGCGGCCGCAGACCGTCAGCGTCTCGGCGACGCCGGGTGCGTGGGAGATGAACGAGGCTGGCGGCGTGTTCACTGAGCAGGTGATCCGCCCGACCGGGCTGATCGATCCCCCGGTCGAGGTGCGGCCCGCGCGCACCCAAGTCGACGACCTGGTGGGAGAGGTCCGCGAGGTGGCGCGCAATGGCTATCGCGCGCTGGTCACCGTGCTGACCAAACGGATGGCCGAGGACCTCACCGAATACCTGCACGAGCAGGGCATCCGCGTCCGCTACATGCACTCCGACATCGACACGCTGGAGCGCATCGAGATCATCCGCGACCTGCGGCTCGGCGCGTTCGACGCGCTGGTCGGCATCAACCTGCTGCGCGAGGGCCTCGATATCCCGGAATGCGCGCTGGTCGCTATCCTCGACGCCGACAAGGAGGGCTTCCTGCGTAGCGAAACCTCGCTGATCCAGACCATCGGCCGCGCTGCGCGCAACGTCGACGGCAAGGTGATCCTCTACGCTGACCAGGTGACCGGCTCGATGCAGCGCGCGATGGAAGAGACCAACCGCCGCCGCGAGAAGCAGGTCGAATACAACACCGCAAACGGCATCACGCCGGAGAGCATCAAGAAGTCGATTGGCGACATTCTCTCCAGCGTGTACGAGCGCGACCATGTGCTGGTCTCGACCGAAGGCGGGCTGTCCGGGGTCGGCGAAGAGGACACCGCCACCATCGGACACAATTTCCATGCGGTGCTGGAGGATCTGGAGAAACGGATGCGGGCGGCGGCAGCCGACCTGGACTTCGAAGAGGCGGCGCGGCTGCGCGACGAGCTCAAGCGGTTGCGCGCCACCGAACTGGCCGTGGTGGACGACCCGACCGCGAAGCGCCCGACGCTTGCCCCGTCACGCCCCCGCAAGCCGACACTCGACGAGATGGGTCCCGGCGTCGAAGCGATCCCGGCGGGGAAGACCAGCCCGCGCTCCACGCTCGGCAAGCCCGGCATGCGCGGTGGCTTCAAGCCGCGGAGGCGGTGAGAGAATGATGCGCGCCGCCTTTCTGCTGCTGTGCTTCACGCTTGCGGGCTGTCTCACTAACGAGCCGGCGCCGACCGCGCCACAGCCTGCGCAGCCCACCGCTGCAGCTCCCCCGCCCGCAGTCGATAAGCCCGCGCCTGGACAGCGGCGCGGCGCGCCCGCGGCAACGCGCGGCGCCAATGCACCCGCGGTCCCGCCGCAGCAGGCTCAAGATCAGCCGCCGGTCGACCCTGTGCTCGAAGTGCGGCAGACGTGCTGGGCCCAGGGCAACGCGAACACCTCGTTCAAGAACATCGAGGCGCGCGCTGACTGGGTCAACAAGTGCATCACGGACAGGCTGAAGACGCTGCAGTGAGCGCCACGAACGTGAGCGGGCGTGGACGGCGCGATCACGCGCCGTCCACGCCGTCCACGCCGTCCGTCCAGCGTCAGCCGCTGAGACTTACTTCTTCCAGCCGCGGCGCTGGCCTTCTTCACCGCGCGCGCGTGATCGGGCGGTTCGGACGGCGGCCGCCCTCCTCGCCCAAAGCGAGCGTGGTGACGCGCTGCGCTTCGGCATTGCTGGTGCCGAGCGCAAGCAGGCCGACAGTGCCGGCGGGGAGAGCGCCCGCAACCAGACCGAACAGACCGCGACGTGAAGGGGTGGAGGCTTTCGGCTGAGCAACCGGCTGGGGCCGCGGCCCCCTGACCGGTGAACACATTAACCCTCGGCGAACCAAGCGATTGCGCAGCGCGGGCGCGGCGCGACAATGCGGACCGATGCGGGCGTTGGCTTGGGGATTGGCCATGCGGCACGCGCCGCTGTTCCTCGCGTTGTGCGTCGCGCTTGCGGCCGTTGCCGTTGCGCGCGCAAAACACCGGTGACGCCACCGCCGCCGGCCGCTTCGATCACTTCATCGACTTCCGCGCGCGGCCGGGCGCGATGTGGGGCCACACCTTCATCCTGTATGGCCGCGTCGACGGGCGCGGCCGGCCGGTCGAACTGCATCGCGCCGGGTTTTATCCCGACGACGGCCAGGCGGGGTTGATCCTCGGCACCTTCGTGCCGGTGCGCGCCGCGGTGCGCGCGGTGCCCGACGATTTCTCCGAGACGCCGAGCGCGATCTACCGCCGCACGCTGTCGTCCGCGCAATATGCGCGGCTTAAGTCCACGGTGACGCGCATCCGCGCCAACGATCACGGCTGGCACATGCTGGCATACAACTGCAATCACTTCGCCGACCGGGTCGCGCATTCGCTCGGCCTCCACACGCCGCCGAACTTTCTGGTGCCGAACGCCTGGGTGCGCGCGCTGAAGGCGATGAACGAACGGTAACTCCCAACGTCGTTATGCCCGGGCTTGACCCGGGCATTCATCTGTCTTTGCGTAGGCGATGGATCGCCCGGCATAGGCGAGCGAAGCGACGCGTCTTCGAAAGCTATGTCCGGCGATGACGCCGGAATGACATGCGCTCTCCTCGATCCCTCCTGATCTGGCTCGTCATCATCGCGATCGGCGCCGCGATCGCGCAATATTTCCAGGGCCATCGCACGCCCTCGCCCACGGAGCCGCCGAAACCCACCGGCGCCGCGATAGCCGGCCGCGCCCGCGTCATCGACGGCGACTCGATGGAGATCGGGTCGTCGCGCATCCGCCTGTTCGGCATCGACGCGCCGGAGGGCCGCCAGGATTGCCGCGACGCGCAAGGCCGCGGCTATCGCTGCGGCGAGACCGCGCGCCGCGCGCTCACCGACCTGATCGGCGGCCGCGAGGTGACGTGCACGCCGGTCGGCGCCAGCCACGACCGCAACGTCGCGCTCTGCACCGCGCAGGGCCGCGATCTCAGCGAGGCGATGGTGCGCGGCGGCCACGCGCTCGAACTGCGCCAGCACAGCCAGGGCCGCTACGCATCGGCGGAGCGCGAGGCGCGCGAGGCCAAGCGCGGGATGTGGGCCGGCACGTTCGAGCGGCCCGGCCAGTGGCGCGCCGATCATCCGCGCTGACGCTGCCATTCGGGTTCCGCATCCGTTTCTCCATGGAACGCAGCCCTTCATCCGCCGTTGTTCTTGAGACCGCCAAGGAGCAACAGCATGAAACGAGTTTGCGCGGCGTTGGCGGCGCTGGCCCTGACCGGCGGCGTCGCACTGGCCCAGAGTTCCGGTGGCACCGGCAGCAGCAGCACAGGCGGCGCCAACACCGGCGGCGCGGTATCCTCCCCCACTTCGCCGACATCGCCCACGACGCCCGGCTCGCCGGTCACCGGCCAGGCCCCAGGCGCATCGCCGTCACCGGGCGCCAACCCACCTGCGCCGTCCGACACCGGCACCACCGGCCGCGCGCCGGGCACCAACCCGGCCAACTCGCAGGACGTGTCGCGCCGCGGCAATCCGCAGGACCTCACGCAGCCGCGCGGCTTCAACCCGCAGGACAGCAGAGCGCCCGGCACGCCGCAGATTTACAAGCCGGAGCAAAGGTAGACGAACTCGGCCTTGGGGAAGGCATCGGCGGGCGCGCCCGCTGCCATTTGATTGGGAATGCCCGGTTCTTACCCTCGTCGCCCCATCAAGCAAAGTTGATCTCCTGCGCGAGACCCGGAATGCCGCGACGGCCGGGACCGGCGTATCGTGGGGATGGCCGGCGCGTGGAATAACCGGCCCGGCCTGAACCTTTACTCATCACGCGGAGACGAACGGACAGCGGAAACCCCGGCGCCAGGCCGGCCCTCATCAGGAGACGTCCATGTCCAGCAAGTCCAATCTCATCCGTGCCGCGTTCGCGGCGCTGTGTCTCTCCACCTTCGTCGGCGCGGCGCCGCAGCCGGCCCAGGCCGATCCCTATCGCTGGTGCGCGGAATACGGCGGCCGCGGCGGCGGCGGACGCAACTGCTACTTCCTCACGATCAACCAGTGCCGCGCGGCGGTGTCCGGCGTGGGCGGAACCTGCACGCCGAACCCGTTCTTCACCGGCCGGCCGATCGTCACGCCGGAGGACACCTTCGTGGTGCGCGCGCCGCGGCGGGTGGTCTATTACTAGAGCATGATCCCGAAAAGTGGGAACCGGTTTTCGCAAAGGATCATGCTCAAACAAATAAGCGAGGGCCCTTGAACCGAACCGCATTCGCTTGTCTCGCTCTCATCCTCGCCGCCGGCGCAACCGGCGGCGAGGCCAAGGCCGATCCGTACCGCTGGTGCGCCGAATACGGCGGCGGCGGCTTGGGTGGCGGCCGCAATTGCTATTTCATCACGCTTGAGCAGTGCCGCGCCGCGGTGTCCGGCGTTGGCGGTTCCTGCAACATCAATCCATTCTATGACGGCCGTCCGGTCGTCACGCGGAAGACGGCGTGCGCGTCAATCGCCGCTCGCGCGGCTGACATTGGAGAAATCGTTTGATCCGTTTTGCAGTCGCAGCATTCGTTGTCATCCTCACCGCCGGCGCATCCGGTGGCGAAGCCCGCGCGCAAGCCGACCCTTACCGCTGGTGCGCCGACTATGCCTTCAGCGGTCTCGGCGGCGCCAAGAACTGCTATTTCCTGACGATCGAGCAATGCCGCGCGGCGGTGTCGGGCGTCGGCGGCTATTGCACGCCCAATCCGTTCTATACGGGCCCTGCCATTGAGCGGCCGCAGCCGCAACCGGCACGGCCGCGTCAATCATAATGGAGGATTTTCCATGCGCACCGTGCTTGCCGCTTTCGCATTGCTCGCAGCCGGATCGCTGTTTGACCCGGCGAAAGCCGATCCCTACGCTTGGTGCGCCGAATACGGCGGTGGAAGGGGTGGCGGCCGCAACTGCTATTTCATCACGCTGGAGCAGTGTCGCTGGGCGATCTCCGGCAACGGCGGCACGTGCGCAATCAATCCGTTCTACGACGGCATCCCGGTCGACGGTCAGCCGCGGGTGCGGCGCGCGAAGCGGCGGGCCTGACATGCGCACCGCGCTCGCAGTCCTCGCCCTTCTCGCCGCCGGCGCCTTCTCCGGCACCGCGAAGGCCGATCCGTACCGCTGGTGCGCCGACTACGGCGGCCGCACCGGCGGCAGCAACTGCTACTTCGTCACGCTGGAGCAGTGCCGCGGGGCGATCTCCGGCATGACCACAGGCACCTGCCGGCCGAACGGCTTCTATGACGGCATCCCGGTCGACGGCCCGCAGCCGGCGAAGCGGCGCGCCCGCGCGCGCTCATGATGGAGCTCACGATGCGCATGGTGTTCGCCACGCTGGTGCTGCTCGCCGCCGCAGCCTCGCTCGACGGCGCGAAGGCCAACCCGTACCGCTGGTGCGCACACTACAGCGGCAACGGAGGCAACGGCAGCAATTGCTACTTCATCTCGCTGGAGCAATGCCGCTGGGCGGTGTCGGGCGTCGGCGGCTCGTGCGGCCTCAACCCGTTCTACACCGGCTCCGACCGCGCGGTGCTGGTGCAGCGCAGCCGCACCCGATAGAAGATCGATAAGGCAAGAGCGGCGTCGGCGACGAGCTGCTCCTCTGACGCGGCGATCATGTTCTGATCGCACTGCACCAAAAGCCCGGAACCTTTGGACTATCGGGAGGTTACCCTCACGGGGGAGTTCGGAAAAAATTATGAAAATCGCGCAGATCGCGCCTCTAATCGAAAGCGTTCCCCCACGGCTCTACGGCGGCACCGAACGGATCGTCTCCTACCTGACCGAGGAGTTGGTGGCGCTTGGCCACGAGGTCACTCTGTTCGCGAGCGGCGATTCGATCACCGCGGCCAATCTCGTGCCCTGCGTCCCGAAGGCGCTGCGGCTCGACTCGAGTGTCCGTGATCCAATCCCCTACTACATGCTGATGCTCGATCGCGTGCGCCAGCTTGCCGACGAATTCGACATTCTGCACTTCCATATCGACCAGTTCCAGTTTCCGCTGTTCCGGCCGATCGCGCGCCGCACCGTCACCACGCTTCACGGCCGGCAGGATCTGCCCGATCTGCATCCGCTCTACGTGGGCTTTGACGACATGCCGCTGGTTTCGATCTCCGATGCACAACGTCTGCCCGTGCCGAATGCGAACTTTGTCGCGACCGTCTACCACGGCCTCCCGGTCGGCCTGCATCGTCCCATCGCGGAGCCGCGCGGCGGCTACCTCGCCTTTCTCGGCCGCATTTCGCCGGAGAAGCGGCCCGACCGCGCCATCAAGATCGCGCGCGCGCTGGGCATTCCGCTCAAGATCGCAGCCAAGGTGGACCGCGCCGACGACGTCTATTTCAAAACCCAGATCGAGCCGTTGCTCGACGGGCCTGGCGTCGAGTTCATCGGCGAGATCAACGAACACCAGAAGACGCAATTCCTGGGCGAGGCGCAGGCGCTGCTGTTTCCGGTCGCCTGGCCGGAGCCGTTCGGCCTTTCCATGATCGAGGCCATGGCCTGCGGCACGCCGGTGTTGGCGTTCCGCTGCGGCTCGGTGCCGGAGATCATCGAGGACGGCCTCACCGGCATCATCGTCGACACCATGGAGCAGGCGGTCGCCGCGCTGCCCCGCGTCATCGCGCTCGACCGGAAAAAAGTGCGGCAGCGTTTCGAGCAGCGCTTCTCGGGCACGCGCATGGCGAAGGATTATGTGAGCGTCTACCGCTCGCTGCTTGCGCCGTCGATCTCCCTCGTGGACAAGGAGCCGGAGTCCCAGCATCGCCTGCCCAACGGCAACCATCCGAACTTGAGGCCGCAAATTGCTTAGGAAGGACTCGACCGCGACGCTGGTCGAGGAGGTTCCGGAGGCCCCCTTCTACATTCCGGGGACGGGATCCTCCACACGACCCCGCCGCACTCTCAAGCATGGCGATTGCTTCGTCGTGCTCGACAGCCATGCCGATATCGGGGCGACGCCTGGAGGACCCGACGGCGTTTTCTTTTGCGACACCCGCCATCTTTCGCATCTTGAGATGCTGCTCAACGGTCAGCAACCGCTGCTGCTGGGCTCGAGCGTTCGCGACGACAACTCCATCCTCACGGTCGACCTGACCAATCCCGACATCTACCTCGATCGCAAGCTGGCTCTGCCGAAGGACATGTTGCACGTCGTGCGGACGCTTTTTCTTTGGCGCGGCACCGCCTATCAGCGTCTGCGCATGCAGAACCACGGCGATTTCCCGTTCGACGTCCGGCTCTCGCTCGCCTTCGCCAGCGACTTTGCCGATCTGTTCGAGGTGCGCGGGCTGCGCCGCCCGCGCCGCGGCACCGCGACCGCGGAGGTTACCCGCGAGACGGGGGTCGTTCTGAATTATCAGGGTCTCGATGGCAATCGGCGGCACACCACGATGCTGTTCGACCCGGCGCCGGAGCGGCTCTCCAGCAGCCTGGCGTCTTATGCGCTGACGCTGCAGCCCAACGAATCCCGGTCCATTTACATAACGGTGACGTGTGATCGCGGCGCCGCAACCAGCCCCGCGCTGCCGTTTCGCAAGGGCCTGCGTGCGGCTTTCCATGAACACAAGAACACGCACCGCGGCATCGCCACCGCCACCAGCTCAAACCAAGTGTTCAACGAGGTGCTGTGCCGCTCCATGGCCGACCTTTCGATGCTCACGACGGGCACGTCGCAGGGGCCTTACCCCTACGCCGGCATCCCCTGGTACTCGACCACGTTTGGGCGCGACGGGATCATCACCGCGCTGCAGATGCTGTGGTGCGATTCCCGCATCGCCAAGGGCGTGCTGCGGCGGCTCGCCGCGTTTCAGGCCCGGGAGTTCGACCCGCTGGCCGATGCCGAGCCAGGAAAGATCCTGCACGAGATGCGCGGCGGCGAGATGGCGATGCTGCGTGAGGTGCCGTTCGGCCTGTACTACGGCAGCGTCGATTCCACGCCGTTGTTTGTGATGCTGGCCGGGCTCTACACCGAGCACACCGGCGATCTCGAAACGCTCCGCGAACTGTGGCCCAACATCGAAGCGGCGCTGGGCTGGATCGACGGGCCGGGCGATCCCGACCGCGATGGCTTTGTTGAGTACCACCGCGCCAATGAGAAGGGCCTGGTCAACCAAGGCTGGAAGGATTCGCACGACGCGATCTTCCACGCCGACGGCTCGCTGGCGCAGGGCCCGATCGCGCTCTGCGAGGTGCAGGGCTACGTCTATGCGGCGAAGCGTCTGGCCGCGCGCGGCGCGCGCCGGCTCGGCAAAGACGCGCTCGGCGACACACTCGACGCCGAGGCGGCAAGCCTCGCCGAGCGCTTCGAGACGGCCTTCTGGTGCGAGGACATCAGCACCTATGCGCTCGCGCTTGATGGGCAGAAGCGGCCGTGCCGGGTGCGGACCTCGAACGCCGGGCAAGTGCTGTTCAGCGGCATCGCCGCGCCGGATCGCGCGGAGGCGGTGATGCGCGACCTGATGCGACCGTCGTTTTTCTCCGGCTGGGGCATCCGCACCGTGGCGCGCGAGGAGCGCCGCTACAATCCCATGTCGTATCACAACGGATCGGTCTGGCCGCACGACAATTCGCTGATCGCGGCGGGCTTCGCGCGCTACGGCCACAAGAGCGCGATCGACCGCGTGTTCAAGGGCCTGTTCGATGCCGCGACCTATATGGACCTGCGGCGGCTGCCGGAACTCTATTGCGGCTTCCAACGCGGACGCCAGCGCGGGCCGACGCTCTATCCAGTCGCCTGCTCGCCGCAGGCCTGGGCCGCGGGCACGCCGCTGCTGCTGCTGCAGTCGTCTCTCGGGCTCGAGTTTGACCCGGACCGCAACGAAATCCTGCTGCGCAAGCCGCGGCTGCCGTCGTTCCTAGAGGAGGTGACGCTGCGCAACCTGCGGCTCGGTCAATCGACCGTGGATCTGATGGTGCGCCGGCACGGCACGGATGTCTCGCTGCAGACGCTGCGCAACGAGGGCCACATCAAGGTGGCGGCTGTGTATTCGTGATGGCTCGATCCGACGGCGGCTCGCTCTAGTTCGCCGGCGGTGCCACCTGCGCGTCAGGCTGGTTGGTCACCTTGAGCGCGTCGGCGACGAAGCCCGATTTCTTCATCTCCTCGATGAAGCCCTTGAGGTAGGACACCGCGGGGGTGCGGCCCTTGGGCGTGCCCATCGCCTGCTCGATCGCCATGAAGCGCTGCGGCATCACGCGGACGTCTGGGTTGGTCTTGGCGTATTCGGCGATCGGCTGCCGCACGCCGGCCGCGACCTCGAACTTCTCCTTGAGGAACAGGTCGATCGACGCCTGTCCGCCGCCGGTCGACGCCCGCACGATCTCGGCGTTCTTGATGGTGCGCGTGAGATAGAGGTCGTAGGCCGAGCCCTTGCCGACCGCGATGCGGATGCCCTTCTTGTCGACGTCGGCGGGCGTCTGCAGCGGGGAATCCTTCGCCACCATGTAGGCGCCCTCGATGATCACGTAGGGCGGCGTGAAGTCGATCTCGGCGGCGCGCACCGGCTCGATGGCGAGGAAAGCAATGTCCCAGCGGCCTTCCTTGAGCGCGGCGAACACCTCGCCCGCGGCGTTGAACAGCACCAGCTCGACCGGCACGCCGAGCCGCTTGCCGAGCTCCTTTGCCAGCATGATGGTGACGCCCTTGGGCTCGGAGCCGTCGGCCTGCTTCTGCACCAGGACGCTGTTGCCCTGGTTGATGGCGGCGCGCAGCTTGCCGGTCGGGGCGAAGGCTTTGACGATCTCGGGCGTGACCTTGCTCACTGTGCTGCCTCTTTCCGATGGGGTGGGCTGGGCGACTGCGGTGGCGGGAACGGCCAGCGCAACGATCGCGGCGGCAAGGGTGCTGCGCATGGAATATCCTCTCTGCCTGTCGCTAGCGCAGTCGGGGCAAGGCGCGCAATGGGGTGATATAGCGCCGCCAAAAGCCGCACCCCGGCCACCACATTTCGGCCCGCATGACGCGGATACCTGGGCATGCGGGGCGTGACGCCGGGGCTTCCCCCGGTGCAAAGCGGTGTATCTTGCTCGCCGGCCATCCGGGGCCGCGCGCCGCAAGAGTCCGGAGGGGGATGATGAAGCGTCAGTTGTTGTTGCAGGTATCGGCGTTGGCGGGGGGGCTGGCACTCCTGCCCTCGGTCACCCTCGCGCAATTCCCGCCCCCATCCGCCCCATCGTCGAGAACGGTGCAGGACCGCTGGCCGACGCTAGAGCCTCCGCAAACGCAACAGCAGCCGGCGCAGCAACAGGCGCCCCGGCAGGCGCAGCCGGCGCCGCGCCAGGCGCGGCCCAAGCTGGACGACGACGACGCGCCCAAACCGCCGCCCAAGCCGCGGGTCGCCGCGGCACCGGCCAACGCCGTGACGTGCGGCGGCACGTTCGTCAAGGACACGACGCACCTCAAGCTCGCGATCAAGTACGACTCGCGCAACATCGTGTTCGGCGACGTCGACGGCACGGACGGCACCAAGATCAAGGCCACCATTCTCTATCCGAACGAATCCAAGCGGCGGCTGGAAGTGATCTGGAACAACGATGCGGCACGCACCGATCTTTCGATGGTGGTGATCAACGGCCAGTCGCAATGGAGCGCGCCGAAGGGCGTAAAGCTCGGCACGCCGCTCGCGGCGCTGGAGAAGATCAACGGCCGGCCGTTCAAGCTCAGCGGCTTCGACCCCGACGGCTCTGCGTCGGTGCTCGGCTGGGAGGGCGGCGCACTCACCTCGCTGCCCGGCGGCTGCAGGGTGGGCGCGCGGATCGCGACAGACGGCAAATCAGCCGCCAGCGTCCCGCAAGGGAAGGAGTTGTTGTCGAACGACGCCAACCTGAAGGCGGTCAAGGCGTCGGTCGTGGAAATCCTTGTCGGCTACTGACTGTTAACCGCGTTTTCGCCGCCTGCCGCAACTCCGCCCGAATCGCCGGGACAATCTGCGCCGCAGCAATGGGCGACATCATGCGACGCGAAACGGCGGGACTGCTTTTCGCAATCTTTTTGCTGGCCGCGGCAAACTCGTCCGTCGCGGCACAGAGCAACCCGAGCAACCCGACGTTCGGCAGCCACGCCGACAAGCCCGACGGTTCCGTGGCGCTGACGATCGGCCGCCGCCTGCCGACCGACTGGGACACCAAGTTCGGAGTCGATGCCAAGCTGGCTCCCGAGCCGCCGTCCGCGATGGCCGACACCGCGCTGGTCAATCCGTCAGTGACGCGTTCCACCGGCGCGGTGTGGGGCAGCATGACCGGCCCCGGCGTTGCGCCGCTGCTGTTCGACAAGACCGCGCTCGACGCGCGGATCGATCCGAGTCAGGAGAAGGGGGAACTGGCCGCCACGCTGAGCCGCACCCTTCCGTTGAACGGTACGGTGTCGGTGACGCTGCAGGACAAATATTCGGTGACGCAATCGCTGCAGAGCAACGGCGCCCCGCCGCAACCGCCGGGCAGCGCGGTCTGGCAGGCCGATCGTTCGGTGCGCCTCAACCTGGCGCCGACCCGCACAACGCTCTCGGCGGGTGTCGTCACGTCGAACGCCGACAACCAGTGGCACAACAAGCTGAGCGCCGAGCAGCGCCTCCTCGGCCCGCTCAACGTGACAACCTCCATCACCGATCCGGGCACCGCCGCAAGCAGCAAGAGCATCGCCGCGGGCTTCAAGCACACCTGGTAAGCGGCTGTTATCCAAGCGCGCAATCGTGTGCCTTGGAATCGTCGCCAAGTCGCCCAACTCCCATGTCGCAATCCTCGCGCGCGCATGATCCGGCGAAGTGGGCTTGCGGTTCGCCGGATCATGCGCCACCAGGCGTAAGCGCGCGGTCGGCGCAAAACCGGTACTCACTTCTGCTGATCGCGCGCTGGGGAGCGTTGTTTCATCTTCATTCATGCAGGTGAAGGAGCAGGGCGATGGCTAAACCTGAACGGCTGAGCGAAATCGACCAGGCGGCTGCGGCCGCAAACGTGGCTCGCGAGGTTGAAGGCGACATCCGCGAGTTCGTGCGGCGCGACGTCTCCGTGTTCCGCCATCCGCGCACCGAAGGCGGCGGCGACATGGCCGCCGAAAATATCAACTCGCTGATCCAGCGTGTGGCCGCCCAGTCGATCGGCGAGATCGACCACGTGATCGGCGAGTTGACAAGGGTGCGCGACATGCTGCGCAGCGAGGGCGAGCGGGTGCAGCGCGAGATCAGCGGCTACGCGTCGTTGAGCCAGGCCGCCATGACGTCGATGACGATCATCGCCGACAGCATGGCGCAGTGGGAGCCCAACATTCAGAAGGCCAGGCAGCAAAACGCCTGATCGCAGACGCGCGCTGCCGCCGGGAGGATATCCCGGCGGCGTGCAGCGTGCGTTGCAATCTATTTCTTGATTTCGCCGACCACGGTCCAGAACGTCGGGTCGACGATCAATAAGCGGTTGTTGAGCTGCACGTACTTGTAGCGGCCCACTTCCGGCACCGCGGCCTTCGCGTCGGCGGAAAATTCCTGCATCGTCACGTCGGCGTTCGGCAGGCTCTGCGCCACCGTGACCTGCATGGTCCCGGCCGGCCCGGCGGACGCCTTGCTCACGCTTGCCGCGATCTTTTGCTTTTGCTCGTCGGTCAGCGGGAGCTGCATGGCGAGGATCGGCAACTTGTCCTGCGCGGCGTTTGCGGCCGAAACGGCCGACGGCATGGTCTGCCGCGTCGCGCCGGGCACCGGCTCGGCGACCTTGTCGGGCGTCGTCGAATGTTCGGGCTGCAGCATCGTCGGCTTGGCGTTGTCGGCCTCCTGGCCAGGTGGTTGCGTTGGCAACCGTGGCGCCGGAACGGGGCTTGCCTCGGCGGCCGGCGGGCCGCTTGGCTGCTGCTTCTGGTCGACGGGCGGGTTGTTCTGGGCGGCGGCCAGCCCGATGCCCGCGCAAATTGCCAAGGCGGTGCTGCCGATCCAGATTGAGCTGCGCATGGGGTCCTCCTGCGATGGGTCCCCTCGACAACGCGCGAAACTGCTTTGCGTTGCCTCGGCCTCTCCGAGAAGTGAACGCAAGACCCGCTGGATGTGAGCGCCGCCGCGCCGCCCATTCGGCTATAAATGCCGCAGCCGGATGATCCGGCGCCTTTAGGGGGTGTTTCATGAAGTACCGCAGATCAATCGCGGCGTTGGCCGCGATCGCTGGCGTCGGCGCAATGTCGTTCGCGATTTCCGCGAAGGCCGGCGGCGACCTGGTCAAGTTTCCCGAGGACTATGCGAAGGGCGTCCTGTACACGACGGTCGACCGCCCCGATAACAAGCAATTCCGCGAGCTCTACGTCTCGCCGCCCGCGGCGATCGAGGCCGCCAAGAAGGGCCAGCCGCTGCCGAGCGGCACGGTGCTGACGCTGGTGCAGTTCGCCGCCAAGCTCGACTCCGGCGGCAACCCCGAGAAAGGCGCCGACGGGCGCTTCATCAAAGACAAGGTGGTCGGCTACACGGTGATGGAGAAGCGCACCGGATGGGGCAGCGAGTATCCGGAAAACATTCGAAACGGCGAGTGGGAGTACCAGGCGTTCCGGCCCGACAAGTCGGTCAACACCGGCGCGAAACTGGAAAACTGCTTCACATGCCACAAACCGCTCGGCACCAAAGTGGACTACATGTTCAGCTACGACAAGCTGAAGTGAGCGTTACCGCGATCCGCGGCGGTGCCCGAAAAAATTAGTGGCGGGGACGTCTAGTGTCCCGGACCCGAAGTTCGCCGATTGTGCAGCAACCACCGTTGCGAACTTCGGGTCCAACGGAACACTAGAATCATGGAGTTGCTGGTGTCGCTTTGGTTCGGACGTTCGCTTCGGAGCAAAGCCGAGAGTTCGAGCGAACTTCCGAACCGCGACACTAGCCCCCGCCGATTTTTTCCGGTTCCTCCCCGCGGCAAATGGCCGACGGTCATCCTTGGGGAAACAATCCCCTTGACCCAACCCGGCTACAACATCGCGTAAGCACTCGAGACCATGCCGACCGGCCGCTTGTCGGCGGCGCTCGACAGCATCACGCGGCCAAAGCAGTTGGTGCGGCCGATCCGTACGATGCGCGCATCGGCCAGCACGTCGAAATTCACCGGGCGCAGGAAGTGCATGGTCTGGTCCACAGCACTCATCGCCCGGTAGCTGCTCCACGCCGCCGCGCAGGCGAACACCATCGCGGTGTCGGCCAGCGCCATCAGCGCCTGCGGGCAGACCACCCCGCCGTCGCGGCAAAGCTTCGCGGAAAATGGCAGCCGCAGCACCGCACCGGGCTGCCAGTCCTGCGGGGCGCCGGCCGGCCGGCCTCGATCGCCTCGACCAGCACGCCGAGGTCCTGCACCCATGGCGCGATCACTTCGGTGAGCAGATGACTGGCCGCCTGGATGCCGAAAACGCTGTCGACCGCCTCGAGCCGCCGCGCCTCCACCGCCATGTTCGTCTCCGGTTTTCCGGCGCGAACGCGTTTCACCAAGGCGCGCGAATCAGGTGGCAAGGTAGGCGGCGACAGCCGAAATCGCCAGCATCGCTACGGGTTTTCTCGGTGTTAAAATTGTGGTCAACTGGGGCAATCGTGCGAAACTTATGATAGAGTCGTGTCGCTTTTCGAGCCTCGCGGGAGGGTTTTCTGCCGAGGTCAGCCAAGGGTGAGTTCCCAACCAGGTGAGTGTCCAGATGTCCGGCTCGAAGCGTGTTGGCCGCGTGATGTTGCTGGCAGCCGCCGTCGCCATGACGGCTGCCATCGAGATGGCCCGTACCACCCCGGCCGCAGCCGCCAGCTGGCTGGAGCTGAACTTCTGGCTGTCCGGCCCGCGCTATGACGCGGAGATCCCGCCCTGCGATTCCGGCTGGGTGCTGTCCGACATCCGCAGCAACTTCGGCACCAAGGAGCGCCGGTTCTGGAATTCGGATCTGTCGATCCTGGATATCGGCGAGGTCAGGCAGGTGGCGTTCCGGCCCTGGGCCGAGGCCACCGTTCCGCGGCGCTGGTGTTCCGGCAAAGTGCTGATCTCCGACGGCAAGTGGCGGCCGGTCCACTATTCGATCGTCGAGAGCGGCGGCGCGATCGGCGCGAGCTGGGGCGTGGAATGGTGCGTGGTCGGGCTCGACCGCAACTGGGCCTACAACCCGCGCTGCAAGATGGCGCGGCCCTAGTGTCGCGGTTCGGACGTTTGCCGAATTCTCGGCTTGCTCTGAAAGCAACTTCCGAAGCGCACCGGTGTCCGAACCAAACCATTGATTGATCGGTGAAATAGGCGTGTTTCACCAACGTTACGTTTTCCAGCGCCGCTAAACACAACCAGCCGTTAGTGGCCTACTTTGATTGGCCGCTTGGCCTATTTCGGCCAGCACCTGTATGTAGCCTCGTCGCATTCGTCCAGTGATGCAGGGGGCGTCCATGGTTCAGTTTGCCATTCGTGCGGCAACATACGCCGCGTTCCTTCTGGTTCTCGCGATCACCATCAACGCGGCGCCCGCGCAGGAGCAGCGGCCGGAAAATAGACAAGACCGCCGCGAACAGCGGCAGCACCAGCCCGGCCAGTTCGACTTTTACGTGTTGGCGCTGTCGTGGTCGCCGAGCTTCTGCCAGGCCAGTGCCGAGCGCGGCCGCGAGGCCGGCGAGCAATGCGGCACCGCCCGGCCCTATTCCTTCGTGGTGCACGGCCTCTGGCCGCAGTACGAGCGCGGCTTCCCGCGCGCCTGTCAGGTGCCGGCCCCGCGGCTCAACCGCGAACTGATGTCCTCGATGCTCGACCTGATGCCGGCGCCACGGCTTGTCTACAGCCAGTGGGATTCGCACGGCACCTGCAGCGGGCTCAATGCCCAGGCCTATTTCGATCTGGTGCGCAAAGCCCGCGGTGCGGTGAAGATTCCGGACAACTATGAAGCGCTGAAGGCGCCGATCACCGTCGATCCCGACGAAGTGGAGGATGCGTTCGTGAAGGCCAATCCGGGCCTGTCGCGCAGCGGCGTCGCGGTGACGTGCGACAGTTCGCGGTTGTCCGAGGTGCGAATCTGCATGAGCAAGGATCTGAAGTTCCGCGACTGCGCGGAGATCGACCGCAGGGCCTGCCGGCGCGACAAACTGATCATGCCGCCGGTACGCGGCGGCGAGCTGATCCGCCGCACGGGCCTCAGTGACGCTGCAGCATCGCTTGCAATTGCGCGCCCAGCGAACTGAACCGTTGCAGCGCGCGGGCCTGGTCAAGCCCGGTCGCCGTCAGCATCGCTTCGTTGCCGAGCCGGTTCACGTCGCGGTGAAATTCGCGCAGCGAGCGCTCGAATGCCGCCGGGCGCCAGGCGTCGAGCCCCGGATGTCCGCCGGCATACAGTGCGGCTGCGATGGCGAACCAGCGCCACATGATCGCTCCCTGGGGCCGGCACCGCCGGCCTCGTCCCGTTCGCAAATTAGCCCAGGCGTTTGCCGGAACGTGCGATAACGCATCGAAACCTTAACGGCGGCGCGAGCGCGCGATGAACTACCGACACGCCTATCACGCCGGCAATTTCGCCGACGTCGTTAAGCATGCCGTGCTGTGCCGCGCGCTGTTCCACCTGCGCCAGAAACCGGCGGCGTTCCGCGTCATCGACAGCCACGCCGGCGCCGGGGTTTACGATCTTGCCGGGCCGGAAGCCGGCAAGACCGGCGAGTGGCGCAACGGCATCGGCCGCCTGCTTGGCGATCAGGCGGAGCCCCTCCCCGAGCAAGCGCGCGCGCTGCTCGCGCCATACCTCGACGCCGTCGCCGCGCTCAATCCATCCGGCAAGCTCGCCGTCTATCCCGGCTCGCCGGCGCTCGTTCAAGCGATGCTGCGCCGGCAGGACCGGCTGATCGCCTGCGAGCTGGAGCCGAACGCCGCCGCGGCACTGGCCCGGCGCCTGCACGGCGACCCGCGCGCCAAGGCGCTGGCCATCGACGGTTGGACCGCGCTCGGCGCCACCGTGCCGCCGAAGGAGCGCCGCGGCCTGGTGCTGATCGATCCGCCGTTCGAGCAGCCCGA
>Ga0190270_10000365_pt1 | contig 19235 bp, 9 predicted proteins | sample Popmic320T_FD_133748 | JGI IMG/M metagenome (GOLD analysis project Ga0190270, IMG submission 133748) | Populus adjacent soil microbial communities from riparian zone of Weber River, Utah, USA - 320 T | ecosystem: Environmental > Terrestrial > Soil > Riparian zone | place: USA: Utah | collected...
GTCCCTTTCCAGTAGACGACGCCGCGGTTGCGCAGCCGGACGACGTTGCCGTTGTTGTATTTCGCCGGGTCGAAAGCCCAGATCTCCTTGCCCGTCGCGGCGTTCAACGCCACAGCCCTGAGACTCGGCGTCGTGATGTACATCACCCCGTCGACCACGACCGGGTTTGCGTGCATCGTCGATCGCTGATTGGCGTCGCCGGTCTTATATTCCCAGGCGCGTTCGAGACGATGCACGTTGGCCGCATGGATCTGAGCCAGTGGCGAGTATTGATTGCCCTTCGCATCACCGCGGTAGACGGGCCAGTCGACATTCGCTGTGCCGCCGGACGGGACCACTGCCGCGTCCTGTCCGGCCACGAGCGCCGCGCCGGAAGTGACGAGAACAGCAACGTAACGAGTCAGGCGTCTTGTCATGATCAGCACTCCGCGCAGAACTCTCCGCACCGGCTCACCACATCAAGCGAACGGCGAACTGCACCGAGCGCGGCGCGTTCGCCTGGCTGGTGATACGGCCAAAGTCGCTGGAGGTTGCGGCGGTGACCGGTGCGTTGAACTGCACGCGATCGAAGGCGTTGAACGTCTCGGCGCGCAGCTGGAGCGTAGTCTTCGCGATCGACGTGTTCTTCACCAAGGCGACGTTGAGCGTGTTGACCGGGTCGAGCCGGAGCTCGGCGAAGTCCGAGGGCAGCGTCCGGATATTGCGATCGAGCTGCTGCGCGGGAATCGTGTTGAACGCGGCCGTGTTGAACGCCCGATCAACGTTGCGGGGATCCCACTGCAGATCGCCGCCCAGGTATATCACGTTGCCCCACGCGAGCACGGCGCCTGACTGGTAGGTGTAGATGCCGCTCACGCTCCAGCCGCCGATGACAGCGCGCACCCACGCCGGCGCGCCGCTGCCGTAGCGCTGCTTCTCACCGAAGGGCAGCGCATAGACGCCGCTCAGCACGAAGCGATTGGGCCGGTCCTCGTTGGCGATGCGGCGCTCCAGTTCGGCGTCCGACGGGTTCAGCCTGGATGTCGATTCCTTCATGATCGACCGGGTGTAGGTGGCGAGCACCTGCATGCCGTGGGCGAACCGCTTCTGGATCGTCCCCGAGATCATGTGCTGGTCGGAGCTCCCGTCGTTGACGGTATTGATCGTCAAACCCGTGTACTGGGGGAAGTAGCGGACCAGCTGCTCATACGCGATGGTGGGGCCGTTCAACGAGGTTCCTGGCAGCAGCCCTTGGAACGGGTTGGTGACGTTGGCTGTGAGACGGTTGATCGTCTCCTGATCACGAGCGCTGGACGTGCTCAAGTATTCCGCCGGCGTATAGCTCCGCGCGAGGTTGACCGGCAGGTCCCTGAACTCGCTGTATGCGTACGTGCCCTCGACCACGAGTCCAGCTCCCAGCTCGTGCTGGACGCCGGCGGTGTAGCGCCGCGAGTAAGGCTGACCAAGCGACGAATTCGTGTAGGTCAACGCCTGCCCGAGGTTCTGATCGAGTCCACGGGTGGCGCCGACGGGCTGCAGGATCCCGCCCGGAAACGGATTCGAGAGCGTCGCCGCGGCCGTCAGGAAGCCGTCGAGTGTCGCCACGTATGGCGTGGTCTGGCTGAATCCCGGCTGCTGAATGCCCATCGTGCCGTAGGTGTCGTAGAACACGCCGAACCCACCGCGGAACACGGTCTTTCCGCCAAGCGCCTGCGGCGTGTAGGCGACACCAAACCTCGGCGAGAACGCGTTGCTCGGGGTGCTGTAGACACTGCGCTGCGACGACGTCGCGAAGATCGGGCCGCCAGCCGGATCGAACTCGCTGACCGGGAGCCCGGGCTGTGGGTTGGCCGCGTAGGCGGCGCGCGCGGCCGCGGTGATGCTGTTGGCCGAGGTATCGTCAAAGCCTACGAGCGTGCGATCGTCGCGCTCGACCGTGCCAGTCTCCCGCTCGTAGCGCAGGCCGAGATTGATGGTCAGATCAGACCGCGGCCGCCAGTCGTCCTGGAAAAAGAACGCCGCGTAGGACGCATGGTTGTCGCGGTCCGTGTTCACGTCGAACTGGCCAGCGGTCGGCAGGCCGAGCAGCAGCGAGGCAAACGCCTGGCCGTTGGGAGCCCCGGCCGCGTTGTCGAGGGGACCGCGCGTCCAGTTCGTGCCGAAAGTATAGCTACCAGCCGAGTTGCCGAAATTGATCGACGTCTCGCGCAGGTATCGGAGATCAGCGCCGTACTTCAGCGTGTGTTTCCCACGTGCGGAGGTCGCCGACGTGAACCACTGATATGAGTCGAAGACGGAGTCGAGGCCGGAGCCGGCGACGTTGCCGCCGGTCGGACCCAGCGAGGCCGTCGTGTCGCCGAAGGAGATGAGCGGCAGCACCGGATTGATCGACTCGGCGGCAAGCGCCGGTGGGAAGCCGATCGACGTCATGTCGAACCCGGCGCTCTCGCGGGTCTCGTGATCCGAGAACCGGGTCCAGCCAAACCGGCTGTTGACGGTCGTCGTCGAGTTCAGCGTGAGTACGTAGTCGAGCATCGCCCCCGAGTTCTTGCGAGGAAGGATCGCGCCGGTGCCGATGTTGTCGAACAGGTTCCCCTTCCGCTCCACGCGATCGTTGGCATACCACTTGGCCATCAGCCGATTCCGCGAGTTGATGTTGATGTCGGTGCGCAGCGTCAGGCTGTCATAGGTATCCGAACGCGTCGTCGGCGACAGATAGTTGCCGGTTCCATCGGCACTCCCTGCCTGATTGGGAAGCGGATAGTAGCCGAGGTAGGCCTTCGCGACCTGATTGACGCGATCGGCCGGAATCCTGTTGTCGGCAAAGGGCTGGCGGCGACGACGGGCGCCTTCTGCGACGGCGGTCGCCGGATCGTAGATGCGATAGACGTCACCCAGCGGCAGCAGCTCGGAGAAATCGCCGTTGCGCATCGCGGCCGTCGGCACAGTCGTCACCACGGGCGTGACATAGCTGTCGCGGATGTTGTCGTACGACACGAGCCAGAAAAGACGATTCCTGCCGTCGATCAGGCCAGGGATCACCATCGGCCCGCCGGCCGTCACGCCGCCTTGCTTGTAGGTGAATGGTGGCTCGTCTCTGCCGGCGCGCTTGGTGAAGAACGTCGTGCCGGAGAGGCTGGACGGCTGGTTGTAGAAGCCGGCCCCGCCGCTGAACCGGTTCGTGCCGCTCTTGGTCACGATGTTGACCGTGCCCGCGGCCGAATTACCGTACGAGGCGTCGGACTGGAACGTTTCGATCTTGATCTCTTGAACCGCGTCGGCGGGCGGGTTGTAGGAAATGCGCCGGTCGGCGGCCATGTTCGGTCCTCCGTCGAGGAGCAGCTCGTTGGTCCGGTTCTGCCCGCCCCCCATGGAGAAGCTCGACGTCCCGCTGTTGTCGAAGGGGCGTGTGTTGGCGACCGGGCTGGTCTGATCGAGAACGCCGGCCGAGAGCTTGATCAAACTGGACGGGGCGCGGCCGCTCATCGGCAGGTTGTCCAGCTGCGCCGACTCCACGACCACGCCAACCGACGCGGTGCCTGTGGAGAGCAGGGCCGCTTCCCCTGTTACCGTGACGGATTCGGTCACGTTTCCTACTTCGAGCTTCAGATCGAGCGTGACCCGCTGACCGGAGTTGAGTCGGACCTTCTCGCGGACGAGGCGGGCAAAGCCTTCGAGCTGGGCCGCAACAGTGTAATCGCCCGGCGAAAGCAGCGCGAAGGTATAGGCGCCATTGCTTTCGGTGACCGCTTGCTGGGTCGTCCCGGTGTCCACATGGGTGGCCGTGACCGTGACACCCGGAAGTGCGAGCCCCTGGGCATCCGCGATAAATCCAGTCAGCGTCGCGCGATATTCCTGTGCACTCACCGCCGCGGCACCCAAGGTCAGCGCGGCCAGGACCAGGATCGTTCGCGACACGAATGTCGTGAGGTTCTTGAAATTCCTCCTCTTGTTGCCCATGACTGTCCTCCTCGCGTTCCTGTAATGCGGCATTGCGACTGGGACACGGCGCCGGCGGAGGACCCCTTCCGGGAAGCTCCGAAGGTCAGCGCCAATCGATCCGAAAGCGTAGACGCAGACGCACTCTGCTACCCTGCTGCGCCACGCGCGTGCCGTTCGCGTGCCTCGCTCGCTTGGGCTCGCGTGTTCGAGCAAACTCTCGTCCGCGTGAGCGCCGTTGCCAGGCCTCAGAACACGAACCGCAGGGCGAGCTGCACGATTCGCGGCGAACCATCCGGCATCACCGTCCCGAACGCGTCGTTGATCTGATTGCCGGCCGGGTCGAACCGTGCCACGTTGTTCACCGACTGCCACGTCGGGTGGTTGAACAGGTTGTAGAACTCCGCGCGTAGCTGCACTTCACGCGAGCCGCCAACCTTGACGCCCTTCGTCAGGGTCAGGTCCCATGTGTTCGAGCCCGGGCCGAAGTAGTGAATGCGGCTGGAATTGCCCTCGTCGCCCCGGCCCGACGGGCGAATGAAGCAGGACGTGTCGAACCAGCGCTGGTGCGAGCGCTCGCCTCTGGGAAGAATCGGATCGCATCCGGGCTTGATGCTGATCCGTCCGGCGTCGCCGCCGCCGGTGAAGTCGAAGTTGTCGGTCGTGGTGAAGGTCACGGTCTCCGGTGCGCCGGTGGTGAAGCCGGCGACGACGGCGACCTGCCAGTGGTCGAGCACGGCGCGGACCACACCCGGCGCCCCGGTCCAGGAAGGAATGTCGTAGACGCCGTTGATCGACAGCACGTGCCGCCGATCGCCGGCCGCGTAGTCGTAGGTGTAGGCGAGATCGTGAAAGTTCGGAATGCCGCTCGTGCTCTTCGCCACCGCCAGCGTGTAGGCCGACCCGAATGCCAGGCCGGCGCGTACGCGCCGGTTGGCCGTGACCTGCAGCGAGTTGTAGCGGCTGTAGCCGTCGTTGGTGCGCATGTTGATCGCGCCGTAGCCGATCATCGGCCGCAGGAAGTTGTCGGGCAGCGGACTCGCCGGGTTGGTCGGGTCGGCGTTGGCGGGATCGAAGCGGGCACCCGGCGCAATCGGGTTGATGTTCAGGTTGTTGCGGAGGTTCAGGTAGCGATTGCCGACATAGGCCACGCTGAGCGTCGTCGCTCCGCCCAGGTTCTGCTGCATCTCGAGCGAGTAGGTGTAGGCGGTCTGCGGCTCGTAGTCATCGAATGCGACGGGATTGTTGGGCGAATCGAATGCCGCAGTGCCGGCGAGGTCGGGGATCCGTCCGTAGAGGAACGTCGAGACCCGTGAATACGGCGCAAATCCCGGCACGTTGCGGCCCAGATCGGAAGACGCCGGCAGCAGATCCTGCAGGACGCTGAAACTGCCGCGAATGGCGGTCTTGCCGGTGCCACCGAGGTCGTAGGCAAAGCCGAAACGCGGCGAGGTGATCACCGCGCGCGGCTTCGAGGGCATGAACGTCAGTCCGCCCGCCGGCAGCGGCCCCTTGTCGGTGACCATGCCGTTGGCGGCGTCGCCGGAGCCTGGGACGAGAAATCCGATCAAGGTCGACGCCACCACCTGGCCGGTGACTTGATCGAAGCCGACTCTCGTGCCGTTGACGATCGCCGGCGCGAACAGCCGCGGGGCCAGGGCCGCATTCCAGCGGTCCGGCACGAACGCGGCGCCGATCAGGCCGTCGGGAAGGCGATAGGGCCCGACGTGCCCGAAGCGCACGCCGAGATCGAGCGTCAGGTTCCTGATCGGTTTCCACGTGTCCTGGACGAACCATTCCCAGATGGAGGCCTGCGCCTTCTGCTCGGTCTTCAGGTTGGTCTCCTGATACTGGTTGTAGTACCCGAGCAGGGCGTTGGCGAATGCGTAGTTGGTGTTGAGCGGGTTGATGTTCACCGCGGTCTGGGAGCTGAAGTTGAAGCATCCCTGGAAGCAGGTGCCCTGCGGCCCTTCGCTGGTCGGGTTGAACTCGTAGAGCAGGCCCGCCTTGAACAGGTGACTGCCTTTCGACCACGACAGCGTGTCGACGATGGAATAGCGCCCGTCGCGCGCGGCGATGGGATAGCGCGTGTCGTAGGTGATGGTCGCGCCCGTCGGCACGCCGGGATAGCTCACGGCGGGGACGATGCCGAGCACGTTGGCGCTGGGGAACAGCTGGAAGGGCGGAATGCCTGACGCGCTCATCAAGTGACGGTCGTCTTCGCTGTTCGGCGCGGTCTCGCGCATGACGCGAAACGACGCCGAGGCCTCGTTCACGAGATTGGCGCCGAAGGTGCGCGAGTAGGTCGTCTGCAGGCTCTTTTCGCTCTTGGTGTAGCCCTGGCGATGGAAGTTCCAGTTGCCGCCGGAGCCGAAGGTGCCGCCATAGCCGATGGTGAGCGGATACCAGTCGCGCCAGCGGACCGTCAGTCGATCCTTGGTCGTCGCGTTGAAGTCCACCTTCAGCTGATCGAGCCGCTTGGTGACGTCGCGGATGTCCTGATCGCGGTAGTTGTACTGACCGAGGCTGACGCCCCGATCGGTGAAGTTCGGGTCGGGAAACTGCCGCAGCAGCGCCTGACCGACCGCATCGAACCGATCGGCCGGAATGATGTTGCCGGCAAAGCAGCCGGGTCCGCCGGTGGTCGCGCTGCACGCACCGGAGCGCAACGGATCACGGATGAAGATCAGGCGTCCGTTGGTGTCGAGCGACTGCGAGAAGTCTCCCTGGCGTTCGAGCGCACTGGGCATGGTCGACGTGCGTGCGCCCTGCGGCTCCTTGTTCTCCCACGTCTCGTGCGTGAAGAAGAAGAACATCTTGTCGCGGAGGCCGGTCAGAAAATTGGGGATGTAGACCGGCCCGCCGAGCGTTCCGGTCAAGGTGTTGTAGCGATAGTACGGCTTGGGCAGGTTGTTGTTCTTGTTGATCAGTGGTGTCGCATTGAGGTCGTCGTGGCGCTTGAAGAAGGCAGCGCTGCCATGGAAGTTGCGGGTCCCGGACTTCGACGTGAAGCTGATCTGGGCGCCGCCGCTGCGGCCGTACTCGGCGGCCATGCCGCTCGACACCACCTTGATCTCGGCAATCGCATCGATGTTGATGATGCTGACGTGCGCGTTGGTGTCGGCGTCATTGGCAATCATGCCGTCGAGCATGACCGTGCTCCGCAGCAGGCCGCCGATATTGGGCACGGCTGCGCCGTTGGTGGCGCCGAGCGACGCGGTGTTCAAGTCCGCCTGGACCCCCGGCATCGTCCGCAGCAGGTTGAGCGGGTCGCGGCCGCGGGCGACGAGCGATTCAATGGCCCGCGCTTCCAGGATCGAGTTCTTCTCGGCGTTGGCGGTCTGGACGACGGCGCTCTCGGCATAGACGGTGGTCGACTGGGTGAGGGCGCCGACGCTCAGGGTGATCGTGCCGGCGTTGTAGACCTCGCCGGATCGCAACTGAATCCCCAGCCGCTCGACCGTGGCGAATCCCTCCACGACCAGCTTCAGCGAGTACTGCCCGAGCGGCAGCGCCGGCATCGTGAACAGGCCGACTTCGTTCGACACGGTCGTGCGAACGTCGTTGGTCTGCTCGTTCTTGATCTCCACCGTGACGCCGGGCATGCGCAGTCCCTGATCGTCCTGGACGATGCCGGTGATCGTGCCGGTGGTGAGCTGTTGCGCCGGCGCGGGGGCCGCGTGTCCCAGCGCGACCACCGCCATCGCCAGGCCAATGCCAATGATGAAGCGCATCTGCCATGTCCTCCCTGTACCGCCTGCGCCGCTGGCCCACGCCATCACGCTTGACGCGGGCAGCCTCCGGCGCAGCCAGATCTCGCAGGATCCCATAATCGGTGCAATAATGTATTTATTAAGTAACTCGCTGTCAAATGCGACTACCGGGAGTCAGAGGTGAGCACGGCGGGTACCTTCGTTGCCTCCGGTGCGCCGTTTTTGCCATCCGATAGCTCCCGTCACCTCCACCGTGCTCCCCGATCAACGCGCGGCGATCGATGCGTAACGGCAGCAGGCGAGGAGCGTTCGCGAATGGCGGCGGTTCTGGTATCGTACCGACTCGTGTCGACTCAGGCGCGGAAGAAGAACCCACCCCAGGCGGCGCCGGCGGCGTTCAAGACCGGGCCGCGGCAGGAGCGGAGCGGCAAGCGCGAATCGCGCGTCGACCAGGCCTACGCGGAAATCCGCCGGCGCATCCTCGACAACCATTACGCCCCCGGCCATCATGTCCTCGAACAGGAGCTCGCCGCGGACCTCGGCATGAGCCGGACGCCGGTGCGTGAAGCGCTGGTCAGGCTGCAGAACGAGCGCTTCGTGCAGTTGATCCCGCGCCACGGGATGCGCGTCGTCCCGCTCTCGATTCAGGAGCTGCGCGATGTCTACGAGGTGCTGACCTCACTCGAGTTGACGGCCATCGATCGGCTGTCGCGGCTCGATCTCGAGGAAGCCGCGCTCGCCACGATCGAGAAGACCGTCGACGAGATGGATCTCGCGGTCAGGAAGAAGGACGTCGATGCCTGGGCCAAGGCCGACGAGCGCTTCCATCGCATCCTCGTGACGCTGTGCGGCAATCAGCGGCTGGTCAAGATGGTTGAGATGCTCTGGGAGCAGGGGCATCGCGCGCGGATGACGACCGTCCGGTTGCGCGCCTCGCTCGAACAATCGAACCGCGAGCACCGCGCGCTGCTCGACGCCATCCGTCAGCGCGACTGGCGTCAGGCGCGGACCCGCCATGCCAAACATCGCGAGCGTGCGATGACCGAGATCCTCAACTTGTTGCATCAGACCCGGCTCGGGAGTTTCTAGCCGCGCGGGCGACAGCCGTCCGGCTACAGCCGGAAGCCGCCCGATCACCGGAAGCGACGCGACTACCTGAAGCCACGCGATCAATCGCGGTGGCTAACGCTGCGGATATGCCCAGTGCGGCTGGATTGCACCCGCGACGTCGCCGCGGAAACGGTACACGCAGGATCCGTGCAGTGTGCCCAGATAGACCGTTCGACGGTCCGGCCCGCCGAATGCCACGCTCGTCAGTTGCTGAATCAGCGTGCCGGGAATCCTGCCCAGATGTTCGGCCGCCATCGAGCGCGAAGCGAAGGCCTGCTCGACGCGTTCGACAAAGCTGTCGTTGACATCTTCGAGAACGATCTCGACCTGCTCGCGGTGAAATCGCAGCAGCCGGTTGCTCACCAGCGACGTCACCCAGAGGCCGCCCTCCTCGTCGAAGGCGAATCCGTCGGGGAAGAATCCGCGGTCCATGGAGAAGACTGTTTCCCTGATCCCAAGAATGCCTCGCGGTCCAATCGGGCAGCGGCTCACCCGGCGCCCGAACGTCTCGACGATGTAGAGCCATTGGCCGGTTGGGTCCGGCCGCACTTCATTGGTGTAGCCGAAGCTGTCGGCGACGATGCGCGGCCCCTCGGCGTCGACGAGCACGACGAAGCCGTCAGCAACGTCCGGGCGCCAGGCCTGCTGGCGCGGCGCGTGCCGCGTGCTGACGGAAATCCAGATGCGCTCCTGGTCATCAATCGTGACGAAGTTCGCCGGCGGCAGCGGCGCACCGTCGACTTCGAGGAGGACGGGGGCAAGCCGGCCGGATCGCTCGAGCCGCCAGATCCCTCCGTCGTCGCCCAGGTTCGCGATCAGGAACGCGCCGTCGGAGGTCAGGGCGATCCCGTTCGGACGCAGGTCCATCGGCGTCGTGGCGCGCCACGTCTCGGTCCGGCCATCGCTGTGAACGACCGTGACGCCGCCAGGCCATTCCGGCACGAAGACGTCACCGTTGCGGGTGGTGAGGACGCACTCGGGGCGGTGCAGGCCGGAGCCGTGCGCTTCCAGCGCGGCCAGCGGCACACGGCGTTCGATTGACATTGAATTCAACAACGTATACGATACGCGGGCTTCCGTCAACGTGACCGCCTGATGTTCCTGGGTGCGATTGCCGACGATGTTACCGGAGGGACGGATCTCGCGTCCGTGCTTCGCCGCGGCGGCCTGAGGGTCGTTCAGACTCTCGACACCCTCGAGATCCCACCTCGCGCCGACGCCGTCGTGATGTCGATGAAGACGCGCACCGTTGCCGCCGCCGTCGCGCGCTCGCGCGCGGGGCAGGCGGCCGAGGCGCTGCGCGCCGCGGGAGCCCGTCAGATCTACTTCAAGTACTGCTCGACGTTCGACTCGACCGACGCCGGCAACATCGGACCGGTGATCGACGAGCTGTCGGCACGACTGGCCGCTGATTTCACCATCGCCTGCCCGGCCTATCCAGCGCTGAAGCGAACCGTCTACGCCGGCCATCTCTTCGTCGGGACCGAGCTCCTGTCGGATTCGTCGATGCGGCACCATCCGCTGACGCCGATGACCGATGCCAACCTGGTGAGGGTGCTCGGCCGGCAGACGCGCGCGCACGTCGGGCTGGTCGATCTGGCCACGATCGAAGCGGGGTCAGTCGCGGTTGCCGCGAGATTTGCCGAGCTGACGGGCGCCGGCTATCCGGTCGCCATTGTCGATAGCCTGCTCGATCGTCATCTCCACGTCGTCGCCGAGGCGAGCGCGGACCTTCGGCTGGTCACCGGAGGCGCCGCCCTTGGCGGGGCACTCGCGCGCATGAACTACCGCCCTTCCGGGGCGAGAGAGAATGAGCCGGCGGTGGCGATTCGGACGCCCGTGGCGATGCTGAGCGGAAGCTGTTCGGCGATGACGCTCTCGCAGATCGAGCAGGCGGCGAGTGCATTGCCGACCCGCGAAATCGATCCGATGACGATTGCCGGGAACCCCGATGAGGTGCCGCGGCTGATCGATTGGGCCAGCGAGAAGATCGCGAGCGGCAGCATGCTCCTGTATTCGAGCAGTGAGCCAGCCAAGGTCCAGGCCGTGCAGCAGCGTCTCGGTCATGCGGCCGCGTCAGGCCTCGTCGAGAAGACCTTCGGCGCGATCGCCGTGGCGCTCGCCGACCGCGGCGTCCGGACGTTCGTCGTCGCCGGCGGTGAGACGTCGGGGGCAGTGCTGCAGGCGCTGCGCATCCGCATGCTCACGTTCGGTGACGAGCTCGACCCGGGTGTGCCCTGGACTGCGAGCCTGGATCCTGCCGGCTACGTGTTCGCCCTCAAGTCCGGCAACTTCGGCACCCGGAACTTCTTCGTCAAGGCACTGGAGTGCGCACGATGACGGAACAGCAGGCGCGAGAAGCGCTCGTCGAATTCGGACGCTCGCTCTTTCTGCGTGGATACAGCTGTGGCACCTCGGGCAACCTGAGCGTGCGTCTGCCCGGCGACGGCGGCTTCCTGATGTCGCCGACAAACATCTCGCTCGGCCGGCTCGACGCCGGCACGATCAGCAGGCTCGACGTGGACGGCCGCCATGTCGACGGCGCCGTGCCGACGAAGGAGGCCTGGCTGCATCTCGCGATGTATGCCGCGCGGCCGCAGGATCACGCGGTCGTGCATCTGCACTCGACGCATGCGGCGGCGCTCTCATGCCGCAGCGATCTGACGCCGGACGATGCCGTGCCGCCTCTGACGCCGTACGTGATCATGCGGGTGGGGCGCGTCGCGCTGGTGCCGTACAGCCGTCCCGGCGACACCACTCCTGCGGAGGCGATTCGTCAGCTCGCTGCCGCGCACCGGGCCGTGCTGCTGGCAAACCACGGGCCGGTCGTCGCCGGCCGCGACCTCGAGACGGCGGTGTCGGCGGCCGAGGAGCTGGAAGAGACGGCGCGGCTCTTCTTCCTGCTCGAGGGGCGGCCGCACCGGCCGCTCAGCCGCGAGCAGATCGAGGACGTGCAGCGCGTCTTCGGCCGGGCGTAGCGGGCGCGGGCGGGAGGGACGGGTCACAAACAATGCGCTTGACAGAGAGTGCGATAACGCATACGTTATGCGCCGAAATCCGCGGCTCGATCGGGATACGTCAGGGGTGGGTATGCGCCAGTTTCAAATAGCGGTCTTCCCCGGCGACGGGATCGGCGTCGAAGTGATGCAGCCATGCGTCGCCCTGCTCAAGGCGGTCACCGAGCGGGTCGGAGGGTTCGCGCTCCACTTCGCCTCCTTCGCAGCGGGCGCCGAGCTCTATCGGTCGACGGGTGAGGCCCTGCCGGCGGCGGCTCTGGCCGGGGCCGAAACCTCCGATGCCATCCTGCTCGGCGCCATGGGATTGCCCGACGTGCGCTATCCCGATGGCACCGAAGTGGCGCCGCACCTCGACTTCCGCGACCGTTTCGAGCTCTATGCCGGCGTGCGGCCGATCCGGGTGCTGGCCGGCGTCCCGACGCCGCTGGCCGATCCGCGGGCGTCGCGAATCGACTGCGTCCTGATCCGCGAATCGACGGAGGGTCTGTTCGCGTCTCGCAAGATGAGCCGTCGCGACGGTCCCGACGTCGTCCTGGACACGATGCGCATCAGCCGCAGCGTCACCGAACGGCTGTGCGAGTTCGCCTTCCGGCTGGCGAGACAGCGTCGCGCCAAGGGAAGCCCAGGCCGGGTGACATGCGTCGACAAGGCCAACGTGCTGCCGTCGATGGCGTTCTTCCGCAGCATCTTCCTCGAAGTGGCGGCGCGCCATCCGGACCTCGCCGCCGACTGCATGTACGTCGATGCCACGGCGCTTCGCCTGGTGCGCGCCCCGTGGGAATTCGACGTGATGGTGACCGAGAACATGTTCGGCGACATCCTGTCGGACCTCGGCGCCGCGTTGATGGGTGGCATGGGCATGGCCCCGTCGGCCGACGTTGGCGATCGGCAGGCGGTCTTCCAGCCATGTCATGGCACCGCGCCGGATATCGCCGGACGCGGCGTGGCCAACCCGGCCGCGATGTTCCTCTCGGCGGCGATGATGCTCGAGTGGCTCGGCGAGCAGCACGACGTGAGCGCCGCCAGGCGGGCAGGACGCGAGCTGACCGAGGCGGTCGAGCGCGCCTTCGCGACCGGCACGCTGGTCCCGGTCGAATTCGGCGGCACCGCCGACACGCAGACGGTCTTCCGCTGCGTTCACGACGAGCTCACACGACATCCGGTGACGGTTGATCTGACGGCTTGAGTCGGGCCGGCCGGCTGCGGAGGGGAGACCCTCGTACGGTTCCTAACGAATACGCAATCGAACTCGCAAGGACATACACACCAGGGAACGGGCGTTTTCACCGGCATCGGTCTTCGCGCAGGGCAGGAGGAAGTCCATGGGTGCAGCAGAAGTTCCGCAGGGACGACGCCGCCCGGGCGGCTCGAGAGGCGTGTCACGGGAGTGGACGGCGGCGTTGGTGCTGGCGCTCGCATTCGGCGGCGTCGCGTCGGCACAACAGGCGATTTCCACCGGAACGATCTCCGGGGTCGTTCAAGACGAACAGGGCCTGCCGATTCCCGGTGCCCTGGTTGAAGTCACCAACGCGCAGACGCGCGAGCAACGGTCGACCACGTCCAACACCACCGGCATCTACAACGTGCCGGCGCTCGTCATCGGCCGCTACTCGGTCCGGGTCAGCCTGTCCGGGTTCGGCACCGTCGAGAAAGTCGACATCCAGCTGCAGTCCAATGAAACCTACAACGCCGGCACGGTCACGCTGCGGGCCGGCATCACCGAAACGCTGACCGTGACCGCCGACCCGATCGGCGTCCAGACGACGACCGCGGTGCGCACGTCCGTGCTCGACACGTCCACTATCGACACCCTGGTGTCGCGTGGCCGTGATCCTGTCCGCCTCCTCAACGCGCTCCCCGGCGTCGATCCCAACATCAGCGGCTTGATCACCGGCGGCACCATCGGCACCGGGCTGCCGACCATGCAGGGCACGGCCGGCTTCGCCAGCTATGTGGCCATTGACGGCATCGGCTCGGCTGACGGCGACACCGGGAACAACAACGGCATCACCAGCATGGACGCGATCCAGGAGATCCGCGTGGTGATGAACAGCTACACCGCGGAGTTCGGCCGCAACACCGGCCCGCAGATCAACGTCGTCACCAAGTCGGGCGGGCAGCGGTATTCCGGCAGCCTCTCGACCTACATCCGTCACGAAGCGTTGAACTCGAACACGCTCGCCAACGAGCGCCTCGGCCTGCCCAAGCCGATCGCCCGCTACTACACCGGCGTCGGTACCATCGGAGGTCCCGTGGGGCTGCCCGGCGTCGGAAAGATGAAACGCACCTTCTTCTTTTACACCCGCGAAATGTGGGACACGCGCCAGGCGGCGACGCCCAACACCAAGCAGATGCCGACAGCGGCCGAGCGCAACGGCGACTTTTCACAGACGACGCAGACCAACGGCACGCCGTTCTTCATCAAGGATCCTCTGCTTACCGGCGCGTGCAGTGCGACCACCGGCGGCCCCGGATGCTTTGCCAACAACCTGATTCCTGCGGACCGGATCAGTTCGCTGGGCCGCGCGTTTCTGAACATATTCCCGACGCCGAACTTTTTCGACAACAGCGTCAGCCTCCGGCAGTACAACTTTGCCGACACCGATATTCCCGACGTCTATCGGTCGCTCGATCAGGTGACCCTCGATCACAACTTCACCGACAACGACCGCGTCTCGGTGAAATACCGGCACTGGCGGCCGAACCGCGAGGCGACGACCGGGACGTTCGGCATCAATTCCAACTGGAACCATTTCCGCAGCCAGTACGCGCAGAAAGAAGATGCCATCACCGTCAATTACACGAAGACCCTGACCAGCAAGCTGGTCAGCGAGACCTCGTTCGGCTATCGCAACACCCCGGAAGTGGCCCCCGTGGACAGCCTGCCGGACCCGATTGCGAAGCTGCAGCGCGAGCCCAACGGGTTCGGCGCGCTGGGCTCGCTGTACCACACCCCGACGCTCAACCAGCTCGACCTGTATCCGCAGTTGACCTTCACCGGTGTGCCGGGAATGGCGCCGAATGTGGCGTGGGACGCGCGGTTCCCCATCGATGCCATCGACCTGCGCTGGAGCCTGCAGAACAACATGACGTGGACCGCCGGCCGGCATCTGGTGAAAGCCGGCGTCTACTACGAGTACAACATCAACAGCGAGGGTTTCAGCGCCACCTGTTTCTCCGGGTGTCTGGACTTCACCTCGACCGGCACGACCGCGGCGCAGAACCCGTTCAACACCAACCATCCCTACGCCAACGCCCTCCTCGGCTACTACACCACGTATATGGAGAGCAACACGCGGCCGTTCCGCGGCGGCGCGCAGTGGAACCTGGAATGGTTCGGGCAGGATTCCTGGAAGGTTCACAACAACCTGACGCTCGAGCTCGGTGTCCGCTTCGCGTCGGGCACGCCGTGGCACCTGCTGGCCTCGGGATGGAAGGACTACAATCCGCCGCCCGGTGAGCGCGCAGCCGCGTACCTGGCCGAGGCGTACAATCCCTCCGCCAACCCGGCGCTCTACGTGCCCGTTTGTCCGGCGCCGGCAACCACTTGCGCGGCGACGGCGCGGCTGGCGAAAAATCCGATCACTGGTCAGGTCCTGCCCAACTCTGTGGCCCTGATCGGGCAACTGGTGCCCGACAGCGGCGACTTCTACAACGGCGTCATCCGCGACAACGATCCCCGCTCGAACAGCGGTACCTTCCAGGACAACCCCGGGATCCGCGCCCAGCCCAGGCTCGGCTTCTCCTGGGATCCGACCGGCAGGCAGCAGACCTCGATTCGCGGCGGCTACGGCATCACCGAACAGCTGTTCGACGCGTCGGGCAGTTACGCCGGCACGTTCCCGTCAATGGTGCCGGTGAGGCTCCAGCCGACGCTCTTTTATGGCTCGATGTCGGATCTCGCCAGCGTGCCGTCGGTGTTCTCGCCTTCACCAGTCACCGGTTGGACCCAGACGGGCGGCCGGACCCGGATGACACACAACTTCTCGATCGAGGTACAGCAGAACGTCGGGTTCAACACGGTGGTCAGCGCGGCCTACGTCGCCAATCGCCAGCGGGGCCTGTTGACCACGCGCGACAAGAACCTGGTCCCCGAGGGCGCGCGATTCGATCCGAAGAACGTCGATCCGACCAGCGCCACGCGCGCCTCGCTTCCCGATGCGTTTCTCCGGCCGATCCCGCAGTTCACCACCGTGAATGAGCGCACGCGCGAGGGGTACGTCAACTACGACTCGCTGCAGGTGACCGCCAACCATCGCCTGAGCGGCGGGCTGGCGTTCGGCTCGGCGTACACGCTGGCGAAGACCATGAGCATGATCAACGCGCTCACCGTCTACCTCGATCCGCGCGAGCGGTTGTATGCCTACGACGCCAGCGATCGCCGGCACATCCTCTCGTTCCAGGGATCGTGGAACCTGCCGAAGGGCAGCGCGTTGTGGAACAGCGCGGTCAGCCGCGCCATCCTCGATGGCTGGCAGTTCGCCGGCATCGGCTTCTGGCGCAGCGGCGTGCCGGCGACGGCCACCTACACCACGACCGACGCCAATGGCGGCGACACGATCGGCGGCGGCGATCCGGTCCGCATCTCACTCGTCGACGGCTGCAAACCGATTCTGTCGCGCGATGAACGCAGCGAGGAGAGGTTCTTCGACACCAGTTGCTTCTTCCGGACGCCGGTCGGCAGCTATGGCAACTCGCCGTTGAACAATATCCGTCAGCCGGGCAACACGAACGTCGACCTGTCGATGTCCAAGACGTTTCCCATCGGCTCGCACGGACACCGGCTGCAGTTCAGGGCGGATGCCTACAACGCCTTCAGGGTCACGACGCGCGCGGTGAACGTGGCGGCGCAGTACGACCCGCTCGGCAACCAGGTGAACTCCGATTTCGGACGGCTGGCTCTGCCAACCGACGAAGCGCGGCAGATCGAGCTGTCGCTGAAATACTCGTTTTGATCCGCCTTCGCCCTTCGGGCTTCGGCGAGACTGGTCCGCCGCCGGGTTTTTCACGGCGGGCCAGTCCAACCCCGGACGAGCGGACCAACGGACAGCGGACCAGCGGACCAACGGACCAACGGACCAGCGGACTAGCGGCATTGACCATGACAGAGGCCATGAATAGGCTACCGATCACAGCGCCGAACTCGGAGAGGCGTGCACTGCCGGTTGCGCGGCGCGTTGTGTCGGGCCGGCGTTCACAGGAGAACTCGTGCGACGCGTAACGCTGGCTCTTTCACTGAGTGCCGCCGCACTCTTCGGCGCGACGGCGCCCGTGGCTTCCGGCTTCAGCCGGAAGGATGTGGCTGTCGGGAATCCATGGATCGCCTCACGCAGCCTTCCGCCTGAAGGCGGAAGCCACCCCCTTCTTAGTAAGCCCGCGGCGCAGACTGCCGCCCCTGCGCCGGCACAGGGACCCGGCCGCGGACGTGGCGGCGCTGCGCCGCCGGCAGCAGGCCGCGGCCGCGGCCGCGGGTTCGACGAGGCCGCGATCGCCCGCGCCAAGCCGGTGTTCGAAGCCCAGTGCGGCTTCTGCCACGGCATCGACGCGCGTGGCCGTGCCGGTGGACCGGACCTCGCCCGTTCGCTGGTGGTCCTTGCCGATACGGGCGGCAAGGAGATGGCCGGCTTCATCCGCGCCGGACGCCCCGATCGCGGTATGCCCGCGTTTCCCGGGCTGACCGATCAGCAGATCGCCGACATCGCCGAGTTCCTGCACGAGCGCCTCGAAGCCGCCCGCAGTCGCGCCGCGACCGACACGATGGCCTCGCTCGTCGGCGACGCCAAAGCCGGAGCCGCGTACTTCAACGGACCCGGCCGCTGCACGACCTGTCATTCCGTCTCCGGTGATCTTGCCGGCATCGGCGCGAAGTACGACCCGCCGACACTCCAGGGCAGGCTCGTCAACCCACGCCCGGGCGCCGGCCGCGGTCAGGCCGCGGTCGTCTCACCGCGCGCGACGCGCACCGCCACCGTCACGCTTCCCAATGGACAGACGGTGTCGGGGGCGCTCGACTACATCTCGGAGTTCGCGGTCACGCTGACCGAGACGTCCGGTACCCGCCGCACGTTCAAGCGGGAGGGAGACGAGCCGAAGGTCGTCGTCTCCGATCCGCTGCAAGCGCACTTCGACATGCTCCGCACCTTCCGCGACAAGGACATGCAGGATCTGACCGCGTATCTGTGGACACTAAAATGACGCGCCCCTTGCTCGCACTGGCCGTCGCCGCCGCGCTGACCGCCACCGTCGTGGCCCGCCAGAATCCCGGCCTGCTGCCCGCGCAGATCCTGAAGCCCTCCCCCGAGTCCTGGCCGACGTTTCACGGGGACTATTCGGGCCGGCACTACAGCACCCTCGATCAGATCAACAAGGCCAACGTGAAAAGCCTGTCGCTCGCCTGGACGAGCCGGCTGAACACGTCGCTGCAGGGAGCCATCATCGGGGGCAAGGGCCCGGAGCCCGCGCCCGGAGCGGTGCTGAACGCCAACATCAAGGCGACGCCGCTGATTGTCAACGGCATGCTCTACCTGGCGACCCCGAACAATGCCTACGCGCTCGACGCAAGGACAGGCCGTCAGCTGTGGCACTACTACTGGAAGAGCCTCGGCGGCTCGACGATCGGCAACCGCGGCCTCGGCATGTGGGGGAACTATCTGTTCCTCGACACGCCCGATCAGCATCTGGTCTCTCTCGAGGCGGCGACCGGCAAGGAACGCTGGAACCAGCAGAAGGCCGATTACCGCGGCGATCTCTACGCCACCACCGCACCAACGGTGATCGGCAATCGCGTCTTCACGCCCGCCGGCGGCGACTACACCGACGTGCCCGGGTGGCTGGAGTCGAGGGACCCGGAGACGGGCGCGCTGCAGTGGAAGTGGTACGCGACACCGCGCGCCGGCGAAGCCGGGATCGAAAGCTGGCCGAACGCGTTCGCCGCGGAACGCGGCGGCGCGGCGCCCTGGCAGCCAGCCACTTACGATCCGGAGCTCAACCTGATCTATGTCGGCACGGGCAATCCGCAGCCGGTGCTGATCGGCGACAGCCGGCCGGGCGACAACCTCTGGACCTGCTCGATCGTGGCGCTGCACGTCGAGACGGGGAAGATGGCCTGGCATTTCCAGGTGTCGCCTCACGACACGCACGACTGGGACGCCACGCAGACGCCGGTGCTCATCGACGCTGTCGTCAGCGGCCAGCGCCGCAAGCTGCTGGCACAGGCGAGCCGCAACGGCATGTTCTTTCTGCTGGATCGCGTCACCGGTGAGAAGGTCCTGTCGACTCAGTACCTGCCGTCGGCGAACTGGTCGCTGGGCTTCAAGCCGACCGGCGAGCCGATTCCAGACCCGAAGAAAGAACCGCAGATCGGCGGCGCCCTCGTGTCGCCTCACAACGGCGGCGCGACCAACTGGGCTCCGCCTTCCTATAGCCCGCAGACCGGTCACTTCTACGTCAACACCGTCGAAGGCTACGTCGTCCACTA
>Ga0190270_10000366_pt1 | contig 19227 bp, 17 predicted proteins | sample Popmic320T_FD_133748 | JGI IMG/M metagenome (GOLD analysis project Ga0190270, IMG submission 133748) | Populus adjacent soil microbial communities from riparian zone of Weber River, Utah, USA - 320 T | ecosystem: Environmental > Terrestrial > Soil > Riparian zone | place: USA: Utah | collected...
GCATTGCGTAGCGACGACCCACGAGAGTTGCCGTGGATCGCCGCCTCGCTGGCACAGCTGCACCGCGCGTTGACGGCTCTCGCCGCCTGATCCGTCAGCGCTGGTTGGCTCTAAGGCCCTAGAGCCAGTCCCACCGGCGAAACAAGGCGTACAGTCCGCCGGAGGTCATGAGCAGCACGATCGTGGACATCCAGAACCCCCAGTTCTGTTGGGATCCGGGGTACGGGACGTTCTGCCCATAGAAGCCGGTGATGGCGGTCGGGACCGCGATCACAGCGGCCCAACCGGTCACCTTCTTCATGATCGTGTTGAGGCGGTTGCTCTGGAGACTGAGCTGCGTCTCACGGATCGTGGCGATGAGGTCCCGCAGCGACTCGGTCCACTCCGACGCGCGAAGGACGTGGTCGTAGACGTCTTGGAAGTAGGGCATCAGCGGCTCGTCGATGATGTGGACGTCCCGCCGCATCAACGTGTTGACGACTTCCCGCATCGGCAATACGACGCGTCGGAGGACGACCAGGCTCTTGCGCAGTCGCAGGGCGCGGAGCTGGACTTCGCGCGGATCCGGATCGTCGGCGAAGACGAGGTCTTCGAGCGCTTCGATGTGCTCGTCGAGCGCCTGCACGGCGTCGAAGTGAGTGTCGACGACGTAGTCGAGCAATCCGTGCAGGAGGTAGGCCACGCCACCCTTGGCGAGCTCGGGTGAGGAGTCCCAACGGTCGACGACCGCGTCGATGTCGAAGTGCTCGTCCTTGCGCACCGTGACGATCGCCCGGGGGGTCACGAACACCGCCAGCTCGGACGTCGAGAGCTCGCCAGTCTCTGGATCGACTCGTACGGAGTAGGCGGTCAAGAACGCATGACTGTCGTAGCGGTCGAGCTTTGCTCGCTCCTGCTTGAGCACGGCGTCTTCGATCGCGAGCTGGTGCAGGCCGAGCTCCTCGCTGATTGTTGCCAGGTCGGCCTCGGTCGGGGCACACATGTCCAGCCACACCGTGGCAGCGGGATCGGTGATGTAGTCGGAGACCTCGGCCGGCGAGAAGTTCTCGGCCTCCAGGACTCCGTTGCGATACAAGCGGGTGCGCGCCATGAGCGTTCAGGCTAGCTCGCCGAGGCGGCGCCGACGGCGTGACACGAGTGCCGGCAGACAATGAACGGAACGGCCGAGCGCGCACCCACGTCGCACCGGCATGAACGCCCTCAGACGTACTCTCGTGCTCGCGACCGCCGCCGCCCTGTCCACCTCGGTCGCCTGTGGAGGCTCTGAAACCGTGACCGAGCAGACTCTGCCGCGGCTCGTCAGCAGCGATATGGAGCGCGCCGAGCCGACATCGACACCTGCCGCGGTCGACGCGGCGATCGGAATGCAGACCTTCGCCCATCGGCTCCTGTCGGAGCATCCCGACCGCCTGGACGGACCGAACGGCGTCGTGTCGTCGGCCAGCATCGGCGCCGCATTCGCGATGTTGCGCGAAGGCGCGGAGGGGGAGACGGCCGCGCAGATCGACGACGTGCTGGGCTTCCCGGCGACCGAACTCGGATCGGCGTACAACTACCTGACCGACCAGTGGGCGCCGAGCGTCGGCGAGGGTGCGCCGGAGCTGTCGGTCGCCAACTCGCTGTTCGTCCAGGACGGGTTCGAGTTGAAGCAGCCATTCTTGGATGCGTTGGCGCGTGACTTCGGGGCGGGGATCCGGACGGTCGACTTCGCCGGCGACGCCGCTGAGGTCGTCAACGCGTGGGTCAAGGAGCAGACCCGCGACCGCATCGACCGACTCTTCGACGAGCTGCCGCCGGCGACACGGCTGGTGCTCGCCAACGCCATCTACCTCAAGGCCAAGTGGGCCACCCCGTTCCTCTCAGAGTCGACTCGCGACGACGCCTTCCGGCGGGCGTCGGGAGGTCCGGTCCAGGTGCCCTTCATGCATCAGGCGTCGTCGTTGGACTACGCGCAGGGCGAGGGATGGTCGGCGGTGCGGTTGCCTTACAAGGGTGACGAGCTCTCGATGTGGGTGCTGCTGCCCGACGGCGTGGGCGACCCGGTGGAGCTGCTCGACCCGAAGGTGTTGTCGGAGGCGACCAGCTCGGCGAAGGCGCAGCAGGTCGAGCTCGCGCTGCCGAAGTGGGACTTCCAGACCGACGCTCCGTTGACCGAGGTGCTGCCGGCCATGGGCATGCGGAGGGCTTTTAGCGACGCCGCGCAGTTTGGTGGGATCTCGGACACCGGGCTCAAGATCGACCAGGTCATGCATCGGGCCGACATCACCGTCAGTGAGGAGGGCACCGAGGCGGCCGCGGTCACCGGCATCGCGATGGTCGAGTCGGCCGTCCCGATAGACGACGTCGTCGCGTTCGACGCCGACCGTCCGTTCGCCTTCGTCGTCCTGCACGACGCGACGAGTACGCCCCTGTTCGAAGGAGTGGTCGGTGACCCGTCGGCGACTCAGTAGCGCCACGGCACTCGCCTCCGCCGTAGCCTTGGCGGCGATGACCGGATGTGGAGGTTCGGATCCCGTGACCCAGCAGACGATGCCGCGACTCGTCAGCAGCGACGTCCAACGCGAGGAACCGAGCCCCGCTGCCTCTGGGTCGGCGAGCAAGGCCGCTGTCGGCCTTCAGGAATTCGGGCATCGGCTGCTGTCGGAGCACCCGGAGCTTCTCGACGGTGTCAACGGTGTCGTTTCACCCGCGAGCATCGGGGTGGCGTTCGCGATGCTGCGGGCCGGCGCCGAGGGGGAGACCGCTGAGCAGATCGACGCCGTGTTCGGCTTCCCGGCGAATGATCGGGGTCCGGCGTACAACGCCCTGAGCAGCCAGTGGATCGCCGACGGCGAGGACGCGCCCGAGCTGTCGATCGCCAACTCGCTGTTCGTCGGAGACGATTTCGCGCTGAAGCAGCCGTTCCTGGATGCATTGGCGCGCGACTTCGGGGTGGGGGTCCGGACGGTCGACTTCGCCGGCGACGCCGCTGAGGTCATCAACGCGTGGGTCAAGGAGCAGACCCGCGACCGGATCGACAAGCTCTTCGACGAACTGCCAGCGGAGACGACGCTGGTGCTCGCCAACGCGATCTACCTCAAGGCGACCTGGACGCTCCAGTTCACGGCGGAGGCGACACGTGACGATGCTTTTCGGCGGGCGAACGGCAGGGCTGTGCGCGTCCCGTTCATGCATCAGGCGTCGTACTTCGACTACGCGCGGGGCGACGGATGGTCGGCGGTGCGGTTGCCGTACGAGGGTGACGAGCTCGCGATGTGGGTGCTGCTGCCCGACGGCGCGGGCGACCCGGTGGAGTTGCTCGACCCGGCGGTGTTGTCGGAGGCGACCACGTCGGCGACGTCGCGGCAGGTCGAGCTTGCGCTGCCGAAGTGGGACTTCCAGACCGATGCGCCGTTGACCGACGTGTTGCCCGCGATGGGTATGCCACGGGCGTTTACCGATGAGGCTCAGTTTGGCCGCGTCGGGGAGCAGCCGCTCGCGATCAGCCAGGTGATGCATCGGGCCGACATCACGGTCGACGAAGAGGGCACCGAGGCGGCCGCGGTGACCGGCATCGGCATGCGCGTCACAGGCCTGCCGCCGGCGCCGGAGACGACGTTCGACGCCGACCACCCGTTCGCGTTCGTCGTGTTGCACGAGCCGACCGGAGCGCCGCTGTTCGAGGGCGTCGTCGGCGATCCGTCGGCGGTCCAGTAGGTCTAGTCGTCGCCGCCGGAGTCGTTGTCGCCCTCGCTGCTGACGACCTGGAAGTTGGCGTCGAGCTGGACGTCGACCTGGCTGCCGTCGTCCTTCGTGACCTCGACTTCGTACTTGCTCTCCTCGTCGCCGACCTCGGTCTCGGTTACCTCGCCGCCGCCGGTGTACTCCAGAGCCGCGGCCGACGCCTTTGCGAGGGCGTCACCCGTGATCGGCCGCTGGCTCCCGTCGTCGTCAGCGACCCCGGTGGCCACGGCAATGCCGGTCCCTGCGCCGGCGATCAGCAGAGCCGATCCGGCACCGATAGCGATCTTCACACGTTTTCTCATGGACCCACTGTCGCGCGGGATGCCTGAATGTCGCCTGAACAGCCCGCCGAGCTCAGGCGAGCACGTTCTCGCGTCGCCGGCCCCACTCGAGGGCGCTGGCGATCGCGTCGTCGAGGCTGAGCTCGGCCCGCCAGTCGAGCACTCGGGCGGCCTTGTCGACGTTGGCGTAGGCCCCGATGGCGTCGCCCGGGCGCGGTGGGCCCTCGCGAGTCGGCACCGGTTGTCCGTACGTCCGCTCAAACGCCGCGAGCAGCTCACGTACGGTCACGCCGTTGCCGGTGCCGAGGTTGATGATCGAGCTCGTGGCCCCTTCGGCTTCGAGAGCGGCGTCGAATCGCTCCACCGCCGCGACGTGCGCCCGCGCGAGATCCCACACGTGGACGTAGTCGCGAATGCCGGTGCCATCGCGAGTGGGATGGTCCGTGCCGGTGATGACGAAGCCGTCGATGTCGCCGCGGGTAGCCGCTACCAAGCGACCGAGCACGTGGCTCGGCAAAGGGTCTTGGATGCCGGAGCGGAAGTCCGGATCAGATCCGATCGGGTTGAAATAGCGCAAGATGATCGCGCGCAGCGGAGTCGCCGCGCAGATGTCAGCCAGCGCCAGCTCCATGATCCGCTTGGTTCGCGCGTACGGCGAGGGCGGGTCGAGCGGCGACTCCTCGGTGACCTCGAACGTCTCAGTCGGCGCGTAAAGCGACGCCGTCGACGAAAACACCAGTCGCGTCTTGCCCAGCTCGGTCAGCTCGTCGAACAGCTCCAGCGACTTGGCGACGTTGTCGCGGTAGTAGCCGTACGGCTCGGCGACGCTCTCGGGGACGACGACCCGAGCCGCACAGTGGATCGTGCAGTCGAGGTCGGAGTGCTCGTCGACGATGCGACGCAGCACGGCGCGGTCGGCGATATCGGCGGCGTAGAACGGCCGGTCGCCGACGAACTCGCGGCGGCCGGCGCCGAGATGGTCGAGGATCACCGGTCTGTGGCCGGCCGCCTCGAGCGCAGTCGCGATGGTGCTCCCGATATATCCGGCTCCGCCGGTGATCAAGACCTTCATGAGGTGCGACCCTAACTCGCCGGACAAAACCCGCGGATCGGCGGACGTTGTCGATTTAGTGGGTCGTCGATCGTCATGGGGATGACAAGCTGATCCCGAGGAGGAGAAAGCGATGGAATACATGCTGTTGCTGGTGGGTGACGAGAAGGCCGATCGCCAACTGCCGGAGGAGGAGCAGAAGCGGATCATCGAGGAGCATTTCGCCTTTAGCGATCGGCTGCGAGCCGACGACGCACACGTGTACGGCGTCGCCCTGGACGCGTCGAGCACGGCGACCACGGTCGACGTCGCCGCCGGGGGTGCGATCACCGACGGGCCGTTCGCCGAGACGGCGGAGCAGATCGGCGGGATCTACTTCATCAGGGCCGACGACCTCGACGAGGCGATCGAGTGGGCCAAACAGATCCCGGTGAGCCCGGGCCTGCGGGTCGAGGTCCGCCCCGTCATCAACATGTAGCCGAGGCATCGAAGGACGGTGCCCTGATGTGCGGCTTGACGAAGACTGAGGGGCCAGCTGCCGGCCGCGGACTGCGCGGCTACATCCAGACCGACGATCTCGAGGGCACACTGGAGCGGATCGTGGCCGCCGGTGGCTCGGTGGCCAAGGCTCGGCAGGAGATCGGAGGGGAGTTCGGCTGGTGGGCGTGGTTCCGGGATCCGAGCGGCGTCACGCTGGGGCTAGCGACGGACAAGCCGGCGACCTGACCGAGGTCCACGCGGCGCTCGACGGGGCGCTGCGGGAGCACTGGGCCCGATTGCTGGCGCTGCTGATCCGCGACTACGCGAGCGTCGACGTCGCCGAAGACTCCTTGCAGGACGCGTACGCCGCGGCCGCCGAGCATTGGACCCGCACCGTCCCCGACAATCCGGCGGCGTGGCTGCTGACAACGGCCCGGCGCAAGGCGACCGACCGGCTGCGGCGGGAGGCGACGCTCGCCCGCAAGCTTCCGATGCTCGTCGTCGACGACGTGGCGACCGGACCAGACGTCGACCTCGACGCGATTCCGGACGAGCGGCTGCGACTGATCTGCACCTGCTGCCACCCGGCGCTGTCCCACGAGGCCAGCGTCGCCCTGACCTTGCGGTTGGTCGCCGGGCTGCACACCCGCGAGATCGCCCGGCTGTTCCTCGTGAGCGAGGCGACGATGGCGGCCCGGCTCACTCGTGCCAAGCGCAAGATCGCGGCGTCGGCGATCCCGTTTCGGGTCCCGGAGCGGACCGAGCTGCCGGCGCGGTTGGCCCGCGTCTGCCATGTCGCGTACCTGCTGTTCACCGAGGGGTACGCGGCGACAACCGGACCCGACCTGATGCGCGTCGAACTGTGCGACGAGGCGATCCGGCTGCAGTGCGTCGTCGTCGAGTTGGCGCCGGACCACGCCGATGCGATCGGCCTGCTGGCCCTGATGCGATTGCAGCACGCTCGTCGGGATGCACGGGTCGACGCCGGTGCGCTGGTGCCCTTGGGCGACCAGGACCGCACGCGATGGCATCGTGCCGAGATCGACCAAGGACGGTCGCTGCTGCGCCGGGCCGCTGACATCGGACCTCCGGTCGGCCCCTACACGCTGCAAGCGGCGATCGCGGCCGAGCACATGGTGGCGCCGACCGCCGACGCGACCGACTGGGCCGCGATCGCCAGGCTCTACGACCAACTCGAGCGGCTGACGGAGTCGCCGGTCGTTCGGCTCAACCGGGCGGTCGCCGTCGCCGAGGCGGAGGGCGCCGCGGCCGGCCTCGCGCTGCTCGACGGACTCGACGAGCGGCTGCCGCAGCACCATCGGTTGCCGGCGACCCGGGCCGAGCTACTCCGCCGGATCGGCGACCGGGTCGGAGCCGTCGCCGAGTACGACCGGGCCATCGAGCGCGTCGGGACCGGCACGGAGCGGGCGTACCTTGTCGCTCGCCGGGACGAGCTGACGAGCGGAGACTGACATGACGCGACTCGCCGTAGATCGGCGGCAGGCGATCGCGTACCGGTTGACGACCAACCATCTCGATCGGCGGCTGCCGCCGAAGACGTACGACGAGGCGGCGCGGTTCGCGATCCAAGACACCATCCCTCGCTCGGCCCAGGTGTCGCTGCATGCGCGCGTCGACGACTGCGAATCGACGGCCTGGGCCGACCCGCGGCTGATCCAGACCTACAGTCCACGGGCCGCCGTGCACGTGTTCCCGGTGGACGATTGGGCGGTGTACACGGTGGGCCGGCTTCCGATCGACACCGCCGAGCGCGAGGCGATCGAGAGGGGCGCCGAGCGAGTCTGTCGAGCGCTCGCGGGGGAGGAGCGGCGGGGCAACACGCTGCCCGATGGCGCGGACGCGCGCGGCTGTTGCGCAAGCGGTCGGGTCGCGATCCGATGGGACGCCCGGCTGACCTGGGTGCGGGAGGTTCCCGCGCCGGAGGTCGATGTCGTCGAGGCGCGACGCGAGCTGTGTCGGCGGCATGTTCGCGCCAACGGCCCGACCACGCCCGAGACCTACGCGTGGTGGGCGGGGATCGCGGTCGCCGACGCCCATGCGACGTGGGAGTCTTTGCGTGCGGAGCTGATCGAGGTGGATCTCGAGGATCACACGACGTGGGTCATGGCCGCCGACGAAGCGGCACTCCGCTCGGCCCGACCACCCCGCGGCGTCCGGCTGCTCCCCGTCGAGGAGCTCAAGCTGCTCGGCGCCGATCGACTCGGCCTGTTCGCCGGACCGACGCGCAAGGCGGTGCGGGCCCCGGCCGACCGGTACCACCCGCACGTCCTCCTGGTCGACGGCGAGCCGGCCGGCGCCTGGGGCCGACGCGGCGGCCGGGTCAGCGTCAAGCTCGACGGGCCAGTGACCCCAGCCGTACGCGAGCAGATCGAGGCCGAGGCATTGGCGCTGCCGATCCCCAACGCCACGCCGTCGGTTCGCTTCGTCTAGCGGATCGCTCGCCAATCTGGTCCGATAGCGTGTCGAAGCCGGTCCGGGCGAGTTCGAGGAGTCGCATGCCGCGCAGCCTGTCGCACCCCGTGCGTCTGGTGCCTGCGGCGTTTCTCGCCGTGAGCACCGTCGGTGCTGTGCTGCTGATGCTGCCCATTTCCCGGGCGGACGATTCCGAGCCGGTCGTGATGCCGGCGGCGTTTACCGCTGTCGGCGCCCTGACCGGCACGCAGTCGAACGTCGACACGGCGACGTTCTGGACACCGTTCGGGCAGACGGTCGTGCTCGCCCTGATCCAGGTCGGCGGCTTCGGGATCATGACGCTAGCCACCACCCTCGTGCTTTTGGTCAATCACCGACTGGGTCTCCGGACGACGCTGGTCGCCCAAGCCGAGACCGCGGTCGACCTGGGCGAGGTCCGGAACATCCTGCGGCGGATCATCCTGACGACGCTGAGCATCCAGGCCGTTACGGCGGTGATCCTGGTCCTTCGATACTGGATCGGATACGACGAATCGCTTGCGACGTCGTTGTGGCGGGGCACGTTTCACGCGATTTCGGCCTTCAACAATGCCGGATTCATGCTGGAGTCCGGCAACCTCACCGGCTTCGTGACCGACGCTTGGGTCATCGTTCCGATCTGTCTGGCGGCGATCGTCGGCGGACTCGGATTTCCGGTGCTGGTCGAGCTCATTCGCCGGGCGGGCCGGCCGCGTCTGTGGTCGGTACACACCCGGCTCACCGTTTACGGCTCGCTGGTGCTGCTCGTCATCGGCGCGGTCGCGTTCCTCGGGTTCGAATGGACCAACGACGAAACCATCGGTCAGCTCGGCCCAGGTGGCAAGCTCCTCGCCGCGTTCTCAGGGTCGGTCAATCCTCGGACGTCCGGTTTCAACGCAGTCGACTACGGCAGCGTCACCCCGGAGATGCGAACGGTCACCGACGGCCTGATGTTCATCGGCGGCGGCAGCGCAAGCACGGCCGGCGGTCTCAAGGTGTCGACGTTCTTCCTGCTCGCGTTCGTCATCTGGACCGAGGTGCGCGGCGAGCAGGACGTCAACATCGGTCACCGCAAGATCAGCGGCTCGACGCAGCGGCAGGCCGTGTCCGTCGCCCTTATGACCGTCGGTGTCGTCGCCGCCGGGACGATGACCATCCTGATCTTGACCGATTACGCACTGGACGCCGTTCTGTTCGAGTCGATCTCGGCGTTCTCGACCGTCGGGTTGTCGACCGTCGTCATCTCGGACCTGCCAAACTCGGCTCAGGTCGTGTTGATGGTGTTGATGTTCATCGGACGGGTCGGGCCGATCACGGCGGCGTCGGCGCTGGCGCTGCGCAGCCGGCATCGGCTCTACAAGCTGCCCGAAGAGCGGCCCATCGTCGGTTAGGGGATGTGATGGCAAAGAACGGCGCGATCGGTGCTGGTGAGCCGGTGGTCGTCATCGGCCTCGGCCGCTTCGGAAGTGCCTTGGCGCGTTCGCTCGTACGGCTGGGGCACGACGTGCTCGCCGTCGACAGCGATCCGGCGTTGGTGCAGAAGTGGTCGGCCGAGCTGACCCACGTCGTGCAGGCCGACGGCTCCGACGCCGACGCTCTCAAGCAGCTCGGCGTAGAGACCTTCTCTCGTGCTGTGGTGGGCATCGGGACCCACATCGAGGCCAGCGTCCTGACGGTCCTGTCGCTCATCGAGGTCGGGGTCCAGGACGTGTGGGCCAAGGCCATCACCAAACAGCACGGCCAGATCCTTCGGCGGCTCGGCGCCTCGCATGTCGTCTATGTCGAGTCAGAGATGGGTGAGCGGGTCGCCCACATGGTGTCGGGCGCGATGATCGACTACATCGAGTTCGACGACGGGTTCTCGATCGCTCGAACCAAGGCGCCCACGGAGTCGTACGACAAGACGCTCGGCGAGTCGGCATTGCGGACGAAGTACGGCATCACCGTCGTCGGCGTGAAGCGGCCGGGCGAGGACTTCACGTACGCCCGGCCCGAGACCGAGGTCCATCGTGGCGACCAGCTGATCGTGTCCGGCGCGACCGACCGGGTCGAGCGCTTCTGCTCGCTGACACAGAGCGTCGGCGGTTGACGGCGGGCGTGATCGGCGGCGAGCCGCTATTCTGGGACTATGCGCCAGGTACTGCTCCTTCCGAGGCCGCACTGACGACGTTTCAGTCAGTGCGGCGGCCCCTCCTGAGCGAGGGGCCTTGTCATGTCGGCATCATGTGCAGTCTGGCGAGGAGAAACCGGAGACACTGATGAGTATCGAGTCGCGATCGGCCACCTATGACGTCGAGGCGCTGCAGAAGAAGTGGCGCCCCGTCTGGGAGCGGCTGGATCCCTTCCGTGCGGACGCGCAGGCGACCGACTCCGAGCCGGACCCGCGCGAGCGGCGCTACGCCCTGACGATGTACACCTACCCCTCCGGCGACCTCCACATGGGCCACGCCGAGGTCTTCGCGCTGCACGACGTCATCGCTCGCTACTGGTTCCAGCGCGACTACAACGTGCTCAACCCGATCGGCTGGGACTCGTTCGGGCTGCCGGCGGAAAATGCCGCGATCCGCAACAACGAGCACCCCGCGACCTACACGTACGCCAACATCGAGACCCAGGCAGCGTCGATGCGGCGCTACGCGCTGGCGTTCGACTGGAGCACCCGGCTGCACACGTCCGACCCGGAGTACTACGGCTGGCAGCAGTGGCTGTTCCTGCGCTTCTACGAGCGCGGTCTGGCCTATCGCCGCGCGTCCTGGGTCAACTGGTGTCCGAAGGACCAGACCGTCCTGGCCAACGAGCAGGTGATCGCCGGCGCCTGCGAACGCTGCGGCACAACCGTGACCAAGCGCCAGCTGACCCAGTGGTACTTCAAGATCACCGACTACGCCCAACGGCTGCTGGACGACATGGCCCAGCTGGAGGGGCACTGGCCGGTCCCGATCCTGACGGCACAGCGCAACTGGATCGGCCGCTCCGAGGGCGCCTACGTCGACTTCGTCATCGAGGGTCGCGGCGAGCCGGTCACCGTGTTCACGACTCGACCGGACACGCTGTTCGGGTTCACCTTTATGGTCGTCGCCGCCGACGCGCCACTCGCCGACGAGCTGTGCACGCCTGAACAGCGGCCGGAGTTCGAGGCGTACCTGGAAGGGGTCAAGCGCGAGACCGAGATCGACCGCTTGGCGGCCGACCGCGAGAAGACCGGCGTCTTCCTAGGCGTCCACGGCGTCAATCCGGTCACCGGCGAGCGATTCCCGGTCTGGGCGGCCGACTACGTTCTGGCCGACTACGGCACCGGAGCGGTCGGCGGCGCGCCCGGCGAGGACCAGCGGGACTGGGACTTCGCGGAGAAGTACGGCCTTCGGATCGTCCGGACCGTCCAACCCGAGGAGGGCTTCGACGGCAAGGCGTACACCGGTGTCGGTTCGGCGATCAACTCGGCCAACGACGAGATCGACCTGAATGGCCTGACTCGCGATGAGGCGATTCGACGGATCATCGATTGGCTGGAGTCGAAGGGGCACGGTCGGCGGGCCGTCACCTATCGGCTGCGGGACTGGCTGCTGTCGCGGCAGCGCTACTGGGGCTGTCCGATCCCGATCATCCATTGCGAGGCGTGTGGGGAGGTGCCGGTGCCCGAGGATCAGCTGCCGCTGAAGCTGCCTGATCTGCGCGGGCACGATCTCGCCCCCAAGGGCGTCTCTCCGCTGGCGGCGGCGACCGACTGGGTCGAGGTGGCCTGCCCCAAGTGCGGCGGCCCGGCCCGGCGCGACAGCGACACGATGGACACGTTCGTCGACTCGTCGTGGTACTTCCTCCGCTACCCGGTGCCGCACTATGACCAGGGGCCGTTCGACGTCGAGGCGGTCCGACGCTGGATGCCGTGCGACAACTACTTCGGCGGCTCCGAGCATGCCGTGTTGCACCTGCTGTACTTCCGGTTCTTCACCAAGGTGTTGCACGACATGGGCATGCTCGACTTCGTCGAGCCGACCAAGTCGCTGATCAACCAGGGCCAGGTGATCAACCAGGGCGCCCGGATGAGCAAGTCGAAGGGCAACGGCGTCGACCTGGGCGAGCAGATCGATGACTTCGGGGTCGACGCGGTGCGGCTGACCATGGTGTTCGCCGGTCCACCGTCCGACGACATCGATTGGGCCGACGTGTCACCGGCCGGGTCTTATCGGTTCCTGCAGCGGGCTTGGCGGATGGCTCACGACGTCACGTCCGCCCCGGGGGCCGACCCGGCGGCTGGCGACGTCGAGTTGCGTCGGTTCACCCATCGAGTGGTTCACGAGGCCACCGAGCTGATCGAGTCGTACCGCTTCAACGTGATGGTCGCCCGGATCATGGAGCTGGTCAACGTCACCCGCAAGGCGATCGACTCGGGGGCGGGCGCGGACGATCCGGCGATACGCGAGGCGGCCGAGGTGACGACGATCCTGCTGAGCCTGGTCGCGCCGTACACCGCCGAGGACATGTGGGAGGGGTTGGGCCACGAGCCGACCGTCGCGCTGGCCGGATGGCCGACGGCCGATCCGGAGCTGCTGGTCCAGGAGTCGGTGACCTGTGTCGTGCAGGTGCAGGGCAAGGTCCGGTCCCGGCTGCAGGTGCCGCCCGATATCTCCGACGGTGACCTGGAGGCCATGGCGTTGGCCGACGAAGCCGTGCTGCGCATCGTCGACGGCCGCGAGATCCGCAAGGTGATCGTCCGGGCACCGACGCTGGTCAACGTCGTCGTCTGACTCCGGCGCGGCCCGGGCGGCCGAGATCGGCCGACTGGGCGAGCTCGACAACACCCGTGAGGTTGGTCCCAGCGGCTGGTCGGTGCGGGGGCCGGCGTGCTGGGTCCGGTCGACGTCGACCGCGTGACGGTGGTGAAGTGCCACCGAACCCGGAGCGCGACGTGCGGCCCGCGGCCCTGCGACGTGCAGTTGCCCGCCCGTGATGGCACCATCGACTCCGTGGTGACGACACTGGCCGGGCGGGCCGAGACCGCGACGCAGGCGAGCATCTTGAGGTTACTCCGGGACGAGGGCCCGCAGTCGCGGGTGGAGCTGGGGGATCGTCTCGGCGTTTCTCGGACGACGATCGCCGCTGAGGTGGCGCGGTTGGTCGATCTCGGGCTGGCGGCGCAGGCTGGACCGGCGGCGTCGCGCGGAGGTCGACGTTCGACCCTCGTCGATCTTGCTCCGGGGCTTCGGTTTGTGGGAATCGACACGGGCGCGACGTCTATCGGTGTAGCTGTGACCGACGGCCGGCTCGGCGTTTTGAGTCACCTTTCGGAGGAGCATGACATCAAGGCTGGTCCGGAAAAGACGCTGGCGCGGGCGCTCGAGCTGACCCGCAAGCAGCTGTCCGAGCTTGGCATCGAGCGGGTCAGTGGTGTGGGGATAGGGGTACCCGGACCGGTCGACTTCCACGCCGGCGTGCCGGTCTCACCGCCGATCATGCCTGGCTGGGACGGCTATCCCGTTCGGGACGCGCTCGCCCGCGAGCTTCGTTGTCCCGTCTTGGTCGACAACGACGTGAACGTGATGGCGCTTGGCGAGCAGCACTCCGGTGTCGCGAAGCGGGCCGAGGACTTCTTCTTCGTCAAGATCGGTACGGGCATCGGGTGTGGCATCGTCGTCGACGGTCAGCTCTACCGAGGTGTGGACGGATGTGCGGGCGACATCGGCCACATCCGGATCGAGGAGTTCGGCCCAACCTGCGCGTGCGGCAACACCGGATGCTTGGAAGCGTTCTTCGGTGGCGCGGCGTTGGCCCGGGACGCTACGTCGGCCGCACATGGCGGGAGGTCGGAGATTCTCGCGGCACTCCTCAACGAAAAGGGGGCACTCACCGCGGCTGACGTGGATGCTGCGGCCGCGCAGGGTGACGCGGTCTCGGTGCAGCTCATACGCGATGGCGGCCGCCGGGTCGGACACGTCCTCGCCAGCCTGGTGTCGTTCTTCAACCCGGGCCTGATCGTCATCGGTGGCCGGGTGGCGCAACTTGGCCACACGCTGCTCGCGGAGATCCGTTCCGTTGTCTATCGGCGCTCGCTGCCGCTGGCGACCGGCAACCTCCCCATCGTGATGACCGAGCTGGGCGACAGCGCCGGTGTCATCGGGAGCGCGCGGCTCATCAGCGACGGGGTGTACGCCGCCAGCTAGCTAGCAGCTTCCGCAAATTAGTTGCGAAAGTTCGTCAAGAAGTATTGCAACGGTCTGTAATCAGGCCGTAACTTTGGGGAGCGCCCACAGAAGGAGCCTCGCCGATGACAGGGTTTAACTACTCTCCGGCGGAACTCGGGTCCATCTCTGCGATGCATCCTCGGTGTGGTGATGCGCGGTACTCCGCCGACCGGAGTCGCGTCCGCGCGGCTGGCCGGACCGCCCGGGCAGCTGGGGGCGATCAATGTCGCCGACGACCCGAGCGTCGATCTCGACCAGGGCTACGTCGGCATCCAGAACCACGGCGGCGACGACGTCAGCTTCCGGTACATCCGCACCCGGGAGCTGCAGTGAGCAGCCGTGGGCTAGGCACTCGGCCAGCCCGACCCGCCGCCATGAAAGTTCTCGCAGACGAGAGGAAAGAATGATCCGTAGACGCATCGCCGCCCTCGCGGCCGGCCTGGCGGTACTCATCCCGATGATGCCCGCCACGCAAGCATCCGCCGCCGACCCCGTATATAGCGTCCTCGTATTCAGCAAGACTGCAGCATTCCGGCATTCGTCGATCCCTGATGGAATCGCGGCCATCCAAAAGCTCGGTGCCGAAAACAACTTCGCGGTCGACGCCACCGAAGACGCCAGCGTCTTCAACGACGCCAATCTCGCCAAATACGACTCGGTGATCTGGTTGATGACCACCGGCGATGTCCTCGACGACGCGCAGCAGGCGGCGTTCGAGCGCTACATCCAGGCCGGCGGCGGCTACGTCGGGATCCATTCGGCGTCGGACACCGAGTACGACTGGCCCTGGTACGGCGGACTCGTCGGCGCGTACTTCCGAGACCACCCCGCCATCCAGCAGGCCACAACCAAGGTCGCGGGGCACGATACCGCCGCCACCCGGGGCCTGCCGAACAAGTGGGTGCGCACGGACGAGTGGTACAACTTCCGCACCAACCCTCGTCCGCATGTTCGGGTGCTGGCAACCCTGGACGAAAGCACGTACGACCCCGTCGGGTACACCGGCGGCTTCATGGGCGTCGACCACCCCCTCGCCTGGTGCCAGAGGTATGACGGTGGCCGGGCTTTCTACACCGGACTGGGTCACACCAGCGACTCCTACCGCGAGCCGCTCGTCCTCCAACACATCCTCGGCGGTATCGAAATGGCCGTTGGTGTGGCCAGGTTCAACTGCACCCCCCAGCACTGAGCATGACTGGCGGTTGGAGTGGGATGCCGTGGCGAGCGACATCGCCACGGTATTCACCGCGCAAACCCGTCGCGTCTTACCTTCCTGCGATTGGAGGTAACCGGCCACCTATCACACCGACGCCATCACCCCGGCTGCCGTGAGCATCCGCCACGTCCGACTGGGAGGAACGAGGAGCCCGACCACTGCCGAGCGTGTGGGTGGCTCGAACTGCGCACCGCCACCCCAACCCCGAGAGCGTGAGGAGACGAGATGCGCAACAAGTCCCGCCTAGGAGCCGTGGCCGTGGCGGCCACGATGCTCCTTGCCCTGCCGACCGTGTCGGCGGCGCAAGCACCGGAGGCCGACGGACCACCGCCGGACTCCGAGTTTCAGAAGGTGACCCTCAACGACTTCCCCGGCGAGCCGATGGACCTCGCCGTCCTGCCCGACGGGCGGGTGCTGCACACGACGCGGCAGGGCGTCGTCTGGCTGCACGACCCCGACACCGGCCTCAACACGAAGGCCGGAACGATCCCTGTCTACCAGCACGACGAGGAGGGCCTCCAGAGCGTCGCTCTAGACCCGAACTTCGAGGACAACCGCTGGGTCTACCTCTACTACTCGCCGCCGCTGAACACGCCGGCTGACAATCCGGCGACGCCAGGAGTCAATGAAGGCGACGCCCCGTTCTTCGGCACAGCGGCCGACTTCGCGCCGTTCAAGGGGCTCATCCGGCTGTCCCGGTTCAAGTTCGGCGACGACCGGATCCGGTTGGACACCGAGCAACAGATCATCGACGTGCCGGTCGACCGCGGCGTCTGCTGCCACGTCGGCGGTGACATCGTGTTCGACTCCGCCGGCAACCTCTACCTGTCGACCGGTGACGACACGAACCCGTTCGAGTCGCAGGGGTACGTGCCGATCGACGAGCAGGCAAACCGCAACCCGGCGTTCGACGCACAGCGTACGTCGGCCAACACCAACGACCTGCGCGGCAAGATCCTGCGGATCCGACCCGGCAAGCGCGGCGGCTACACCATCCCCGAGGGCAACATGTTCGAGCCGGGAACGCCGCAGACCCGGCCCGAGATCTACGCGATGGGATTCCGCAACCCGTTCCGCATCGAGATCGACCCGGAGACCGACGCCCTGTACGTGGGCGACTACTCGCCGGACTCGAGTGTGGCCAACCCGGCCAGGGGTCCGGCGGGCCGTGGCCGGTGGATGATCGTGCGGGAGCCGGCGAACTTCGGCTGGCCGTACTGTGCGACCGCCGAGCTGCCGTACGTCGACGGGGAGTTCGTGCCCGACGGGCCCGACAACGGCACCGACCCGGACTTCGTCTCGAGCGGCGAGCCGTTCGACTGCGCCAACCCGGTGAACGAGTCGCGCAACAACACGGGAATGACGCAGCTCCCACCGGTGACTCAGCCGGACGTGTGGTACACGTACCCGCCGTCCTTCGAGTTCCCGGACCTGGGACCCGCGGCCCCTGGCGGAGATAACGGCATCGGTCCGATGGGCGGCCCGGCCTACGACTTCGACCCCAAGGTGGCCCAGGGCAACGCCGCGGTCGCGTGGCCGGAGTACTACGACGGCGTGCCGCTGTTCTACGAGTGGACCCGCGACTACATCAAGGCGTTCCACCTCGACGGCGCTGGCGACCTCGACCGGATCGAGCCGGTGTTGTCGTCGTTCCGGTTCGCCCACGTGATGGACATGGAGTTCGGGCCTAACGGCGCGCTCTACATCCTGGAGTACGGCGACGGCTTCTTCGTGGAGAACCACCCGCTGGCGCAGCTCGCCCGTATCGACTACATCGGCCCGGGCGGCAACCACGCGCCGGTGCCGAAGGCGTCGGCGAACGTCACCGCGGGCGGCTTGCCGCTGACCGTGTCGTTCTCCAGCGCGGGCACGTCTGACCCGGACGGCGACGAGCTGCGTTACGCGTGGGACTTCGACGCCAACGGCACGGTTGACTCGAGGGTGCCCAACCCGACGTTCACCTACCAGCAGCCGGGCATCTTCCGCGCGACGCTGAAGGTGACCGACACGGGCGGGACCGACAGCGGCAAGTCGGCCTCGGCCGAGGTCATGATCACCGCGAGCGACAACCAGAAACCCGTCGTGGACTTCGTGACGCCGACCGCGGGTCAGCCGTTCGCCTTCGGCGACGCGGTGCCGTACGAGGTAAGCGTCACCGACGACGAACCCGTTGACTGTTCACAGGTGCGCGTCGACTACATCCTGGGCCATGCCGGTCACGGGCACGGGATTACGACGCAGTACGGCTGCTCCGGGACGATCCAGACCGACGCGGCCGGGCACGCGGGTGAGGAGGACCTCAGCGGCGTGTTCACGGCGCAATACACCGACAGCGGCGTGCCGGAGCTGACCGGCTCCGACGTCGTCACTCTGGTGCCGACCGGCTGACAAGACCGGGACCCGGGTGCCGGCGCCCTGTGAGACCCGGCACCTGGGTCCCAACCACTCGCGTCATACCGGCGCGCGAGCACAGACCACTCATCAACGAGTCGAAAGGACAACACGAGCATGTGCTACGGATATGACGGCGACGCGGCGCTCAAGGAGTCGCTCGCCCGGCGGGGGATTGACCGCCGCAACTTCCTTCGCGGGTCGCTGGCCGGGCTCGCGGGCGCCGGCCTGGCCGCCACCGGGCTCGCCGGCTCGCCGGCTGCGGCCGCCGGCATGCGCCGGGTACCGCACGGGCAGATCAGCATCCAGCTCTGGACCGTGCGCAACGACCTCTTCGTCAACTACGACAGCACGCTCGGCTACCTCTCCGAGATCGGCTACCCGAACGTCGAGCAGGCGCTCGGTTACTTCGGGCGGTCGGCGGCGCAGCTGCGGGCGTTCCACGACAGCCTCGGCATCCGGACGATGTCCAGCCACGACGGCATCAGCGGCTCCCAGGCAGACCTCGAGACGAAGATCGAGAACGCGCTCACGCTCGGCCAGTCGGCCATCGTGGTGCCGTTCCTCAGCTCCCCGAACGAGGCCGACTGGAGGATGTGGGCCGAGCAGATGAACGCCGAGGCGGTGGCGGCGCGCGAGGCCGGCCTGCAGTACGGCTACCACAACCACGCCCACGAGTTCAGCACAGACCTCGGCGGAGGCCTGCGGCCGTGGGAGGTGCTGACCGAGGATCTCGACCCGCGGTTCGTCCACCTGGAGATCGACATCTACTGGGCGGTGACCGGCGGGATCCAAAGCGGTGACGGCGTCGACGACCCGGAGGGCTTTACGATCGACGTCATGCGGGAGGCGCCGCAGCGGGTGCAGCAGTACCACGTCAAGGACCGCGACCCCACTAACGGCGAATTCGCCGATCCCGGCACGGGCCACATCGACTTCGCCCGGGTCTTCGCCGCACAGGAGGTCCAGCAGTACATCGTCGAGAACGACACGCCCGACGTCACGCCTCGGCAGACCGCCGAAGTGGGCTACCGCTACCTCCGAGACCTCAGGTTCTAAACCGACATCCGACAGCACCGGGGCCGTCCCGCCTGACCTCACCGGGGCGGCCCACACGGGGAGCGGAGATCCAATAGAGCAGGCGCCTCGGTAGGCGCACTAGGAGTGATCCAGGACCAACCATCAGCGGACGGAGCCCCTTATGCACCTGAAGACTCGTGCGATTGTCGCTTTGCTGCTGCCGCTCGCCTTGGCTCCGCCGGCGGCTGCGGTCGCGGTGCCACCCGGCTCGGAGCCGTCGGCGGCGACCACCTCGACCGAATCCGATCGGCGGGCGACGCTGCTGCGGTACGCCGAGGACACCTGGTCGTCGTTCGTGGCGATGACGGACGAAGACAGCGGACTCCCCGCGGACCGACTGCATCTCGACGGTACGACCAGCGTGCAGACCTCGAC